>Ga0256407_10002709_pt1 | contig 33148 bp, 55 predicted proteins | sample RumenRJG_04DNA_FD_193489 | JGI IMG/M metagenome (GOLD analysis project Ga0256407, IMG submission 193489) | Bovine rumen microbial communities from Lethbridge, Alberta, Canada - RJG_04 | ecosystem: Host-associated > Mammals > Digestive system > Stomach > Rumen | place: Canada: Alberta...
GCTCTTTTCACATGCATGCAAAATGAGACTTTTTGGGTCTCGGAATTGCTTTTTTAGTTAAGGATAGTTAAGGGTTTAGTTAAGGATTGGACATGAGATGGGCGGTAGACCAAGAAAGCCTACTGCGGTCAAGAGGCTGCAGGGGACTCTGCAGAAATGCAGGACAAATACCTCTGAGCCTGTGCCTCAGATTGACCTCAAGAGCATGTGTGCTCCTGACTATCTGACTGAGTCAGCAAGAGAAATATGGGACTTTTCACTGAGTGCAGCTCCTGAGGGAATGCTGAGCACACTTGACTTTGGGATCTTCACTCAGTGGGTAGTCTGCTTTGACCAATTTGTCACACTGAGTGCTGCTCTTAAAGAGCAGGGCACTCTGACAATGGATGAGGATGGACAGGTCAATGTGAGTGGACTCCTGCATCATCTGACTAAGACAGTTGCTATCCTGAGAGGATTGGAGACTGAGCTGGGGTTCACTCCGGCATCAAGGAGCAAGGTCTCCTCATTCAACAAAAAAGACTCAGAGAGCAAGAATAAGTTTGATGACCTGTAGACCACAGTAGAGGGCATCACATGGATTATGTAGATAAGGCAAAGAGATACATTGACAAGGTACTCTCAGGCAAAATACCTGCAAATAGGTGGGTAAAATTTGCCTGTTTGAGGCAGAAAAAAGACCTAGAGAGAAAAAAGAGCAAGAGCTTTCCATACACTTTCAGCAGAAAACTTGCCAACAGGCCATGTAAATTCATAGAGTGCCTGATGCATGTCAAGGGTCCAAAGGCTGGAGAGTACATCCATTTAGAGGATTGGCAGTGTTTTATCATCACTGTCATTTTTGGCTGGGTGGATGACAATAATCACAGGAGATTTACTCAGGCATACATTGAGGTGGGCAGAGGTAACGGCAAGAGCACATTCTGCTCCGGCATCGGTCTGTATATGCTGTGTGCTGATGGTGAGCTTGGTGCTGATGTCTATTCTTTTGCCACTACAAGAGATCAGGCAAGAATAGTCTTTGATGATGCTCTTGCTATGGCAAGAGGGAGCAAAGACCTGCAGGCACACTATGGACTCACACCTCTGAATAATTCCATGGTGGTGATTGGGACTAATAGCAAATTTCTACCGAAGTCTGCAGATGCCGGCACGTTGGATGGTCTTAATACACATCTTGGCATCATTGATGAGCTCCATGCTCACAAGACTAGAAAAGTGTATGATGTGGTCAACTCCTCAACATCAAAGAGGTCTCAGCCTCTGATATTTACCATAACAACTGCCGGATATATCCTAGATGGCATCTGTATGGAGAGGAGGAGAACTGTAGGTCATGTGCTGGATGGCTCGGTGACTGATGATGCTCTCTTCGGCATCATCTACACCATGGATGAGGATGATGATTGGCAGTCAGAGACTGCTCTGATTAAGGCCAATCCTAATTGGGAAGTCAGTGTCAATCCTAAGCTCATCATGTCAGAGCTGATATCAGCAAAGCTGAACACCTCAGCTCAGAAAGAGTATCTCACAAAGCATCTTGATGTATGGGTAAACTCAGACAGTCAGTGGCTCAAGATGGAATTCTACAGGCAGTGTATTGCTCCTGACATCCAAGAGTCTGACTTTAGTGGTGAGTATTGTATCTATGGTCTTGATTTGGCATCAAAGCTGGATATCTCTGCAGTCATCAAGCTCTTTTGGAGACCTGATGATGATGGGATAATGCATTATTATGTGTTTCCTCGGTTCTATCTGCCCTCAGATGCCGTGCATAATTCTGACTGCAGTCAGTATGAGGGATGGGCAAAGGATGGATATCTGCAGACAACTGACGGACCTATCACAGACCTCAATGCTCTGCAGGAGTGGATAGGTGAGGATGTAAAGCAGTACAGTGTACTATCTGTGGCTTATGACCCTATGCAGGCCACTCAGATGAGTCAGAACCTGCTCTCTGATGGAGTGCCAATGGTGGAGCTCCCTCAGAACCTGAAAAATATGTCAGAGCCTATGAAACAGGTTCAGGCTCTCATCTACTCAGGGAGACTGCACATTGCAGACAATCCTGTGATGCATTGGATGGCCGGGAACGTGGTGTGTCACGTGGATGCCAAGGAGAACATCTACCCTAGGAAAGAGAGACCACAGGACAAAATAGATGGCATGGTGGCTCTCATTATGTGCATCCAGCAAGTGCTGCAGTTAGATGTAGAGCATCAGTATGTCTCAGCCACTCAACAGACTGAGATAGATTGGTCTAATTTTAGCTTTTAACATGTCGATATTTCCGACAGGTTCAAAGCGTGATATAAGTCAAAATTGTTAGGTTTTTGTTAGGTTTTGTTAGGTTTAGTGAGGTTTGTATGTGGAGCTGGATAAGGGGATTGCTTGGCAATTATCAGGGGACTCAGGTCACTAAGCCTCTGTCTCCAATTGTAGACACTCCCACACCTGCATCAGTAAACAACATATTGCAGATCCCTGCCATATGGGAATGTGTAAACAAGATCACAAGAGCCATGAGCTGTCTGCCTCTTGATGTGCTCAAGATTGTAGATGATGAGGGCAACACAGAGCAGGTCACTGAGGGGCCTCTGCATTATCTGCTGGATGTCTCTCCTAATGCATACATGACTCCTGCTGATTTTGTAAAAAAAATCACTGTAGATTATCTGCTGCATGGAAATGCATTTGTCAGGATAGATAAGGCCAAGGGGGCTGACTATATAGCTGCACTGACACCTCTCAATCCTGAGCAGGTGAGGACAGTGCTTGATGGCAGTGTGGTGTCTTATGAGTGGTTGTCTGACAAGGGTGAGACTATCAAATACACATCAGACAGGATCATGCATTGGAAAGGCATTGGGAATGGCTTGGTTGGTCTGAGCACTGTGGACTTTGCAAGGTCATCACTGACAGAGGCTGTGGAGGCTCAAAATGCCTCTATTGACATGTTTAGGAATAAGGGCAAGCTCAATGGTATATTGTCAGCGGAGACTCCTTTGATCAACAAAAATCAGTCAGAGGAATTCCTCAAGCGTTTCACTGAGATGAAACAGGCCCCTATAGGCATCCCACTCCTCCCTAGTGGCTTTAAATTTCAGAGCCTGAGCCTGTCTCCTGCAGAGACTCAGCTCTTGGAGACCCGTGAGTTCATTGTGAAAGAGTTTAGCCGTTGGTTTGGAATTCCGTATGGACTCCTGACAGGTGATGCTCCTGAGCTGGTAGACCTGTCAAATTATTTCTATGAAACTACAATCCTCCCTATGTGCATTGAGCTGGAGCAGATACTCAAGCAGAAAGTCATCAGAGATGACTCAATAACAGTCAAATTCCGCACCTCAGTGCTCAAGCGTATGTCTGATCAGACACGCATAAGCATGCAGACATCTTATGCACAGAACGGCCTCAGGACTAGAAATGAGCTGAGGAGAGAGGATGGATACAAGTGGATGGATGGTGCTGATGAGCTGACAGCTCAGAACAATCTGTATCCGCTTAACAAATTAGGAGAGTCTGATGCATCTCAGACACCTCAGACTCCACTAAGTACACAACCTGTGAAACAGTAGAGAGGCTATATGAGTCAAGATATTATTATCACTCAAAAATCAGCATTGTCTCTGCCTACAGATAAGCCTGAGGGGTTCATCTGTGGCTATGCGTCAAAGTTTGGGGGCATTGACTCCTACGATGACACCATTGAGAGAAGTGCATATGACAACATCATCAAGGGTGCAATGCCTAAGATGTTCTTCAATCATCAGTCATGGGACAGTGTGCCCATTGGTAACTGGACAAAATGGGACATTGACAATACAGGTCTCTATGTGGAGGGACAGCTCAATATGAGTCTGCAGTCTGCAAGAGATGTGTATGAGGGTATCAAATTTGGTTCAATTGATGGCATGAGCGTCAGCATCAGAATGTCATATGATGACTTTTGGTATGACGATGACGGCATCAGACACATCAAGAATGTGCAGAGCATGAGAGAGATATCTGTAGTGACTTTCCCTGCAGATGATGCCGCAAGAATTATTAATTTTAAGTCAGGAGACATGCCTGACTTTTCAAGCGTGAGAGATGTGGAGCACTATCTGAGAGACTCAGGTTTCTCCCGGTCTCAGGCTATGGCCTTTATAAGCAAGGCAAAAAGTGCATTCAGTAATGAGAGACAGCGAGATGCTGAGGATCAGGAGCTGAGCAATATTTCAAGTATGTTAGACAACATTTTAAGGAAGTTTTAATATGGATAATATTGAAAATATCTCCAGCAAGATCTCAGCCATTGATGGCAAGATCTCTGACAATGTGCAGTCTGTAGCTAAGATGCAGGCTGATATGGATGCATGCAAGTCATCACAGACTGAAATGCTTAACACCATCAAGGGCATGCAGTCTGAGCTTGCTGCTCTCCAGCAGTTAGGTGCTGCCTCAGCTCACACTGAGGAAACCAAGTCAGATTATGGCTCACGTTTCGTGACCTCTGAAAAGTTCAAGGCTTTCAAGAGCATCATGCAGTCTGACAGAAAGGCCTCTATCCGCTTAGAGCTTGCTGCCGCTCCTGAAACTACTCAGGCAAGCAACTCAGCATCACGCACCTCTTTGGCTATGCCATACAATGCAGGCCTTGTGACTGACCCTCGTCAGGTGCTCAATATTGAGTCATTATTTGGCAAGATTTCCATCAATGCCAATGCCTATCAGTATGTGAAGTATGGCTACAAGACCACTCTGACTGCCACAGGTCCTGCTGTAGTAGCTGAGGGTTCTGCCAAGCCTGAGAGCAATTACGGTGGCACAATTGAGACTGGCACTATCAAGACCTTAGCTCATTGGACTAAGATGACAGAGCAGATGATTGCAGATGATGCAAACATCGTGAGCTACATCAATGATGACATGCAGTATCAGCTCAACAAGGTGATAGATGCTCAGATCGTTAATGGCACAGGCTCAGGAGAGCTCAAGGGTCTCTCTGCCTCAGGCAATTACACTGACTACATCACAGGAGCTGGCATTGAGTCAGGTGACACTGTGATTGACCTTATCCTCAAGGTTAAGACTCAGATGGAGGCAGCAAACATCAGAAACATCAGTCTCCTCCTCAATCCTGTGGATTGGTGCAAGGTTCTTTGCTCAAAGAATGTCAACAAAGACTACCTCATACCGGGCATTGTTGATATTCCTACTCAGAGAATTTGGGGCATCCCTGTCATCCTGTCAGGCTCTGTGACCTCAGGCAAGTTCCATATGGGTAACTTTGCAGAGGGTGGCAAGATCTTTGAACGTCAGGGCATTGCTGTAGAGCTCGCTCGCTCAGGTGATGACTTTGAAAAGAACCTGATGACTCTGAGAGTGGAAAGACGCTTAGACTTTGCTGTGGTACAGCCTAAGGCTCTTGCTTATGGTAATTTTGCTGTGAGCTCAGGTGACTAATATATAATTTCATTGGTCCTTCTTTTGGGGAGTCTTCGGACTCCCTTTTTTTGTGGGAGATTACTATGGATTTATATATCACTGTTGCTCAGCTCAAGGCTCATCTGAGAATAGACTCTGACTCTGAGGATCTCATCCTTGCTCAGTACATTGAGGCGGCACAGGAAGAGGCAGAGACTCGGATGAGGAGACCTATCTGCTCAGCCACTGATGAGGATGCTGTAGCTCAGTCTGCAGACAATATCCCTGCAAGCATCAAGCAGTTCATACTCGTGACTGCCGGGGATTTCTACATGGCAAGAGAGAACAGGCAGGAGAAAGGGTACACACTGTACTATGAGCATCTGCTTGATAGGTGGGTGAGATATGATAAGTAATGTGAGTGCCGGAAAGCTGAATTATCAGATAACACTGCTCAGACCTACCAAGACCCTGAGTGGTGCTGGAGCTCACAGCATCACATATGAGTCTGCCGGGACAGTGTGGGCAAATCTCAAGCAGATAAGTCTCAGAGAGGCTATGAGCTCTAATGTGGAGCTACAGACTGAGACATACACTGTGCTTATGAGATACAGGTCGGGCATTGGACAGGATTGGTGTGTGCAGTTGCCTAATGGCCTGAGATACAGGATAGTATCTATCAATGCAGACAAGCTCACAGGGATGATGATCCTTGGAATTGAGCTTGATAATACGATTATACAGAGAGTGGAGTCATGACATGAGTCTGAGTAATGTTAAACAGGATTTAGTGACAATCCTGACCTCTATTGATGGGGTGTCTTGTTCTTTTGATTACTCTACCATAGAGGAGAGTGCAAAGAGCATTGTGATAGACTCCATGGAGTTTACATATCAGCATGATCTTGATATGGGATGGCACAAGGAGCTCAGAGCTACTGCTGTGCTCATCACAAAGACTCCTGATGACTTAGATGCTTTAATTGATGCAGTAGAGGCCTTGGATAATACCACTGAGGGTAGTATCAGATACATCATGATAGAGTCTCTGACAATTGACAACAACGATCTTAATATGAGCATAGCAACTGCTGTGCTGAGCTGTATGGTGTGGGAAAATGTCTAAAGACAGCATCACAGAGATAACTGTGGGAGAGAATGACAGAGACTTTGAGAACATGCTCAATGACTTTCTTGAGCGTATGAGCTCAGTCGATCATAAGCTCTCAATGCAGATACAGAAAAAGATACTGAGAGACTCTACTGCTGAGGCCGTGAGGTCACTCAGGTCACGTATCAGGTCAGTGTACAAGAAACACACAGGATATGCGGCAAGGTCTGTCAGAGCCAAGACTGCAGAGTCTCGGACTCAGAGAGGCACTGTATATCACACTTTCGGCTATAGAAATAAGCATCTCCCTGACATTTACAACACCAAGATTAGAAACTTGGATGGCTCATACAGAGTCAAGCCTAAACCTGCCACATACATCGGTATATGGGGTGATTTAGGCACAAAGAAGATACAAGGGAGAGATGTGCTGCACTCTGAGTGGGTGCAGCATAAAGACAGGATCAAAAAACGACTTGAGGAGGAGATACAAAAGCTCATCAAGTCGGGACTTGATAAATAGTGCTATTTATTACTTTTAGGAGGCAATATGACTGCTACATTATCTCCTACAGCGAAGAAGAATGCCCTCACCGGCAAGAATACGCTTGTAGGATACAAGCTGGCATCTGATACCTCAGGGAGCTATGTGACGATCCCCGGTGTCAGTGTGTTCACAGGTTTAGGTGGATCAGTGGAGGACATTGATCAGACCTGCATAGCTGAGGATACCAAGAGATATTTACCCGGTGCATGGGATGGTAATGAGATAACAATCACAATCCATCACTACACAGGTGATACCACTCAGCAGGCTCTGATTAATGCTGCCAACAGCGGAGCAATCATCTCTCTGTGCATTCAGTATCAAGATGAGTCCACTGCTGTGATGGAGGTGGCTCTCAAGTCTGCTACTCCTCAGGACCCTAGCATTTCTGAGACACTCAAGTGGGACATCGTGGGTAAGCTCAACAGCAAGCCTGTGTGGACACTTGCAAGCTAGAGCATATCAGAGGAGCAGAGATGCTCCTCTTTCATTTGTAATTGATTAGGATGGGACAATTATGGACTTATTGAAAAAATTATCTGATATCAAGTTCAAGACTGTAGATGTCAAGGCTGATGAGCTTGGCGAGGGTGCTATGCTCAGAGTGAGAGAGCTCTCAGGATGTGAGCAGATGGAATTCTATGAGATGCTGCAGAAGAAAGACAACAATGTCAAAGCAATGTCATTTGCTCTGCTGTGCTCATTGGTAGATGATAATGGGGAGAGACAGCTCAAGTCTCTTGCTGAGGCTGAGACTGTAGTCAAGGGATTACCTGCCAAGCTCTTCCAGCGTATCAACAAAGCATTGTTCACGCTCAACAGTGGAGATGCTGAAAAAAACTGATAAACGTGCCCACAGTCAAGCTCTGTGTGAGGGTGGCTCGGGAGCTCCATATGCCGATCAGTCAGGTGATGGAGTTGCCTGTGCATGAGCTGAACCTGTGGGCGGCAGTCTATAAAGCTGAGTACATGGAGCTCCATCCTGATGAGAGGGAGGAGGCTGACAGCATAGAGGCTGACATAATGCCAAGCAAGGCATATGCTCTGCTTGGTGGGGATATTAAGGGAGGTGTCTGATGTCTATTGTCAATAACATCCTCAATATGGTCAAGTTGAATACTACTGACTATAACAAGAAACTGCAGAAAATGAGGAAAGATACCAAGAAGTCTACTAGGGACATTGGGTCTAGTTTCTCATCCATGGCATCAGCATGGAAAGCCGCATTGGTGGGGATAGCCTCTGCCGGATTGGTTACTGCAGTCAAGAGTGAGCTGATGTCTACAGAGAAAGCTGTGGCAGGTTTTATCTCCTCCATGGGAGGAGTCTCTGAGGCTCGGGCTCAGTTTGAAATGCTCCAGCAGGCAGCAAGAGACACTCTCCAGCCGTTTGAGGCTCTGCAGTCTGCCACAATGAACCTGAGAAAGAACGGCATACAGCCATCTGCAGATACTCTCAAGGCTTTCTCACAGATTGCCTATGGGACAGGACAGAGTCTAGATGCTGTGAGTCAGGCATTCACAGGAGCACTCAATGGCAGACTCAAGAGTCTGCAGCAGTTGGGTATTGTGGCCAAGGATCAGGGCAGTCAGCTCATCCTCACATACAAGGGTGTGAGCACTGCTGTAGATAAGAATGCTGAGAGTTTACATGACTACTTTCAGACCATTGGCAAAGAGAATGAGGGTGTGCTTGACTATCTGCAGTCAGGCATGACAGGTGCTGTCAATCACATTGACAATGCATGGGGAGACTTGGTCAGGGCAGTGGCTGAGAGTGGTCTTGGTGATCTCATCTCAACTATCATTAGAGACATTGCCTCATCAATGGATGAGATTACAGGATGGATCACTAAAAATTCTCCATACTTCAAGTCATTTTTTGAGGGAGTCATTGAGGGATGGAAAGGCATCTATGGAGCTGTCAAATCAGCAGTAAGCTCAGGCATCGATCTCATCAGTGGCTTTTTTGATGATGCTACTGAGGAGGAGAAAGATGGACTCTCCAACATGGGCATCCTCCTGAGCAATTTCTTTGAGTTCGCTCGGGCAGGGTTCATGGAGTATGTGGCCAAGCCTGCTGCTGAGGCATGGGGCAGTATTAGCGGTGGTTTTAAAGCTGTGGGAGAGGCCGCTGGCACTCTTGCATTTACAGGCTCATGGGATGCGGCTGTCAAAAATTACAATAATGTGCTCAATCAGACTGCTGATGACACCATTGAGACTGTAAATGTCATAAATAAGGCAATCACACTGCAATTTGATGAGATTGACAAGAAAGTCCAAAAGACAAAGGAGAGACTTTCTGACAAGAGCTCAATGCCTGACTTCACCAAGATTAAGTTCCTCTCACCAACAGGGACAGGAGGGGCAGGAGGTGCAGGCGGCAAGAGTCAGGCAGATACATGGGCAAAGTATTATCAGTCAGTCAAAGACCTTGCAAAGAATGGTCTCTCTGACCTGAGAAAGCTTGAGCTTGAGCATCAGACAAAACTCTTGGAGCTTGACAAGGAGTTTAAGCAGAGCAGAGTAGCCACTGAGGCTCAGTATCTTGATGCCAAGAGCATATTAGATGCTGAGTATATGAGACAGTATCAGGAGATACAGGCTCAGGCTCAGGAGTATGTGCATGACATCATTGATGATGACCTGACCAAGCTCAGAGAGAGCTATGATGCCAAGATAGAGATGCTTGAGATGTATCATGAAGAGTCTCTGATATCTGATGAGGAGTTTCTTGAGGCTCGGAACAAGCTGTGGGATGATTACAGCAAGGAAAGAGACAAGCTGGACAAAGGCAGATCTGTTCTCTCTGAGGAGGATGTGCAGAACCTGACTAATTTTCATGATGCTATGGACAGCATGTCTGATGCTTTTGGTAATTTGACTCAGGGACTCAGTGAGACATCATCAAGCTACAAGGCACTTTTTACCATTCAAAAGAGCTTTGCAGTAGCATCTGCAACAGTTAAGGCTGCACTTGCTTGGATGACTGCATTATCAGGGGCCTCTACATGGTATGAGGCAATTGCCAATTACGCTACAGCTATCAGCATGACTACAGGTGTGATAGCACAGCTTAGATCTGTATCTATGCATGACAAGGGTGGATATATCGGTGCTGGTCAGCTTGGTATTGTAGGTGAGTATGGCCCTGAGCTTGTCAGGGGTCCTGCATCCGTGACATCAAGACAGAGGACTGCAGACCTTGCCCGATCTGCCATCAGTGGAAACACAGTCACAGTCAATCTCTATGAGAACAGAGACAGAGCCGGGACAGTGGATCAGCGACAAGGCAGAGATGGTGAGTCCATCATTGATATTTTTGTCTCAAACATCAGGAGAGGTGGTCAGATTGCTCAGACCATGGAGAGCACATATCAGCTCAAGAGATATGGAGCATAGGTGATATATGAGTGATTTTAAATTTTATCCGTCAGCTCTGCCTCGGGCTCTGCAGACAGGCTACAGCATCAAGCATAAGGCCAATATGCTGAGGACTCAGATGTCTGATGGCTATGTGCGGCAGAGATTAGTCAATCAGGGAGCTCCTGATACTCTCTCAGTGCAGATGATAATGACAGAGCTGGAGTACAGGACTCTCATAGAGTGGTACAAGGCAGACATACAGTGTGGTGCATCGTGGTTTGTGATGCCTGTGCTGTCTGTAGACAGTGATCAGCACATACAGTACAGATATGTGAGGATACAGAATGGTGAGATAAGTGCATCAGTAGTCAGTACAAATCCTACAGAGGGGACAATCTACAGAGTGAGCATGACTCTTGATGTGTCTAACACTGTTGTAGATGATGGCACATGGCATGATGGTGGGGTGAGTGGTGATGATGTCATTGTAGACCTGTCAGGCAGTATAGAGCGTGATGACTCTCAGTCTGCAGACATTGATGATCTTGATGACGTTATTGGCACATACACAGTAATACAGGAGTAGATATGAGCTATAAAAAAACAGTGACATTCACTGCTAAAGTGAGTGACTACACAGATGGCACTGTGACAGCAAGGGTGCAAGCTGAGAATAATATCGTGGGACAGTTCGTGTCATGGCTCTTGAGTAATAACACGTCTATTCAACAGATTGAAAAGGTATCAATCGGTGATGCGAAGTGGAGCGGATATCCACTCTATGCGGTTCAGACAGGTGCTCCGTCTGTAATAACTACGACAGTGATCGAATCATGGTCAAAGTTGTCTGATGTTTATATCTTAGGTAAGAATAAGGACAATTTTTGTCTGTCGGTTTCTGTAGATGGAGATGTGTTGAGTCTTGCTCCTTGCTGTAGCTTTGACTATCAGGACTCGCTAAATGCATATAGCTCAAAGCCATTGTCAATCTGTCTTGAGCAGATCAGAAAACTTGCATCAACAAGACAATCAACAAGAACTCTGCAGATGGGAGCTATCCCTTTATTTACGTTTAACACATCAGCTGATGAAATCAGCATGACTCTTAACTATTGGAAAGGAAGCGACTCACTTGTATTTGGAGTTCAAGGTGATACCGCTAAAGTATTCTTCAGCTTTGACTCTCAAGATGCATCTTGGGGATGGTCTTTCAATGACGGAAAACTGAATAACTACTCTTTCAATGAGGTAATACAAGCATCTGATGAGACTCAGACACTGACATCGAATGCAGTGAGTTCTACCGCTGTCTGTCTATCTAAAGGATATGCGACTAATACAGAGCCGTATTGGTGGGGAAGCATGGCTGCTGTAAATTCAAGTGTCTATTACGGATATCAGTACATACCGTCATCAACATTCATGCATAGAATGAATAATCCTACTGTTGGTTCTAGTGGAAGTATTGTTCCTGACAATTTTGGAGTTCAGATGATTAGCTCTTCAACAAGAATCTGCTGTGGAGTGAGACTTGAGAACTTACCTCGCATAACTACAGAGCAGTTGTATCTGAGAAAGATGTATATCCCGAATCGTCAGACAGCAAGTCCTATCAAGTTAGGCTATACTCCGGGAAATCTCTATGCTGATGCCGTGTACGCTGTGAATGATAAGAACTATCTGTGTCTGCAGGACGGATGGTGCTCATTCTTCGTAGAAGTTTCAGATCAGGGATAGGAGGATTGAGATGATTTACACACTGAATGAGATTTATGCCTCAGGGGGACAGCTCCCTGATGTGACTCTAGACATAGAGAATGATGAGATCGGAAATATGCATTTCATCCTTGCATATGAGTACAAGATTATCAATAACATCAAGTACACGGCCTCTGCATTCAGTGTCCAGCTCCCTGAGAGGTCTGACAGTGGGTTCACTGACCTTGCTTTCTCCATATGTGGGGTATCAGGTCAGTGTTATGCATTTGTGAGGAGAGCTCTTATGAGTCACACTACGACATATCTGACTCTCAAGCAGTGGCACTCTGAGACAGGTGAGCTCATGTATCAGCAGAGGCTGACAGTGACAGGTGGGCAGATCACAAGAGAGTCAGCTAACTTTACAGCATCATTCTGTGACATGCTGAATACAGAGTTTCCAAAGCTGAGATATACAGTGAACAATGCCCCCGGTCTCAAGTATGTAGCATAGGAGAACAGATGAGGTCAATTAATGACTACTTGCTAAATAAGCACACACCTAATGGCAGAAAGTATCCATATTTGGACTGTTGGGGTCTTATTGTAGATGTGTACAGAGAGATGCTGGGCATCTCCCTCCCTGAGTACACAGACCTCTCTCAGAGAGATATGAGCAAGGCTCTCATGTATGAGCGGCAGTCAGGGCGGTTCATGGAGGTGGATGATGAGCCTCATGATTATGATGTGATAGCGTTTTTCATCGGTGGCAGACTGTATCATGTAGGCCTATGGATCAGAGGTAAGATCCTCCATACATCACAGAAAAAAAATTGCAGATATGAAATGCTTGAGAGTGTAGCACTCTCGCATAGGAGATTGTACAGATATGTTAAGGGTAGAGATAGTCAGTAGAGAGGACCTCAGCAGAGTGCTGGAGTCTCATCTCATAGATGTGCATGACTGCAGTCTGCTGGAGCTCATCAAGCGTGAGTGTCCGTCATACTCTCCTGAGATTGAAATCTATCTCAGTGCATATGTAGATGGAGTGAGATTTCACTATGATGATTGGGACATTGTCAGACTAGACAATGCAAAGAGCCTTAAAATAGTCATTGAGGCTGGTGGTATTGAGGCTGGTGTTATCATGGGCATCATCAGCATCATCATGGCTGTAGCATCTGCAGTGTATGGCATCATAATGGCCAACAAGATGACCTCTGCTACTCAGGGAGACACCAAGCAGGGGAGCTCCATTTATGATGTCAACGCTCAGGGAAATAAGGTAAAGCTCACTCAGGTAGTGCCTGAGAATTTTGGCTTTTTCAAGCATTTCCCTGACTATCTCGCTGATAAGCATGTTTTCTACAGAAATAATAAGCAGTTCATGGATGTGATACTCTGCCAAGGTGTAGGCTACTATGACTACAAGTCAGACCACTCTGATATCTATGTGGGTGAGACTCCCATCAGTGAGCTTGAGGGATGCAGAGTGGCAGTCATTGAGCCGGGAGAGGTGATTACTGCTCAAAATTCCATAGAGGACAAATGCTGGTATTGTTATTACAGCTCCACTGAGGTGACTGCCTCAGGTCATACTCTTGAGCCTGCCGTGGCAGAGATAGACCAATCATCTCAGTCTAATCCTAATGTGTACTTTACTGATAATACATTTAGAGGCACTTATTATGTAAGTGGATATACATCATACGGATGTTCAGGGCCCTCTGTGACTCCTCCTGTGCAGAAAAAATTAGATCTGAGATGGGGTAACGGTGTGTATTTCACCATCACCGGTTCAAACAATACAAGGATGATAGGCTCTGCAGATTCCATCACGGATGATGCAGTAACGGGCACAAGCACCATTGATGTGACTCTTGATGCATCATTCCTCGGGGACAATTTATCTCTGCATCAGCAGTGGCTCAGAGCAAGAGTGACTGAGACTGTGATTGACCCTGATACTCAGGAGGAGAGTGAGGTCATTGTCTCAGCCGGGGACATCATCAAGGTAATTGTCAGAAAAATCACTAGAGTGACATACACAGTCATGGGTGGCACATCGGGTCCTCAAGTGTTGAGAGCTGACAGCAGTGATGAGTTTATTTCTCCATGTGAAGTGCTTGATATCTCATATGCAGATGATGTGGCCACTGTGACTCTAGACTCTGATGAGCTTGACCATGGCACATATCCTCCAGCACCATCAATCCCATCATCAGCCTATGACGTACAGACTACACAGCTCATGGAGATTGAGGTCACTCAGGGCATACCTGCAGACTATCCATACTCTGATGATGGCATGTATGTTATCAACAGTCATAACTCCTCTACAGGAGTGTACGATGTGAGCAGGGTCTCTGATTATGCAGTGATCTCTGATTGGGTAGAGTTTTGGGGGCAGGGCATACCTAATGACTCTCTGACTTTTACTATTGATGAGAGCTCCAGCACTGCAGGAGAGTGGGTGGGGCCCTACAGAGCCTGTCCATATGGTGCAGAGTCTAATATCTTTGAATATGACATAGCTTTCCCTCAGGGTCTCGGATACCTCAAGGATGACGGCACTTTCAGGAATCAGAGTGTGACTATTGAGATTGCCTACAGAAGAGCAGGCAGCTCTGATGAGTGGACATCAGTGCAGAGGACTTTCACTGATAGCACCAATGATGAGCTTGCTTTCACATTTCAGATTGAGACTGAGACTCCCGGCAACTATGAATTCAGGATGAAAAATCTCTCAGAGGAGTCAAACAGCACAAGAGTGCTCTCACAGTGCAAGTGGATCGGCCTCAAGAGTGTCATCAGCACTGTCAATAAGTATGATGACATGACTGTACTCATATGCAGATTTAAGGGCACAGAGACTCTGTCTGAGCTTTCTGAAAATCAGATTGCTACATATTGGACAAGACAGCTCCCTGACATCAGCACAGGAGACCTGACTCCTACTACAGACATTGCTCCCGTCATCAAATATGTGTGCAATAAGTCCAAATATGCAGGTATTGTCAATGATGCCGCATTGAGTAACTATGACCTACTGTGGAGGAGGAGCAGTCTGCATCTGAATGGCACTGTAGATGATGACAGCACTCTGCTCAATGTGCTGAGAGACTGTCTGAGTGTGGGGTTCTCCTCTCCAATCGTGGTGAACAATAAGCTTGAATTTTCAAGACTTCACAGGATTGATGAGACTCTGCCACTGTCTCAGATATTTACACCTCAGAACCTGACCAAGTCTCCTGAGATTACTTTCAATCTGCCAAAGGATGATGATGTGGATGAGGTGGTTGTGGACTATACCTCTCCTGAGACATACAAGACTGAGACAGTTTTCTGTCATGTGGATGATAATGATGACAGTCTAGTCACTGCATATCCAATGTCAGTCAATCAGGAAAAGCTCACGGCCTTTGGAGTGACATCCTATGAGCAGGCTGTAGCTATGGGTATGAGGAGACTCAGATATCTGAGGAGTACAAGAGTCACATACAAGATAGAGACTGAGTATGATGGTCTCAACTGTCAATATAACGACCTTGTGGGACTTGTGCTGGATGAGAACATCAGCAACATCACAGGCAGAGTCACTGCATATGATGCTGATGAGCTCACTGTGACTACAGACATGGAGATACCATCTCAGCTCACAGGCGGCATAGTGTACATCAGAGCCATGGATGGCTCAGCAGAGCAGTACACATACAGCAGAATAGACAGCCATCATCTCAGCATAGACAGAGCTCTGCCGGAGTGGTCTGATGACTATGGGACTGTCATGGAGTTTCCTTTCTTTGCCATCGGTGAGATGGTGAGATGCTGGGTGACATCCGTGTCTCCAGCAGATAAGAAAGTGAGTCTCACATTAGTCAATTATGATGAGGACATTTTCAAGGATGATATTCTTTTAGATGGAGATGATAATGACTAGAATAACTGCTTTTTGTGTTGTCAATTCTGACTACATTGACCCTGCAATAATTGCCCTGAGATCATTTCTCAAGTATAACAGAATACATACAATCATCTATGCAGAGAGAGGCACAAATCTCAGGAGACTGAGGATGGCTGTAGAGGGGCATGGGGTAGTGATCAGAGAGAGAGACTTTCCTGAGCTCCCTGTGCATGAGACTCTCGGTGACAAGTATTTCTCACTGTTCTGCAGCAGAGAGGCTCTGCCGGCATTTGCAATGAGGATCAAGGCTCTTGATGAGCTCAGAAAAGATTATGACATTATACTTAATTTTGATCTCGATACACTTTTTTTCAACTCAGTCACACCTCTCCTGAGCAGAGTCTCAGACTCTGCCATCTATGGAGTATCTGAGAGGAGAAACAGAGACAGGTGGATCAAGTCATTGGGAGTCAAGGATATTGCTCCACTCTCTCCATATCTCAATACAGGTCTAGTGATATATGGGGCAAAAGCTCTGCAGTCTGTGGATGACATGATGAGTGATTATGAGTCTTTCCTCGAGCAGAATTCTCAGCATGTCTACTGCCCTGAGCAGGACTACATTAATTACACTTTCCATGACTACATGCATGAGATACCTGCTCACTACAACTTAATGTTTACTGATGTAAATTACAGGCAGACTCCTCCTGTGATGGTGCATTTTCTAGGCAGAGACAAGCCGTGGAGCGGTCATGTCACAGACATGCAGACCTCTGTATATTTCAGGCGGTATGCCGTGGAGTGCCAGCGGTGTGAGCACATAATTAGTGACGAATTTATCAAAAAAGTGAGAGCCACAAGTCAGCTCATATAAGTGTGATTTTAATATCATTTGACTCCTCTGATATCAGCATATGATATCCGTTGCCTCCCATGGTGGGAGACATAAAGGAGGAATTTTTATGGATGAAATTACACATACCATACTGCCTAATAATGGTGGTGGTTGGGGTGGCACTGCCCTTGGTGCTGGTTTCGGTGGTCTCATTGGCTCATGGCTCGGGAATGGCGGCTTTGGTGGCTTTGGTGGCCGTGCTGCTGGTGGCATCGGCTATGATACCGGAGCTCTCAATGGCATTCAGGGACAGCTCAATAATTTGAGCGGCCAGGTAGCCAATGCAGACAGAGACCTGCTCATGCAGACCTCAGGTCAAAATCAATTCATTGGCAACCTTGTGAACAGCACCGGTGATGCTATTGTGGGTGCTATCAATGCATCTGCACAGGCTACTCAGCAGGGCATTTTTGGCAATTCCCTGTCAAATGTTCAGGCTCAGGCCGCAAACAGTTTGGCCATGTGTCAGGGGTTCGGGGGTATTAACTCAGCCATTGATAGAGGTGTAGGCTCTCTTAACCTTAACATTGCTAGTCAGGGTGCTGAAAGCAGACTACAGGCTCAGGAGCTTGCCTCTCAGCAGAAAGACTGCTGCTGTCAGGTACTGAGAGCCATTGAGCAGGAGGGATGTGCTAACAGAGAGCTCCAAAGAGAGATACAGACTCAGGCTCTCAGAGATGTGCTTGCCAATGCTCAGGCAGAAAATGCTGCTCTCAAGTCTCAGATCTTTCAGACCAATGCAATGGCTCAGCAGACTGCTGCCATCATCAGTGCTCTCAAGCCTACTACTGCCGCTGCAGCAGGCTAATGAGTGACTTTAATGCCCTGAGGTCTATCCTTGGGGCATTTTTGTGGGGACAAAAATATGGAAATAATAACAGTAAAGAAACACAGCACGGCAGAGCATAATCACTCAGAACCTAAAGATAAAATTCATAATTATGAAGATGATATCTATGGAGGCTCTCCTGATGCTGACTACATGAGACACTGTCATGAGGTGGACATGACTCCTCCTGAGACATGGAGCAAGTATGATATGGAGAGTCCTGCCGGGGTGAGAAAAGTCATAGAGATGGAGTACAGAGAGCTCATGACTGCCACTACTGAGGCAGACAGAGAGGAAAATATCTATCACTTGTCTGTGGCTCTTCTCAGGATGTGGAGGCTGATGCATCATGACAAATAATGCAATTAATCCTAATCTCCTGAGCTCTATCTATCAGTCTCAGGCTGTTCCTAGTCTCCAGCTCACTCAAATTGATGGCTATGAGCCTCTCTCTGAGTTTACAGACAGCTCAGGTATCAAGTGGAGGCTGGTCAAGGCAGCAAATAGTGGCATGAGTGAGATCCCTGACCCTCAGTCTGTCAATGTGACTGACTATTGGTGTCATGAGTATCCCGGCAGTGGAGGCAAGGTGCACATCTATGTGGTAGAGGGAGTGAGAGTGCCAAAGACTGCAAGAGAGACAGCATGCAATGTGCTCTATAGTTGGTTCTCTACTGTAGATAATAAGAATTTCACACCTCAGATGATAAGACCTGCAGAGTGGCTGATGGCCAATGTCTATGCCGCTCCCATCTCAGATGCTAGAGTGAGCAAGCTCAAGGCATTATGTAAGATTAGAGATGATGCTCAGTCAGTGATGACTCAGACAAAGGACTCATATGAGCAAGCTCCATTGATAAGTCAGGAGATATTAAGTGGCAACAATGCAGGAGGCTCAGCAGCTCGATCATCTGCTGGAAATAATAAAGGAAAGTGCTCTGCAGATAATAGATGACAGAGCAGTGTCCAATACAGAGCTCCTGTCATACATGTATGATGCAGGACTGCAATTTGTGGGAGATAAGAGTCTGCAGAGAATTGTAGATATCGGGTCCATAGGTCTTGCATATGCGGTCAGGATACAGAGCTCAAAGAAAAATTTATAGAGTTTCTATGGTTTCTCTGAGTTTCTAAGGTTTCTAGAGTTTATTGGATGTCATTGGATGTCATTGGATAAGACTTGGAAAAAACTTGGAAAAAACTTGGAAAAAACTTGGAAAAGGCTTGGCCAAAAGGCTTGGCCAAAAAAGTTGGCCAAAAAAAGAGAGCTCTGACTGAGCTCTCCTGTCTCAATTACAGACTACTGCTGTCTGTAGTCTGCATCATGTGGAGGAGTCATGTATCCTCCATTGTTTACCTGCTGATATCCCTGCTGAGTCTGTCCCTGAGGATATGACTGCTGCTGAGTGTAGACACCTGTATATCCCTGAGGCTGTCCCTGATATCCTTGCTGATATCCCTGTGGGTATCCCTGCTGTGGTTGCGGCTGAGACTGTCTCTGATATCCCTGATTGTCAGATTTATTATCCAACAGTACAAGCTCAGTGACCTGTATCTCAGTGATGTATCTGTCATTGCCATTCTTGTCCTGATATGAGCGTGTCCTCAGTTTGCCCTCCACATAGACCTTTGAGCCTTTATGCGTGTAGTTATTGACTACATCAGCAAGCTTGTCCCAAAAAACTAACTTATGCCACTCAGTCTTCTCCTGAGTGTTGCCCTGAGCATCCTTAAAAGTCTCATTAGTGGCAAGAGACACGGTTGAGACAGCTTTCTGTGCTCCGTTGTTTGTAAGCACTCTGTACTCAGCATCTCCTGAGAGATTGCCTAGCAGTGTCACTCTATTGATACCTTTCATATCTACTAATCTCCAAAATAAGTTAAAAATAAATCTCTAAATGTGGCCGGGAGGAAAAGTGCATAGCACTTGTATGACCCTGATGCCACATATCTGAAAATCTCGGAATAGTCCAAGATGTCATACAGTTGCTCCTCATCATGATGTCTGACTCGGGTGACAAGCTGGTCAAGAGTATCAGCAAAGTATCCTCTGACTTTGCAGTGAGGATGCTTGCCTGACATCCTCACAAGAGTAGAGGCAGAGTAGATCATGTTGTCCAGCTTTTTAATTGAGCACATATAGCTCACATCATCATCACTCATGTGCACTCTGCCACATCCCTCAAGATGGCAGCAGATGTCATTCAGTTCCATCTCATGCCTCTGCATTAAAGGCCTCCATCTTGTCATGATAGATGTCTCTCAGCACCTGCTTGTCAGTCTCAGGGAGCTCTTTAAACTGAGCCACAATATTGCCAAGATACTGCAGTTTAACCTTGTCTGATGCTCCCATCAGCATCTTTGCAAGATCCAAGGATGTAGCAGTCAGTTTGCTTATGTCAGGTGCTGACTTTTCAGTCTTGAGAGGTGGCAGAGGTGGATACATCTCTGCATCAGATGGCTGTGGCTTGGTGTATGAGTCATCAGTTTTCTGTTCCTCAAGAGGAACAGTAGGAGCTGTCTCACTCACCTCTGCAGTCTGTGGCTCTGCCTGAGGTTCTGCCTGTGGCTGAGCTTTCTTGGTTGTTCTCCTCCTCTGTGGCTTTGAGGTCATGGCAGGAGGGAGCTCTGCAGTTACTGCTGTCTGTGTCTCAGTGCCGGCAGTCTGTGCCTGTTGCATTGGCACAGGTATGAGTCCGGCTAACAGCGAGCCACTCTGCTCCTGAGCTCCTGTGCTATTGTCAGCAATAGCAGGCACATCAGCAGGAGCACTATCACTAAGAGTCACAGGCTCTGTCTGAGCAGTATCATTCTCAATTATCTCCTGATAAGTAGGCATCATGTATGACCTGTCATCCTCTGCATATGCATTGACATTGAATGCCTTTTTGATGGCATTCACAAGAGCTCTGTTCTGCAGCATCTGCATTGGCATTGTTGCCCAGGGCTCTGAGCCTGTAGATGCCTCATCATAGAAAGTGGTGACTGATATCGGGTGACTCCTGTCCTTTCTGTAGACTCTGCAGATGATGTACTCAGACACCTTTCTAGTCACAGTCACAGGAGTGACTTTTCTGTATCCTCCATCATAGGTGGCTCTGTTGTAGGTAAGCTGTCTCTCCACAGGTGTGGAGAATTCATAGTCAAATCCATCAAATTGAGGATTACGATTAGCGATCTCATTCCATCCCTCAATACTCACAACAGTTACCACTTTACCCTTTGACTCAAATCCGTAGATCTGCTTGAGCAGAGGATTGAGATGGAGGTTCTTGCAAGTCAGCAGAAAACTGAAAACGTCATAAGGGCCCACATTTTTCTTTTTGCCGTTATCAGAGAGCATGCTCCACACATTGCAGAAAAGCACAGGGGCCTCAATCTTGATGCTCAGGGCATTGATGACATCCTGAGTAGATGACACATACTCAGGAGGCATCTGATAATTGAATGCAGTGTTTTTATCAGTCATATCAATCTCCTAATATACTTTGAGGGTTCTTTTTTCATTTGGAATTTTTGTTGTGTACTTGGCTTTGAGTGCCTCATACTTGGCTACAAGCTCAGGGGCCTCAGCTTTCATCTTCTCAGTGTCGGTGTTGCTGTGGTTTCCTGCCTTAAATGATACAAGCTTGTTCCCGGTAGAGTCTGTCATGAGAGTGGACTTGCCTATGCTGGTGATGATAGTCTCACAGACTGCATCCTTTTTCTCTTTGATGGCTTTCTCCTCCTGACAGATGGCTCTGTACTCAGCAAGATGAGCATGGATGAGATTATCTGATGATACAATGACAGTGCCTCCACTCTCTGATGCTGATGACAGGAGATCTGATGCTTTGAGAGTAGGCTCAATATCATCCAGCACATTATGACACCAAAATTCAGCAGCACTCCTCATCATAATCTCAGCATCCTGCTCAGAAAACTTGATGCAGTAGATGCGGAAGTCTCCATTTACTATCAACACTGCAAGATAGCACTCATGCAGACCTGTGATGAGCATGTAGTGCTGACACTGTATGTAGTATGATGGAGGGATATCATAGATGCTGGTCACATAGACCTTTGATGGCTTAAACTCTCCATCAATGTACCATGCCGCATCTCTAGAGAATTTAGATGCAGAGAATACCTGAGCAGTCTTGCACTCTAGTATGGCCTTTCTCTTCTTATCCTCACCATAGATGATGCGGTCCACATTGCCCACAAGGAAAGGGAGCTCCTTGTGGTGAAAGTGCTGAGAGCAGACTCTCACAGGCATCTGTGTGACCTTTGAGAATTCCTTGGCCACAACATCCTCAAGCATGTGGCCAAGATAGGTATATGAGTTCCCTTTGAATTTTTCTGCTCTGCCTGTCTTGAGTCTCCACACTGCAGCAGGAGTCTGATATGAGCTGAGACCTAAGACAGCTCCAAGCTCAGATCCTCCCAAGCCGTGGGAGCGTCTTGTATGCCATGCCTCATCTGCATCATCTGCAGTGTGAGCCTTGTCGATAGCATCACATCTCTGCTGATGCTTAATTCTGTACTCTTGCGGAAAGAGCTCACTGTAATTAATTTTCATTGGTTCTCCTAAACGTTAAAAACAGACTAATAAAAGCCAACATATAGCAAGCCACAGGATACCTGCAATAAGGGTCCCTATGCCCTCCAAGATAAAAAATAATACTGAGTCCTGTTTCATAGATTACTCCTCATAATTTACGGCCTGAGCCTTAATACCAATTAAATCCTCAAGAGCATTGAGATACTCCTCAAGGTATGTGTCTCTAGTGCCTTGCTGGAGACACTCATTGAGCTCCAGCAGCACTCTTTCTCTCTCATCCAACAGCTCATCATATGAGAGCTGAGTCAGAGCTGAAAATCTACTATCAATCATTTTTGTAATGCCTTTAACGTTGCAAAAATAAACCTATATCAATGATAATCAATCTCAGGAGAGTGCTCAATACTTTTTTTAATTCAAGTTGTAAATATTAACCAACATCACAAAATTTTGATTAATTTAAATCAATTATTGCAATTTATAAAAATGGTTGCAAAAATAAACATTATTACATGATATATTTAATGCATGACAGGTCATGGAGGTGAAAATGACAATTGATGACATTGTGAAAGCTGTATCACTCTCTCAGGGGGTAAAGACTCTAAAAGACAAGATTAAGCTCAGGAGACAGATAGTGGGAGAGCTCAAGGATGTATGTGGAGTCTCTCACACTGCTGTGTGGAAGTGGGACAGAGATGGCAGGATACCTGATGCAAGAGTATCAGAGATCAGTCAGCATTATGGAATGGGAGTACAGAGATGACAGAGTTGGAGTTCAAGCAGTGGATTTTTGATCCAATGAGGCTTGAGCTGTCTCCTCAGGCTCTGCTCCTGCTGCTCTATATCAAGATGCAGTGCAGGCAGAGATATGTCTTTTCTGCTGAGGCAATGACAAAGGCTATGAGATTTAAAGACATAAGGACTATGAGGAGATACAAGGCAGAGCTCTTGGATAAGGGACTCATCCATCAGGAGAGATGTCAGTATGGTCTGAGGATAACTATCCCGGCATTGGATCGTTCAGATAGTACATTCTGTGCACCATCTGAGAATTCAGATAGTACAAAGTATGCATTATCTGACAGCTCAGATAGTACATTCCATGCACCATCTCATGAGTCAGATAGTACATATAATGCACCATCTGAAAAGTCAGATAGTACATATAATGCACCATCTGAAAAGTCAGATAGTACATATAATGCACCATCTGACAATGATGTACAGTCAGATAGTACAAAGTTTGCACCATCTGAAAATTCAGATAGTACATTCTGTGCAGATCAGATAGTACATTCTGTGCAGTCAGATAGTACATTCCATGCACCCTCAGATAGTACATTCCATGCACCCCTAAGTATATATAAGGTTATATATAAGGAAACAAATAAAGGGGACTCTGCAAAAAATGAGCTTGAGCAAAAAAGTCAGAGTGACTCTTTTTCTCTCTCCACAGATAGTGATTTTATGAAAGAGAAAAAATCAAGGTTCAGAGACTTAAAGGATGTATCTGAGATGGATGATGAGACTCAGACAAAAATAAAAGACATGATGAGCAGGTTCAGCAAATGATAGATTTTACTTTTCCACTGCCTCCATCAATAAATCACTACTATGGCATAAATGGTGCACACATGTACATCAAGCCTGAGGGCAGAAAGTACAGACAGCTCATCAAGTGGAGCACAGGTGGCAAAAGAATTGAGACTCTAGTCTCAGCCACAATCATCTTTGCCTATCCTAACCGGATCAGGAGAGACATTGATAACGGCCTCAAGTGTCTATTTGATGCCATGACTGCAGCAGGAGTCTATCCTGATGACTCATACATCTATGAGTGTTATCTGAGAAAGGGAGTGGACAGAAAGAAAAAGGGGTATGTGAGAGTCATACTCACTGAATACAAGGGGGAGACAGTTGTATGAGTCTTGATGAGTTTTTGCTGGTGCTGAGAGAGTGGGGCAAGTGGTCAAGAGGTGGCATACCTAGATACAGATGTCAGCTCAACAGACCAAGTGGAGCTCAGGCCATGATAGACCCTGATACAGCTCAGTGGATTGATGCATGTCTGTGTCAGATTAAGAGACATCTGAATACTGAGGCCTTTGAGCTGTACTATGTGGGAGGATGGTCAGTGACTGCCATAGCAGCACACCTCAGCAGATACAGCAGGACTGTGGATGAGGAGATCACAAGTGTAGAGAAAATCATCTATGTGAGATTTATGGAGAGGGAGAGAGAGACATATGGGAGCAAAGAAAGAGACTGTGGTTGATGGTGTGTTTTATGAGAGCATTGCTGATGCCTGCCGGGCAGTGCATCTGTCTACAGGCAGTGTCACTAGCCTAGCACGGAAGTATGACATATCTGTATCTGAGGCCATAGACATGTGCAGACACAGAGCCAAGGATCATGAGGGCAGATATTTCAGATCCATGGCCGCCATGTGCAGATATCATGGTGTCAATGTATCGACATTTTACAACCGGCTGGCTGAGGGGCTGCCATTGGAGATGTGTCTGAGCCGTGAGTGTTTCAGAGGTGGCAGATATCCTGTGCTGAGATTTATGACAAAGAGTAAGTGAGGTGGATGATGTTTAAGATGATGATCAATGCCGCTGACAGAATGGTGGATAAGCTAAAGCTGAGGCTGAGCGAAAAGGACAGGCAGATACATGACCTGCAGGAGGAGATAAAGCATCTTAAGCAGGTGATTGTGGATGCACGGATGACGGAGTCAAGGCTTGTGGCCACTATGGAGGAGGGCAATCAAAAATGGAATTCTGTATGTACTAGATGGAGAGAGAGAGCTGAGGAGGCTGAGTATAAAGTCAAGGTTCTTGAGAATAGCACAGAGAGACAGCACCTTAAGGCAACTGTGGAAAAGCTCGGAAATGTGAGTGATGCAGAGTCAAAGGTAAGAGAGCTGGAGTCTCAGGTTGGAAAGATGCAGAGGTTCATAGACACTCTGCCTGATGGTCTGAGAGGTGCCTGGAGCATGTATCTGATGATGAAACAGGAGAAAGATGATGATATTGGGTGAGCATACAGTCAGGAATGTCATGTTTAATGACGATGTGCCAAGGGTCCTGATGTGTCACATAGTGACTGTCAGAGAGAGTGGTCAGGTACTCTATACAGGCTCTATGGATGACATGCCTGAGGAGTACATGAGCAGGTATGTAGAGAGGCTAGAGTGGAAAAACAGTGGGAGACCTTTTAGGCCGTTTAATTACATAATTGATTTAGAGGTGAGTGATGGAAATAAAAGTGAGTGAAAATTTTGAGCAGATGCTGCATGGTGCACTTGATGCCACAAATGAGATCCTGCAGGATTATGAGCTTGATGAGGCTCAGAATAAATACTATCGTGATGTATGGGAGTGTCTGCAGAATTTTAGTCTTATGATTAAATTTGGCTATTATGGCCATGAGATATCTACAAATGCTGAGATGATGGCAGAGATGAAAAAGTCTGCACATGAGAGAAAAGCAGGGGTGTGAACTATGATGAGAAGAGAGAGTGACTATCACAGGAGTGCATATGTCAGGATGTGTCAGAAGAGGAACGATGACAGAAAGGAGCTCATCACCAAGATTAAGAGAGCCGATCTGATTGTTGAGGTTCTCTTTATCAAACATTTAGATGCTATGGCAGGCAGAAGAGCGTTATATAGAGATGGCCTCATGGATGCTTTCAGAATAGTGTATGGAGATGATGAGGCCGGCAGACTGTGGGAGCGTTTGGACAAGAGGAGGGAGAGGATAACAAGGCTGGTCAATCACATGCTTAGGGTAAAGATGGGAGGTGAGTAGAGATGAGTGAGATGATTGATGATTTACACAAGAACATCATGGTCAAAGTTAGGAGACAATTAAATATCAATGGAAAGATGCTGCTTGATAAGTTTATTTTAGCTGATGCAAAAAGCATGTTTCTTGAGGGGAGAATTTTTATGATACAGGATGCTCTATCCTCAGGAGATGTTCAATGTGCTATCAGGTTGTGTTTTTCAGCAGAGCATGATTGTCAAGAATTCCTGAAGATGAGAGAGGATATCCTCAAAAAGGATCGTGAGGATGCTCAGAAAGATGATCAAGAGGAGGGCAGTGATGAAAATCAGAGCAAGTAAGAAATACATTCAGGGCATTGATAGGCTTGTATATAACGCTCAGAGATGTGCAGAGGATGTAGTGAGTTTACCCGGTGGTAAGATTGAGCAGAGGTATGTCAAGTTCTTAGTTGATCAATGGAGAGCTTTAGAAAATTACAGATACATTCTCAAGAGAGCAGATACTGATGATGAGGTCATTCTGCTTGCTGATGGTGAGGGCAATAGTGGAGCTTTTGTAGCTGATGATGGAGGAGATGATGAATAGGGGATATGTTACAGCAGGTGAGGCTGGTCTGATAGTTTTTCTTGTGGGGATGGCAGTATTTGCTATTGCTCTTTTGCTTAGTGCTGGCAAGAATGCAGATGATCATGGTGGTGGTAATTATGCAGATGAGCAGCACATAGACAGGGAGTCTGACATGTGTGCTATCAGAGTGACAGCTCCATGTGGTGATGATGACATCTGCAGATACACGGCAAGTGTGCCATGTTCAGAGCTGGATGCATTGGTCAAGGCATCCAAGGGAGGCAAATGATGAGCGTGATATTTTTAGGTGATGTGCTCTCAAGAGTGGATGGAGCAAAAGAGATCATTATAGGTGAATGGGATAGTGGTAGTGGTAGGGTAGTCAAGTGTGTATATGCAGGCACTGTGCTGGGGATTAATTATAGCTTGATGAGAGAGTTATCTTTCAGGAGAGTGGAGCATATCGGTGTCACTGCCCAATGTTGTTTATTGATAGGACTGACAGATATAAGGAGCTACTAATGAAAGTGAGAGATTATCTGATACTGGTCAAGTGGCTTGATAAGAGAGGGGATGACAGGCTGAGTGATTTTGGTATTTTTCCTGACTATGGTGATTTTTATAAGAGACCTCCAATTATTGGAGGCAGATGGGGCAGGAGTGCAAGTGAGATTGTCCTGTGTGATGCTGACTATAGCTATGTTCTTGATTTGCATGTAGTCAGAGATCAGTGGGATGTCTCTCCCACTACTCTTGAGCCTTTCGGTTGCATCAGACTGTGGGTGTCTCCTGACAAGAGGAAAGCCGTATCAGATGAGATGCTCAGGATACCTAATGAATTACTGAGATATGTTTACTAGAGGAGTGTTGGATGAACAAACAAAAATTATCAAAGCTATCATGTCATGAAAAGGCTTGGAGGCTCATTCATTATGCAGATCAAATTGGGCACATTTGTTTTATCTACGATAGATATAACTTGTTACAGTCTCATGATGGTTTCAGTATAGAGAAAGACTATAAAAAGCTAAAGTCTTTACTAGTCAGAGCCAAAAGACTTAGAGATTGTCTAAACGACACTGATATGTCTAGAAATGCCTTAGGGATTGCTGAGCACTTGTATAGGATTGATGCTGTATATAATAAGGGGTATGTCCTCCATCTGTTTTTAATAGACTTACTCCACAAAGGTAATTGTAAACGTTCAATGCAATTATGCTTACAGAGGGGAGTGATAGTCAATCAATTAGGGAGTGAGGAGTCCAAAGATGAATGATATTGACATGATGGTCAAGACTGTAGTCAGCAGATGCAAGATGGATAGTATCATCAGCAGTGATGATGGTGTGATTGATGGCATTGAGTATATCTGCAGATTGGTGCATGACGGCATTATCAGATACAGCCTGAGAGAATTGTATCAGAGACTCAGTGAGGAGTATATCAAGGCTCAGACTCCATCAACTAGTCCATTTAACAATGACTTTTCAAGAGGTGTGATGATTGCTTGTGATTATTGGTTAAATATTAAGGAGAAAGCCACTGATGCTCATGCTGAGCATGTTTAGTGGTTTATGTATTTATAGACTTATGGAGGTCTTATGACATTAGAGCAATTTTTGAGACAGCACTATGATGACTATGTGTACATCAAAAAGGCTGATGGTACTGCCATCATGGATATCATGGTCAAGTTTGTGCCTTTATGGATACTTGAGACTTATGGTCAGTGTGAGATTGATGTGATTGAAAGACCTGCCGGGGAGTCTCCAAAGTTCATGGTGTATGACCTGATGTGCTTTGAGAGATAGGCAAAAAAAAGAGCCTCAGATGAGGCTCTTTGATTGTCTTACTTTGCAATTCTCTTCAATCTCATAGGGAGATATATTTAGTTTACTCCACTCTGCTGATGCAGTCAACTATCTGAGCAACTGTCACAAGGTCACTGTGATATCCTCTCAGATGCTGATAGAGAGCCTGAGCAGGTTTGGCTGTCAGAGGTCTGTCACCTGACTCAATATACTTGTAGTATCTGAGAGTGATGCCCATGGCCTGAGCCATATCCTGCTGAGTCATGTGCAGATACTCCCTCAGGGTCCTGATATCATCGGAGTCAATCATGCGGCCTCCTAATAGTAATAACTCTTAAGAATTTTGAGCAGTTCAGGTGTTGACTCATGATAGGTGAGAGTCAGAGGAGTCTCATACTTGATGACAATCTTCATCTCCATGAGGTCATCAGTAAGGTATGCATCATCATAAGGGTCAGTCAAGTTCTCAAGCTTGTGGATAGCATCAAAGATTGAGTCAAATGTGATGTAATTGTCTAAAGTTATCTCATACTCATAGTCCTCCAAGTCATTGACATATGAGATGAGGTGGCTGTTGTCATATAAGACATCATCATAGTCATCAGTGAGCTTGAGATAGCTGACTTCTCTGACATGATGACCATTTTTGTCAGTGGAGATGCTGTAGTCAAAATTGCAGAATCTTCTGATGCTGGTCATGGCATCATCAAGGATGTCATGATACATGCCTCTGTCAGATGTGAGGCATGCAGAATACTGCAGAATGTCTGTATCAGCATTCTGCCAAATGTCACCACAGCATGAGTCAAAGACAGGAGAGTCAATCTCAAACTGAGCAGAGGTGCACTCAATGAGGAAAACAGAGACATTATCCTGATTGAGTCTGCAGAATTCTCTGACATCAGCAGGTACTGAGTCATCATTGGCAATGTCTATCATGACATCACTCATGTAGACATCACTGTCTGAGAGAATGAGGTCAAGGTCATCGGGAGTGATGGAGTATATCCATTGACTGAGAGGCTCTGAGGCATAGCCAAGACACTTTACCATCTCATAACACATATCTTTATCGTATTTCATAATAAGCTCCTAGATAAAATCACAAGGTAAAACATAGAGAAAATTCTCACCATCAGCAGAGATGTATGGACAAGCTACTGCCCTATCATCTACCTTGGTGAGGATGCCTGTATAGACACCATCATCTCCATTGAAAGCAATATCTACAAGCTCCTGACTATCATTGGAAAAATAGCACTTTTTGCCAATGAATGCCTTGGCTCTATCCTCATCACAGATAGTCATCATGCCTGAGATGATGCTTTGCTGCTTAATGTACTGTTCTTTAGTTATCATGATTTACTCCTTAATATGTGTGGTTTATATATTCAACCTGATTTAAGTATATCAAAAAAGTGAACAAAAAACCTGACGAACATCACAAAATAATAAATTATGACAGAAAGACAGAGAGAGAGTCTGAGCCGGGTGAAAATTGTCTTTTGTGTAAAATGTGAGCAAAGTCGCTCAAAAAAGTCTTTTTTTGGCAAAATAAATCATGATAATATAGCTACAATGTTACGCAAGTATTGGGAAATGGCATAACATTACCGCTTGGGAATTTGTTTGATACTAGTCATTATTTAGGCCTCCTGACATCAGGAGGCTTTTTTTGTGGGTCTCAGAAAAAGAGAAAATCAATGGTTGAAAGAGCAGTTCAGTGGGCGTCAGATAATGCCAATGTCGTGGCAGCATTTATCATCTGTGGCATTATCTATCTGCTCAGTCACAGAAAGGGGTCATGTATGGACAGATTGACAGGAGCAATACTCTGCAGCCTTTTCAGCACAGGGTTATACTACGGTATTTTATGCTTTTTCCCTGAACTGCCACAGGGTGCGGCAGTTGCAATTGGTTCACTTGTCGGCTTTCTTGGTGTTGATGAATGCAAGGAACTGCTCATGAAGAAACTTAAGAAACTCTTGGACATTGAGGACAAAGAATGATGCGAACAAGCGAACAAGGATTAACTCTTTTGCAACAGAGAGAGGGATTGAGGCTAAAAGCATATAGGTGCATTGCCGGAGTTCCAACTATAGGGTGGGGACATACTAAAGGTGTCAAAATGGGTGACACCTGTTCATTAGAACAGGCCAAAAGATGGTTGAGCGAAGATGTAAGGCAAACAGAGGACTATCTCAACAGAGTCAATGACAGGATTGAGAGAAAATTCCTGCAACATGAGTTTGATGCTCTTGTCAGCTTTATACATCAGATTGGTCTGACCTACTTTGCATCCAGCACCTGTCTCAAGTACATCTATGCAGGCAGGTCTCCTGAGGAGATTGCCTCTGAGTTTCCTAGATGGTGCTATGTGACCAAGACCGTGATTGATGCCAAGACAGGGCAAAAGAAAAAAATTAAGGTTATTGATGAGGGTGTCAGGAACAGACACCTAGATGAGAAAAGGCAATATCTGAGAGGATACTGACAGCATGCTAATACCTGATGACTTTACATATGCGGCCATTAAGTATCTTCTCAGAGGCTTTCTGCTGGTCATTGCCTGCCTGTTTGTCTATTGGTTAGGCTACAGAGAGGGCATTGATGTGACTGATGCAAAGTATCAGAAAGAGATACATGCATCAGAGCTGAGAGCTGAGGAGCGTTTCAGGAGAATGCAGCAGTCTCAGAACGATGAGCTCAGAGACTACATGCTCAAGATTGATGAGCTCAATGCTCAGCATGATGCAGATGTGGAGGCTTTGAAAAATGCACAATTCAAGGATACTGTTGTCATCCCTGCTGCTGATGTCGCTCCTGCCACTGAGTGCATGCACTCAGACAAGAGCTCCACTGCAGGAGTGTCAAAGACCTCAGCTAAGTCCGATCTTGTATGTTATACCAAAGCAGAGCTACAGCGAAAGATTGCAGAAAGTTTGGCTATCACAAGAGATGCAGATGAGCTCAGAGAAAGATATCAGACACTGATCAGGATATGTGAGCAATAAGGATAATTATGAACAAGAAAAAGCTGTCAGGCATGACTTATCAGGAAAAGAAAAACCTGTATCTCAAGTATTCAGGCATTATGTTTTCAATGATGGGGCAGTCTAGCAGATACATCTCAGCAAACAAGTGGGATGATGCTTTTCACATTATGAGCAGATGCAACAGAGTAGGCAGGAGATGCTGCAAATTGTGGACAGTGCTCAGTGATGATGAGAAAAAAGAGTTTGATGGATTAGTCAGAGAGCTCTATCCAATACCAAGAAGATGACAGACATCAGGGAGAGAGAGATGTGTGATATAAGATTGTATGAGCTGCTCCCACTCTTTCCTGATGATGAGATGATAAATCTTCATGTACAGCTCTCTGTGGGAGAGTGCACTATATGCCACTCAGCGTTGGATATGAAAAAAGAGAGCTCAAGCAAGAGGAGACATGACATCCTGTGGAGAGTCAGTCTGTACAATCAGAGAGTTAAGCTGATAAGACATAATGTTGACTGCACTGAGCTGTGGCTTGAGAGAGAAGACAGAGAATAAGTGACAGGGACAGTCAGATCCCATCCATGACATCTGTGGTATATGTCATGTATTGACTGTCTCTGTTTTTTCTATACCACAATAGGAGAAAGCAATATGGCTATGAATAGTTATTTTGACAGAGTCAAGCTCATTAAGGCTGACTCTCTTGAGGCTTTGGAGACTGCTGTCAATGCCTACATCAGTGGAGCTGACTCAGGTCTTGAGACAGGTGAGTATGTGACTGCAATTGATATTGATGTGACCACAGTGAGAGATGTGCCTCAGCCTGTGAGTCTGTATGTGGCCACTCTCTGCATTGTAGGCTCATCAACCTAAAAGCATCTAGACAGGTCATTGATATGAGTCAGTGACCTGTGACTCTTATCTTTTGGTGTGGGGCATAAATGGATAATATTGATAGACAGCTTGATGATGCTCTTTTAAGTTTGGCAGTGGGAGCAATAGTGGAGGAGATTGGCAAGGATGCTGATGGCAAGGCCAAGGTATTCAAGCGTAAACTCCCTCCTAATCTTGATGCCATCAAGTATCTCAAAGAGAATAAAAAGAAAGGGGCATCAAAGAAGTACACACCTCAGCTAGTCAGGAGGGATGATGACAGTCAGAGCTAAGAGACCATGTGCACATGCCGGATGTCATGAGTATGCCACTCATGGCTCTTACTGTGAAAAGCATTATCTGCAGATGCAGGAGCTGATAGAGCAGAGGAGAAAGGAATTCAGCAGAAAGGCAGGCAAGGACAGACCTACATCCAATGCTAGAGGATACAATTACCGATGGCAAAAGACATCCAAGATGTATCTCAAGCTCCATCCTGTCTGTGTGATGTGTGGTGCTCCGGCAACCGAAGTGGATCACATAATACCGCACAAGGGAGATCCTGAGCTGATGTGGTCTGAGAGTAATTATCAGGCTCTATGCCATAAATGCCACAGTAAGAAGACTTATGCTGAGGTGGCTCAGCAGATGAGAGATAGAAAGAGAGTCAGCATCCCTGACATGAATATCTTTCACATTGATTAGTGCATAATTTCTATCAATAAACTTGATATTATTTAATTTTTTATGTGTAAAGGGGTGGGGGGGAGTTCCGAAAATCGGCAGAGCTCGCTCTAT
>Ga0256407_10002710_pt1 | contig 33129 bp, 29 predicted proteins | sample RumenRJG_04DNA_FD_193489 | JGI IMG/M metagenome (GOLD analysis project Ga0256407, IMG submission 193489) | Bovine rumen microbial communities from Lethbridge, Alberta, Canada - RJG_04 | ecosystem: Host-associated > Mammals > Digestive system > Stomach > Rumen | place: Canada: Alberta...
TAATTTTAAATATTTAATTGCATAATCACATGGAGAATACAAAAATACAACTGTTGGTCTATATGTAATTCCATTCTCTTTTTTTATTTCTAGAAATTTAGCAATAGTAATAGTTTCTTCATGAGGTACTAAAAAGCCTTCAAATTTTCCTTTTGGATAATACGTTTTTCCTACCACATCTATAGCTAAATCTTTAAACTCTAAAAATCCATTTTTTGAATCAATTTTTTTACATTCATTTATATAATCTATTTGCTCATTTGTACCAATATTTGCAGTTGCTTCACTTAACATTTCAAAGAAGAACGAATCAATAGACCATGTACTATATAATTTATCTTTATCAAATTTATCTTTTACTTCTTGGTAATCATTATCATTAACATGAACTTCTTTTAAATCAATCAGTTCAGCAATATAATTAAACTTTTTTTCTTCTAGCAATGCATTCAATTGTTTGTTATTTTTAAACTGCGTTCTTACAATATACTCAATACCTGCTTTTACAAAATGTGAAACTAATCCTGGATTATTACCATGCTGTAAAACTATTGGATATTTATTTATCTTTTTATTATCTTTTATCTTTTCTCGAAATTCGTTTTTTTTCATATTTTCTTCGAAAATGTTATACCAATTATCATCCCAATCTGTTTCCCCTGTATTTAGATACATTACATTATTATAAGCACACCATTCAACAAAATCTTTTGTTCCAACTCCATTAGCAAAATCAATTAATAAGTCTCCTTCATCTAGATATTTATTAAATATATATTTAAAGTTGTCCCTGTTTATTTCTGCTATAATAAAGTTTCCCATTTTGCCACCAAGTTCTAGAAAAAAAGAATACTCTAGTTTATCTCTTGAAATTATAAAGTATTTATCTATATCAAATTCTATTTCATTTGAAATCTTTTCAAAAAAACTTTTTCCAACTGCTCCAAAACCAAATTGTACAATTTTATTTTTAAACTTTATCATTTATTATAATTCTTCTTTCTCTAATAGTTCTTTTAATGTTTTTTTTAATGTAATTTTTTTTGCTGTATTATAACCATCTGTTAAAAATAACTCAATTTCATCTTTTTGAAATTCGAAAAAAACTTTTCTTAAATCTCTTTGAATCATATTACCAATGACAATTATTTTGCTAATTCCATTTTCTTTAAAAAATTTTGCTGTCGGAATATCCTGTTTATATAAATCCCAACTATTATCAAATATAGATTCTTTTGCTCTATATCGATTTGTTCGTGCACTATCTAATAAAAAAGCTGGACTAGCATTGCTTTTTAGTGATATGTTTTTTAATTGTTCGCTACCATTTATCAGACAACTCTCAATTAAATATGTATCGGTTGTTGCCTGTGAATTAGTTTGCTCATCTGTTCCATTAAATAATGGTATTGGTCTATATCCAATACGAGCTAAGCTTATACCTGTTTCAATGCTTTCTATGCCTGGTAAATCTATGAATATTGCAACATTATCTTCATATTGCTCTATAAACAATACTTTTCTATTGGTCCAATTAGAAAGTGGTTGTCTATTATATGTATCTATTGCTACAAATGGCACTGGTCTTACCCATTCTGTCCATTTTGCCCCATAAGGTGCATATATTTTAAATACTTCCTTTCCTATCATAATTGTATATCTCCTATTTTTCAATTAATACCGGAATATCTGCTGCATAAGAATCAATTCTTGGATATTCACTTATTCTTGCATAATAACCTGCATGTTCACCTTCTATTGTATATGATCCTAAACAAACATGATATTCTTTCCCATCTTCTCCCTTTAAAGGAAGACTTTCAAATTTTTTTTGAGCTACGTACTGTTTTGGATGTCTTTTTACATCTTTAATAATCTTTTTATACTCATCATCTTTGCAAGCTTCTTTTATCGAAATTTTTTCTCCTACCCTACCAAATACAGGTTTATAAATAAATCCCTCTTTTTTTCCTAATTTATTTACTTCTATTGTTTTTGGCAATACGTTTTTCCATGTTGACATACTAATACCTGTTTTTTCTAAATCATCCCAAACCAATGGAAATCTTTTACTTTGCGCATATATCGCCACAGGATGATTGCACGATATCGTTGTAGTATTAAAATATCCATCCCACCTACATGGTTTCATTTGAATTAACCATTCTAATGGTGTAAATCTAAAAATTAAATCTATATTTTCATATTTGCTATTTAATATACAATATGCTTTCTTATCTTTAAAATTAACATGATCTGCAGCTCCATAAATAATGTTATAGCCTTCTTTTTGCAATCGATCTCCCATATATTGCATAACTTGTCTATCGTCACTAAAGCAAGTACAATGTACCATCATAATAGTACCTGTTTTTTTTAATTTATTATTAATGGCTTCTACCATTTTTTCTCCAAAAGGTATGTAATCTAGTTTAGGAGCATTTATTGTTTTTCTAGCTAATTCTGGTAATAAAGAACTTTCAGCAAATCCTCCTGGTACATCGCTATTTACTTCGGTTACAATCCATCTTCCACTTACATCCTGATGAAAATCATATCTCATTAATCTGATATTTTTATTTTTATTATAATTTTTCATATTATGTGTTTGTGCTAAAATTTTTTTTGGAAGTAATAGTTTTTTTGCAATTTTTATATGTGTATTTAAAAAATCTTCCGCTTCCCTAGTTTCATTATCTAATTTGTTCGTAAGTTTTATAATTTCATCACTTTCTTTTTTAGTTAATATCAAAACATATTTAGCCAAAGTATTGTTGTCACAAAACTGTGGATCCCATTTATAGCAGTCAAACATTGCTTGTAATCTATATTCATAATATTTTTCTTCTGGAATTTTAACTAATTTCATAAATTATCTCTTTTCTAAAATAACTAATATTGTTATATTTAAATAAATCTTATGAATTCTATGTTTTAGTATAACATATTTAATATATAATTACTATTATATATTGTATTTTTAGTGTTTTTATAGTGTAATCATATATGTATTATTGATAACGGAAGAAGTTTTATGAATATATTAGATAATAGAAAAGTAGTATATAAAGCAATTTTTATAAATCCAGAAGATATTAAACATGAATAGAAAAACAAAATAATTAAATATATCATATTCTAAAAAATTAATTCAGAAATAAAAATTTTTTTGAGTTTTATATTTTAAATCTTACAATAAAATAATTTGCAAAATAAAAAGTGTTCGTATTTGCTAAGTTTGGGTTCACCAAAATATTCTCATGCGAACTAACATATTGGCATAAGATAAAATACACTATTAGTTTAAAAGACTAATAGTGTATTTTATTAATTCTTTTAATCTATATGTTAATTATATGAACTGTATTTTTATTTATAGGGGGCTTGCAGAAGAGGTTTCTATTTTATAATTTTATAATAAGGGGAGTATAAAAAAGATAAAAAGGGGCTTTTTTACCTCTCCTGCAAAATTAAAAACGCATTTAATAAACCTTGATATCTATACTTATCAGGTAAATAATAAAAACTAATTATTTGAAATTTGTTTTTGGATTTTTTTTAATAAATTTTTTATGATAATTTTTCTGACACAAAAAAATACAGAAATAAATAAAAAAATTTTAGATAATAAGATCATAACTCTTACCTTTTAGATTAAAACTATGTTTTTATTTTATATTGTTCTTATTCATTTGTCAATAAAAAGTTTACGACAAAATTTGCCAAATTATTACAGACATACACATTCCTACTATATCTGCAATTAAGGCTGCAATCAATACAAATCTTGTTTTTTTTATTCCAACTACACTAGTATAAATAGCAATGGTGTAAATTGTTGTTTCTGTTGACCCCATTATTGTAGAAGTAATTAATCCTATATTACTATCTACACCGTATTTCTCCATGATATCAGTTGCAATAGCCATAGAAGCACTCCCTGATATTGGTCTTAACATAGCAAGAGGCATAATTTGAGATGGAATTTTTAATAAAGTTAAAAATGGTTCTAAAAAATGTACAAATAAATCTATAATTCCTGAACTTCTAAGAGTACCTATCGCTAAAAAAATACCAATTAATGTTGGAAATAGTTTTATTACTATTTCTAGACCTTCTTTACCTCCTTCTAAAAAAATATCAAAAACTTTATTTTTTTCAATTAATCCATAAATAATAATCAATAAAATTGTTAGTGGAATTGCCGTAGCAGACATATAATTTATAACTTTCATACTTTTCTTATTCTCCATTAATATTTTTTCATTAAAATTTTAGCTGAAACTACTCCAGCTATTCCTGCACAAATAGTTGAAATCCATACGGGTATCATTATTTTAGTTGGGTTAGAAGAATTTAAAGAATTTCTAATTGCAATAACTGTTGTTGGTATTAATTGTATTGAAGCAGTATTTATAATAATAAAAATACCCATAGAATCACTTAAAGTATCTTTCTTTGGATTCTTCTTTTGCATAGATTTTATAGCTTTTATTCCTAATGGAGTAGCTGCATTTCCTAATCCTAAAAAATTTGCTATTATATTCATTGTTATTTCTTTATACTCTTTGTCTTCAATATTTATATCTGGGAATAATACTTTCATTATAGGTTTTAATAATTTTGTTAATACTGTGATTAAACTTGTTTTAGTTGCTATTTGCATTATTCCATTCCACAAACATATAGTGCCAAAAAAAGTAATTGTCAAATTTATTGCTTGTGTAGTAGATTCAAAAATACTGTTATTTATATTTTCTACATTTCCTGAAAATATTCCATATACAAAAGATATAATAATAAATATCGGCCATAATATATTTAACATTTTTTCTCTCCATTTTAATTTCTGCTACTATTATATTCTTATTAATACAATACAGAACTTTTTTCTTTAACTTTGAATATATTATAAAAAATTTAATTTATGTAATTTACATTTTTTTACTTTTTATCTAAAATAATTTTAATTATTATTGACTAAATTAGTATATTATGTTATTATAATTACATTAGCGATGTCGAATTTTATCGTTTTGTTTAAAGGAGTGATTAATATATGATAAAATCAACAGGTATTGTTAGAAAAGTTGATGAATTAGGTAGAGTTGTTATTCCAATTGAATTAAGAAACAAATTTGGTATCTTCGAAAAAGATCCAATTGAAATATATGTAGATGGTACTTCTATTATTTTAAAAAAATATGAACCAAATTGCATTTTTTGCAACAATTCAAAGAAACTAATTAATTATAATGATAAATTAGTTTGTGAAAAATGTGCTTCAAAGCTTGCAAAAAAAGTCGAAGAAAAATAAAAAGGTGAAATTTAAATTCACCTTTTTATTTTTTTAAAAAATATTGATATATTTCGTTTTTATTCACTCCTCTATTTTTAGCTATATTTTTTATTATATCTTTTTTACTATATCCTTGTTTTTCATATTTATCATATTCTTCTTCTAAAGTTATTTCTTTATTTATAATTTCATTATATTGTTCTTCATTTATTTTATCGATTAAAATTATATATTCTCCTTTGGGAATAATATTCATTTGTAAAATTTCATCAATAGTCCCTCTTATATAAGTTTCATGAATTTTAGTTAGCTCTTTTGCAAGTACTATATTTCTTTTTCCTATATACTTTCTTAAATCTGCTAAAGTAGTTAATAATTTATGTGGAGCTTCATATAAAATTACTGATTTTTTTTCATTTTCTATTTCTTCTAATTTTGATTTCCTTGTTTTTTTATTTAATGGTAGAAAACCCAAAAATGTAAATTCTTTACTATACACTCCTGACGCTACTAGCCCTGTGACAAATGCACATGCACCTGGAATAGGGATAATTTCAATATTTTTATTAATTGCCTCTTTTACAATTACATCTCCTGGATCTGAAATAATTGGAGTTCCTGCATCTGATACTAAAGCAATATTTTCTCCTCTTAATAATTTTTCAATTAATTCATCTACTTTTGATTCTTCATTATGTCTATGATAACTAACTAATGGCTTTGATATTTCTAAATGATTTAATAATTTTAATGTATGTCTTGTATCTTCTGCTGCAATTAAATCTACTTCTTTTAATATTCTAATTGCTCTTAATGTAATATCTTCTAAATTTCCAATTGGTGTAGATACTATATATAATTTTCCGCTTCATATATCCTCCTTATAAATTCTGATAATATCTTCTGTATATTCTCCTCTTTCATTGTATATAAAAAGTGGCTTCCTTATTTTTAAAAACGGTTTTGCATTTTTTACACCTTTTATTAAAATTAAATTTGGTTCTTTGCTTTTTTGTGGATATACCATTTGCATATCTTTTGGCTCTATATGGTACTTCCTTAATAAATTAAATATATCTACTAATCTTTCTGGTCTATGAACAATATATATCTCACCATTTGATTTTAATAAATATGATGCTATTTTTATAAAATCTTCTAAATTAGCTGTAATTTCATGTCTAGATATTAATTTATTTTTATTACTATTTGTTAATCCAGAATTAATTTTTTTATATGGCGGATTTGAAATAACTACATCAAAAGATGAACTTTCAAATATTTTTCCCATGTTTTTTACATCTTCATTTATAATTTTTATTTTATCTTCAAGTTTATTTAAACTTATACTTCTCTTAGCCATATCACATACATCTTCTAATATATCTATTCCTATTATTTTCTTTAATTCTACTTTTTTAGATAATAATATACTGATAATGCCTGTACCTGTACCTAAATCTATTACTGTTGTATTTCTTTTTATATTTTTTGCAAATTCAACTAATAATATGCTATCCATACTAAAGCAAAATCCATCTTTGTTTTGTATTATTTTTAAATTTTTATATTGTAAATCATCTATTCTTTCATTTTCTTTTAATTTAATTTCCATATTACTCCTAACATTTTATTATTTTTTACATATTATATATTAAAATAAAAAAACTTGCAAAAAAGGTGTGAAATAAATGTCTAAATATTCCAAAAATATATCTCCTTTATGTAAAAATATTTCTGATTGTAAAAAAAAGAAAATTTATAATATTGAAGAAAAAAAAATAAATTTTTGTAACTCTTTACAGGATGTAGAATATTTTCTTAATAATCTAAAAGATATTTTTAAATATTTAAAGTTATATAAATTATTAAAATAAATAATACATATAATTTCCATATTATTATATCAGAAAAAAAATTAATAAGAAGATTCATAAATCTTCTTATTAATCATTTCTTTTAAAATTTTCTTTAAAATTAATTAAATTATCTTGAAATGCTAAATTTTCTTCTCCTTCAATTAATATTCTTACATATTTTACTTCATTTAACTCTGTTACCGTATTCACAATTGCATCTATTGTCTGTTTTTCTTTTTCCTCTCCTCCAACATGATTTGTAACAAATTCATTTGAAAAATCTACATATACTATATCATTTTTTATTTCAACTTTATTAATTCTGGTTCCTTTTGGAATACAAGTTTCTAATTTATCATTCTTAGGCTGTGAAATTAGTAAATCTATTAACATCTTATACGGATTTTGTGTTAATAATTTTGCATCAATTAATCTTGCTTCTGGCATTAACGTATTTGTTTCTTTTTGATTATAATATAATGTTACAATAGTTTGCCTCATCTGTTCTCCTGTTATTTCTTCAGACGGAGTATATTCTCTAATTATATCGTTATTTTGATTTTCTTTTCTGTGGTTAAAAAATACGTAAATCAAAATTCCTATTAAAAGTAAAATAGCTAAAATAATAATTACTATCCTAAAAAATTTTTTTCTATCCATCTTTTCCTCCTAATATATTATTTTTAGTAGTTTTTTAAAAGTGCGGGCGATTAAAATCGCCCATTGTATAAATTATTTTACACTATCTAATACTAAAAATAAGATTGTACTTTATTGTATTAATTATAATTATATTTTAGAACTTTAAAATCTAATATTACTGAATAATGGTTTATACTTATAAAATTATATAAATAGTTGATATATATTATTAAAAATTATCTTTTCATTGCTTCTTTAAATTGACAAACTATTATAATTGATATATATTTTTAATAATAAATTATAAAAGGAGGCGAAACATGAAAAAAATAAAAGATCCTGTAAGCGGTTTTTCACATTTATTTGGTGCTTGTTTGTCTATAGCTGCACTTGTACTTATGGTTGTACATTCTGCTAAACACAGTAATGAAATAGCTTGGGATGTTGTTTCTTGCTCTATTTTTGGTACGGCACTTATATTATTATATACATTTAGTACTTTATACCACTTACTAAATGTAGGAAAAACTGCTACAAATGTACTTAGAAAATTTGATCATATTATGATATATATTTTAATTGCAGCCACTTATACACCTATAACTTTAGGACCTCTTAGAGGGCCTTGGGGTTGGAGTATCTTTGGAGTTGTTTGGTTATTAGCAATTCTTGGAACAGTTCTGACTGCAGTATGGATAAAAGCACCTAGGTGGCTTACTACTGGTATATATCTTGCAATGGGTTGGATTGTATTAATTGCAATTTATCCTATGCTAACAATATTTGGAAAATTAGGTCAGCTTACTTCTTTATGGTGGTTACTTGCTGGTGGAATTTTCTATACAATCGGTGCTGTAATTTATGGACTAAAAAAACCAAACTTTAATAATAAATATGTAGGATTTCATGAAATATTTCATATATTTGTTCTATTAGGAAGTTTATGTCATTTTTGGTTTATTTTTAATTATGTTTTATCAATCTAAATTTATAAAACATATCCATTAATTATTAAGAAGAAACACTTCATTTTAAAAATGAAGTGTTTCTTCTTAATAATTAATGAAATCGCACTATTTTCCAACCTTTAACATTTGACAAATCTATCTTTTACATATAAAATTAAGGTTGAATTAATAGTATTTTATTAATTTAAATTTTAAAAATATTATATTAATATATATTTTTTTACATTATTAATATACTAAAGGAGATTAGTTTAATATGGAAGAATTACTTCACATTGGATTAGATGTTGGTTCAACAACTGTAAAAGTTGTCGTTATGAATAAAGATTTAGATACTATAGATACTTCTTATACTAGACACTATTCTGATACAAAAAATACTGTATGTAATGTATTGTCAAACCTTGTAGAAAAATACAATAACAATAGCTTTACCATTTCCCTAACTGGCTCTGGTGCTATGTCTACAGCTAAATTCTTAGACTTGCCTTTTATCCAGGAAGTTGTTGCATGTAAAAGAACTGTAGAAAAATATATCCCTCAAACTGATGTTGTTATTGAATTAGGCGGTGAAGATGCTAAAATTATTTATTTTGATAAATTTATTGAACAACGTATGAATGGAACATGCGCTGGAGGTACTGGAGCATTTATTGATCAAATGGCTTCTTTGTTACATACAGATACTATTGGATTAAATGAACTTGCAAAACAACATAAAACTATTTATCCAATAGCTTCTCGTTGCGGTGTTTTTGCCAAAACAGATATTCAACCTTTATTAAATGAAGGAGCTGCAAAAGAAGATATTGCTGCATCTATTTTTCAAGCTGTAGTAAATCAAACAATTAGTGGTCTTGCTTGTGGAAGACCTATTCGTGGTAATATTGCATTTTTGGGTGGACCTTTAAATTATTTATCTGAATTAAGAAATAGATTTATTGAAACTCTTAATTTAAAAGAAGATGAAATAATTATACCTAGCGAAGCTCATTTACTAGTTGCTAAAGGAGCTGCTTTAGATTCTATCACTACTAAACCAATTTCTGTAGAAAAACTAAAAAGTAAAATTGAAGTACTAAAAATTTCACATGACAATACTACAATTCCTTTAAAACCTTTATTCTCTACAGATGTTGAATACAATGAATTTAAAAAAAGGCATGAAATCTCAAAAGTAAATAGAAAAGATTTACAAACATTTATTGGAGATTGTTATGTTGGTATAGATGCTGGTTCAACTACTACAAAATTAGTTTTAATCGATAATGAATCTAATCTTCTATATTCTCTATATGGAAGTAATGAAGGCAAGCCTTTACAAAGTGTAATAAATATGCTTAAAAAGCTTTATTCTGTCATTCCTGAAAAAGCTAAAATTCGATTCAGCGGTGTTACAGGATATGGAGAAAAACTAATTCAAACAGCATTGAACATTGATTTAAATGAAATTGAAACAATTGCTCATTACAGAGCTGCAAAAGAATTTCTTCCTAATGTAACTAGTATAGTTGACATTGGTGGACAGGATATGAAATATATAAAAATGAAGAATGACGTAATTGATAATATTATGTTAAATGAAGCTTGTTCTTCTGGTTGCGGATCATTTATTGAAACTTTTGCTAAAAGTTTAAACTTAAGTATTGAAGATTTTGTAAATGAAGCTTTAAATTCTAGAAGACCTGTTGACTTAGGCTCTAGATGTACTGTTTTTATGAATTCAAAAATTAAGCAAGCACAAAAAGAAGGTTATTCTGTAGGTGATATTTCTGCTGGACTTTCTTATTCTGTTATAAAAAATGCTATACAAAAAGTTATGAAAATACGAGATACTAAAACTTTAGGAGATCATATTATTGTCCAAGGAGGTACATTTTATAATGATGCTGTACTTCGTGCTTTTGAACTAATAGTAAAAAAGAATGTTATTCGTCCCGATATTTCAGGCTTAATGGGCGCTTATGGGGTTGCTTTACTTGCAAAAGAACAATATGAATCTAACCTTGACATGGAATACATTTCAACTATTTCCAAAAAAGAAGATTTGGATAATATAGATATTAAAATTACTCATACTAGATGTAATTTATGTGAAAATCATTGTCTTCTTACAATAAATAAATTCGGTAATGGAAAAAAATATATTTCTGGAAATAGATGTGAACGAGGTGCAGGAATTGTATCTAATAATAAAACACTTCCTAATATGATAAAATATAAATTTGATCGAATTTTCGGATATAAGCCATTAGAAGAAAGTGAAGCCCCTAGAGGAACTATTGGAATCCCTAGAGTATTAAATATATATGAAGACTTTCCTTTTTGGTTTACATTTTTAACAAATTTAGGTTTTAGAGTTATTTTATCAGAAAAAAGTACTAGAAAAACTTATGAAAAAGGAATAGAATCAATGCCCTCTGAATCTGTATGTTATCCTGCAAAGCTTGCACATGGGCATATTGTTAGTTTAATAGAATCTGGTATAAAAACAATATTTTATCCATGTATTCCTTACTCTAGAAAAGAATACAAAGATGCGGATAATCATTATAATTGTCCAATTGTTATTTCCTATTCAGAAGTTTTAAAAAATAACGTAGAAGAATTAAAAAATAATAATATAAAATTTATCAATCCTTTCCTACCTCTTAATGTAAATAATTTAGTCTCAAGGATTTTGGAATTAGATGAATTTAAAGAATATAATTTTACAAAAAAAGAACTTAAGGAAGCAGCTTTAAAAGCTGAAAAAGAATACAAAAAAGCAAGAGAAGATATTCATAATAAAGGCCAAGAAATTTTAGAATATATCAATAAAAATAATTTAAAGGGAATTGTTCTTGCTGGTAGACCGTATCATATCGATCCAGAAGTAAATCATGGAATAGACACATTAATCACTAGCTTAGGTTTATGTGTACTAACTGAAGATTGTATTTCAAATCAATCATCAGTTAAGAGACCTTTAAGAGTTGTTGATCAATGGATGTTCCATGCAAGACTTTATGCAGCAGCTGAATTTGTTGGTAAACATGATAATTTAGAATTAATTCAATTAAATTCTTTTGGTTGTGGTGTTGACGCTGTTACAACTGATCAAGTTGAAGAGATATTATCAAGTTATGAAAAAATGTATACATTAATAAAAATTGATGAAATTAATAACTTAGGAGCTGTACGTATACGTATTCGTTCTTTACTTGCTAGTATGAATAAAAGACTAGAAAAGCGTAAAAGTATAGATTCTAATCTAGGTAATTATGAAGTAACTAAAATTCCTTTTACAAAAGATATGAAAAAAGATTACACTATTCTTATTCCCCAAATGGCTCCTATTCATTTTGAATTATTAGAAACTGCTGTAAAATCATGTGGATATAATGTAAAATTACTAAAAGATTGCACTCCTCATACAGTCGAAATTGGACTTAAATACGTTAATAATGATGCTTGTTATCCTTCTATATTAACAACTGGTCAAATGATTGAAGCATTAGAATCCGGAGAATATGATATTAATAAAACGGCATTAATAATGTCTCAAACAGGTGGTGGATGCAGGGCAACAAATTATATAGGATTTATTCGTAAAGCACTAAAAGATGCTGGTTTTTCAAATGTTCCTGTTATTTCATTTAATATTGTTGGTATGGAAAAAAACCCTGGATTTAAAATAACCATTCCTTTAATGGAAAAAATGTTAAAATCTGTTATTTATGGAGATTTACTACAAAAAATGCTTTATAAAAATAAAGCATATGAAATTAATAAAGGAGAAACAGAATCTTTATTTAATACATGGCTAAAAAAATGTAAAAATTTAATTGAAAAATCCAATAATAAACAATTTAAACAAAGTATTTATGATATTGTAAATGACTTTGAAAAAATTCCTTTGGATACTTCTTGTAAACGTCCTAAAGTTGGTATTGTAGGTGAAATATTAATTAAATACCATCCTTTCGGAAATAATTTTGTTGTTGATTTATTAGAAAAAGAAGGTGCTGAAGTTATTTTACCAGACTTTATGGGCTTTGTTAAATTTATGGCAACTCATAAAATTACTTTTAACTCTTTATTAAAAACAGACAAAACAAAAGCTAAATTATTTAAATGGGCGATAAAACTAATTGATATTTTAGAAAAAGATATAAAAATTGCTTTAGCAAATTCTAAAAAAGAATACTTGCAACCTTGTGATATTTGGCACTTAGAAGAACAGGTTAAAGACGTTTTATCTATAGGAAATCAAACAGGAGAAGGCTGGTTCTTAACAGCTGAAATGATTGAATATATCGAAAATGATATTCCTAATATCATATGCGTTCAACCTTTTGCTTGCTTACCAAATCATGTTGTTGGAAAAGGCGTTATTAAAACTATAAGAAGTAAATTTCCTAATGCAAATATTGCACCCGTAGATTATGATCCTGGAGCAAGTGAAACTAACCAAGCTAATAGAATAAAACTTTTAATGACTGTAGCAAGAGATAATTTACAATTACAAGAATTAGAAGCTCAACCAATTCAAGAAGAAGCTAATAAAAATTCAAATTTAGAAATTAAAGTTTAGTATATAATAAGAACAAATCGGAACGCCAATAAATAAAATAAAAACAGAGCAATACACTCTGTTTTTATTTTATTTATTGGCGGAGAGGGTGGGATTCGAACCCACGGTAGGCTACAAACCTACGCCAATTTTCAAGACTGGTGCCATAAACCAACTCGACCACCTCTCCATATTACATACTGGCGGAGAATGAGGGATTTGAACCCTCGCGACCCCTTACGAAATCCTAACGGTTTAGCAAACCGTCCCCTTCAACCACTTGGGTAATTCTCCTTGTCTCACAGCATATATAAGTTTAGCATGAATTTTAAAAAAAGTCAATCTTTATTTTTTATTTTTTTCTAATTATAGTTACTAGATACCGGTTTTTCTAACTATATATTTTATAATAGTTGCTATATAGATATTTATATAATTCTATAAGCAGAAAACATTACACAGTAACTAATTTACATCTAGTATAATATATTTTTATGTTATTAATACATATAGTAATATTAAAAATAAATAATTTTAAAACTTTTATTTATTGCTATTTAACTAATTCTAATATACGTTCTAAATCTTCATTTGAAGAATATTCAATTACTATTTTACCTTTTTTCTTTCCAGCATCTAATTTAACTTTTGTTCCAAAAAATCCTTGAAATGTATCTTCAATATCACGATAAATAGCTTCATATTGTGGATTTCTTTTTTTAGTTTTATTCTTTTTATAAACTTTATCTTCAATTTCCCTAACAGTTGATCCTTCTTCTAACATTTTTAATGCAACAGTATATTGTTTATCTTTATCTTGAATTGCAAGTAATGCTCTACAATGTCCTTCTGTAATTTGCCCATTCTTAACAAATTCTAATACTCTATTATCTAAATTTAACAATCTAACAGTATTAGCAATTGCACTTCTACTTTTCCCTAGTATTTCAGAAACTTGTTGTTGTGTTAAACTATATTCTTCCATTAATAATTTAATTCCTAAAGCCTTCTCTATTGGATTTAAATCCTCTCTTTGTATATTTTCTATTAATGCAATTTCTTTATTTTTTCTCTCATCATCTTCTCTAATAATTACAGGCATTTCTGTTAAACCAGCCTTTTTACAAGCTCTCCAACGTCTTTCTCCTGCAACAATTTCATAATATTTATCTTTTTGTGTTACAATAATTGGCTGTATTAATCCATATCTTTTAATAGATTCTGCTAATTCATCTAAAGATTCTTCATCAAAATAGCTTCTTGGTTGATCTCTATTTGGTTCAATATCTGTAATCTTTATTTTTTTTGTAATATCATTTTCATTTATTTCTTTATTTATAGAATTATCTCCGAATAATGCCTCTAATCCTTTGCCTAACCCTGTTTTCTTTGCCACAAAAATCACCCTTTCATTATTTTTTTACATTTTCACTATTTTTTATAAATTCTTTTCCTAGTTTTTCATAACATTTAGCACCTTTTGAACGCGAATCATAAACTGTTATCGGCATTCCATAACTTGGAGCCTCACTTAATTTTACATTCCTAGGTATTAATGTTTTATATACCTTATCATTAAAATATTTTTTAACTTCTTTTACTACTTGATTAGATAAATTTGTCCTTCCATCATACATAGTTAAAATGGCTCCTTCAATCTCTAGCTCTTTATTTAAGTGTTTCTTTACTAAATTAATTGTATTTATTAGTTGCCCTAACCCTTCTAATGCATAATATTCGCATTGTACAGGAATTAATACACTGTCAGATGCTGTAAAAGCATTTAATGTAATTAATCCTAATGATGGTGGACAATCTATTAAAATATAATCAAATTCATCTTTAATTTCATCTAATTTTTGTTTTAAGCGGTGTTCTCTTGATATAATAGAAACAAGTTCTACTTCTGCACCTGCAAGATTAATATTTGATGGACATACTTTAAGATTTTTAATTGCAGAATCCTTTAAAGTATCTTTTATTTCTATATCATTAACTAATACATCATAAATTGATAATTCTGTCTTCTTGTCAATTCCAAGTCCGCTTGTTGCATTTCCTTGAGGATCTGTATCAATTAATAATACTTTTCTTCCTTTTTTAGCTAATATTGTACTTAAATTCACCGCTGTTGTTGTTTTTCCAACTCCACCTTTTTGATTAGCAATTGCTACTATTTTTCCCAAAGTAATCCCTCCAATATATTTCTTAAGTTTATAAAATAACATATTAATAATATCGAATTATTGATAATATGTCAATGTATTTTTGTTAAAATCCACAAACATTTTTTCTTTGCAATTATATTGGATTTTTGCTTGGTATTCCCGCCTTTCGTGGATATTGTGCAGGAGTATTTTTTATTTTTTTTACAATAATAATATTTCTTTTAATATCAGAATTTGGAAGTCTTATTTTTTCTATTTTTTCTATACTTCCTCCCATTATTTCTAAAGCTTTACTACTTTTTTCTAATTCTTCTATATTACTTCCTTTCATACAAATACATAATCCACCGATTTTTAAAAAAGGTAACATATATTCAAGTAAAATATTAAAATTTGCTACAGCTCTAGATGTTACAACATCAAACTTTTCTCTATATTTTTTATCTTTTCCTAAATCTTCAATTCTTGAATGAATTGTATTTATACTATTTAATGATAATCTTTGTATTAAAATATTCAAAAAATTAATCCTTTTATTTAATGAATCTACTAGATATATATTCATTTCAGGTTTTACTATTTTAAGTGGAATTCCTGGAAATCCAGCTCCAGTTCCAATATCAATTAATTTATCATTTTCTTTTATGTATTTTAAAATTGTAAGCGAATCGACAAAATGTTTTAATACTATATCATTGGGTTCAGTAATAGCTGTTAAATTAATTTTTTCATTCCATTCTACTAATAATTTTATATATTCATTAAATTTATTTAATTGATGATCTTCAAGATCTATATCTAATTTTTGTGCACATCTTTTTAATTCTTCTAGATAATTTTCCATTTATTCTCCTCTTTTTCTTTGTTCTAAATAAATTAACAATACCGATATATCTGCTGGTGAAACTCCTGATATTCTAGATGCCTGACCTATTGAATTAGGCTTAAATTTATTCAACTTTTGCCTTGATTCTAAGCTTAATCCTCTTATTGTTGAATAATCTATATCATTTGGTAATGTTTTTTTCTCTAATTTCTTAAATTTTTCTACCTGAGCTATTTGTAATTTTATATATCCCTCATATTTTATTTGATTTTGAACTTCATTTACTTCTGCTTTAGTTAATACAGGTCTATTAATATCAATATCCTTTATATTTTCATATGTAATTTCTGTTCTTTTTAATAATTCAGATAGTTTAATTCCTGAATTAATAGGTGTTGTACCACATTGTATCAAAATTTTATTTACTTCTTCTGTTGGTTTTATTACAGTATTTTTTATACGTTCTTTTTCTTTTTCTATATTAGATTTTTTATTAAGAAATTTATTATATCTTTCTTCTGGTATTAGCCCTATATTATAGCCTATTTCCGTTAAACGTAGATCAGCATTGTCTTGTCGTAGTAGCAGTCTATATTCAGCTCGTGAAGTCATCATTCTATAAGGTTCATTCGTACTTTTAGTAACTATATCGTCAATTAATACTCCAATATACGCATCTGAACGATCTAATATAACAGGATCTTTTTCTTTTATTAATTGAGCTGCATTAATTCCTGCTATAATCCCCTGTGCTGCTGCTTCTTCATATCCAGACGTACCATTAATTTGACCTGCAAAAAACATACCTGATATTTGTTTTAATTCTAATGATAATTTTAATTGTGAAGGTTCTATACAATCATATTCTATTGCATATGCAGGCCTTGTAAATTCTACTTTTTCAAGTCCTGGAATAGTTCTGTACATTTCTATTTGTACATCTTCTGGTAATGAGGAACTCATTCCTTGTACATACATTTCTTCTGTATTTAATCCCATTGGTTCTATAAAAACTTGATGTCTTTTTTTATCGCTAAATCTTACTACTTTATCTTCTATTGATGGACAATATCTTGGTCCTGTTCCTTCTATCTCACCTGCATATAATGGAGAACGATGTAAATTATTTCTTATAATTTCATGTGTTCTTTCATTTGTGTATGTCAAAAAGCATGGTATCTGATTAATTTGTTTTTCTTCATCTTCAAATGAAAACATTTCAATTTCATTGTCGCCATTTTGAATTTCCATTTTTGAAAAATCAATACTTCTTTTGTTTACTCTTGCTGGTGTACCCGTCTTAAATCTTACTATTTCAATATTTAAATCTTTTAAGCACTTTGATAATTCATTTGCAGGGAAAACACCATCTGGTCCACTTTCGTAAGAAACCTCTCCTATATATACTTTTCCTTTTAAGTATGTTCCTGTACAAATTATTACACTTTTAACTTTATATATTGCACCTATTTTAGTTTCTATACTATTCACTTTATTATTATCTACAATTATTTTTACAATTTCAGCTTGTTTAAGTTCTAAATTTTCTTGTAATTCTAAAGTATGTTTCATTTGAGCGTGATAATTTTTTCTATCTGCTTGTGCTCTTAAAGAATGAACTGCTGGTCCCTTTGATTTATTTAACATTCTAACTTGTATAAATGTTTTGTCAATATTCTTTCCCATTTCTCCTCCCAAGGCATCAATTTCTCTTACAAGATGACCTTTAGAAGTTCCTCCTATATTAGGATTACATGGCATATTTGCAACAGCCTCTAAGCTAATTGAAAACATAACTGTTTTCATTCCTAATCTAGCCGCTGCTAATGCTGCTTCACATCCAGCATGTCCAGCTCCAATAACTGCTACATCATATTCTCCTGCATAATAACTCATTTTCTTCTCTCCTTTTAGTTTTTTATGAAACAAGAATTTTTGTTCTGTATCTTTTTTGACAATTTTTTTGTTTAGTTTGTTTAGATTACAGTATTCTTTGTTGTTTTTTATAATTATTTTTTCTCTTTTTATACTTTTATTATTTAATATTTTTTGATAATTTATCACTATTTTTGTTTTTAAGCCTTTTTATATTTTTTTATATATTAATATATATGTATTTTTTAAAATTGCCTTATTTTCGATTTTTGCGTTTATTTGCCCAAGCAAAATTTTTTAAATATTTCTTTAATAATATTATCTGAAACAGTTTCTCCCGTAATTTTTCCTAAATTTTCTAATATCTCTTTTAAATTTATAGATATAATATCTATTGGCATATTTTCTTCAATTGCATATAAAGCTTTATCTAAATTTTTTATAGCACTTTCAATAGCTTCCTTATGTCTTTGATTTGTTACAAAAAAAGTATCATTAGATTCTATTTCTCCTACTTGTAACTGCTCTATAATAATATCAAAAATTTTATTAATTCCATATTTATTTATTGCAGATATCTCTACAACTGGTTTTTCGAGCATTCTAATCTTCTCTGTTTGATTTGTTAATATTTGATCTTTATCTATTTTATTTAAAGCAATTAATGATTTTTTTTCTTTAACCGACTTTAAAACTTCTTCATCTTCTTCATTTAAAGCTTTGCTCGAATCAATCATTACTATAATAAAATCAGCATCTTTTGCTATATCTTTTGCTTTTTTTATTCCTATTTTTTCTATTTCATCTTTTGCATTTCTTATACCTGCTGTATCTATTATTTTAAAAGGTATTCCTTCAATATTTATATATTCTTCAATTGTATCCCTTGTTGTTCCTTCATATTCAGTTACAATTGCTCTATCCTCTCTTAATATAGCATTTAATAATGATGATTTACCTGCATTTGGTCTTCCAAGAATAGCTATCTTAATTCCTTCTTTTAAAATCTTTCCATTTCTAAATGTTTTTTGTAAGCTTATTAATTTATTTTTAGCTTTTTTAAGTATTTCATCTATTTGTTTATTAGTTACTTCTTCTATATCATATTCTGGATAATCTATTGAAGCTTCTACTTTTACCATAATATCTAAAATATAGTTTTTAATCTCACAAATATCTTTAGATAACGCACCTTCTAATTGTTTTAATGAAGATTGTGCTTCTTTTTCAGTTTTTGCGTTAATTATGTCAATCACAGATTCTGCTTGAGATAAATCAATTCTTCCATTAAGAAAAGCCCTTTTAGTAAATTCTCCAGGTTCTGCTAAAACAGCTCCTTCTCTTAAGCATAACTCTAATATCTGTTTCATAACTACTATACCTCCGTGTGAATTTATTTCACACATATCTTCTTTTGTATAGCTTTCTGGACATTTAAAATACGAAACTAAAACTTCATCAATTTTATTATTTGTTTTATTATCAAAAATCATTCCGTACTTTATACTATACCCTTTTATCTCATTAATATCTTGTTTATGTTTTTGTTTAAAAATTTTTTCTAAAATTGTAAATGATTCTTTTCCACTCATACGAATGATTCCTATTCCACCTGTACCTATAGCTGTTGAGATTGCTACAATCGTGTTCATATTTTCACCTCTATATGTGCTTTTTAGTATTTTTTTAGTACATACAATTAAAATCGCACCTACATTTTTCATAAATTACTATGCACTATCTTTCTATTATAAAAAGTCAAAGTTCATTATCTAAATTAAGAAACTTCTTCTTAATTCATTTAAAATCTGAACTTTGACTTCTGATTTTATTTTAAAGAAATGACAACTTTTCTATATGGTTCTTCGCCTATACTTGTTGTTTTTACTTTTGGATTTTTTTGTATTTTTTCATGAATAATTTTTCTTTCATATGCTGTCATAGGTTCTAATGTATATGCTTTTTTATTTTTAATAACTTTATTGGATATTCTTTCTGCTAGTTGTTCTAACACTTTTCTTCTTTTTTCTATATATCCAGAAATATTTAATACAACTTTTACTTTGCTTTGTATTTCCTTGCTAGCAATAGAACTTAATAATATTTGCAAAGCATTTAAAGTTTCTCCTCTATATCCTATTAAAAAGCCAGTATTATCTCCATCTATATCGACATTTAAATAATAATTATCCATTGAAACTCTAAACTTTAAATCTTCTGAAGAAATTTTAGGTAATAAATCTTTTAAAAATGTTTCTACATTCATAATTGCTTTATTTTTATCTTCTTGTTTTATTTCTGTTTTTTCTGTTTTATTTTCATTGTTTTCTTTTTTCTTTTTAGAATTATCTTTTAAAATTAATTCTACTTTTACTATTCTAGGAGATAAAATGCTAAAAAAATTTCTTTTTTCTTCATTTTGCAATACTTTTATTTCAACATCTTTTCTCGATAATTGTAACTCTTTTAATCCTTTTTCTATAGCTTCATTTGTAGTTTTACCTTCAAAAATATACGGTGTATTAAGCATTTTCAGTATCCTCCTTATCTAGTAATTTAGTTAAAATTACTCTTTCTGATATCATTAACAAATTATTTATCAGCCAATATAGAGCTAATCCTAATGGAGCAACCATAGCAATTGAAACTGACATTACAGGCATAAACCACCCCATCATCTTATTGGTTTGTGTCATAGGATCTACTTCTTTTTCTTTTACATTTCCATTTTCATCTAATTCAATTTTCTCATTTGTATTATTATTTGATGCTTGTACTTTTGTAGTAACTTTAATTGAAACTATAGATGAAATTACATATAAAACTGGAATAATCCATGTTTTTATATTGTTTATGTTTTGTGTTGGAACACTACTTAAATCTAATCCTAAAAATCCCATATTAATTTTTACTTGTTCATCTTGATTTCCTTTTTCATTAATAATAGCAATCTCTGGATATGCTGTATTTATTTTTCCTTCTTGTTGTAATTCTTCTCTATATTGATTAATTAATTCAGAATCTACTTTTTTCATATACGTAAGTGGACTTCTTACTAAATAAAATACTGAAAACAGTAAAACTATTTGTATAATAGCACTAAGGCAACCACTAAATGGGCTTACATTTTCTCTTTTGTATAAATTCATTATTTCTTTGTTCAATTTTTCAGCATCATTTTTATACTTTTCTTGAATTTCCTTCATTTCTAATTGTACTTTTGAAGTTTTCTTCATTGTTTTTTGTTGTTTAATAGATATTGGTAATAAGATAATTTTTAAAATAATTGAAAAAATAATAATTGCTAATCCATAATTACTTAATAAGTTATATAAAAAGTTTAATAAATATCCAAATATATTTGCAAAAGAACTAATCATTTTATCTCCTTTATTATTTTAATAAATCTACTCCACCTTTTGAAAAAGGATTGCATTTTAAAATTCTTCTTATTCCTAAAAAAATACCTTTTACAAATCCATATTTTTCTATAGCTTGTTTTGTATATTCTGAACAAGTAGGATAAAATTTACATTTATAACCTAATTTTTCCAAAATTGGTGAAATATATTTTTTATATGTTTTTATTAAAAATATTAATATACTTTTCATATTATAAGATTCCTATCTTTTTGAATATTAATTCCATATCTTTTTGTATGTTAAAAAAATTTGCATTTTCTATATTTTGCTTTTTATTCCATAAAAAAATAATATTATTTCCTGGTTTTACTTTATCTTCTATTAATCTGTAATTTTCTTTTATTAATCTTTTAATATGATTTCTTTTAGTAGCTTTAGCAATTTTAACTCCAATAGCAATTCCTATATAATTTTTGTTTTTATTATTTTGTGTTAAGAAAATTTCTATATATTTTCCTCTATAAAAACTACCTTTATTTAATATTTTTTTAAATTCGTAATTTTTTTTTATTATTTCTGTTTTTTTCATTTTATCACTCATCTTAACTATTGTAATAGGGTCACTTTTATTGCGACCCTATTTTTTAAGCTGTTAATTTTTTTCTACCTTTTGCTCTTCTTGCACTTAATACTTTTCTACCTGCTCTTGTTTTCATTCTTTTCATAAATCCATGTTCTTTTTTATTTTGTCTGTTTTTTGGTTGAAATGTTCTTTTCATTTTGCACCTCCTATATTAATGCTTTTAATTTATATAATTGATTTTTAGCTAATATAAATATTTTTGCTTTAATTTTTACAATTAAATTAAAGTATTAAAATTATACATCATTATAATAATATATGTCAAGTTTTTTTTACTTTGTTTACGGAAGCACGCATTTTATTATTTCAAGTTTTAATTATCCACATTTTTTCTTTTTTTTTCCACATTCTTATTGACTTTTTTTTTTGTTTTTTATATTATAAAAAAAGTTAAAAGAAAGGAAAGATTACTAATGCAAACAGAACTATATGAATTAATTACAAAAGCTAAAGAATTATTAAAAGAAGAAATAACTATAATCTCTTATAATACTTGGATAGCTCCTTTAGATATTGTTAATAAAGTAGATAATCATATTTATTTAACAGTAGGTACTCAAGTTCAAAAAGATTTTGTACAAACTAGATATTTTGACTTAATTGTAAACACTTTTAATTATTTAACTAATACTTCTAATGAAATTTCAATTTCTTGCTCAGAAGATGACAATAATTTTACTAATCAACAAAAACAACATGAAATATCTAGTAATAATTTTTATTTAACTAATAACTTAAATAAAAATTATACATTTGATTCTTTTGTTGTTGGAAATAATAACAGATTTGCTCAGGCAGCTGCACTTGCTGTTGCTGAAGCTCCAGGTGAAGCATATAACCCTTTATTTTTATATGGAGGAGTTGGTCTTGGAAAAACTCATTTAATGCATGCAATAGGTAATGAAATTTTATCTTCTAATCCAACAAAAAAAGTATTATATGTTACATCTGAAAAATTTACTAACGAATTTATTAATGGATTAAAAGATAATAAAAATGAAGATTTTCGAAATAAGTATAGGGAAATAGATGTTTTACTAATTGATGATATTCAATTTATTGCTGGAAAAAAAAGTGTCCAGGAAGAATTTTTTCATACCTTTAACGCAATAAGAGAACAAGGAGGACAGATTATTATGTCAAGTGATAAGCCTCCTAAAGATATTGATCATTTAGAAGATAGACTTAAATCTCGTTTTGAATGGGGATTAATCGCAGATATTTCAAACGCTGATTATGAAACACGTCTTGCTATTCTTAGAAAAAAAGTGCAAATAGATAATATAATAATTGATGATATTATATTATCTAATATAGCAACAAGAGTAGATTCTAATATTAGGGAACTTGAAGGTACATTAAATAAAATTGTTGCAAAAGCTTCTTTAACACATAGTCCTATAACTATAGAAATGGCAGAAGAATCAATAAATGATGTTATTTCTAAAAGAGAAAAGGTAATTTCTACTGAATATATACAAGAAATAATATCTAAGTATTTTAATATTAATTTAAAAGATATAAATAGTTCAAAACGTTCAAATGATATTGCTTACCCTAGACAAATTGCAATGTATTTATGTCGTGAAATTGCAGGAATGCCTTATAAAAAAATTGGAGAAGAATTTGGTAAGAGAGATCATTCTACAGTAATGCACGCTTGTAATAAAATAGATTCTGAAATAAAAGAGAATCAAAATAATACAAAACTAATTGTGGAAAGTGTTAAAAAAATTATATTAAATCAAAATTAGTTTAAAAATAAATAATTTCTTTTATTTTTAAAAATATTTGTTTATAGAAAACAAGTTCGCAAAATGAATCTCTAATTCTTCTTACGGAAATAGTACATTGGTTATTAACATAGATCTGTTTATTCTTTGTGAATAAACTGTTAATAACTAAATTATTAACAATCATTTTTTTTAGCTGTGGATATCATGATTCATTTTCCACTAAATTATAAACAATAAAATCTTTTACGGATACAAGTAATTAACATAGTTATCCACATTTTCCACCGTATCTAATACTAATACTTCTATAAATATTTATTATTATAAAAAGGAGATGCTGAAATGAAAATAATTTGCGAAAAAGAAAAATTAATCAAAGCTATTAATTCCGTAGTAAAAGGAGTAGCTTCAAAAACAACTATGCCTATATTAGAAGGTATATTAATTCAAACAAATGATAATAAAATAAAACTTACTACTTATGATTTAGAAATAGGTATAGAATATATAATGGAAAGTAAAATAGAAGAACATGGAAATACTGTTGTAAATGCAATAATGTTTAGCGAAATTATTAGAAAGTTACCAGATACAGAAATTAAAATAACATTAAATGAAAAAAATCTATTAGTAATTGAATGCGAAGGGTCTTTATATAAACTTGCAACCATGAATCCTGAAGAATTTCCAGAATTACCTAAAATAGAAATTGAGAATTCAATTGAATTAGAACAAAATACGTTAAAAACTATGATAAGAAAAACAATTTTTGCAGTAAGTATAGAAGAAAATAGGCCAATTTTTACAGGTTGTTTATTTGAAATACAAAATAATAAGATAAATGTTGTTGCAGTAGATGGATTTCGTTTAGCATGGAAATGTAATTATTTGCTTGAAAAAGCAAATAATTTTAAAGCTGTTATTCCAGGTAAAACTTTAAATGAAATTAATAAAATTATAATGGATTCATTTGATAAAATAAAAATAGGAGTATCCAAAAATCAAGCTTTATTTGAAATGGATAATTGTAAGATTGTTACAAGACTTCTTGATGGAGAATTTTTAAATTATGTAAATGTTATACCAAATAATTGGGAAACAAGAATTAGAGTAAATAAAAAAGATATTCAAGAATGTTTTGAAAGAATTAGTTTAATATCAGCATCTATTGTAGAAAAAGAAAAAAAATATCCTGTAAAAATAACAATTGATATTGGTAAAGTTACAATTTCATGCACAAATCAGACAGGAGATGCAAAAGAAGAAATATATGTATCAACAGAAGGAAAAAATTTAGAAGTAGGATTTAATCCTAAATATTTTTTAGATGCATTAAAAGTAATAGATGATGAGGAAATATTTATAGATTTTGGAAGTAATATATCTCCATGTGTAATAAGACCAATAGAAGAAGGAAATGATTATACTTATATGATATTACCAATTAGAATGAAGGAATAAAAATGCATATAAAAAGAATATATTTAAAAAATTTTAGGAATTATTCCGAACAAGAAATTATATTAGAAAATAATATTAATATTTTTTTTGGAGAAAATGGGGAAGGTAAAACTAATGTTTTAGAATCAATTTTTCTATGTTCAATTGGAAAATCATTTAGAACTAAAAAAGAAAAAGAACTAATTAAATTTAATGAAGAAAAAGCTATTATAGAAATTGAATATAAAAAAATTGATAGAGATGGAAAAATAAAAATTGTACTTGGTCCTAAAAAAGAAATTTATATTAATGAAATAAAAGTGAAGAGATTAAGTCAATTATTAGGAAATATAAACGTAGTACTTTTTAGTCCTGATGATATTAATATTTTAAAAAATGGTCCATCGAATAGAAGAAGATTTTTAAATATTTTAATTAGTCAATTAAAACCTAAATATTTATATATTTTAAATTTATATTTAAAAGCACTAGAACAGAGAAATAATTATTTAAGACAAATAAAATTAGAAAATAAAGATAGAAAAATGCTAGAAATATGGAACGAAAAAATAGCAGAATATGGAATAGAAGTATATAAGTATAGAGCTGAATTTATAGAAAAAATATTAGAAAAAATTAATAAAATTCATAGAGAAATTACAGATGATAAAGAATTAATAAAAATAAAATATTCATCAGATTGTAAATGTAAAGAGAAATTTTTAGAAATATTAAAGAAAAATGAAAATATTGATATTATAAAAGGATATACAAGTAATGGAATACATAGAGATGATTTTACAATATATATCAATGATAAACAAGTAAATGTCTATGGGTCTCAAGGACAACATAGAACAGTTATTCTTTCTTTAAAATTAGCAGAATTAGAAATTATAAGTGATGAAATTGGTGAATATCCAATTTTGTTATTAGATGATTTTATGTCTGAACTAGATCAAAAAAGAAGAAATAATTTTATAAATCATATTGAGAATACTCAGATATTTATTACATGTACAGAAAAAATTGATATATCAAAATCAAAACCAGTATTATATAAAGTAGATAATGGAAAAATAATATTATAAAATGCTTGATTTTTAAGAAAAAATGAATATATAATAAAACAACAGATGATTGTAAAACTAGGAGGTTTATAATGGAAAAATATGAACATAAATATGGAGCTGAACAAATACAAGTGCTTGAGGGACTAGAAGCAGTACGAAAAAGACCTGGAATGTATATAGGAAGTGTTTCTGCAAGAGGATTACATCATTTAGTATATGAAATAGTAGACAATAGTGTTGATGAAGCTTTAGCAGGATATTGTAAAAATATAAATATTATTATAGAAAAGGGAAATATTATATCTGTAGAAGATGATGGAAGAGGAATACCTGTAGAAATTCATCCTAAAACAGGTATTTCAACTGCGGAAACCGTATATACTGTATTACATGCTGGAGGTAAATTTGGAGGAGATAGTGGTTATAAAGTATCAGGAGGACTACATGGAGTGGGATCTTCTGTTGTAAATGCATTATCAGAATGGACAGAAGTAACTATTCAAAGAGATGGCGGAATATATCAAATGTCTTTTGAAAAAGGAAAAACAACAAAGCCTTTAAAAAGAATAGGAACATCAAATAAAACAGGAACAAAGGTTAGATTCTTAGCAGATGATACCATTTTTGAAACATTAGAATATGATTATGAAATTTTAGAAAATAGATTTAGAGAAATGGCATTTTTAACTAAAGGATTAAAAATTACAATAGAAGATCAAAGAGAAGAAAATCACCCAAAAGCAGAATTTTGTTTTGAAGGAGGCCTTATTTCTTTTGTTGAATATTTAAATAGAAATAAAGATAAATTGCATCAAAAGCCAATATACATAGAAAAAGAAGGGGAAGTTCCAATAGAAATATCAATTCAATATACTACAGCATATGCAGAAAATATATATTCATTTGTTAATAATATAAATACTGTAGAAGGAGGAACTCATTTAGAGGGATTTAAAAGATCACTTACGAAAGTATTTAATGATTATGCTAGAAATCATAATATTTTAAAAGAAAAAGATTCTAATTTACAAGGAGAAGATATAAGAGAAGGAATAACAGCTGTAATATCTGTAAAAGTTAAAGAACCTCAATTTGAAGGACAAACTAAAACAAAACTAGGAAATAGTGAAGTTACAGGAATAGTTCAAAGTACAATGAATGAAGCTTTATCTACATTCTTAGAAGAAAATCCTTCAGTTGCTAAATCAGTACTAGAAAAGTGTATTAGCGCTGCAAGAGCAAGAGAAGCAGCAAGAAAAGCAAGAGAATTAGTTAGAAAGAAAAATGCAATGGAAGGATCAACATTACCTGGAAAATTAGCAGATTGTAGTGATAAAAATCCTGATTTATGCGAAATATATATTGTAGAAGGAGATTCAGCAGGAGGTAGTGCAAAACAAGGAAGAGATAGAAAATTTCAAGCTATATTGCCATTATGGGGAAAAATGTTAAATGTAGAAAAATCAAGAGCAGACAAAATATACAATAATGATAAATTACAACCGGTTATATTAGCTGTTGGTGCTGGAATTGGAGCAGATTTTGATATAACTAAAATACGATATGGAAAAGTTATTATTATGGCAGATGCAGATGTCGATGGAGCACACATAAGAACATTATTGTTAACATTTTTCTTTAGATATATGAGACCTTTAATTGAAAATGGAAATGTATATTTGGCACAACCACCACTATATAAGCTTTCTAAAAAAGGAATAAAAGATATTTATTGTTATACAGACGATGAATTGAATAAAAAATTAGAAGAAATAGGTAGAGAAGGAATTGGTATTCAAAGGTATAAGGGACTTGGTGAAATGAATCCAGAACAATTATGGGATACTACAATGAATCCAGAGACGAGAATTCTTGTAAAAGTAAAAATGGAAGATGCAATGAAAGCAGATGAAATTTTTACAATTTTAATGGGAGATGAAATATCACCAAGAAGGGAATTTATAGAAAAAAATGCAAAATATGTTAAAAATTTAGATATATAAATAAAAAATCGATGGCAATATTATTTATTGCCATCGATTTTTTTATAAAGCTAATATTAATTGTAGCTAAAACTAATTAGCATAATTACTTATCTAATATATATTACTATATAAATAAACAATACACCACACTAATTAATCATTTGCTCGACTATAATAATACCAGAAAAAACTATATTCATCCATAGAGGACTAATAATAATCTTTACGAGATATAAATATAATCTTAGCTCGAAAATATCTCATATAATTTAACCATAAAACAAACAACAATTTAATAACTGTATAATATTAACAGCTTACATACAAGAGATATTTTCTTAATTCAAAAATATTATCAAAAATATTAAGCAATAATATATAATAATTTAAATAATATAGAGATTAGTAACTATATAAAATTTATTGCTTAACTAATATTAACTTTATATTTTTATTATTAACAAAAATAAAAAAAATATACATATAAATTTTTGTCGAAATATGGAATACGAAAATAGTTGACAACACAAAATAAAATAGATAATATTAATTTAATTAAATCTCAATTGTAAATTCTTACAATTTTCTCCAATTTTAAAGTTAATTTTAATAAATGGGAGGTGAATATTAATTAATCAAAAAGAAATAAATTCTATAGAAAACTGGATGCCTTTTAAAAATATTTATGACAATGGAATAGTCGAATTAAAAGAAAAAAGTTTTGTAAAGATTTTAAAAGTTAATCCTATTAATTTTAATTTAAAAACTGAACTAGAAAAAAAATCAATTTTAAATTCTTATAAATTATTTCTAAAAACATATAATTTCGATATTCAAATTTTAATTCAAAGTAATAAAAAAGATTTATCCAAACAAATTTCCAATATATACAAACAGTTAGAAAAAGAAAATAGTTTAATACTTAATGAAATTGCAGAAAAATATATTAAATATTTAATAGAGATTAATGAAAATAAAAAATCTTCTTCAAAAAATTTTTTTTTGATAATAAAAAAATTTCAAGATAAAAATAAATGTGAAAATATAATTGATGAATTAAATGATGATTTTTATAAAATAAAAGAATGTTTATCTAGATGTGGAAATTCAGTAAAAGAAATAAAAGAAAAAAATGAATTAATAAAAATTTTAAATTCATTTTTTGATTATAATAGAAAGATAGGTGATTAGAAAATAAAAATAGATTTGTTTAAAAAAATATATAATGATTTATTAAAAAAAGAAAATAATAACAATGAAGAAAAAGTTGAATTTTTAAACGGAGTCTTTCTAAATACAAATTTTATTATGCCATCTATTATAGATACAACTCAGCCTAAATACTTAAAGGTAAATGAAAATTACTATTCTGGATTATTTATTATAAATTATAATAGAGAACAAAATGATCTAATTTTAAGAAATTTAATAGATAGTAATATTAATATGAATATATCAATATTTTATGAAAAAAAAGATCCGTATAAAATAGTAAGAGAATTAACATATTATATAGGAAATTTAGGCGTCGATTTAAAAACAAATTCAGAAAATAGACAAGATATTGATATTGCTGCTTTTTCGTATAATGATGCAAAATATATAAGAAAGGAAATACAAGTTAATAACGAAGAGCTATATTTTTTATATATTTACCTAAATATTATTACAAAAGATCAAAAAGAGCTAGAATATTTATTAAATAAAGTAGAAGGAATGCTACAAGGAAAAGGAATGCAATCTAGAAGAGCATATTTTAGGGAAGAACAAAATTTTATATCTTGTTTACCTATAATGATAAATCACGAAGATATAAAAAAAGTAACTAGGAGAAATGTATTAACAAGTGGACTTGTTGCTACTTATCCATTTATTTCTTCATCAATATTTGATGAAGACGGAATTTTTATAGGCACTAATTTATATAATCAGTCATTAATTTTTATTAATCGCTATCAAACAGAAAAGTATAAAAATGCAAATATGTGTATTTTTGGAACTAGTGGCGCAGGAAAATCTTTTTATACTAAGTTATTAATTTTAAGAAATAGGCTAAATGGAATAGAGCAGTATGTAATTGATCCAGAAAGGGAATACAATTCTCTTTGTAAAAATTTAGAAGGAACAATGTTAAAAATTGGCCCAACTTCTTCTTCATTTATTAATATTTTTGATATTAGGAAAGAAAGCATAGAAGACGGTAATGAAGGATATTTAGCTGCAAAAATAACAAAATTAATAGGTTTTTTTAATTTAATTTTTGGTGAAATGAATGAAGAAGAGAAGGCAATTATAGAAGAAAAAATAATATTAGTTTATAAAAGAAAAGGAATTTTTTTTGATAATAAAAGTTTATACAAAAAAGATAAAAAAGGTAATATTATATTTAAAGAAAGTATAGATATGCCAATATTAGAAGATTTCTATGAAATATTAAAAGAAGATAAAAAAACGAAGATATTTGAAATAAAGTTATTTCCATTTATAGAAGGCTCGCTTAAATTTTTTAATAACTATACTAATATACAAATGAATAATAAATTGATTATTGCAGACGTATATGAACTTGGAGAAGAAAATTTAAAATTTGGAATGTATATTTTTACAGAATTATTTTGGGATAAAATAAAAACAAATCGAAAAACGCAAAAAGCAATTTACTTAGATGAAATATGGAGATTAATAGGTGTTACATCTAATAAAAATGTTGCTAGTTTTATATATAAAATTTTTAAAACAATTAGAAAGTATGGAGGAAGTGCTGTTGCAATAACACAAGATGTTTCTGATTTGTTTAGTTTAGAAGAAGGAACATATGGAAAAAGTATTTTAAATAATTCAAGCATAAAAAATTTTTTTTCTTTGGAAGAAGAAAATATTATTGTTTTAGATAAGTATGTAAATTTATCGGAAAAAGAAAAAATAGAAATAAAATCATTAAAAACTGGTGAATGTATAATGTTTGTTGGAGATGAACATATATTAGCAAAAATAGAATGTTCAGAGATAGAAAAAAAAGTAATTGAAAAGGAATAATAATGAAAAAAATTATAACAGCAATTGGAGATAAAAAATTAAATGAAAAATTAAGACAAGAAAATTTTCAAGTAATAGGAAAAGATATTCAATATATAGAAGGAGTATTTGAACAATTAGAAATTGTAAATGATATTAATTTAATAATTATATCCAATAAATTAATAAAAGATAATAGAGTTAAAGAAATAATTAATAAAATTAATTTATTAAATAAAAAAATAAAAATAATTATTATTTTAGAAGATAAAAATATAGAATTAATTAAGTACTTAAAAATAAAAAAAATAAAATATTATATTAATTTAAATAATAAAAAAGAAAAAAATTTAATTAGATATTTAAAAATAAAAAGAATAAAAATAGATAAAAAAAATAAATACAAAAAATATAAAAAAAATAAAAAGAATAATTGTAAAATAATTAGTGTGGCAGGAGTAAATGGTGTAGGAAAAACAATCTTTACTGGAATTTTTTCAAAATTACTGAAAGAAAAAGTATTAATTATAGACTTAGATAAAGAAAATAATTGTATATATACATTGTTTGGATTAAAAAAAGAAAAATTTAAAATTTTGAAAAAAAATATTATAAAAATAAATAATAAAATTAATTTATTAATTAATTTTAATTATAAAAACAATTTAGAAAAAATTCTTAATAAATATGCTCAACAATATAGCTATATAATAATTGATATTGGATATCATATTAAAAATAATAATATAAAATCTATTCTACAGAATAGTGATTCTATAATTTTTATTATAGAAGGAAATTTATTACAAATAGAAAAATCAAAAAAATTATTAAATTTTTATTTTAATATATGGAATATAAAAAAAGAAAAAATTAATATTCTATTGAATAAAAAAAATAAAAATACTATTTCAAATAAATTAATAAAAAATATATTTGACGATATTAAATTTTTAGGAGAGATTAAATTTAATAATAATTATGATAACTTAATTAATAATTATTTAAAAAATTTAATGTTATATAATAAAATATCAAAAGGATATAAAAAGATTATAGAAAAAATATGAGGAGGGGTAGAATTGGATATTATTAATGAAGATAATCAGCTAGAACAAAAGAGAGAACAAAAAGTAGAATTAGATATGTTGAAAGATATTGAACAAAATCAAAGAGGATTTTTGCAAAGTAATTTAGGAAAAGTAGTAAATACAGGGATGGATATAGGTTTAAGAGCAATATTACCCAATTTAGTAGAAGACAAGATAATTGACATAAAAAATACAATTGTAAACCATGGGTTTAAAGAAGGAATAAGTGCTGCTATAAATTCAGCAATTGATATAGGAAAAAGTGCTATAGGTATTTTTACAGGAAAATTTGAAAATATATCCCAAGTACAAACTGCAATAAAAAAAGGAGGTATTATTGATGGAGTATCATCTACAATAGATACTGTATTAAAGAGTTCAACAAAAAATGGCCTGATAGATAAAAATGTATCTCAATTAATAAAAAAGAGTAAAAACGTGATATTAGATACAATAGAATCAAATATAGAAGAAAATTTTTTAGGACAATTAAAAGGAATAGAAAAAATAGGAAAATATACAAAAAATTGGGAGGTTTATTATCAAAATCAAGATATTAATGGAATGAATAGAGAATATAAAAAAATTAAA
>Ga0256407_10002715_pt1 | contig 33106 bp, 30 predicted proteins | sample RumenRJG_04DNA_FD_193489 | JGI IMG/M metagenome (GOLD analysis project Ga0256407, IMG submission 193489) | Bovine rumen microbial communities from Lethbridge, Alberta, Canada - RJG_04 | ecosystem: Host-associated > Mammals > Digestive system > Stomach > Rumen | place: Canada: Alberta...
CCCGCCCTTCCACAAGCACGTTGGAAAGTTCCTGTTTGAGCATATCAAAATCTATTTTGTGTACAATCTCGCCATTATCGTCTTTTGCTTCCGTCACGCAGTTCGGAAAAAGAGCGGCAATTTTGCTGCTAAACGACCTTCCGTTTTCGGAAGGCGATACAACCAAGAGAATCGGAGTCAAAGTCAACCTTATGGCGGGCAAAATCAGCGGGTATGCGAGGTACAACTACAGCGAGACAATCGCTGAGGCAAGCGCGGACGTTTACTGCAACGGGGGAAGGGCGAGCAAGGCCAGCCGCGCGATTATGACGGAAATAAAGGACATTCTTAAATAAAAAGGAGGCGAAGAATGGCTAAGATGTATGTCGAGCCGAAGGGCTACTTCACGGCGAGCGCGAAGAAGATTCTTGAGGCGGGGGAAAAGTCCGCGAAAAAAACGGGAAAAACGGCTTCTTCAAAAACCGCTCCGAAAAAAAGCGGCAAGAAATGAAGATAGTCGAGATACCTTTAAAGCAGATTAAGCTAAACGACCTTCCGTTTTCGGAAGGCGATACAACAAAAAACAATTTACACTAACTTGAAATTATTTTGAATTTGTGTAAAATCATAATTTATGAAAACCATAAAGCGGGAATTGTATCTTTCTCAAATACGGAAGTATTACGATATTGACCTCATAAAAGTTCTTGTCGGTGTGCGGCGCGCCGGAAAATCTGTCATACTTAAGCAGATTATCGACGAGCTAAAAAAGTCGACGGACAAAAAACACATAGTTTACATAAATTTTGAAGACTTAGAGTATTCCGAAATCGACACAGCAAAAAAACTGAACGACGCGATAAAGACGCGGGTTGTTGACTCAAAAAAATATTATCTTTTTTTTGACGAAATTCAACATGTGCAAGAATTTGAAAAAGCCCTCGCCTCTTTTAAGGCGACATTGAACGCTTCGATTTTTGTCACCGGAAGCAACTCCAAGCTTCTTTCCGGCGAACTGGCCACGCTCCTAGTTGGAAGAACGGTGGAATTTAAAATCATGCCCTTCTCATATTTTGAAGCCGTTCAACTTCTTGAAAAAAACAAAGTGGAAGTCTCCGCGGATTTTATTTACAATTACATCAAGTGGGGCGGACTTCCGCAACGTTTTGACTTTACGGAAGAAAAGGACATAAAAAACTACATAGAAAGCGTTTATTCCGGAATTGTGGAAAAAGACATTTACAAAAGAGACTCGCAAATAGAAAAAAATAAATTCAATTCCGTCGCTTCCTACATTCTTTCGAACGCAGGCAAGGAATTTTCCGCCCAAAGCGTTGTAAATTACTTTAACAGCAATAATGAAGCGAATAAAAAATCCTTTGAAAAGAAAACAGTTTACAATTACATAGACAAGCTGCAAAAATCGTATCTTATTTCGCGCGTAAAAAGATTCAACATTGTTGGAAAAGAAGTTTTGAAAACAATCGAAAAACACTATGCGATCGACACGGGCTTTAGAACAATAAACACAAACCTTGTAAACTACGAAGACACATTCTTCTTGGAAAACATAATTTATAATGAACTGATTCTGCGCGGTTATATAGTTTACACAGGGAAAACTTATAAGAGCGAAATCGATTTTGTCGTGACAGACGGAAAGAAAAAATGTTTTGTCCAGGTTTCATATTTAATGCCTGGCCAAGAAACCTTAAAGCGCGAATTTGGAGCGTTTTCTCCCATAAAAGATTCCTCGCCAAAATTTGTTCTTTCTTTGGACAAAATCGATTTGTCGCATGATGGAATCACGCATATCAACATAGAAGATTTTCTTTTGCATAAAAAGGATTTGTTTTTAGCTTAAAATTAACCGACCTTCCGTTTTCGCAAGGCGATGCTCCTATCTCCTAATCACCGGCGCTCCCTCGGCATAATTTCCGTAGCGGGACATAAACTCCTCGTATTTTTCTTGCTCGGTAGCCCGAAGATTCACACCAGGCCTTTTTCCATTTTTGGCCGGAATGTAAATGGTCTCGCCGCTGACAGTATTACATATAGCAAAAGCGCGCAAAGTGCGGTAGAATGAAAATATGATTAAAAACCGAACATTGTCTTTTGCCGTGATTGCGGCGGTGTACGCTCTGGCCATCGCGGGCGGGATTTTTTGCTACGATTGGATTTGCGCGCGGCATGATTTTTGTTGGCAGCTTTCTCTTTTGGCGGCGGATGTTTTTGCCACCGTCATCGTCTTTTTGTTCAGCGTGATTTTTGGGAACGCTTCCGTCTACGACCCTTACTGGAGCGTCCAGCCGCCGGTCATTTTGCTTGTCGCTTTGGCGCGGCGGGGAGGAAGCCCTTTTGCCTGGATTTTGTTCGCGGTCGTTTTGTTTTGGGGAATCCGCCTTACGGCAAACTGGCGCTATAACTTTAAAAGCTTTGAATACCAGGATTGGCGCTACGTCATGCTAAAGGAAAAGACCGGCGTTTTTTATCCGCTGATAAACTTTTTGGGAATCCATCTTGTTCCGACGCTTGTGGTTTACCTTTGCGTTTTGCCGGCGGCAACGGTGATTTTGGAGGGAGCGGCTTTTAAACCGATTTGCGCGGTCTTTTTGGCGCTAGCCTTTGCCGCTCCGACATTCCAAGGAATCGCCGACATTCAAATGCATCGCTTTAGAAAGCGCGGGACGGGAGGCTTTTGCCGCGACGGCTTGTGGAAGCGCTCGCGCCATCCAAACTACGCTTGCGAAATATTGATGTGGTGGAGCGTGGGCCTTGCAAGTTTTTTCGCGCTGGACATGCGCCTGCCTTTGCTTGCCGGAGCGGCCGCCAACACCGCTCTCTTTTTGTTCGTCAGCGTTCCTCTTGCCGACAAGCGCCAGTCGCGAAAGCCCGGCTTTGACGAATACAAAAAGCAGACTAGAATGCTGTAGAAAAAAATCGCGAAATGCGGTATTGCCAGTAGTCCGCGCGAGCGGACATGTAAATATTTCCACTAGCAAAACCACGCGAAGCGTGGTATTGCCAGTAGTCCGTGCGAGCGGACAGTCAATATTTCCACTAGCAAAACCGCGTGAAACGCGGTATAATAGAAGTTATGAAAATCGTAATCGTAGGCGCCGGATTTACTGGCCGACAGCTGGCAAAAAAACTCATAAACGAAAGAAACGAAGTCGTCCTTATCGACAACTCGGAAGAAGTCGTTCGCCACGCTTCCAACTCGCTTGACTGCGACGTCAAGGAAATGGACGGAAACAATCTTGAAAATTTGGAAGAGGTCGGAATCGGAAAGGCCGACGCCTTGGTTTGCGTGTCTGCCAACGACGAAGTCAACATGATCACTTGCTCGCTTGTCGATTCGGTTTACCCCGACATTTTGAAAATCGCTCGCGTTCGAAACTTTTCTTATTACATGAACACAGCGGCTGCCGTAAAAAAGCACGCCGAAACTTTTAGCGGAAAGCATCGCCCCCTTTACGGAATCGACTACATGGTCAACCCGGACATCGAGGCTGCCGAAGCGGTTGTCCACGCGGTTGAAAGCGGCGCCGTAAGCGATGTCGTCACCTTTGAAAATTCCGAATACGAAATTTCAAGAATCACAATCGCGCAAGGAGCTCCGCTTGCCGGCCAGCAGTTGAAGAACGTCCGAAAGCTGACTTCAAAGCCCTTCCTTATCGCCTACGTAGAGAGCGAAGAAAAAACTTCTTTGCCAAGCGGTCCCACAGTTTTGAACGCTGGCGACAGCATCGGTGTTCTTTCGCGCAAGGAAGACATCGGCGACTTGCTTGCCTTGTGCGGAGCCACGGTCGAATCGCTTGACAAAATCGCGCTTGTCGGAGCCGGAAGAATCGGAACACTTATCGCCGACCGTTTGATAAAAAAGCAAGACAATTCCTTTTTGTCAAAATTTTTCGGCAAGCGCGTCAAGGTCGGAAAAGACTTTGCGATTGTCGACCAAGACGATGTCTTTACAAAAGAAGCCAGCGAGCGCTATCCCAACGCGCGCGTGTTCAAAGGCGACATCACCGACGAAAGTTTTTTGCGCGAGGAAGGCCTTACCGAATACGACTTGGTCATTTGCGCGACGCATAACCGCGAGCTTAACATGGTTGTCGCCGCTTACTTGGAATCCCTTGGCGTTGGCCGCTCCGTCAGCTTGGTAGAAAGCTCCACGTTCGCGCAAATCGCCAGAAAGCTTGGCGTTGACGTTCCCGTTCCGCTAAGAGACACGGTCGTTGACTCTATCATGAGCCACTTGCGCGGAAAAAGCGTCACTGGCATTCACACAGTTTCCGAAGGCCAGCTGGAAATCGTCGAATGCGTTTTGTCGCCTAGCTCAAAGCTTGTCGGAAAGACTTTGCTTGACATCGCAAACCCCGGCGCCTTCCTTGTAATGCTGGAGAAAAAAGCCGGCTCGCAAAATTACGTAATCCCGGTCGGAAGCACAGTTCTTGACGCCAACGACCAATTGATTATCATCGCTCTTGCGGAAGAAACGGAAAAGCTTCTTAAGCTTTTTGGAGCGGAAACAAAATGAGCTTGTTTTCTTTTTTAAGAATTGAATTTTCAATTTTGGGAATAATCGCCGCGACTTTTGTTTTTCCTGTGGCCGCCGCGCTTTGTTACAAAGAGTACGCAGTCTTGCCGGCTTTCCTGGTTCCGATGGCAGTTGCCATCGCGCTTGCGCTTGTGTTTTTTGTCGCGGGCAAAAAAAAGAAAATCACGCTGTCAACGCGCGGCGCCTTTGTGGTTGTCGCCTTTGCTTGGATTTTCGCGAGCGTCTTTGGCTCGATTCCATTTTATTTTAGCCGATCGATTCCGCGCTTCATCGACGCGCTTTGGGAAAGCGTTTCTGGTTTTACGACGACCGGCGCCACGATTTTGGGCGATGTCGAGTCGCTTCCAAATTCCATAAATCTTTGGCGAACGGAAACCCACTGGCTTGGCGGCATGGGAATCGTCGCGCTTACCGTGGCGCTTTTTCCGCTTTTGGGCGTGGGCGGCTTCCAGCTTATCAAGGCCGAAACAACCGGTCCCGAAAAAGGAAAGTTCACTCCAAAAATCACCAACACCGCCAAAGCGCTTTGGACGATTTACATTTTGTTCACTTGCTTGGAGCTTGTCCTTCTAAAAATCGCGGGCATGAGTTTTTACGACGCGCTCTTGCACTCGTTCTCAACTGTGGGAACCGGCGGCTTTAGCAACAGGAACGCAAGCATCGGCGCTTACAACTCCGTCGCCATCGACGCGATTTGCACGGTCTTTATGTTCTTGGCCGGAATCAACTTTACGCTTTACTTTTATTTGCTTTCGGGAAAAATCCAGGAGATTCGCGACAACACGGAATTTAAGGTTTACATCGGAATGATTTTTGTCTTTGTCTTGGGAATCACGTTCGCAAACTTGCAGCATTACGGCGGCTTTCTAAAGTCGCTCCGCTTTTCTTCGTTCCAAACAGCGACGATAATTTCAACCACAGGTTTTGCCACGGCGGACTACACTTTTTGGCCGCCTTTGGCGCAAGCCTTTATTTTCTTCCTGTTCTTTACGGGCGGCTGCTCGGGCTCGACAAGCGGCGGCGTAAAAATAATCCGCTGGGTGGTTTTTGCCAAGCAAGCCAACAACGAGTTTTTAAAGACCTTGCACCCGCATGGAGTCTTTAGCATCCGATTGAACAACCGGGCCGGCCGCAAGGACATCGTCTTTAACGTGGCCGCCTTTATGACCTTGTATTTGCTTTTGCTTGTCGTCACGACCCTTTTTGGAGCCGCCGCGAATTTGGATTTGGGAACGGCCTTTACCGGCGCCTTAAGCATGGTGGGAAACGTCGGCCCGGCCTACGGCTTGCTTGGCCCGTCATGCAACTACGGCTTTTTGCCCGCCGCGCTCAAGGGCTGGTACATGTTCGCCATGCTGGCCGGCCGCCTGGAATTGTACACGATGATTATTTTCTTCTTCCCGGAATTTTACAAGAAGTAGCGGAGGCGAGGAAAGACTCTGACAGATTGTTGAAATACGGTTGCCCTATGTTCAGAAGCAAGAAATAAAAAAACTCCGTCCAAAAATCGGACGGAGTTTTAATTTAGTTTTGATTGATAAGTGTGAGTGTCACTTTAATGCGATTGTCGTTTGTTTTTTCAACATTTCGTATTGTGAAAAGATGATGATTACTTTTTGTTTCGTCCGTTTTCTTAACGATTAAATTGTTGGCATTTTTAGCGAACGAAAATGATACGGCCATACCCCTAGATTCAATTGAAATATTTCCACCCCATAAAAGTTTATTTGCGTGGAAAGTATAATTGATTTTGGTATCATTTATGTAATAATCATAATCTTGTAAATTAAAATCGCCACTCATGTCGCACGAAAATTCGTCGTTTCGTTGCACTTGATTTTTGCTTCCGTTGCCGTTGTTCACTTCTTGGTTGTTTTCGTCGCCATTTTGGTTTTCATTGCCATTATCGTTTCCGTTAGGAAAAAGAGCTTGCCGCAAAGACAGGGATAAGCAAGCGGACGATTGACACCTATGTTGACAACCGCGCGGTTATTCCTAACGCGGAAATTGCTGTAAAACTGGCGGAGGCTTTGGACACTAGCGTTGAATATTTGGTAAAAGGAGTTCAAGCCAAAACAAAAATTGATGTCCCCAAAAAGACCAAGCAAAATTACGAAAAATACAAAAAGATTTTAGATGATCTGGAATTAGTTCCGCCTGATTATATTCCGGTTATAGAAACAATGATTCACGCTGTGGCAAAGAAACGAACAAAGAAATCCTCCGAGCGATTTTAGATTGTGCGTTGCATCAGCGCGCTATTGCAAAACGACAACAATTCGGTTTGTCGCCGCAATTTTTTTACAAATTCTTCAACACCAACGGAATAAAGCTTGAATCTAGTATGCTAAATCCAAAACACTTCTTTCCCAAATCTTTAAGGCTTGCCCCGATGTGGTAAATCGTTGCCTTGTCGATAATCAAAAATCTGTCGTGAGTCTTTGTAGTATAATTCAAAGTGAGTGTCGGGTATTGGGCATTGAAAGTCTGAACATCCTGCGCCGTCAGTTTTGTTTTAGGGTCGGTGTAGATTGTCACATTAACGCCTTTCTTCTTTTTTGCAAGCCGCTGGAGAATCGATAAATCTACATAGTTATCTATAAGGATTATTTCTTTCTTAGCGGCCGCAAGAAAACTTTCGAATTTTGCGTAGGCATCGAAAATCTGCCCCTGGAAGAAAATGCCTTGGGTTTCTTTTACATTGTATTTGTCCATTAAGGAAAAAAGTTCTTTTATCTTTATATCGGTTTCTTTGTGGTGTAAGTCAGATTCTAAAAGATGATTCTTTATATTATCCAGTTCAGCAAAAATATGAGAATTATTCTGAATAAAATGCTTCATTTCTTTAAAGGTCCTTATAAGCATTTTACTCTGGGTGACTGCAAGGTCGCCTTTTAGAACAGTCATTAACATATAGATTCCCTGCTCGGTGAAGGCGTAAGGTAATTTTCTAGTTCCACCCCAACTTGATGTCGAAAATTTCGACATCAAGTCTAGGCCCTCAAATTCTTCCTTTGTGAGTTGGAATCTAAAATCTTCATCGAAACGTTCTTGATTATTCTTTACTTGTTCATTAAAACGACGTGTTTCATAACCATAAATCTGCGCTAAATCAAAATCCAGCATCACCTGCTGACCGCGAATAACATGAATCTTTGAACGGATAGAATTTTCTTCTAAAATTGAAATTTGTTTTTCCATACCACACGCCCCATGAGAAAAAATATTTTCAGCGCCTATCCAACACTCGGCCTGAATTGTGGTAAAGAAAAAAAAGATATTAAAAAGATGTGTCAACCGCGCATGCAAAAACTATTAATTGTTGGATAATGTTCTTTGCGCGGCAAACTTTACATCTATATTATAAAGGCATTTTAAATTTAAAGCAACAAATTTCCTTTACAAATCCGCCTGCTCCAGCAACTTGACGCCGGCGGCTTTTAGGATTGAAACTGTTTTGTCCAAGTCGTCGGTTTTCATCACGATGTTGGCGCCGTCGTTTTGGACGGAAAGGCCGTAGATGTAGCTGATGTTGAGGCCAGCGTCAAGAATCAATTGGACCACTTTGGAAAAGCCGCCGGTTTCGTTGGGAACGCAAACGCCGACAACGTCGCTGGCTTTGGAAGTGATTCCTTTTTCCTTAAGAACGTTGTAGGCCCTGTCGGTGTCGCTGACCAAAACGCGGAGCACGCCAAAGTCGTTGGTGTCGGCAAGGCTGGCCGAAAATATGTTGATCTTTTGGCCGCTCAAAATTTTAAGGACGCTAGCCAGCGAGCCGCCCTTGTTTTCCAAAAATATTGAAAGCTGTTTAATGAACATAATTACCTCCTGTGTTTTTTCGCTTGCCAAAACGGCGGCGGCTTTTTAGGGCTTGCGGCCGTTCCGCTTGGCGTTTACTGGTACAACTTGCGCCTGTCTTCAACGTGTTTGGTCTTTCCGTCGGAATGAACCAGCGCGTTGGGCTGGACAAGGCTGACCTTCGCGTTAAGGCCCAAGGCCTCGCGCAGCTTTGCGTTGATTTGTTTTGAAAGGTTTTCCAATTTGGAAACTTCGTCGCTAAAGAAGCGCTCGTCAACTTCAACCTGCACTTCAAATGTGTCGGCATTGTCAACGCGGTCAACGATAATCATGTAGTGGGGCGTCGTTCCGTCAATCGTCAAAAGCGCCGCCTCAACCTGCGACGGGAACACGTTAACGCCACGAATGATGAGCATGTCGTCGGTGCGGCCCTTAAAGCGCTGGATGCGCGCCATCGTTCTTCCGCAAGAGCATTTTGAAGTTTCAAGGCTGGTCAAATCCTTTGTGCGGTAGCGGATCATCGGCATTCCTTCTTTGGTTAGCGTCGTGATTACAAGCTCGCCGCTTTGTCCTTCGGGAACGGCCTTAAGCGTGGCTGGGTCAAGGATTTCCGGCAAGAAGTGGTCTTCCCAAATGTGAAGGCCAGCGTGCGCGTCGCAGTCGGCGGCGACTCCAGGACCCAAAATTTCGGTCAAGCCGTAAATGTCGTAGGCTTTGATTCCCAACTGCTTTTCTATAGACGCGCGCATTTCGTTGGTCCACGGCTCGGCGCCGCAAATGGCTGTCTTTAATTTAATCTTGTCAACCAAGCCGGCTTTTTGCAAGTCTTCGGCAACGTGCAAAAGGTAAGAGGGCGTGCAAGCGATCGCGGTGGCGCCGCAGTCAATCATCATGTCAATCAATTTTTTTGTGTTGCCAGTGGACATCGGCAACACCAAGGCGCCAACGTATTCGGCGCCGTAATGCGCTCCAAGGCCTCCGGTGAACAAGCCGTAGCCGTAGCCAACTTGGATTACGTCGTCCCTTGTAACGCCGGCCATCGTAAGGCAGCGCGCGGCGCATTCGCTCCACGTGTCGATGTCGCGCCTGGTGTAGACGGCGATTTTGGGCTTTCCCGTCGTTCCGCTAGAAGCGTGGACGCGCACCAGTTCCGACTTGGGAACGGCCGCCAAGCCAAAGGGGTAGGCTTTGTTCAAGTCTTCGTAAGTGGTAAAGGGAAGCTTTTCTATGTCCTCAAGCCCGCGAATGTCGCCCGGCTCGACGCCGGCCTTTTGCATTTTTTCGCGGTAGTAGGGAACGTTGTGGTAAACATAGCTTACCATTTTCACAAGGCGCTCGCTCTGAAGCTTCTTAAGCTCCCCGCGGTCCATGCACTCTTTTGTTTGGTTCCAATACATTTTTAATCCTCCAATAACTAACCGTTGCGGCCCAGCGCGAAGGCTTTTTTGTTCATTTCCAAGAATTGCGGCTTTACGCATTGGGCCAGCGCGTCAAGCCAATCCTGTTCAGCGATGTCCTTGTAGTATGTCGAAAAGCGGCCCATCAAAACGATGTTGGCGCTTTTTGCAGAGCCTGCCTTTAGCGCAAGGCTGAGCGCGTCGATTGCGTCAACTTTGGCGCCGGCTTCGCGCATTTTGTCCAAAAGATTTTCGGGGTAGGAGGCCGCTCCTGTGATTACCGGCATCGGGTCGATTTCTTGCTCGTTTACAATTACCGTTCCGCCGGCCTTTAGGTTTTCCATGTAGCGCGCGGCTTCCAAGGTTTCAAAAGAAATAATGCAGTCGGCCTCGCCCTTGTCGATTATCGGGGAATAAACTTTGTCGCCAAAGCGGACGTAAGTGACTACGCTTCCGCCGCGCTGGCTCATTCCGTGAACTTCGCTAACCTTAACTTGGTATCCTTTGTTCAACAAAACTTGGCCAAGCAGTTTGCTCGCCAAAAGGGAGCCCTGTCCGCCAACTCCAACTATCATCACGTTCGTCGTCATTTCAATTCCTCCTAACAGTACGGCTGTCCGCGCTAGCCTTCAAAGGCGTTCTTGGCGCAAAGCTGCTTGCAAACGCCGCAGCCCACGCACTGGGTTTGGTCAACAAAAGCCTTTCCGCACTTAAAGCTGATTGCCGGGCAGCCGATTTTCATGCAGGCTTTGCAGCCAACGCATTTTTGGTTGTTGACTTGTAGCGGCGCCTTTGCCTTTACGTATTTTAAAAGCGCGCAGGGCCTGCGGCTTATGATTACGCTCGGTTCCTTTGCGGCAAGCTCTTCCTTTACGGCGGCTTCGGTTTCCTTTAAGTTGTAGGGGTCAACAACGCGTACGCGCTCTATACCCATCGAGCGGACCAGCGCCTCCAAGTTGATTTTGCCGGCCGGGTCGCCTTTTATGTTGTAGCCGGTCGTCGGGTTTTGCTGGTGGCCGGTCATTCCTGTGATTGAGTTGTCCAAAATGATTACGGTTGAGTCGCTTTGGTTGTAGGCGATGTTGGCCAAGCCGGTCATGCCGGAATGCATGAATGTTGAGTCTCCGATTACGGCGACCGTCTTGTTCGCAAGCGCTCCGCCTGTGGCCTTGTTAAAGCCGTGGATTGAGCTTACCGAAGCGCCCATGCATTCAACCGCGTCAATCGCGCCAAGCGGAGGCATCGCGCCCAAGGTGTAGCAGCCGATGTCGCCAAGCACAGTACACTTTTGCCTGGCCAAGGTGTAGAACAAGCCGCGGTGGGGGCAGCCCGCGCACATGACCGGCGGGCGCACAGGAAGGCCTTCGATTTTTTTGCAGGCGGCGGGCGCGGCTTTTCCAAACTTTTCGGCCACAAGGCTTTGCGAAAATTCATCGACAATCGGGAACAAAGATTTTCCTTCCACCTTAATTCCAAGCGACTTTACGTAGTCTTCGATAAAGGGATCCAGCTCTTCCAAAACAACAAGGCGCTCTACTTTTGAAGCAAAGTCCTTTATCAATTTTGGCGGGAAGGGCCAGACCATTCCCAGCTTTAGGATTGAAGCCTCGTCGCCAAAAACTTCCTTGGCGTACTGGTAGCAAGTGCTGTCGCAAATGATTCCGAGCTTTGTTCCGCCCATCTCGACTTTGTTAAGCGGCGAGGTCTCGGCAAACTCAGAAAGCTTTAAAGTCCGTTCCTCCACAAAGGGATGGCGCTTTTTTGCGTTGGCCGGAGCCATCACGTATTTTTGCGGATTCTTTTCGTAGGGGCGGGCGGGAGGTTCCGCGCGCTCGGCAAGCTCCACTATGCTTTGGGAATGGCTTACGCGCGTGCACATTTTTATGAACACCGGCGTGTCGAATTTTTCTGAAATTTCGTAGGCGGCTTTGGCAAAGTCCAAGGCCTCTTGGGAATCGCTTGGTTCCAGCATGGGAATCTTTGAAGCCTTGGCGTAATGGCGCGAGTCCTGCTCGTTTTGCGAGGAATGCATTCCGGGATCGTCGGCAACGTTGATTATAAGGCCGGCGTTGACTCCCGTGTAAGAAATCGTAAAGAGGGGGTCGGCGGCAACGTTAAGGCCGACGTGCTTCATCGCGCAAAAGGCTCTCTTTCCGGCAAGGCTCGCTCCAAAAGCGGTTTCCAAAGCGACCTTTTCGTTGGGCGCCCATTCGCAATAAATCTCGTTGAATTTGACGGCTTCTTCCGTAACCTCGGTGCTGGGCGTTCCGGGGTATGAGCTGGCCAAAGCGCAGCCGGCCTCGTACAAGCCGCGGGCAAGGGCGGCGTTCCCCAATAAAAGTTTTTTCATATAAAGTTCTCCAAATGCAAGCGCGGGGCGCTTTGCGATTTTTTATTTTTTAGCGGCTTCGTACAAGGGATAAACCTTTTTGGCGATGCTTTGCAAATCGTTTATTCTTGTTTCGTGCGAAGGATGGGTGCTCAAAAGCTCCGGCGGCTGCTCTGACGAAAGCGCCGCCATTTTTTTCCAAACGTTCACCGCTTCGTATGGGTCGTAGCCCGCGCGGGCCATAAGTTCCGTTCCCATGCGGTCGGCTTCTGTTTCGTGCTTTCTGGAAAAGGGAAGACCAAAGGTAAACTGGGCTGCCATTCCGAGCATTTGTGTTCCCTCTTTTTTCAAGCCCAGCGCGGCCGACGTCAAGACGACGCCCATGTTTTGCAATGTGGATTGGCTGGCCCGTTCGCGGCTGTGCTCTTTTAGCGCGTGGGAAATTTCGTGGCCCATTACGGCGGCCAACTCGCCGTCGGTCAATTTCAGGCCGTTTATGATTCCCGTGTACACGACGATTTTTCCGCCGGGCATGCACCAGGCGTTTACTGTTTTGTCGGAGATTACGTTCACCTGCCAGTTCCAGCTTGGAGCGTCGCTTCTAAAAACGCCTGTTTGTTCGATAAGGCTGTCTGCGATTTTTTGCACTCGCTGAACGGTAGCAGTGTCCTTGTTCAAGCTTCCGGCTTTTTGGGCCTCTTGAAGAACCTCGGCGTATGATTGTTGGGCGCTTTGCTCGATTTCCTCTTCGGAAACAAGCAAAATCTGCTTTCTGTCCGCTCCGACGCTTCCCGCGTTAGTTGTTGTGGTAAGGCATGAAGTGAATGATAATGCCGCGGCGAATATTGCCGCAAAAATAAACGCGTTCTTTTTCATAATGTTGATTTTAGCGCGTTTTGAGCGCTTTTGCTAGAGATATTATAACCTTTTATTCCATTTATTGTTTAATATAGTATGAAAACAATAAAGAAACACGCGCTTTTTTTGGCGCTTTTCACGCTTGCAGGAACGTTTTTTGGCCCAGGCCTTTTTGCCCAAAACCGCATTTCCATGGAGCCTTTGGGGGAACGCAAGGGCAAGGAAAATCCCATCCGCCTTTCGGAACTTTCGGCCAACGTTGAGATAATGGGAAACATCGCGACGACAAAATTGGACATGCTTTTTGTCAACAAAGGGAACCAAATCCTTGAAGGCCAGCTGGACTTTCCGCTAGGCCAAAACGAAAGCGTGGTCGGCTACGCCTTGGACATTAACGGAAAAATGCGCGACGGCGTTGTCGTTGAAAAAGACAAGGGCCGCCAAGTTTTTGAGGCGGTTGTCCGCCAGGGAATCGACCCCGGCTTGGTAGAAAAAACAAGCGGCAACAATTTTAGGACCCGCGTCTATCCTTTCCCAGCCAACGGAAGCCGCCGCGTTCAAATAACCTATCAAAGCGAGCTAAAGTCGCAAGCTTGGGCCGCCAACATGGAAGCGCCGGAATATTACACTTACGTTTTTTCAGCCCTGCCGAAAGGCCGCTTGGACAAGTTTGACTTTACGATGACGGTTCTTGACCAAGAAACCAGCCCTCATTCTTGGGCCAACAACCAAGACGGTATGGATTCTTTTTCGTTCGAGCGAATGCGCGGCGGAAGGACGGCGAGCGTTTCAAAAAGGGACATCGAAATTTCAAAGCCGATTCAATTTTCCTTTGAGTCAAATTCGATTGTTGAAAAATCGCCTTTATATGAGAGGCCGGTTTACATCCAAACGCTTGGAAAGGACACATACTTTTATTACAGCCGGACGCTCGCCGCTTTTGGGCAAGAAAAGCCGCTTCCAAAAACGATCGCGGTCTTGTGGGACGTTTCCTCCAGCGGACAAAAGCGCGACATAGACCGCGAGCTGCAATTGCTAAAGGCTTACGTAAAAGAGCTGGAAAATCCGACTGTAAGGGTTTTTCCGTTTTCGATAAAAATCCATGACGGCCGATCGTTTAAGATTGACGGCGACGCGGACATTGACAAGCTTGAAAAATTCATTCGCTCGTTCAGCTACGACGGAGCGACAAATTTGTCTTACGATTTTTCCGCGTTGGAAACAGAAGAAGTCTTGGTCTTTAGCGACGGCTTGGCGAATTGGAGCGAAGCTTCCGCCGCGCCCGCGGACAAGAAATTGGCTCGGGTTTACGCAATCAATTCTTCGCCCTCCGCCGACCACGCTTGGCTTTCTTCAATCGCCAACGCGCGGGGCGGCCAGTACATAAACCTTTGTGGGGCCGGCGAAAAAATCGACGAAATGCTTTGGGATATGACCCACGAGCCGTATCGTTTGATCCGCGCGGAATATGACGAGGGCGCGATCGAGCAAGTCTATCCTTTGGACGGAACGATTGTTGGCCACGACTTTTCGCTTTGCGGCTTGTTGAAAAAAAAGAGCGGCAAAGTCACTTTGCGCTTTGGCCACGGAAACAAAGTCGAAGAAAGCGTTTCGTTTGACGTTTCGGCTGTGGACGGAATTGAAACGGCCCAAGCCGCTCGCCAGTGGGCCGTAAAAAAGATTGACAGCCTTTCGCAAAATTACGGCAAGAACAAGGACCAAATCATTTCGCTGGCAAAAAAATTCGGAGTCGTCACAAAAGACACGTCGCTAATCGTTTTGGACAGCGCGAGCGATTATGTTCGCTACGGAATCGTTCCGCCCGAAAGCGACAAAGAATTGCGCGCGGAGTATGATAGAATTGTTGGCCGCGGCGGCGCTGCGTTCAAGCCGGTTGACGGCGGGCAAGACAAAAAAGTTCCTGAATCCGTTTACCGCTATTTTGAGGGATTTAGAAAATGGTGGAACACCAGCCCCCAAGAATTTAAGGAAATGAAAAAAGAAAAGGACAGGCAGGAATCGCGCAGGCCCGCCGCTTCGCAAAGCGCGTCGGAAAGCGTGTATGACGACGCCGCGGTTTTGTCCGAAACCCTTGAAGTTAATTCCTTTGAAGGGGTCAGTAATTCTTATGACGGCGCGGCTCCCGTGACGATGCATTTGAACCGCGCGAGCAAGTCCGCGAACATCGAGCATTCATCGGGAGGTCAATCGAAAATACAATTGGAAGCTTGGTCTCCAAATTCAAAATACCTTGCGGCATTGAAAAAAACTCCGGCCGAATTGATGTACGGCAAATACTTTGAGCTAAAAAAAGAATATGAGTCGTCTCCGGCTTTTTACATGGAAGTTTCCGATTACTTTTTTGAAGAGGGAAAGCATGATTGGGCGTTGCGCGTTCTTTCAAACCTTGCCGAGATGGATTTGGAAAACACCGACATTTTGCGCGCTCTTGCCAACAAGCTTGTCGAAAGAAAAATGCATTCCCTTGCCGTTCCCGTCTTTGAGCGCCTGGTTCAGCTTAGGCCGGAAACTCCGCAGTTCTTGCGCGATTTGGGCTTGGCGTATTGGCAAATGGGGGAGGCGCAAAAAGCGGTTGACTCTTTGTATTCCGTCGCTTGCAAAAAATGGGATCCAAGGTTTGATGAAATTCAGCAAATCGTCTTGAACGACATGAACGCTATCATCGCCTCTTGCGAGCGCGACAAAATAACGCTGGATCTTTCGGCAATCGACAAAGACTTGAAGCAAAACTTTGACATGGACGTCAGGGTCGTCTTGACTTGGAACACAGACAACTGCGACATTGACTTGTGGGTTACCGACAAAGACGGCGAAAAATGCTTTTACTCAAACAAGCTTACAGCCAACGGCGGCCGCCTTTCGCGCGATTTTACGCAGGGCTACGGACCGGAAGAATTCTGCATAAAGAAATTTCCAGGCGGAAAATTAAAGATAGAAGCCAACTATTTTGCAAACCACCAGCAAAAATTTTTGCAGCCTGTTACGGTTCAAGCGGAAGTTTACACAAACTTTGGCCGGCCCAATCAAAAAAAGGAAATTCTTACCTTGCAGCTTGTGGATAAGAAAGAAGTCTTTTTAATTGGGAACGTGGAGTGGTGAAAACTGACTGTCTTGCGCGTTGGCAACGCGCGGCGCGATGTTGCGCGCGCAAGGAAAATCCGCTAAAATGTGCCTTATGAAACCGCTTAAAAAAATCACGCTCTTTGCCGCCGCGCTTTTTGCGGCCGCGAATCTTTTCGCCTTGCCCGACGCAAGCGGAGAATATGTTTATTACCGCGACTCATCTTTTAACCGCGAAAGCTACATCGGCTTTCTTTACTACGACGACTCGACTTACGAAGCGCGCTACTACGCTCCGCCGACAGAAAGTCTTGCCGAAAAAAACATTGACATGCTTTTTTCTGTCGCGCAAAAAAACGGCCGCATGGAATTGACAGGCGAGCGCTTTGTCATTCCGCCGCAACAGGATGACGTCGCGATAGTGAACTACATTCACGACTTGCTTTACGAGTTGAGCGGCCGCCGCGCCAAGTTGCTAGAGCCGCCTTTGGTTGACTACGAAAAGGCCGCCGCTCCTTTTATGCAGGCCGGCGTTTTTGTTTCTGACGACTACGAGGCTTTTGGCGGCCCGGTAAGAATGCTTTACGACGAGGCCGTTCCGATTTTCAACCTAAAGAAAATCGTTGACTACGCCGGAAAGGATGTTTTTACGGTTGCCACAATCGGCCGCTTGGAAAGTTCAACTGACAAGTCCTTTGCGGAATTTGTTTCGCCCGCGGTTGCGGAAAATGGAACGGCAAAGCGCGCGGCAAAAGAAGTCAAGGGCGCAAAAAAAGAAAGCTTGACCCTCCGCGTTGAAATCGGAAAAAGCGCCGCGCTTTCCCAAAGCGTCTTGGCCGACAAAAACTGGTCTTTGGCCGGCACAAGCGTCTGGACGCTTGGCGACTGCGCGATTGCGTCGCTGCAGTCGCTGGCCTTGCCCGAGGGCGAGGCCGCCGGCCATGCGCAAACCATAGCCCGAATTTTGCGCCTGTTCGCCACAAGCAAAAACTACGCTTATAATGATTGGTCCTCGCTTGACGTTCACGTTGGCGGCGGAAAAATCAAAATCAGTTCAAGGACTTACAATCCAAAGACGCGCAAATTCATTACGGACATAAAGACTTTAAGAGCCGCCGCCTCAAACCTTTACGGCTGCTTTTCGCTCGCGGTTTACACCGACGACTATCAAGCCAACCGCGGCTACTTTGACAAAATGGCAAAAAGCTATTCGTGCAAAATGGAAGGCGGACATTAAGGCCTTGCAAGACCTTAACGCGCCGCGCTCTTTGCTTCTTTCAGTTTGTGTTGCCGCTACTTTTCTTCCCAGACTAGAATCTTGTTCGCGCCGGCCTTCAACTGCGCGAAGGGGCCGGGGATGGCTTTTCCTTGGACGCGGCTTTCTCCCAAAATGTCTTTGTCAAAAACAATGTCGTTTCCGTCGGCGCCGTCAAAACGCGCGGCGCTTATTCGGGTGGCGGCAAAGTCTTTTGTGGACACGAGGGCGGCGCCGGATGACAAGAGCTTTTCGTCCGCGGTAAATTCCAGCCAAGTCTTTTTTCCTTCTACGACAATTTTTGCGTTGGGGTTTTTGTCGCATTCAGTAAAAGCCTTTTCTTCCGCAAACCTAGCGGCGCCGCCCGCGTAATGGTTATCCTTTATGTAAACCGCTTGCTGGACTCGCATAAAGACGTCGTGGTCGCCGTCGCCAGATTTTTTTACGCTAGCCTTGTAGTCTGCGAACGACGCCGCGCTGGCCGCTTTTGTAAATTCCGTCGTTTCAAAAAGCGCCTTTATCGCTTTAAAGGCCGCGTCGTACTTTTCCTTGTTGTCCTCTCTTGGAGCGCCCGCAAAGTCAAAGAGCCAAGAGCCCATCGAAGTCAAGAATAAATTTTGGTTGTATGAATCCGTTCCGCTTTTGGACTGCTCGGTCCATGTCTCTGCTCCGCCGACATAAATGTTTTTTGTCACGCGGTCGTCGCCGCTAAAAATCAGCGCGGTTCCCAGCGGCGCGGTAGAGTGCGGATAATGGTATGGCGTCGCGCGGTCCATGACTTGCTCGCGGCGCATCGTTCCCAAGCACAAGTTGTGGACATACGCTCCTCCCTGAGAGATGTTGTCAAAGTTGTAGGGGCTTGCGAAAATGTTGTTGTCAACGATGTAAGGTCCGTGCGAAACTTCAACCATCAAGTCGCGGTCGTTGTCGTAGTACAAGTTGCTTGAGATTCGCGTTCCCTGCGTTTCCCAGTCAAGCCAAGTTCCCAGCGTGCAGTTGTGGATGTTGTTGTTGCGGATTATTGTGTCGATTGCGGCGTGGAATTTAATGCCGCCAATTTCGTAGCCAAAGTATTCATGCTTTACAGCGATGTTGTAAATGTGGTTCCGCTCAATCACGCTAAAGGCGCATCCCATGTGGCCCACGATTCCGTTTTGGCCGCAGTCGTAAATCTCGTTGTCGCGCACGATGTGGCCGCCGATTTTTTCTTTGCTCCAGCCAGCCTGCAGAGCCTTAAAGACCGCTTCCATTTGGAATTGGTAGCCGGGCTTTTCGCGGAATTTGGTACAGTCGTTGTCGCCTGTCGAAGCCTCTTTTCCCAAGCTGATTGCCGAGCACTTTGCGTCGTGGACGACGCAGTTTTGGATAATCCAGCCCTTGGCCCAATGCGGTCCAATCATTCCGGGCTGGTCGGCTGTCGGCGGCGCCCAGGGGCTTGCGGCCTGGCAAATTTCAAAACCGTCAAGCGTGATGTAGTCCAAGCCGGTTTTGTCGGGGTAAAAGCAGCTTTGGCGGACGCTTATTTCGACCAATTCTTTGTTGGGGTCTAGCTCTTGGAAGTTTGCGTAAATTTTTGTCTCTTCGTTTCCGACTTGCGCGAACCATTGGTAGACCGTTTTTTCTGGTTCCAAAATCGGCTCGGCATGTTTTGTCCAGGGCGGGTTAAAGCCTTCCGTCCGTTTTTTGGGTGAGCGGACTTCTTCAAGCGACATCGCTTCGTACAAGGATTTTCCGTTTATGTAAACGTCTCCAAGGTGAACGGGCTTTTCAAGCGGCCAAACTACCCAGTCGCCCCAGACGGGCTTTGCGAATGGGTTCACGCCGTTTCCGCCGCCCTTTGTCCATATAGTGTTGGGAACGGTTACGCTCCAAATGGAGCCGCCTTCGTTTTTCCAGCCGCTGACTTCTTCAGAGCCTTTGATTATTGGACGCTCGCCTTTGGCCGCGCGGTAAACTATTCGCTCGTTGTCGTTTCGGCCGCCGTTTTGCGGGCGGACCCATTCGCGGTAGGTTCCGCCAAAAACCGTGACTGTGTCGCCAGCTTGCGCCAGGGCGGCGGCTTTTGAAATTGTCTTAAACGGAGATGATTCCGTTCCGTCGTTAAAGTCTGAACCGGTGGTTTTTACAAAATATTCCATATTATAATTCTACCATCCTTTTAAAGAATTTTGGGAAAAATTTTTAGTCAATGTTTTCCGCGATTTTAATCACGGTCTTTGTGATGTAGTCTTGCGGCTCGCGCTTTCCTTCCTCCATGAGCCAAGAAAAAAGGCGCTGGATTCCCATGTAGCCTTGCGTCTCAGGCTCCTGGTCAATCGTAAAGTCGATGAGGCCGCTGTTGAGGTATTTTATTACTTGCGGAACGGTGTCAAAGGCCAAGACGCGGATTTTTTCCTTTCCGCAATCTTGAACCGCGCGGCAAACTCCGCCGACGCCGGCCGCCGCGATGAAGATGCAATTTATCGAAGGGTTTTCTTTTAGCGCGCGCAGGGTCTCTTTGTAGGAAACGTCGTCGCTGTCCAAGGACTCGATTTTGGCGCAAACGTTGTATTCGATTTTGTGCGCGTCAAGGCCGGCCAAAAATCCTTTGATGCGCTCCTTGTGGCCGCGGATGTTGTAGGAGCCTGCGATGATCAGCGCGTTTAGTTTTTGCGGATGAATCAAGTTCAGCATTCCGGCTGCGGCTTGGCCTGAGCGCTGGTAGTCCGTTCCCACATAGCAAATGCGTCCGCTGTCGGGGATGTCGGTGTTTACGCTTACGACGGGAATTCCTTTTTGCGCGATTTTGTTCACTTCAAGCTGAACTTGCGGCGTGTCCAAAGTCGTCACGCAAAGGCCGGAGTAATTTTTTTTGGCCATCGACTGCAGGGCCTTTACGTGCGTTTCGGTGTCGTAGCGGGCTGCGTGAACGATTTCCACGCTTACGTTGTAGTCCAAAAGCTCGCGTTGCGCGCGCTGGATTCCCTTGATTACGTCGTCAAAAAACGGAATGGACTTGTCGGGCAAAAGGCAGCCAAATTTTATTTGCTGCTTGCGCGCGGCCAGGATTTTTCCGGCGCGGTTTGGAACAAAGCCCATCTTTTGCGCCAGCTCGCGTATTTGTTCCGCCACTTGCGCGTTTACGCCGGGCCGGTTGTGCAAAACGCGGTCAACCGTTCCCCGCGAAACTCCCGCGGCTTTCGCAATGTCCTTAATCGTCACCGGCATTTATGTCCTCAAACCTTCAAATTTCGCCAAATTTTCATATCGTGCGCGAGCACGGTGACAAAATATTACGCTTTTTTTTGTGGTATGTCAAGGCTTGCCGCTATTTACAGAACGCGCTTGATGCGCCAAAATAGGCGCGAGGAGAATTTTATGGAACATGTGACTTTTAAGCCGCAGGGCGTTTGCTCGGTCCAGCTTGACTTTGACTTGGAGGACGGAAAGCTTCACAACGTTCAATTCAAGGGCGGCTGCAACGGAAACTTAAAGGCGATTGGCCGCTTGGTCGAGGGCCGCGACGCCAAGGAAATCGCCGGCATTTTGCGGGGCAACGACTGCAAGGGCCGCGGCACTTCTTGCGCCGACCAATTCGCGCAAGCAATTGACAGCGCTCTGTAAGAGCGCAGTTGGATAATTTCCTTGACAAAACGCGATATGGATATGTTGCGTATTGACAGCGTGCGTGAGCGCGCCAGTGAATAATTTCCTTGACAAAACGCGATATGGATATGTTGCGTATTGATAGCGTGCGTGAGCGCGCCAGTGAATAATTTCCTTGACAAAACGCGATATGGATATGTTGCGTATAGAGCAAGCGACGGAGTAGGGCTGGGCAAGCCAAAGAAGCGCGCGGCGCGATTGGAGAATTTATGCGCGAAGGCAACATCGAAATTTTTAAGGACACGGAGCGCCTTTGCAAAACAAACGCGGCGCTCGCCAACGCGATAAAGGAATCCAGCGCGGCGCAAAAACTTTTTTTGGAAGGCGCCTCGATTGACAGCGTTGCCGGAACGGTCGCAAGCCCAAAAAACGCCGCCGCCAAAAAGCGCTTCGACCAAGACGCGAAAATCGTCGTTTCCAAAAAGCGGACTTTTGAAGCGGCCTACGGATACAAGGACATGGGCCTTTCGGTCGCCGTCCTAAATTTCGCGTCTGCTTCCAATCCGGGCGGCGGCGTTGTCCACGGCTCGTCCGCCCAAGAGGAATGCCTTTGCCGCTGCTCAACCCTTTACTTTAACTTGAACGAAAATTCCAACTGGGAAAAGTTTTACGAACCTCACCGCCGCGACGGAAACCCGCTCCACAACGACGACATAATTTACACGCCCGGCGTCGTTGTCTTTAAGTCCGACACGGCCTATCCAAAATTGCTGGCCGAGCGCGACTGGCAAAGATTGAACGTCATAACATGCGCCGCTCCCAACCTGCGAGAGCGTCCCAGCAACCGCTACAATAGCGGCGACGGCTTTGGGGCCGTCAACATAAGCGACGCGGACTTGCAAGCCCTCCACGAAAAGCGCGCCCGCCGCATTTTGGACGTCGCCGCCTTTGGCCAAAACGACGCGCTAATCCTAGGCGCCTTTGGCTGCGGCGCCTTCCGCAACAAGCCTCAAGTCGTGGCCGCCGCCTACAAAAACGTCTTGGCCGACTACCGCCGCGCCTTTAAGGTGATTGAGTTTGCCGTTTACTGCTCTCCGCGCGACGAGGAGAATTATTTGGTCTTTAGGCGCGCGTTGGGGTGAGGTTAATGGCGCATCCAAAATATTCTTCCAGCGCTGTTGGTGGAGAATGAACGTCTCTGCCGTGGAACAAATGTATTGCGCAAGCTCGAAATCCGAGTAAAAATTTTTTACGAATTTTCTAAAAAAGCGCTAATTTTTTAAATAAAACTTCTATCTTATATGCATAGGGAATCGTAGGACGTGGCTCCCGTTTTTTTTGGGAGAAGTTATATAAAATGAAATATTTTCTTGACACCCTATCCAATAGGGTATATACTGAAACCACGTCACGAGAATTCATCATTTCTAAAGAATTCGACCGAGTTTGGAAAGAGCTTGTCGCTGCGATAAAACAAGTGGAAAAGGAGGCGCGCAATGGCGGAAAACAAGGCGTTTAAAAGCATGATGAAGGGGCTTGAAGAGAGCCTTGAATACGCAAAAGGCGACAAGTTAAAGGCAAGAAAAATGAGCGTCACTGTCGCGGAACTTCCATCTTATCGCGACAAAGAGATAAAGCGAATTAGGGAAGATTTGAATCTGACCCAAAGAAATTTCGCCTTTGTTTTGGGCGTTTCGCAAAAAACAGTTGAGGCTTGGGAATCCGGCAGAAACATGCCGCAAGGAATCGCGCGCCGTTTTCTGCAAATGCTCCAGTTTGGCGGCAAAGAATTCTTGCGGGACTTTAACATAATTTCTGTAAAAATATAATTTACAACACTTCTGACAAAAGTTTCCAAGCGTCGCTATGCAAGTCGTCGGTGTATTTGTCCGCGCAAAACAATAGTTCCATGCTGGCCTTGTCTTGGCGGACAAAACCGCCGTGCAGTTTGCGCTTGGCAAGATATTTTTGCAGTACCGCGCACTTTTGGGCGGAGAAAATGTCGATGTCTTCGCTTGCGCCGGAACGGTCAAATCCGCCTTTTGTTTCGACAATCCACGGCTGGCCGCGAACACTCAAAATGTAATCGGGATAAAAAAGTTTTTGACGATTGGAATTGTCAACGTAAACAATTGAAAAATATTCATCGCCTTTGTCGCCGTTTTTATACCACCAATCCACAACTTTGGAATTTTCGCAGAATTTTTCAAAAAGTTTTTCTGGCGCAGAACGAAATTCAGCCGAACTTAAATAGCCTTGATACACATTCTTTTTGAATTCAGTTTGAACCTTGCTTGTGGCATCGAAAGTGAACAAGGCGCTTTGCGGAATGAAAAATTCTTTTTCGCTTATATTTTCCAACTCCAGAGCGTTTTGTTGTTCGCCGCCGGCCATCGCAAAGCGGAACGCATGACGCAATTCGTCAAAATTATTTATTACAAAAGCATACCATTCTTTTATCGAAAGTTCCAAAAGTTTTTCTTTATACAAAAATTTGCCTTCGTTTGCAAAAAGTTTTCCAAGAATGGTGACGGCGCTTGCGTATTCCAAGCCGATTTCAAGGCCAATTCTGCCGACTCGGTTATGGAACTCTCGCCCGTGAGTGTGGGTGTTCATCGTTTCACGGAATTTAACGGCGTTCAAATTTTCTGGGGTCGCGTCCGCAATCGTTGACGCTTGGCCTGAATAAGTTGTCCGCTCAATTTTCTCGTGAAAAACATATCCGGCGGTTTCAAGCCGCGTTTTGTTTTCTTTGGATTTTTTATCCAAGGCATATTTTGACTTGAAATATTCGGTTATAGCCTTTAACGCCATCGCGTCGTCTTGAGTGTCGGATATTTGCGTCCGCTGTTCTTTTATTAACGAAAACTTTTTGTATTCATTTTTTAGGAAAATAGTTTTTGCTTGCAAAGCGCTTTTTCCAAGCGCGGTTTGAGCGCCTTGAGTAAATTTACTGTCAAAGGTGTACAAATAGCAACTGTCAAGCAAATCATTTCCGTAATGGCGCGCTTCCGGCATTCGGCGTATGCGGCCAATTGTTTGAATTTCAAAAGTTTCGTCCATTCCTTCGCGAAGCTTTACAAGAATATGCGCGCGAGGGCAATCCCAGCCAGTCGCAACGGCTTGCTTTATAATCACTGCGATTTGCTTTCCGTCATTCTTTTCGATGTCGTCAAGATTGTCGTGGCGGGCCGAAAGCCAAACCGCAAGCGTTCCGTTTTCAACGGAAATTCCATTCTTTTCAAACCATTCGATAACGGAATCCAAAAGCGCGTCAGAACTGTTTGGAAGTTGGACTATAATCAATGGATTCACATTGGAGCCTTGGGCGGAAAAGCCTGCTTCAAGTTCGGCGCGTTTTTTTAGCGCTTTTTCAAGAAGGTATCCGGTTGAATTTTCCGATTCAACAATGCTTGGAAAATCTTGGTTTATAACAAGCAGTTTCTTTATCAAGCCTTCCGCAATTACATCAGCTTCCGTTACCTCAATAAGTTTTGCGGTTTTGTCCGCAAGCGGAGTCGCAGAACAACGGATTATCTTGTCTGTCTTAAAAAGCTGAACTATCGCGTCGGATTTTTCGGTAAAGTTTTGATGGCTTTCGTCTATAATTACTTTAAAATTCAATCCAGCGTTGTGAGCCTTTTCAATCCATTCCAAAAAGTTTACGCGCTCGCTGTCTTTGAGAGCGTTGTTGCCTTTTTTGGTCAGTTTTTCCCAGTTGATAAAACAGCAGTCGTTTTGGCAAAAACCCGTGGTCATAACGTCGCTCAAAAGTTTTGTCGCGGCGTTGTGAATGTACAAGTCCATTTTGCGTTTGCTTTGTTCTTCAAGGTTGCCTTTTCCGGGCGTGAGCCATATAAAAACTGTACGCGCGTGGCCTTTTATGTATTCGCTCATAAAATGCGCGAGCGTAATTGTTTTGCCGCTGCCTGTCGGACTTTTTAAGATGATGTCGCGGCCGCTTTCTTCCATCGCAATCAAAAGTTCTCGCATCGCGTTCAACTGAAATTTCATCAAGTTCATAATTTTGTCCTATCCATTTAATTCAGGGTAATAATATTGTGGAATGATTTTTACTTTTACGTCGCGTTTTTTGAAAAGCGATTTTTGCTCTTTTGAAAGAAGAACATCGTGGCCGAGATATAGGATTTTTGTCATTGTCTGGCCAGTTTCCTCAATTTTATTTGTGAACTCCGCCAATTCTTCTTCCGTTAAAACAATTGCGACGCTTTTATCGCGCTTAAAGTCCACCGCGTTTTCAAGTTCCACAAGTTCGCGGACATGAAGCAAAAGTTTGTCGGCGTATTCGTAATATTCTTTTTCCGCCACAGGAACAAAGTCCACTTTGAAGTATTTGAGCGATCCGGGAAGTCCGTCAGAATATTTTGAACCATCTTTGCGTTTTCCAGTGATTACGGTTTTTAATCGTTGATAAGTGATGTCGCGGCAAATGCCGTTTTCATTATTTGTGCAAAGAATGAATTTGCGATGTCCGCCATCTTCGGAATTGAGTTTTAGAACCGCGTGACCAGTTGTGCCAGAGCCTGCGAAGAAGTCGAGAATAGTGGAAGATTGGTTTGTTGAAAGTTGTAAAATCCTTTGTATAAAATTTGTAGGCTTAGGATTTGAAAATGGCGCATCACCATCAAAAATTTTCTTTAACTCTTGGGTACCATTTGTTGTTGTATCTACATCATCCCAAATGGTTTTCACTACTCGCCCGCGTTCTTCTGCTTCCCAAATAAAACGTTTTCTCTGAGGTCCACCGTTTCCATTTTTTCCAAAAACAATGCGATTGTCAGCTAATAATTCCTTAAATTTTTTGTAATCATTTTTCCAAGAGCAATCTTTATTAGGTTTATATACGACGCCTGTATTTGGATTTACAATTTCGTATTGTTGGTTTGGACGCCATCCTCCGACTTGAAACGGATCTGCTTTCCATAAACCACGTGGATCATTGTCTGGATTGGAAAAGCCTTCTCCAGTTTCTGGTATACGAAATTTCGTTCTGTGTTCAATTATATAATTTATATCTTTGAAATATATAAGGTTGTAAGTATGAGATACAGAAATTATTGCTGTATTGGTTACGGATTTTGTTGAGTTCCAAATGATATCTCCTAAAAAGTTTTGTTCTCCAAAAATACTGTCCGACAACAATTTTAGATTTGAAAACTCATGGTCATCTATTGAAATAAAAATGCATCCTTTTTGTGATAGCAATTTATGCGCAAGACATAAACGTTTTTCCATAAATGAAAGCCATTTAGAATGCGCAAAGGTATCGTTCTTGTCTATTCTTACATCATCATATGTGAAATCATCTTTTTCATTTTTCAAGGTATTATATGGCGGATCAATATAAATCACGTCAATTTTGCCTTTGTGCGTTTTTTCCAAAAGTTGAAGGCTTGCAAGGTTGTCGCCTTCCAGCAAAAAGTTCAGCTCGCCGCCGCTGCTCACAAACAGTTTTTTTTCTTCCGTCAGAATAGGCAAATTTTCTTCAAGCGTGTCGTCAATGCTTTCGCGATGTTCCTCAAAAACGAGGCCGTATTTTTGACCATTGACTTGCGCCGCAAGTTCGTTCAGATAGCCAAAAAGTTTTCCGGCATTTTCATCATACAGTTTGGTTTTGATGTGGTTGCGAATCTCTTCGATTTTGCTGAGCAAATCTTCACGCTTTTGTTTTGATAGGTTGGTGGACATCGGTTTTTCCTTGTTTTGACAATAATTTTGCCAATATTATTGTTATTACCGATATTATATATCACTTTTAACGGTTTAAAACAATAAAATAATATAATTTTATAGTTTAAAATGATAATGTGATTGAATTTCAAGAGATTTTTGTAGAAAATTTAAAGTTCTATCGAAAACAAAAGGGTGTTTCACAAGAAAAACTTGCGGAAGCTTGTGATTGCGCAACTGCAACGATAGGATGTATCGAAATTTGCCGTCAATTACCTTCTTTTGAAATGATTGTAAAAATCGCCGCCGCTCTAAAAATACATCCCGCCGACCTATTCCTTCGCAACGCTTCAACAACAGTAAAAAATACAAAAAAGATTCTCCGCTCGGAGCTTATTCCGCAAATTGAGGAATTTGTGGATAAGAGATTATAGAAAAATAATTTATTATTTTGATATCTGTTTTGCAGGTTTTTTAAAAATCTGAGGCATTATTTGTTGTATACTGTTTATTTTTCCTAATGCAGATGCTTTCTCTGATTGTGGTGCTAATGGAGATAAAGCTTTACCTATTGCTTCACTAGTTTCTTTTAATCGTTTATTTGGAATACAAATCTTGCTATCCGAAGTGATAATAAGTCCTGTAATCTTTTTGGGTTGACTTTCGTTATAATATCGTATTTTTGACCGTTTAAATCTTAGTTTTTTTCGGTTCAATATCTCCTCAACACTTTTGTGAAAATCGCGAGGGATCGGAGTATTGGAAGAAAATGTCATGTCGTCTACATACAAAGAAAAAATATAATTGTTTTTTCTTGCAAGTTTTGAAATAGAGTTGAACATATCTGAATAAGCCCAAAATGCGAGCAATTGACTTAAAACACTTCCTGTAGGAATTTTTCGATTACCATTAGAAGGATCACGATAGGTTGATATATTTGTTAGGATATGGGCAAGATCAGACGCCATTTCCATTTTGTGTAAAAAAAATTGAAATACAAATTCTCCTTTTGTGGTTGCATAAAAATGCTCAATGTCCATAGTTAAAACAAATTTTGAATCCTTGTGTAATTCGGCATTTGAGATATACGAAATGCCTTTTTTCCCAGACATAACATAGTCGGGTAATTCAAAGCGTTTCAAAAGTACAAATAGTCTCTTTTGAGTTTTAACTAATAGTCGATGTACCGGATTTTGGATTTCTCTTTTTTTGTCACCTACTGTAAATACTGAATAAATTCCCTCATTGTTTTTTGTTAAATTTTCTAAACGGTCTAAATCACTTGTTGAAAGAATTAATAGGGTTGCAAGTTTTTGTTTAGAGGATAATTTATATAATGGGGATTGCTTATAATTATATTGTTTCGTCTGCTGCATTCTTCTCTAAATTTTGAAGCATCAATAATAATGCTCTGCTTATTTTATGTTTTAAATCTTGGGGCTTTCTATCTAAACTTTCTGACATTAAAAGAATAGATGATGAAGGTATTTCAAAGAAATTACTATATTTATTAATTATATCAATAGAAACTTTCTTTTTTCCTGATTCTAATTCTGATATATAACTAGATGATAAATTCATTTTTTCTGCTAAGTCAGAAGATTTCATATCATTGTAGACGCGAAGTAAACGTAGGACTTCATTTACCATAAAAACATCCTTCTAAAAAAGAAATCTTAGGATCTAGTCATCGCCGGTTCTAAATAACATGTTAGCTATCTTTATGATAAACAGAACAATCTTTAGAACTGTTTTCTTATGTTTCCATAAGCAAGCGATGACACGTTTGAGCCTCAAGGCTTTTTTATGCTTTCGCATTTTTCCCTCCTTCCAGATAAATTTATATCTGGCTTGCCAAGAAGGTAACGAGCTAAACGCATGTCATCCTAAAATCTTTGGTGTGCATGTCTTGCCATGCACACCTGCGCAAGCGCAGGGAAAGTAGAATCGCCTGCACCGCAGAAGGTAATTCCATCTAAGGAATCTCAGAAAGCTCAAGAACTTTCATCCGTTGTACATAATAATATACCTGCAAGTTCGTTTTGCCTTGATAATTATAATTTAGTGAAAATTATTCAAATTGTCAAGAAGATTTTTTAATATTTAGCGAATAAAATTCGCTAAATATTAAAAAATACTATTTGAGTTTTAGAAATGCTTACCCCTATAAAATCCTTGACTTACACCCACGAATGTGCTATATTTGTAGAAATCCTACAAAAAGAGGTGTTTTATGCTGTTAAAATTCTCTATTAGCAACTTTTACTCCATAAAAGACACGGTAACGGTGGATTTTGAAGCGGAACGGATTTCTACGGAAGGGGCAAAATCGCTTTCTGACAATGTTTTTGTTGCTGACGGGAAAAAATACCTTAAAACCATAGGAATTTTTGGGCCAAACGCCTCTGGAAAATCCAGCATTTTTAAGGCGGTCTTGTTTTGCAACAGGCTGGTCTTGGATTCTTATATGAACAACGAGGGTGCGGCGTTTAATTTTATGCCGTTCAAGTTTGACGGATATGATGAAAAGCCTAGCGAGTTTTCCATTAATTTTGAATGCGATGGAACAGAATATGAATATTCTTTTTCTTTGACGCGAAAGGAAATTGTTTCCGAAAGTCTTTACTATTATCCCGGCAAGCGGCGCGCGAAAATTTTTACGCGCAATGAACAAGTGGGAAAATCCAAGTCAGAGATTTTTAGTTTTGCGGACGGCGCTTTTGTAAAGCCAATGGATGTCGCTCAGAGCACAGGGCGGAACACATTGTTCATCAGCCGCGCGAGCCAAATGGACAGGGAGCTTGCAAAGAAAATTTACAATTTCTTTTTGACGGAATTTTATGTAGGAATTCCTCAAATTAGGACGAATTATGCGGTCGGCCTTTTTGAAAAAAATAAACCTCTGATTCTTGAAGCGTTGAGAATGGCTGACAGCGACATTGTTGATATAGAAGTTAGAAAAGAAAAAATAAATGTTCCAGCTGTCGCGCCTGATTTGCAATTTGGCATTCCCGCAATTCAAACTGAAGTTATAACAAGATTTCTAACTACACATAAAAGAAATCCAAAGATTAAGTTTGATTTATATGCCGAGGAATCCGCTGGAACTATTCAGATTTTTTCTCTTTTGATTGTATTGCTTGACATCTGCAAGCTAGGAAAAACGCTTATAGTTGATGAATTTGATTTGCGCTTGCATACGGAACTGGCGCAGTTCATCATCAATATGGTTCATGCGTCTAAAAGCGCTCAACTGCTTTTTACAAGCCATAACACGAATTTGATTGATGTCAAGAAATTCCGACGCGACCAAATTTGTTTTACCAACAAACGCGATGACGGTTCAACGGAATTCTATTCGCTTTTTGACTTTAAGGATTTTCGCGAAAATATGGACGCGGAGAAAGGTTATTTGCAGGGACGCTTTGACGCTGTTCCTTATGTAACGGCTTCTGTTGATGAAATCAGAAAACTGTTCGGGGAGTGATTATGGCGCGAGGAAGAAGCGGTCGCCCTGAGCGAAAAATGAAGCCTGTCATCCTTGTGTTGTGCGAGGGTGAAACGGAAGAATGTTACGTTGAGCATTTGAAGCAAAAATACAGGCTTCCTATAAAAATTGTTTCTAAAATTGTTGGTCAGCAGATAAATCAAAAATTGATAAACCGACATAAGAAGGAATTGAAAATCAGCAGCGCGGAGAATATCGATTGCTTTTTGATGTATGACGCTGATATCCAAGAGGTTGTTGAAAATATAAATAAATGCGGCGCAAGAGCGGTTTTTAGCCGCCCTTGCATTGAAGTGTGGTTTTTGGCGCATTCTGAAAATATTCCTTATACAGATTTTTCAAGCGATGAATGCTTGCGCCGATTGGTAAAAGTTTCGCCTTGGAAAAATTATAGAAAAGGCGCTCTAAGTGATTCTCAAAAAAATCTTTTGTGGGAAAAACGATTGGATGCTGCAAAAAACATTTCGCATGTTATAAGCTATGACAAGGTTTTTTCCACCATAAATGAATTTTTGGATGTGTTGGAAAAGAGCAGATAAAAGTTTTCCTCGTAAGCAAACACACAATAAAACAAACAACGCGCGGTCACACAACCGCGCGTTGTTTTCTCAATTCGTTCTGGTAGTAAAAGTAGCAAGGCAGCGTCTGAAAGACGCGGCAAGTCCGCTCGAACCAACTATAAAAGTCTTGCCAACAAAAATACGAGCTCCTACAACTGCACGCCGCTCTCAATCTTGGCGTTGAACCGCTCCAGCTTCTTTCCGTCAAGCGGGTTGGGCTGGCCTTTGAGGACGGCGCGGAGGGCTTCCATTTCCTCGCCGGTAAAGGAAACCGCGCGGTTCATGTCGTTTTCAAAAGAGGCTACGGCCAGCGGACAAACTTTGCGGACTAGTTCCAGCATGACTTGGGCGTATTGGCGGATTTCGTATTGGGCGTGGCCGTCCAGGCGCAGCTTTAAGAAGCGGAACAAATTGTTCAAATCCATCTGCCAGTAAAATTCCGTGTAGAGCGAAAGCGGCAAGTTGATGCGGGCCACTTCGCGAGCAAGGCCTGTGTCCAGCAACTCTGAATACGAATCGTATGAATCCTTTTGGCCTTTTTGGAGCGCGGCCTGTATTTCCTTGGCCTTGGCCTCGTCAAAAGGTTCGTCGCTGCGGCCCTGCTTGTTGTCCTTGCTTTGCGGCTCGATGTCCTTTGTCTCGGGAACGTAGAATTCGTCCTTCATGATTGAATAGCGGCCGCTCACTTCGTTCATGCGTCCAGTGCGGTGGCGAACCCATTGGCGCGCGACAAAAATCGGCATCTTTACATGAAAGGTGAAGACAACTTGCTCAAAGGGGGAGGTGTGCTGGTGGCGCAAAAGGTAGTCGATAAGGCCCGCGTCCTGGGAGACGGTTTTTGTTCCGTTGCCGTATGACACGCGCGCCGACTGCACGATTCTCTGGTCGCTTCCCAAATAATCCACAAGGCGAACAAAGCCTTTGTCGAGAACCTTATATTCTTTGTCCAAAATTTCTTCCGCTTCGGGAACGATTGAATGCGCCATTTTATGCCTCCAAATATTACGGCTGTCCGCGCGAGTTTGGCTGCGAGCGCGGATGTTGCCGCTTATGCGGCCAGCAAACACTTATTGGCTTGCCAGCAATTTTTTTGCCGCTAAACTATTACGCCCTTCGCGCTGGGGATTTGTCCGCCGCGCCTGGGGTCGATTTCCACCGCGGCGCGAATCGCGCGGGCGGCGGCTTTGAACAAGCCTTCGATTTTGTGGTGGTCGCTGCGGCCGCGGATTGTGTCCAAGTGCAAGTTGCATTTTGCGTTCTGGACAAAACCGTTCCAAAAATCCTCAAAGCAGTCTGTCTGGAAGCTGGCTTCCTTTCCGTCCGCTCCAATGCTCACAAGCGGAATGCCTGTAAGAGCGGCCTCGCAAACCAAAAAGGGGCGGCCGCCAAAGTCAACCGCCGCGCGCAAAAGGCTTTCGTCCATCGGGAACAAGAACGAGCCGCTGCGGTAAATGCCCGCGCAGTCGCCCAAGGCCTTGGCAAAGCATTGGCCCAAAACGATTCCGGTGTCTTCTATTGTGTGGTGCTGGTCGACGTTTAGGTCGCCCTTGATTGTTCCGCTCAAATCAAACAAACCGTGCTTGCAAAAAGAGCGCAGCATGTGGTCAAAAAATCCGATTGGATTTTGAATGTCGCACTTTCCGCTTCCGTCAAGGTTCAGCGTAAGAGTGATTTGCGTCTCGCCGGTTTCTCGTGTTATTGTCGCAGTTCTGTTCACGGCATCACCTTCCTAAGTTCGTATTCCAAAATGTCCGTCGCGCCCAAAGACTTAAGCTTTGGAAGCAGCGTGGGCACTTCCGACTTTTGAACGGCAATCTTCACCGCGAATCCGTTGTTGCCAAAAAGCGGCGAGATTGTCGGGCTCTTCATCGAAGGAAGGCCTTTGACCAACTTGTTGAAGTCTTTTTGCGAAACGTTCATTTCCAACATCACGCGGTCGCGGGCGCTAAGAACCGCTTCAAAGAGCATTTTAAGCTCCATGATTTTTTGCTTTTTTTGCGGGTCCTTGAGCGCTTCTTTTGAGGCGTACATTCTTGTGGAAGACTCCATCAAGGTGTCAACGATTTTAAGGTTGTTGGCTTTGAGCGACGAGCCTGTGCTTGTGTTGTCGATAAGGATTTGCGCCAACGAAGCCTCGTTGTCCTGGACAAAGCCCTCGCTTGTTCCCCAAGTGCGGAAAATCGTTCCGTTTATCTTTTTGTCCTTAAGCCACTTTTTGCTCAGGTTTTGGTATTCGGTGGCGATGGTCACGGGCTGCTTTGAAAGCTTTTCAAAATCCACTGTGTTGGGAACGGCGGCCACGATTCTAACGGGGTCAAAGCCCAAGTCCATTATTTCGGTCACCTTGGACTGAACGCCGTTTTCGTAAACCCAATCTTTTCCGCTAAAAGCCACGTCGGCCTTGTCGCCCGCCAAAAGCGCGCTTGCGATTTGCGGCTTTACAACCTGAAAGGCCAAATCCTTTTGGTTGGTTATCGGGAAGTAGGTTCTGTCCGGCAAGTAAA
>Ga0256407_10002716_pt1 | contig 33085 bp, 15 predicted proteins | sample RumenRJG_04DNA_FD_193489 | JGI IMG/M metagenome (GOLD analysis project Ga0256407, IMG submission 193489) | Bovine rumen microbial communities from Lethbridge, Alberta, Canada - RJG_04 | ecosystem: Host-associated > Mammals > Digestive system > Stomach > Rumen | place: Canada: Alberta...
CCCCAATCCCCAATCCCCAAATAAAATTAATTTTATTGTTTAAAAAAAATATATAATCTTAATTAAATAAAATAAGAATAAATATATAATTAATAATTTTTTATATTTTATTGAATATACTTAAATAACAATTTATTAAATAAAATTCAATAAAAAATATGATGAATATAAATTTGAAAAATTGATTTTAAATATTAAAATAATTGTTTTTTTATATCAATTATATGAGTTAAAAATTAGATTAATCATTATTTCTTTTTCTAAAAAAGATATTATATAAATATTTTAAATAATAATAAAGAATATTTAATTGAAATATTTTATATATGTTCTAATAATTGCTTTAAAAAAATTATTAATTTTAATTCAATTTTTGAATTTAATATAATTATTTATTTTTATATAAATCATTGAATTAATATTTCAAAATTTAATATAGTGAATCAAAAATATGAATTTAAAGAACATATAGAAAATATTTGTAAAAGAAATAAAATTGCTATTATTGATTGATGGAAATATTATTATTTATTTAATTGATAATATAATAAAAGATTATTAAATAATATTCCTATTAATCATTTAAAAAATAATTTTTAAAAATCATTTTGTTACAATAAAAATATCCAAATCAATAAATTTATAAAGTCAATAAAATTTTAAATGATTTCCATATTAAAAATAGAAAAAAATGAATCCCCTAAAAAAATCTTATCATTATTTTATTAAAAGAGAATAATAGATTCAAATAGAATCATTATTTTTATAATAAAAATGTTATAAAAAAGTGAGTTAAGAATAATTTATGAAATGCATATTTGAATTTTTCTTTTTAAAATCTTTATTATTAAAATAAATATATATTTATAAATTATTTTATTATCAATATAATTATTTATTTTAATTATAAAATTAGCTTTTTATGAATAAATTGATGGAAAATAAAAAATATATTATATTAACCTTTTCGGCAATAACAACGTCGTTAAGTTATTTAATTTTTAAAAAAATAAAAGAACAAAATAAAGAAAAAAAAATTATACTTTTTGGTTCAAATAAATTATACTATCAATTAAAAAAAAAAATATTAAATGATATACCTATAATAAAAAAATTTTCTTTTGGTAAAAAAAATAATCAAATTCAATTATTTTATAATGGTAAATTCGTAAAGTTAAATAGGAAAAAAAATTGTGATAAATTATTATTAGATGATTGTTTGAAAATTAATACATTTTTTAATGATATAAAAGTAAATTCATTAACTGAACTGAGAGAAGAATTTGAATGGTTAAAATATCCAAAAAATAGAATATTAATTTTAACATCAGAAATCTTAAATAAAAACAATAAAATAATAACCTCAAAATTTAGGAATTTAAATACAAAATTTTTAATAATTGATAATAATGAATTAATTAATTATTTAAATTTACAATCAAATAAAATTTATATTTATTATCCACCATTTCTCCCTTTTATATATGGAAAACCTCAATTAGAAAAAAAAAAAATTACTTCAAATTTTGAAAAAAATCCATTATCTTTAATTTTAAAAGAACCAATAATGAGAGAAGAATATTTTATTAATGAAAATAATAAATTAAATTTAATTGGTAATCAAGTTTATAAATTAGGAGAAACAAATGAAGAAATAATAAAAGAAAATTTAAATAAAAATGGAAATCATTTATTTATTTATATTTCAAAATGGAGTGATTTAGAAAATAAACAATTGAATAATATATTAAAATATAAAGGACAATCATTTTCAACAATTAATATAACTGATTCAAAAATATTTTCAAAAAATTTAAATTTATTTAAATATAATCAATCATATGATAATTTAATTCAAGCATTTATTAAAGTTAAAAATGAAAATGGAGAAAAATTATTTGATATTTCATATCCAAATATGTTAGAAAATTTAGATAAATATTTTAAAGGTGAATTAAATGAATTTGATAAGAATAAAAATATTAAAATTAAAATGCCATCTTTTGTTGAAGAAATTTCAGCAAGTGATTTTATTAAAAAAGTAAAAGAAGATAATTCAATTTCTGAAATAATTTTAAATTTATTTAAATATAATTGTCCTCCATGTTTTATTTATGGAAAAACTTTTGATCATTTATCACAAAAATTAAAGTTTCATAATGTTAATTCAATTAAATTATTTAAAATTAATATTGATGAAAATGATATTCCTTTACTTGGTGAATTTATTTCTTCTCCTACTTTTTTACATATTTTAAAAACAAATGATAAATTAAATTTTAAAGAAATTACTCCTTTATATGTAGATAATTTTATTTCTAAACTAAAATCTGTTTCTTCTATTGATTTATCTAAAATTAATTATAATCAAAATTTTATGTTTGGATATCATATTTTTAAAAATAAAGATTTTTTGAAAAAAGATTATAATCCTGATATTGATTTACTTTAATATATTATTTAAAATATAAAATAATATTAATATAAATATTTTAAATATTTGGGAATTAAAAATCTAAATTAAATAATTCTTTTTAAAAATGAAAATTATATAATCATTAATTTATATAAAAAAGGAATAATTAATTATTTATTTTTCTTAATTTAATTGTTGGTGAATGAAAAAAGAATGAAAATAGATATTCTTTAAATTGAATAAATTTTTAAATTCTCATTAATAATTTAATTTATTTTTATTTTTTTTCAATTATTTTGAATACTTTAAAAACATTAAAAACATTCAATAATTTTAAATTTAATTTTAAACGATATTATAATTTTTGGAATTATGTTATGAAAAAATATTTAAAATATGAATTAAAATCTTTTAATTTATTTTTTGAAATTATTTTCAAAAGATATATGATTGAAATATTAATATTTTCAATAATAAAAAGAAAATTATATTATCAATATTTATTAATTTTAAAAAATAACGTTTTTATTTTTTTTCATATATAAGGCTTAATGTAAATTAATAAAAATATGTTGGTAAATCTCAAAAATTCCAATGATAAAACAATTAACAAATTATCAAACGAAAATACAATTTCAAATGAATATAATCTTGAAATATCAAAAAATTCTACATTAGATTCAGAAGAAACATCAATGTCATTAGAGGAAAAAGAAAAAGAAAATTATCTTTCTTTTGAAGAATCATTTCAAAAATATTATGTTGACTCATCTCAAAATTATAATGGAAATTTTGATAATTATATTCAAAAAGGATTAAAATTGATTTCTCTTTTTCCAAAAGAAGAAAATTATATAAAGGAAATTGAAAAAATTTCTCAATCTTTTCTTTTAAAAGAAAATAATAATCCAAATAAAAAAACTTTAATATTAGATTTAGATGAAACATTAATTCATTCTGATTTAGATTTTATTTTTAAAAAGCATATAACAACATTATATTTTGATTCTGATGAAGAAGGGAATTTGGAAAAAAATATTCCAATTCCTTTAATTTTACGTCCTAATTTATTTGAATTTTTAAATAATGTTTATGAAAAATATGAATTAATTATTTTTACTGCAAGTAATAAAAATTATGCAGATAAGATTATTGATTATATTGAAAAAGATAAAAAATATTTTTCTTTAAGATTATACAGGGAACATTGTATATTTATTAAACCTGGTATATATATTAAAGATCTTAGAATTTTTAATAATAGAAATTTAAAAAATGTAATATTAATTGATAATTCAATTTTTTCCTTTGCAAATCAATTAAATAACGGTATTTTAATTACTAGTTTTTATAATGATAAATGTGACTCTTTTTTATTAAGTTTAATTGATTATTTAGAATATTTTATTGAAAAATGTGATGATGTGAGATTAATTAATAAACAACATTTTAAATTTGAGATTTATAAAAATGATTTAATAAAGGAAAATCTTGTCTTATAGATAAATTTAATTTTTTTTTGGAAGTTTATATATTTAGATTTTTTATTGGTTAATAAATGCATGATTAGTTATAAATTAATATAGATATATTAATTATTAATTTTTTAATAAATAAAATTTAAAAAAAATAAATAAATAAATGTATTTTAATTCAATGGATGATGAAGAAAATCTTAATAAAAACAATCAAATAACAAATTTAATAAATTCAATTAATATTAATAATTTAAATGATTATTATGATATTGAAACCTCAATTTTTAAGAAAAAATGTGATAAATTGAATTTAAAATTTTATTATGAAAGTGAAGCACTTTCATCTCAAAAGGAAATTCCTTATCCATATAATAAACTATTTATAATTCTCTTTAAAGAAATAAGTTTATATATTGAAGAAGTTGAAAGATTAAATAAACAATTAAGACAAAAAAATAAAAATGAAAAATATTATCAAGAAAAATTATCAGAATATTTACAAAAGGAAAAAGATGGTTTGTTAAATAAACAAAAATTAAAAAATGTACAAAAAACAAATAAAATTCTAGAAAAAAAAGAAGTTAAATTAAGAAATGAAATTGAAAAATTACAAAATAAAATAAATATAAATAATAATATTAATATATCAAATTCAATAGTTAATTCTTCTTTTATAGGAGGATCAACAACATTAACAACAAATATTAAAAATCAAAAACTAAATAAAAATGTTAGAAATTCACATTCAATTGATAATAAAAATAATTATGAATATAAAAAAGGAATTTCAGATGGGTTAAATAATAATGAAATGAATAAAGAATTATATGAAAAATGTATAAAAGAATATGATGATGAGTTAAATTATTTAAATAATTTTCAAAAAATTTTAGAAGAAAGAAAAAAAGATATTGAAAAAAAAATAAATTCATAATTTTGTTTTTATATTTGACAATTCTCAATTCCATCTGTAATGATTTAAATTTTTTAAATTATAAATATATTAATATCTTTTATTATAGATTTTTTTTGAAAAAAGGAAATCAATTATTATTTTAATATTTTTTATATTTAATTTAAAAAACTGAAAAAATAAAATAATTAAAAACCTAAAATAAAATAAAAAATTCTTTGATTATAAAAGCACTTATAAAAATAATAATATATTTTATAAAACAATAAATTTATAATTGAATTAAAAATATTTTTCATAATTATATTTAATTCTCATTAATCATATAAATAATAAAATATATTTATTTTTTTAAAATAATTACAAATTCTATTTATAAGTGAATTCTATTTAAAATTGTTTAATTTATTTTAATGTTAATTTATCATTCAAATATTTTAAAAAAAAATGATTTAAATCGTAACTTAATTATAAAATTTAAGCAATAAAATAGAGATTTTCTAATAAAAAAATATTTATTTAAATTAATTATAAAAATTAAATAAAAAAATGAATTTTAATCAAGAAAAAAAAATTTTAAATGAAAATATTAATAATGAACAAAATATAAATAATGAAGAAGAAGAAGAAATAGAAAATCAAAATGATGAAGATGATAGATTATCTTATGTTCTCATAACATTAGGATTAGAAGATATAATTCAATTTTTTGAAGAAAAAAATATTACATTTGTTGATTTACTTTTCTTATCTAAAGAAGATATGAGAGAATTACAACTTGAAATGTATCAAAGAAATAGAATATTTTCTTTTTCAAAACAATTCTCTAAAAATGCAAAAGAATATTCAATTAAAGAAATAAGTGATTTTTTTACAAATAATAAACAATTTATTTTTAATTCAATAGTTTATGAAAAAGTAACAATGGCAAATGAAGAAGAATATTTAAATAATCAATATGATAATGAAAGTTTTACACAAAATAATTCAAATGTAAATATAAATAATAATAATAAGAATTTAAATAATGGAATTGATAATAGAAGTAATTTAAGTAATCATAAAACTATAAATAAAAAAAATAAAAATATGGATAATTTAATTAGGAAAAAAGAAAATAAATCAAAAAGTGCTTATCAAAAATATTTAGAAATTAAACAAAATGCTGATATGATTCTTGAGAAAATAAATAAACAAAAAGAAGAAAGTTTTTTAAAAAAACAAAAATATAATAATTTAATTTCTAAATCAAAAAATAAAAAATCAAATAATGAAATATCTTACAATGATTCAATTAATGAAGAAAATTTAAGTAAAATCCAAAATAACAATTCTAAATTTAATTCTAAAAATAATAATGATAATAACAATAATAAAAAAAATAAAAATAAAAAAAAACAAAATTTAGATAATTTAGATATAAATGAAGAATATGAAAAAATGATAAATAAAATTGAAGAATTTGAAAATAAAGATTATGATGAAAAATCAAATGATTATATGAATCAAATAAAGTTATTTTTAAATGAGAAAGGAGAAAATATCACAATAGAAGAAATAATAAAAGTAAGTAATGAAATAGATAAATTAATTCAAATTGCAGAAAAAAAGAATAAATTAAAACAAAATCTTGAAAATTGTAATAATAAAATAAATGAAAATAAAAAAATATTAAATCAATTAAATGATAATATGTCAAATGATGAACAATTAAATGATATAGATCAAGTAGAAGAATTAGAAGAAGAATATAATGAAAATGAATCAATGAATCAAACTCCAAATAATAAAAAGAAAAAAAATTATACAAAATAATAAAGTATATAATTTAATTTTTTTTAATATACATTTTTTTCAATAATAAAAATAAAAAAAGTTTTTTTTTAAAAAAAATAAATATCCTTAAATAATCTAAATAATCATTATTTTAATTTTTTAATATTTCAAATTATCTTCAAAAAATTGTTGTCTCCATTGATTAATTTTCTTTTGTTTTAAACCATTCATTTCTTTCATAAATCTATGAAATTCATTTTTATCTCTATTTCTATTCTTAGAAAATTGATTTAAATTACCATCAGTTTGACTATATTTACCAATATGATCAAGTTTTTTCATAATAAATTTTTTAGTTTTTCCATTGTCAATTTCATCTTTATCTTTTAATTTTTGAGTTGCTTTAAAAATTCCAGGTTCAACTAAACTTCTATTATTATATTTTGTTAAAATTGAAGTTTCTGGAGTTAAATTTAATCCTTGATTATTAAAATTAATAATTGGTTTATTTCCAAATGTAATATTTTTTTCATGTTTTTTTGAAAATGAATTTAATAATATATCTTTTGGATCTTTTGATGTATTATTATTTATTCCTAAGTTTTTATTTATGTTTTGAATTTCATTTTTTAATTTATAACTGTTTTCATATGATGTTGATAAAGTATTTTTTGGAAATAAAAGAAATAAATTCTCGTTATTTTTTATTTTACGAGGTGATGTATATACTAAATATGATTTATTTATTTTTGTTTGAGAACTTTTATATAAAGGATCTTGATCTGCTCCATTTAATTTATTTGAATTTTTTCTTGTTGTTGATATTGTAAATGTTTCATGAGGAGTTAATTCATATATTAAATCTTTAATTTGCTTTTTAACAGACATTTTATAATAATTTTTCTAAGAATTATTTATTTTTTTTTTATTTATTGATATATTTATTATATATATTTATTTATATTTATATTTATTTATTATATTTTGTTTATTTATTTTTTTCTTCATTTATGATTGAATTTAAATATTCAAAAACTCTTAAATTAGTGAAATTTTCACAAAATTCAATTGATTGAATTAATATAGTTTTTCTTATTGAAATATCTAATTTCATTTTACTATTACTTTTACCATCCTTTTGATAATATAATATATTAATTTTATTATTTTGACTTGAAACATTTAATATAGAAGATATAGGTATATAATTAACAAATTGAATATAACCTTCTTTTTTTGTTGAATAATAATTTTTAGGAATATATGAAAAAATTTTCCCTTTTTTATCACTTTTCACTTTATAAATAACTATATATTTTCTTGTAGAAATAATATCCTGTACAAAAATAATAATAGTAAAATCCCTTTCTTTCTCCTTATTTTTAGAAATAAACAATTTTTCAAATTCCAAATTATTACAATTTAATCTATATTTTAAATCACCTTCATTAATTTTTATTAATTCTTCAACAATTTCATTTTTAAAACTATAATCCTCAATTATATTTTTTAAATCAATAAATCTATTATATCTTTTTCTATTACTAATATTATAAACAAAATTTTCAATATTATCCTTATTAGCATTTAAAATATCTTTACTTAAATTTCTAGTAACAATAGAAATTCCATCCATAATTCCACTTGAAGGTTTAGCAATTAATGAAGTAATTCCTAAGAAAACTCCTAAAGGTAAATCTATAATTCCTCCTTTTTTATAATATATTACTGGAATATAAATAATATCAGTAAAACCATATTTAATTCCAATAAATATAATTTTAAATACATTTAAGTATTCAATTTTATTATAATTACCTAATAAAATTGCATTTCTACTTTTTATATATTCTTCACTATTTGTTAATCTTAAAATATTTTTACTTAAACTATTTGAAATTTTATGAGCAGAATTTAATATTCCTCCTAATGAATTTGTTATTAAACTTTTTATTCCATATAATGAATTAGAAATAAATTCTTTTGGTCCATTTATTAAATTTATTATTGGTAAAGTTATAAAATCTTTTATTCCATTACTTAAATGGGAAATTAAATTATATGGATCACCTAAAATATCTACACTAAAAAAAACTTTAATACATTGTCTAAGGAAGTTATAATAATAAAAATCATATAATTGTAAAAAGAAATTATTATTAGATAAATTATCTTGATTTTCTGAAGTTATATTATTTAAATATAATTGTTTAAATGCAAAATCAATATGAGTAGTATTATTTGTGAAAACATCTAATATTGTATTAATAAATGAATTCTGAAAATTTAATAAAGTGAAAAATTTATTTGAAAAGTTTTTATAATTAAAATAAAAATAAATTGGTGATATAGATATTATCTCAATATAATATGAAACATCATTTTCATTATTTTCTTTTAATAAATTTATTGATAATGATTCTATTATTTCTTTCATATTTGAAGAATAAATTGATTTATCTTTTATTATATCATAACAAGAATATATAAAAAGTAATAAATCACTAGAAAATTCACTATCTAAATATAAATAAAAAGGTAATAATTGAATTATAATTTCTTTGAAATAATATTTATAATTATTATTTATAAAATCAATTTTCATTTGAATGAATGGAATATTATTTTCAGTTTGATTCGGATTGTTATTTAAAGAAATATTTATTCCTGTATTTTTATTAAATGAAATTAATTTATTTTCTTTTTTATTATAAAATATTATTTTATATATACTATTTTTTGTCATATTATCTAATTGAATAGAAGTTATAAAAAAATTGATTTTATTCAAATAAAAATTATTAGGATATAAATTTTTTATTGTTAATTCTTCCTTTCTATAACTAAAAAAAACTTTTGATATTGATAAAATTGCAATTTCATTTCTTTCTTTTTTTGTTGTTGAAATTAAAGAAAAAATTATTGAAGATAAATTTATTGAAATACCATAATATAATTTTGTCTTTTGAATATTAATATTTTGATTAAAAAATTTTGAAACATTTTCATGATTAGAAAAATTAACATTTGTTTCTATTCTTGATATTATAAGAAAATCAGTAACATATAATATATCATCAAATTTATAATACCTCAAATGTCTTTGAATTAATAAACTCAATTTTGTTTTTTCAATTTCAATATTTATTTTTTTAAAGAAAGCATAATTTTTTTCTTCTATTGAAAATGAATCAATTTTATAAATTTTATCATTTTCTTTAATTATTAATTCAACTTTATCAAATTTTAAAATTGGATAATAATCAACATTAAATTTTTCATCTTTAAATTTTAAATTATATTCAAATGGAAAAATATTTAATTCTGTATTATTAATAATAAAATATTCAAAATAAAAATAAATATTCATAACACCATTTTTATCTAAAAATGATTTAAATAACATTTCAAAATTTTTAACATTAAGTGAAATAGTATTAGATTTTTTTTTTTGTTTTTGTATTAAATTAACTTCTTCACTATAAAATTCAAAATTGTCTTGTTTAAATTTTATTTTAAATAAATCTAAAGCATTAGGATTAATATAAAGTTCCTCAGTTTGACATGGTTTAATTAAAATTTCATTTTTTGTTTTAATTGAATATAAAGTTAAAGGAATATCTAAACAATTATGAACAATTATATTTGGAAAAATTGATATATTATTTATTGTTTGATTTTCAATGGAAATTTTGTCAAGTTTAACATTAAAATTATCAAAAAAAACATTTTTTTTATTTGTCATTGTTATTTTTTCTAAATTTAATGTAATTATATTTTGATAATTATAATTTAATACTAAAGATAGATTTTCTAATTCAGGCTCAATTCCTATTACATCTTGATAATGTAATAAAATATTTTCTTTTGTTAAATTAACAATATATATATTTTTTGAACAAAATGAATGAATTAAAATTGGTGAAAGGAAATAATAATTATTTTTTTGTTTCATAAAATAAACTTTATTATAAATTACAATTTGGGGCATTTTACTTAATTTTAGTGAATTAAATATTATTTTATTTTTTTCAAATTTTAAACTTGATAATTCTAATGAATTTAATATATATGATTGACCATTTTGTAAATTTATTTCTCCATTTAATATTATATTATCAGAAGAATAATTAAATAATTTTATATTAAATTTATCATTGTCTAAGAAATTTTCATCTTTTTTTAAATAGAATAAGTCATATAAATTGTTTAAAATTGATAAAAATTCATTAGATATATTAATATTTATATTTTCTGGGAAATTAAATGAATATTTTTTTTCAATATATGAAAAATCAATTTTCATAGATTGAATAAAAGTCTCATATTTATTTAAAATATCATTAAAATATCTAATAGACATATTTGATTGTAAACCAATTTTATCTGAGTTTAGAAGAATAAATTGATTATTATTTAATGTAATTTTAAAAATATTTTTAAATTCAATATTAATATTTTTTACTTTTAAAATACAATTGAAAGAATAAAAACTTATTGTAGAATATATATTTTCTCCCTCATAATAATAATATTTTAAAAAATTTTTATTCACATTACTTGGATTAACTATATAATTATACATATCTTTGACTAATTTTACAATATTATTTAAATCATCCAAATTAAATACGATAGATGCATTTTCAATATTTTCTAAATTAAAAGAATATTGATATAAAGGAAGATTATTTTTTTGAATTAGATTTTCATATTTCATTCTTAAGAAAAATGAACAATTATTTATTAAATATTTTTTTTTACTTTTTTTTGTCAATATATTTGTGATATCTATATTTTCAATATTTGATATTTTTGTAATAAATAAATTATAATTATGAATTTCTAAATCATTTTTAATAATTTTTGTATCATAATATGAAGAAAAGAAACTATTAATATTGCAAGTAAAAATATTATCTCTATTAATAATATAAAAAAAAATATTCTCCAATAGACAATTAAATTTAATATTGAAATTATTAATTGGATTAATTATTTTTTTTACTTTTTTAATATGATAATATCTTCTATATCTTATATCATGAAAATAATTTTTTAAGTCATAAACTAAATCATATTGTAAATTAAATGTAATATCACAAAATGTAAAATCAAAAATAAAAGAATTAGTTGAATAAAATTTATTAAAAAGAATATCAATAGGATTATTTTTATTATCTATTTTATTAATTAATGTAATATTATTATTTGAAGCATAAAGTGAATCAATTATTATTTTTAATATTAATTCAGTATTATATTGTGAAAGAGAAAAATTAATATTAGAAAGAGAAATTATCATAGAATTTCTTAAATTTAAAATAAAATGAAATTCTATTTTTTCAAAATTTATTATGTTTTTTGATTTTAATATTTTTTGGTTATTTATTAAATATTTCTTGAAGAATTTTTTAATGTTTTCCTGATTTTTATCATTTCTAAATAAAGGATTATTTGATATATCACTGATAAAATTGAAAAAATTATCGTAGTCATTTTTATTTAACACAAAATTAATTTCAGATAAATTATATTGTATTATTTTATCTTGAATTTTTTTTGAATTTATTGAAACATTTGACATTATTATTCTTTCTTCTTCAATTTCATTAATTTTATCATAAGTAATAATTTGTACATTTTTGATATCAGAAAAACTATTATTTAAATTAATAGATTCAATAGAAATAGTATATTTAATATTAAAATTGTAAAGATCATATAGAGTTAATTTAATTTGTTTTGTTATAATCTTAAATTTAAAAAAATTATTTTTTTCTTTTTTTGTTTGATTGTTTAAGAGAAGAGGATTTAAATTATAATAAAAATATTTAATAAAATTTCCAATGATAAAATAGTAAATTTCTATACAGATTTTTTTTTTACTATCAATTATTAAATTATTATCTTTAAAAGAATAAATTATTAATAAATCTTCTGATTTACTTAAATTAATTAGATTTATTTCATCTTTATTTTTAATGATTAAATCACCTAAATTAATTCGTAAATTTCCATTTGAAAAAATTAAATGTTTAATTTGAATCAATGATTCGAAAATATTAATTGAATTTTCATAAAATAAAAAAACAAAATTATTTCTATTATCTAAAAATTCTAAATCGAAGTCAATATTTATTTCTTTATTATTATCCATAAAATCAATAGTTTGAAGTGAAGTCGTGGATGTAACATTACTTAAAACACTTTTATCATTATTTGAATTATATGAATTATTTTTTTTAATAAATAAATTATAAATTTCATAAATAGATAAACAAATTAATTTTATTTCATCTGTAAAAATATTAATAATGAAATCATTTAATAATTGAAAATATATTTTATTTTTTTTAATCAAATTTAAATAATCTAAACATTCTTTTTCATGGCAAATTTTTGGAATAATTTTTCCTTCATCTTTTTTAAGTATTTGTTGATAATTTTTATCTAATAATTGAATAGAAATTTTAAATAATTTTTCATGCAATTTTTCTCTTTGTTTAACAAAATGAATTGAATTAGAAATTATATCAAAAAAGTCAATGTCAATATCAATTAAGAATATTAAATTATTTTTTTTTAACTTAACTCCTGTTTGAATTAAATCAAAGGAAAAAATATTAGATTCTTTAAAAAGAGAAATTGAAATTTTTGAAAAAGAAATATCAAAAGAAAAATTATATATTTTTTCTTTTACAATTTCACTAACTGTTTGAATAAGTTTTTGACAATTTTTAATATGTTCTAAATAATTTTCATTTTGACTTTCTAAAGTATTTCTAATTCTTATACTATCTTCTAATTGAATTGAAATTGGTATTTCATTTTCTTTTTCTTCTTTATCTTTAACACTTTTTTCAATTTCATTTATTCTTTCATTAATTAAAGTTTTCCAATTTAAAATATCATTTTTTTTATTTAATCCAATTTTATAATTTTTATTATTATTATAAATATAAATAGAAAAAATACCATCATCATTTAAAATTTCATTATCAATTTCACTATAACATAAAGGTATATAAAAAGAAGGTTTTTCATTTGTAGAATCTTTAAATAAATAAATATAACCTCCTGAAAGTAAAGAATAATATTTATTCCATTTATTCATATTCTTAAAAAGAAGAAAACCTCTTTTAATACTATTATTAAATATAATATATTTATTTTTAAATTTCATTTTCCATATATCTTCTGTTGAGTTTATTGAAAGTATTTGTTTACTATTATTTATTATGTTATATATTGTTAAAATATCTGCTCCAAAATATATATCTGAAAAATTAATTTTTATATTTTTAAAATCTAATGAAGAATTAATATCAAAAGAAAAATCCTTTACAATTAAACTTCCTTTTGTATTATTTTCAAAAGATACATTTATATTTTGAACATAAATTTCAAAATTTTCATTTCTATATATTCTTAAATCTCCTAAATTAAAAGTTAGTTTTTGTTCATCTTGAGTTTTATAAGGAAAAACTAATTGATGAGTTGCAATATTTATATCAATTTTAAATTTTGATATTTGTTCAAATTTATGTTTATTTATTGCAGAAATTAATTTATTAGTATTAATTATTTTATCAATATCTGCATAAAAAAAGAAATTATATAAAAAATTCATTGTATTTTGACTATAAAATATTGTATGAGAAATCATATTTAATTTAAAATATTGTTCATTTATATTAGAAATATATTTAATTTTTAATTCTTCATCAACATTTTCATTTTCTTCATTTATCATAATGTCATTTGTAAATGAAGATTTATTTATATAATTTGAATAGATAATTTTAATTTTTTTGACAATTATTAAAAATTTCATATTTTGTTCTTGGGTGTTTAATTTTTGATTTATATCTTTAATAACAATTTTTGATTCTTCTGAATTATATCTAAAAATAAATCTAATATATTTACATGACATTGAAATATCAAATTCACTTTTTTCTTCTTTTTCTTCAATTTTTGAATTGACTTTTATATTTTGTATTGCATTACTATAAAAGTAATTCATTAATCCTCCAAAAAAACCAGATGAAATATTATTATAATGATAAATATTATTTATATCTTCTTTAATCCATTCTAATAAAATATTATCATCAGTAAATCTAATTATATTTTCTAATTCATTTGTTATTTTTTTATTATAATAATATTCTTTATATGACTTGATAAAAATTTCTTTATTGATTTCTTTATTTTTATAATAGTCAAATAAATCAACATCATATTTTCTTTCTTTTATTAAATATATAATTCCTTTTATATAATGTTTAAGTAAAGGTAATTTTCTTTCAATAGGTTTATTAAATTGAATTTTTCTCAAAAAATAACAATTATCATAAAAATTTTTATAATTATTATACATATTAAATATTTTTAAAATAGAATTATATTGTTCTTTTGTAAATCGATAATTTATTTCATTAACTTGAACATCAATTAAATATTTATTATCTTCATATTTAAAATTAATATTAATTGCAATAGGAGATATTATAAATTCTTTTAATTCTCCATAATATATATTTAAATTTTTAATTATCATATTTCTCTTATCAAAAGAAATTTCTTCACAATATAAACCAAATGAATTTTCTCCATTTTCTAATTTAATATTTATTTCATTTATATTTACTTTCATATTATCTATAAGATATTTTAAAGTTCTATTCATATATGTATCATTTAATTTAGGATTTTCATTAATTTTTAATTTAAATAATAATTCATCTGTAAAATTATTTATAAGTTTTGACTTATAATCAAAATTAGTATAATCAAAAAATTCATAATTTGAATTTGTTTCAACTATAATATCAACTTTATTAATATTAATAACAATAGAATTATTAATTCCAATTAAAAATGATTTTAAAGGAATTTGCATATCTATTTTTCCAATATTTCCTTTTATTAATTTAAATAAGACATTATCAGAATTAAATGCTTTTTGATTTAATATAAGGTTTGAACAATTTATATTACCAGACCATAACTAAATTAATTTTTTATATAATAATTTACTGATAATGATAGAGTTTCAGAATTTAAATTTTCAAAATATTGATTGAGATATTTACTCAAAAACATTTTTGCAATTTCTGACGACATTTTCAAATGAATAATTAATTTATAAAATAAAAAAAATTATTATTAAATTACTTTTATATTTATTTTAATTGTGATATTAAATTTTTAAAAAAAATAAATTGATAAAAAATTTAACTATGCAAAATTTTGATAGTCCATATACAACTTCAGTATGTAATTATTTCGATGAAAGCCCAAATATTATAAAATCTAATTATCAAATATCAAAAATAAACCAAATAAACTTAAATACTTATTTTAATGAATATGATTCATTAGCAAAAGAAGAATCACAAAATTTAAAATTTAATTCAAGTCAAATGAAAAATATAAAACCTCAATTAAATTTAAATACTAATTCTCAAAGTCATAGTATAAAAAATTATAATACAAGTAGTATGAGTTTCCAATATAGTGATAGTGAAAAAAAAAGTGAATATTCAAAAAGCATTATTAAAATAAGTAAAGAAGAAAAAAATGAAAAAAAAAATAATTTTGTTATTGAAAAAAATGAAAATTTAGAAATAATAACATCAAATCGTGATTATCAAGTAAGTCAATGTATAAGTAATAATAATATATTTTCAGCATTTTCAATTGAAATAAATCCAAAAAAAAAAAAAGAAAATTCTCTTCCAAAAAATAATAATTTGAAAATTGAAAATATTTCAAAAAATATAAATGATATTAATTATATGAATAAAGATTCTGATATCAAATTTAATAATGGATTTAGGTTAGTTCCATTAAGTATTATTGAAGAAAAATTTTCAACACCATCTAATAATAAAAAGAATAAAAATAAAGATAATTCACCAAAAAATCATTTTTTGAAAAATTATGGGAAAACTGTAGAAAGACAAGATAAAATTTTTAATTTTATGAAAAATAATTTTACTAAAACTAATAATAATGATAATAATAATCAAATTAAGAAAATTATAGAAAAAGATAATAATAATAATAATCAAAATAATTCAAAAGGAAAAAAGAAATACATTGTTAAAAGTAAAAATAATAGTAAACAAAAAGATGAAATAAAAATTAAACCAAATTCAAATAATGATATTAATGATATTATTCAAAGGCATTTCCAACAAAAAAATATTACTAAATTTATTTCAAAATCAAAAAAAGAAAATAATTCAATAGATGATAAAAAAAATAATCATAAGGTTATTTCATATACTTTTTTCCAAAATAATTATCCAAAAAAAAATATTTCACCTCAAATAACAAATAATTTATTAAAAGAAAAAAATAATAAAACTCATAATTATTCAAGTTCAGGAAAAAATTATATAAATAAAAATTTAAATAATACAGATGATTCAAATATAAAAACTAAACAAGAAATAAATCTTATTCATCAAAATAAACGTCAGAAAATAAAAACTTATATTAATTTATCATCAATATTAAATAAATTTTATTCAAAATCAGTAAAAAAAACAAATAATAAATCATTAGGTGTATTTACTGAAATATTATCTAATAATAACTTTTTAAATGATACTAAAAATAATATAGATGATAATGTTAGAAAAAATTTATTTAAAATAACATTTGAAAAAAATGATAATAAAATAAATAAAAATAATTCTATTAAAATACCAGAAAAAAAAAATAATATAAAAGAAATAAGCAATAGTAATAATAATAGTTATTTAAGTAAAATAATTCATACTCAAGAAACAGTAAATTCAAGTAAAGAAAATAATAATTATATTAATACAACAACAAATCTATCACCAAATAGAAAATCTCCTCAAGTTATTAATGATTTTTCTTTTTATAAAAGAAAAATGAATTATAAAGGACATTTTATTTCTTTAGTTAGTCCAAAAGAAAATAATAAAACTTATGGAAATACATATATTAATACGAATAATATTAATGATATTAATTTTTTAGATAATAATATTTGTAATTCTGAATATAAAGTTCATCCAAATAGAAAACCAATTGCTTCAATTAAATTAATGAAATTAGAAGGGGATATTGATTCAAATATTTCTAGAGATAGTGATTTATAATAAAAAATATTATTTATTAATTTATAATAAATAAATAATATTTTATTATTAAATATTCATATATTTAATACTTAAATAATTTTTTCTAATGATAAAAATGATTAAATTTAATTAATTTTTTAATAATATTATTTATATAATATGTTTTTGATAATTAAAATAAAATAATTTATAAATATAGAAAATAATGAATTCTGAAAAACAAGTAGTAAAAAAGAAAGTTAATATAAAAAGAAAAGATACTGTAAATAAACAAACATCAACAAATGATCCTCATGAACCTGAAGAAATAAATGAAATTGAAAAACCAAAAATTCCAGTTAAGAAAATTTCAAAAATAGAAAATTTAAAAAAAAAAACTGATGAATATAATAATACATTAATTACTATAAATAAAAAATTAGAAAATGAAAGAAATAATACATTAAATTCTTTAAATCAAATTAATGATGAAATTAAAGGAAAAAATAAGGAAATAAAAAATTTAGAAAAAGAAAATAAATCTTTATTTTTAGATTTGAAAAGAATACAAAGTGAAGTTGATAAACAATTTAAAATGGTTAGAATTAACAGACTTGATGAAAATGAATTAGAAAAAAAAAATGAAAAAATAAATAAAGAAATTAAAGTAAAAGAAAAAGAAATTGTAAATTCAATAAGAGAAATTGAAATTTTTAAAAAAGAAAAAGAATCATTAGAAAAAGTTTTAAATGTAAATAATGAAGAAAAACAATATATTTTACTTGATCAATTAAATGAATTACAATCACAAAATAATTTAATAGAAAAAGAATTAAAAATAGATAATGAAAAATTAAAAGTACATAAATTATGTGTAAATAAAACAAAAAATTTATTAAATCAATTAAATCTTTTAAGAAATGAATTAGAATTTGAAAAGAAAAAAACAAGTTTTTCAGAATTCAAAGCAAAAAATTCAACTAGAACAATTTCTCAAGATTTAGAATATTTAGATGAATTATCAATAGAAAATAAAAAATTAAATAAAAATTTTGGAAAGAAAATAAATAATAAAAAAAATAATGGAAATAGTTTACAAAAATTAACAACTCCAATATGGAAAGAATTAGAAATTTCAAATAAAAATAATATTAAAAATTTATATTCTAAAAATAAAAGTACTACTGAAATTTTAAAAACTGAAAATGATAGAGTTAAATATGGTTTATTTTCACCAAAAGAATTTGATATTTTAGTAAAAATTATTCCTGAAGAAAAATTAAATGTTTTTAGAGAAAGATATGATAATTTAGAAATGGAAAAATATGAAGTTGAAGATTTATTTCATGAAAATCAACCTATTAAAAATAATATTCAAAAAAATCAATTTAAAATAAATAAAAGTGAATTTAGTTTGAAAATAAAAAATAAAAATAAACAAAAAATAAATAATTATTCTCATAAAATGAAAACATTAGCTTCTGATCTTGGAAATGAAATAAAAATAATAAAAGAACAATTAAAAAAATATAAATCTATATTAAAAGGGAAAATGAATGAAAATTTACTTTTAAAAAAACATATTAAAGATATGAAAATCAAAATGGGAATAATAGATGATGAAAAGGAAAATGAAAATGAAAATCAAAATGAAAATAATAAAATAAATGAAAAAGATAATTCTAATAATCAAAATGAAAATGAATCTAATAAAGAAGAAAATGAAAATGATAATAATGAAAATATAGGTTTTTCTCATGAAGAAGATGAAAATGAAGATATTAATAATGATAATGAAGATAATAATTATAATGATATGAATAATGAAAAAGATTATAATAATGATGAACATGAAGAAGATAATATTAATGATAATAATAATATTGAAAATAGTGATAATAATAATAATAATAATGAAAATGAAAATGAAAATAAAAATGAATATGAAAATGAAAATGAAAATGAGAATACAATTACTGATAATAATAATGATATAAATAATGATTAAAATAATCAAGAAAAAGGTAATTAACTTTTTTTATAATTTTTAAATAAATATATATTTATTTTTTAATTATTCATATATAATGTTCATATTTTCTTCTCATATTTTTAGAAATGGATAATAGATTTGATTTAGATTTTATTTTATTTTTTAAATTATTTACAAAAATAAATTGAGTTAAATGTTATTATTTTTTTTGATAAATATAATTTAAATAACATACTTTTTATAATTTTTTAAAACAAAATTTTATATATAAAAAAATACATAAATTATTTAAACTTTCTTCTTTAAATAATAATCAAAATAAAAAAAAGTACAAAATTTTTACACAAAAATTACATTAATGAATAAAATAAAATACTTCAGAATTAAAATAAGTATTTTATATTAAATTAAGGAATTTAATACATAATACAACCACAGATTGTAATTCTTTTTTTATTTTTTTTTTCATTATTTTCAGGTGAATAATAGAATCTTGTTTCAGATATATCTTCATTTAATTTTTTGTAACTTTCAACATCAATTATAGTATAAACAGGTTTGGTAAAAGAAACATGTTTTACTTGTTTTTCATTTAATTTATTAATTATTTTATCTTCATATTCTTTTTCTACATCTGAAGTTTTTGCAGTTGAATTTGAATTTAATGAATTTCCAGAATTTTTTTTTTCACAATTTTGTGGTTTTAATATATTTTCATTTGATACATTGATACTTAATGTTGACATCTTTTTTTTATAAATATTTTTTTTAATCATATTGTTTAAAAAATATAAAAAAAATAATTTGAAAATTTTATTAATTATAATTAATTGTGATTATTTATATTAATATATATTAAATATATTTAGTTTATACAAAATACTAAAAATTAACCATTAAAATTATTTTCTATCCAAGAAGACAATTCTTGTGTTGAATATATTACATTTATAGGAATAATTCTAAAAATACCTCTTGCAACAGATAATAAATAGGCAATTCTTTTAAGAAAGAATATTAAAATATAAAGTGCATAAATAATTACTTCAAATACAACTACTATATATAAGATAATTGCAGTTTTCCTATTTCCATTTAATTTTTTTTGTTGATTATTTAAAGTGGATGAAGCAATATTTTCTATAAAAGAAATTAAATAATTATAAAAATAATATTCACATTCTTTAAAATCATCATATGAATATAATTGTTTAATATCAAAATTTTCATCAATAGAAAGATAATAATTCATTAATTCAAATAAATTATCAACTTTAGTTTGTATTAAATTAAAAATTGAATTTGTATTATTTACAATTATTACTTTAGGATCATTAATACAAAATTCATATTTTTCTTTTTGAGTTTTTCTATTAAAAGCAGCATCACAAATATTAATTTGCATATTATTATATAATTTTAAAATGTCATCAAATTTTGCAATATTATTCATTATTTCTTGTAAAGAATAATTTGATTCTTTATATAAATGAACTATTTCATGCTCATTGTTTAAGTATGTTAAAGTATATTTTAAATCTAATAATGATGTTGATGCAGAAAGAACTAATTGATATATAAATGTTTGAACATTTATTATTTCATTTGTTGATTTCACTATTGATTTTGTTATAATTATTGTTGTCATTATAAATTCTATTGATATCAATACTAAAATTATAGGTTGTAAATAACTACATTTAAATAAATGTAATTTTTTAATTTTTTCTGAATCATTTTCTAATAAAATAGTTCTATTTGAAATATTTTTTTTATCCAAAGGAAAAGTATTATTAATATTATTTTCTTCATTATTTTGATTATTATTGTTTAAATCAGAAATAGGATTTTGTAAATTAATATTTGTTCTTTTTTCTATTGATGTTGTATATTCTAAAATATTAAATGATTTTGTATCAAAATAATGATTATCTTCATAATTTATATCAATATATTTTCTTAATATTATATTAAATTGTTCCAATTTTTTAATTGTTTCATCAATTTTATTAGACTTGATTTTAGAAATTTTTTCAAATCCATCATCAATATTTTTATTAGTTTTATATAAAATTAATGTATAAATACAAATTAAAAATAAAATAATAATAGCATAAATAGCATTAGCAAATCTAATATTATATAAAGAATTATTATTAAATTTTTGTAAAATTGCAGGTAATTCATTTATTTTTTCAAGATTACTTGGAAGAAAAGAATGATAACCATTATTAATTGAAGAATAAGTATTAAATACATTAAATTTTTTTTGAAATTCTGTTAAATTTTTTTTATTTAAAATAAAATCAATATATGAATAATCATTTAATAAAATATTAGCTGATCCTAATATTTGATTTAAAGCAAAAGGATAAGGTTCACAACTATTATATGTACGAGGAAGATTTAAAATTTCTTCTTTTTCCCAGAATAAATCTCTACTTTTTTTAGTAAAAATTGCAATTGCTTTTTCAACTAAAGAAAAATTTGTATAAATATTATTAATCCATTCTTGTGAATAATTTTTCAATGTATAAATATATTCTTCATATGAATTTAAGTAAAAATTATATGAATAATTATATTGAAATGGATTATTATTCATAATATAAAAAGTATCAAATGATATTAATGATGATAAAAGAAAAGTTATCCAATTTGTAGTTTGATATAATTTATTATTTATTTTTGTTACATTTGATAAATTTTTACAAAGTGAATCAAATAATATTAAAATTATAGGGAGAAATATTCCAAAACATGAAATTATAACAAATAAAATTATTTTATAATATTTAAACATATAATAATTATTAATACTTTTAAAAGCATTATTTCTTATTTCTTCAATTCTATTTTTTTTTGATAAATCTTCATTATATGTTGATGATGTTTGAGAAAAATTTTCATCATCCATTATTAAATCTTGTTTTAATTTTCCATGTACTGTACTATGAATTATTATTTCTTGTTTACTTTTCAATAAATGTGATTTAAAAATTGAATCTTCATTTGAAATTTTTTGAAATTGATTATATAAATCAATTAAATTTTTCCTTTCCTCAGGAAATAATAAATATAATTTTTTTAAATATTCTGTTTTTGTTTTTTTAATTATTTTAATCTCTTCATTTTTTTTTTCAATTTGAGAATTAACCATATTATCAATTAAATCTTCTTCATCATTTTCATCTTCAATTATATCTTCTATATCTTTACTTTCAACTACTTTAATACAATATGATGGTTCTGTATTTCCAAATTTTATTTTTTCAATAAATAAATTAAATTTTTTTCCAATTATATCATCAAAGTTACATTGATTAATATAATCTTTTAATTCATTAAATTCTCCTTTTGAAAATAAAACTTTAAATCTATTAATACGATTTAAAAAAATAATTTCTTCTTCACTTTTATACATATCATTTTTCGTTTTATTTTTGTGAATATCATTAATTGAATTATAAGTTTTTTTCTTCTTTGGAATCATATTTTTTTTTAAATAATTCTCATCATTAATTGGTAATTTTTCATCTTCAATAAAACTTGAATGATCTGAATTTTCTTCATTTTTTTCTATTAAATCACAATCTAAATGAATTAAATTATTATCTTTTTGAAATGTATTATTTCTAAAATTTAAAATAAAATTAGGTATTTTAATTTCACATTCTAATTCAATATTTTCATTTATATCTAATAATTGTTGAGGTGGTTGTAATTGAGATATATCATCTAAAATAACAGTTCTTTCAATTGATTTATCATTATGAAATGATTGATGAAAAAAAAAAGATCTTTGATGTGATTTTGGTGATGAAATATTATTTGAATTCATTTGAGAACTATTATTTGTATTTTTATTAACACTTAAATTTGAAAATGAATTTTGATATATATTAAAATCATATGAATTTCTATCATCATGAACACTTTTTGGAGTAAATAAATATTGTTCTAAATTACTTCTACGTTTATTATTTATTACTTTTTGAATTATTCCAGACATTGTTTTTTTTATTTCAAACATTCCTTTTTTTGTTACATTTGAATTTGCAGAAATTAATTTTTTATTTTTTATTATTATCATATTTTTATATAAACCAACAAATTGAGGACAAATTGAATAAAAAGGAATATCATATACTGTAAATAATTGTTTATTTTCAATATTTAATTTTGACATTAAATGAGATGACATTCCTTGAATATTAAAATAATTATCCATTAATATTATATCTTCATTTTTTTCTTTTGTTAATATTATTATGAATAATATAGAATTATTTAATACAGGAAATAAATTTACTATATTATTTGTCATAAAAATATTATTATTTTTATCTTTTGCAAATGATTTAAAAATTTTTTTTCCAAAAACATGTTTTTTTCCAATTAAAACATAATTTGATATAAAATCATTATGAATTTTTGCTAAAATTTTAGGCATTAAAATTGTACATATTTTATCTTTTAATTCATCTTTAGAATATCCAAAAAAATCTGTTATTATTTTATTACTTGTAACTATTTGTCCCTCATGTCCTTTATCACCATTTCCAATAAGTATTCCTGTTTCTTTTCCAAATAATATATTATAATAATTTATTTTAATCATATCTACTGTAGATATATAATTTTTTTTTTTTACTATTTCTAAATTTCTTTTTAAAATATAATCATTATTAACTATTTCAATATATGATAAATATAAATCAAATAATTCATTTACTCTATTATAAATATTGAATAATTCTTGAAAAAGTTTTGATATTTTTAATTTTGTTTTTCTAATTAGTTCTGTTAATTTAAAAAATTCATTATAATTAATTGAATTTTCACTCTTTTTTAAATTATTCCAAAATATTAATGAATAATTAGTATCATTTGTTATTTCTTGAACAAATTTTTTTGATAATTCTTCATATTGAAAATATAAAGAACTATTTAATTCATTTAAATCATAAACTGATTTATTCTTTCCTTTTAAATTTTGAATAAGATAATTTCTAATTTTTAATTTTAATCTAAAATAAGCAAAATATTCATTATATGTCATTTTCAATAATTGAATTTTATTTAAAACAAAAATACTTTGACAAATATTTCCAATCACATTTAAATTATATAAAGATAAAGTAATTAAAATATCTGGATAAGGTTTATTTTGTGTAATCCAAAAATCAAGTAATGAAATAATAAATGAATTTAAATAAAGTTTATTATTAGAAAAATTAGAATCAGTAGTTATCCATTCATCAGTTTTAGGAGAATAAATTTTTTGATTTGATTTAGTAATACATTTATCATTTGTACATTCACTTTTATGAACTTCTAATAAACCCATTAATAATGTTTTTCTTTCTTCATTATCATCTATTAAATTAATTATTCTTATTATTTCTTTTATAAAATATAAAACATAATATTTATTTTTAATTTTATGGAAAGGGGTTTTATATATTAATTTATAATCTAATGATTTTGTTATTCTGTAACTCACAAAACAAATTAGTAAACTTGATGAAAGAAAAACTAATCCTAAATTATCAATTGGAAAAATGTAAAAAAATAAAAAAATAAAAGAAGCCCAAACATATAATAAATGGTATATTCCAGTTAATAAAAAAACAGATTTTTCAAAAAATAAATGAACATAACAAAAATATAAATAAAAAAAAATTGAAGCTATTAAATTATAAAATAAAAAAATATATTTTGAAAAATATATTTGATTTAAAATAAATGAATAAATAATTAAATGTATTGCCATAATAAAATCATAAGAACAATTAGCTTTTGATAAATAAGAATTTGATAAATGAAATGAGTCATTATGAAATATATGAACAATAATATTCATTATAATTGTATATATAAAACAAAAAATATAAATTATAGAAATAAAAAAATTATCTTTTAAATTACAACTATTTCCTAAAATTATTAAATTTTTATCACCTTTAAAACAAAAATTTACTATTGTCATATCTAAAATCATATTATAAGCAATATACATAAAAAATTTGAAAATATAAATAAATATTTTTTTTTTAAAATCATAAAATGATTGTCTATTTGTTATTTTTGTTAATATATAAAAATAAATACCAGTAAAAATAAAAAAAAAAAATAAAATATAACCACAAACCTTATAATTATTATAATCATTTCTGAAAAAATTTTTTAAACGAGTGAATTTTTCAATATTATTTAAAAATTTATCTACTTGATTATCAGTATTTAATATTCCTAATTGTGGTGAAAAAAAACCTGAAATTATTTGAATATAAAAAAAACTTAAATAGAAGAAAACACTTAATTTTGAATTTCCATGATTAGAAACAAATATATCTGATAATATTAAAAATCTTTCTGTTATAGAGAGATTGTCTTTTTCTGATAATATTATTTCTTCATCTGACATTTTATTCTTATTTTTGTTTTTTTAATATATTATTAAAAGTTAAAAAAAAAATAATGAAAAATAAAAATAAATAAAATAGAAAATAAATATTTATAAAAAAAATAATAAATAAAAAATGGAATCATTCATAAAAGAAAATGGATTAAAAATGGAAATAATTGAAAAAGAAAATGGTTTTTATCCAGGTTCAAATATTAATGGAAATGTTATAATAACAAATAAAGAAATAAATCCTCAAACTATAATGATTCAATTGACAATGATTCAATATTGGAATAATAAAAATTTATTAAATAATATCACTATTATAAAGGAAAAAAAAATAAATACAAATAATTTTTCAGAAATAGATTTTACTTTCGAAATTCCAGAAGACCTTGAACCTAGTTTTGAATATTATTATGAAGATACTTTTGTATATTCAAGATATTTTTTAGAAACAAAATGTATATCTAATAATCAATTATATAATTGTTCATATATAATATTAATTAAAGCCAAATATATAAATATAATTTCTCCATTAAATTATAATTCAAAAAAGAATGTAACAAGATTTAAATTTGATAAAGGTGTATGTTCTTGTAATATTTTTATTGATCAAAATTATATAACTTTTGATGATGAATTAAAATTAAATATTGAAATTAATAATACAAATTGCTTATTTGATATTTCAAAATTAAAAGCTACTATTGAAAGAGAACTCATTGTTATTTCATTAAATAAGGAAAAAATGTATTATGAAAAAACTGTTAATAGTAGGAAAATAAAAGAAATATTAATTAAAAATGGAACAAATGATAATCAAGAAATGAATATTTCAATTAAAGATGATAGTGAGAAATTTAATACAAAAAAATGGAATAATCCTTATAATAATGATAAAAAAATTATAAAATATATTCCTAGTTTAGATACTTTACATATAAAATGTATTTACAAAATTAAATTTACTATTTATTTTGATGCATTTTTTGTATCTAATAAAAAAAGACCAAGAATTTTTATTCCAATATATATTGGGCATCAAAATAAAGATGAATATTATAATATTCAAAAAAAAAATAAGATTTCTATTTTTAATTCAGAACAATTAATTGATGGATTCAAAAGTTTAAATCAAAATATTGATGACTATAAAATAATTGAAGAAGAAGAAAAGGATTTTATTTATTAAATTATTATATAATATTTTTTATATTGTCAAAACATTTAAATAAATTATATTCAATATTTTAAAATGAAATCAATATAAAATTTAATTTTAAAATCATAAAATTTTAAAACATTTTTAATAAAAAATATTTAACTATAAGGAAAATGAGTTATTTAACTATGAATAGTTTTTATATTGGAAATAATGTATCTAAGAATTCATATAAAAAATATTTTGACAAAGATTATAAAATAAATTCTGCACAAATTAAAAGATCTATCTTCCAAAGAAAACAAGAAAATAATAATAAAAATATAGAAAAAAATCAAAATCAAAAAGAAAATGAAATAAAAAATAATAAAATGGATTTATATAATAATAATAGTTTTATAAATTTTTTTTATAAACCTCAAGTTAAATCTCAATATTTATCAAAAAGAGAAAATTTAATAAATATGAAAAAAATAAATAATACACAAAGACCAATTAGTTTAGAATCAAGTGAAAATATTAAAAAAAAAAATAATTTTTTAGATTATATTTCAAGATCAGAATCATTAACAAGTAAAAATTTTTTTAATCAAAGAACTCGAAATATTTTTAATAATTTAACTGATATTAATAATGATATTAAAATTAATGATGATGAAAAAATAAATGAAAAATTAAATGAATTAAATAATCAAATTGAAGAACATGAAAAAATTATAAATAATTTAAAAGAAGAAAATATTCATTTAAAAAATATAATTTTAAATTCAGGAATTCAATTAAATTTAAATAACAATAATTATTTATTTAAAGGAAGTAGAATTCAAAGAAATAATTCTGATTATTTTGATAAACTTGATTTATTAACAAAAAAATTAAATATATTAAATAATGAATATGAAAATTATAAAAAGGAATCTCAAACAAGATTTAATTCATTAAAATTAGATAATATTAAAAATGATGATTTATATCAAACTGAAATTTCAAGATTAAAAACAGAAAATGTAACTTTAAAAAATGAATATAAAATTTTAAAAGATAAATTTAATAATTCTGATGTTGATTATATTCAATTATTAAAAAGAAATGAAATTTTAAATAATGAAATTTTTAGATTGAAAAATATTATTTATAATCGTAATTCAATAGAAAATTTTTCAATTTACAATTTTTCTTTTGAAATTAAAAATAAAACAATTAAACAAAATAAAAAAGAAGGTTTGTTAAAAAGATTTTATTCATCTGTACCTAAAACAAATAATTCAAATTTAAATTTTATAAAAATAAATAATGATAATTCTGTTTATGCAGAAAAAATGATTTATAATCTTGAAACAGAAAATACATTTTTAATAAATAAAGTGCAAAAACTTGAAGATCAAGTTCATAATTATTTAAGAATAAAAATGTATAAAAAAAAGAATTCAGAACAATTTCGAAATTGGTCATCTTTTAAATAATTGTTTTTTAAATTAAATTTGTTTTAAATAGTTATAAAAATAAATTATTGAGTTAAATTAATATCAAAAGAATAAAATATTTTGAATTATAATCAATTTTTTTATTAACTAAAATAAATGAATAAAAATAAAGAAGAAAATATAATAAAAAAAGAAAAAGAAAAAGAATATAATATAGAAAGATTTATTTATTTTACAACATATTATGATTCAGATATAATGAAAAAATTAAAAGAATTATTTGAAGAAATAAATCAATCAGCATTTCAATTAAATTCAAAAAAAGAAATTCTTATAAGAGAATTAACTGAAGAAGAAAGAAATAATAATGAAATTGATTATATAAGTGGATTTCAAATTTTAGATAAAAATATAAGATTAACTATAATTGAAGGTATAACAGAAAAAGCAATAAAAAAAGTTAAAGAAACTCTACCAAAAAATCAAATGAATAATAATAAAATTAAAATATTTACAGATTCAAATATTTTATTCAATAAAAGAATATATTCAAAATTTGGTTTACAATTAAAATTTATTAAATTAAGAGATACATTAGATGAGATTTTAACTAGTTATGATATATATTTAAAAGCAAAAAAATGTAAAGAATTTTTTAATGCATTTTCTAATTTCGGTTCTATTTTAAGAAGTGAATGTATGAAAGATATTAGTAATGAAAATTTATTTTCTAATGCTGATGATTTATTAATTCTTGAAAGAAAATATGGGGATTTTTTAACTGAAGAAGATTTAACTGGGATTAAAAAAATAGTAAAAATTAAAATTAGAAAAAATAAAATTAATCTTGAAGATTTTAATTTAAAAATAATTAACAAAAATAAAAAAAATGATGATTTTATTAGAGAAAATAATAAAAATAATCAAGATAATGAAGAAGAAAATTCAAATTATATTAATGAAAAAAATCTTATTAAAAGTAAAATTGATTCACATAATTATATATTTGATAAAAAGAAGAAAAAAAGAATGAAATTTCAATTTTCTTTTTCACAAAGAATGATAAAGATTAAAAATCATTTATCAATGTTACAAAAAAAAATTGATGATGGTATTATTCCAAAAATGGAAAAATTTTGTATTAAAGATTATAATAGTGATTATAATGATTCTATTTATTTTAATTCTGGATTAAAAAAAAATTATTATGTTGGTATTGTAAATTCAATGAGTGAAAAATATTTAAAAGAAAATGATAAAAATTATTCTTATTCTAATTATTTAAGTTCTAACTTTCCTTTAATTGAGCCTTATAGAAATGAAAAATATATTGAAGAAATGGAAAATAGAAAAAAATGGATTTGTAAAAAAGATTTTAATATATATTCAAAACCTAGTACTGAAAAAATTTATTTTCCAAAAATTGATAATCCATTATAAATTTAATTTAATATTATTTTTATTTAATTGAATGTAAATTTGAATAACAAAAATTAAATTATATAATATTATATATTATTATTTGATTTAAAAAAGAATATTGATTATTTTATTTTTTTGATTTAAAAGACAATTTCAAAATTATTATTATATATATAAAATATTAATTATTGGAAATAAATATTTCATCAATTTCTTTATTAGGTATTTTAATTTTTTTTAAATGAATATTTTTTGAATTTTTTGTTTTGTTTATAATAAAATTATTATTATATTTATCAAATAAACTTTCTTTTTTTAAAAATTGTTGAATATCAAATTTAAGTCTTTCAATTTCATTAAAAGTATTATTTTTTATTAATTTTACTTTAATTTTATTTGTTATGTTTTTATGAGATTTTAATAATAAATTATCAACTGATTTATTTGCTTCTTTTATTTTAATCAAATTTTTATTTATCATGACACTTTTATTTCTTGGTTGAATTGGTTTTAAAATATTTCTTTTTCTTTGACTATTATTAGGTTGAAAAATAGTTTGACTAGTTGTAGTTGAATTTTTAATAGGTGAAAGTCTTTTCATAGATTTTTGTTTTAATTTATTTTTTAAAATTTGTTTATCAATTTCTTTGATTTGAAAATTTAGGCTATCAATATCAGTTTTAATTTGAGTAATCATTAATTTTTGTTGTTCAATTAAATTAATATATTTTCTTTCATTTGAATGAAATAATCCTTTTTTTGTTGAAAATTGAATATTTAATATATCAAAATTAATATTATTAAGATTCTTTATATTTTTATTATTTAATTCATTTATTTTTTTATTCTTTTTATATTCTATATTTTCTTTTACAACATTACATTTTTTTTCTAATTTCTTTATTAAAGAATTTTGATTAGAAATTCTATTTGAATTTAATTTTAAATAATCTTTTTTTAATTTTATTTCTTCCTTTAAATTAATAATTTTATTATTTAATTGTATTATATCTTCTCTTTTCTTTTTTTTTGAGTCTAAAACATATATATTTTTTATTTGTTTTTTATTTATCTTATTTAAAAATGAATTTTCAAATTTTAAACTTTCACACATTTTTTCTTTTTTATCAATTTCATTATCTAATAAATCTATGTTATTTAAACTCATTACAATATTTATTTCTTCTTGTGCATTTTTTATTTTTTCTTTATAGTTTTTTATGAGCTCCAAATAAGAATTATTTGTTTTAAAACTGTAAAAATTATTTGAATTTTTAAATATTATTGATTTTTCATTTGTTTCACTATAAAAATAATTTAAATATGATTCTATTTTTGAAGAAATTTGTATTATTGATCTTTTTAATTTATTAAATAATTGTAAATTATTTTCTAAATCAATTTTTTCATTCTTTATTTTTTTTTCTTTTTGTTCATCATTAAAATTAACATTTGCCATTAATTCATTTTTTAGATTCTTATCATATGAATCTTTATTTTTATTATCTTTATTTTTAAAACAATCTAAATTTTCATTACTTAGGGTTTTATTATTTATATTTTCATTTAAAATATTATCTTTATTTATTATTTCACTATCATCGTTATTATGTTCTTCACATATTTGATTACTTAAATTTTCTTCTTTTTTTAATTTATTTTCATTTTCCATTGAATAAATAATAAATTATATATAATATAAAAACAAATTTTATATTCAAAATTATAATTATAATATCATTATTCAAATTGTATATTTATAAAAACCTAAATTGAATTTAAATAAATATTGATTTTAAAAATTATTTAAAAGTATTAATATTATTTATAATATTTTATGCATATTATAAAATTAAAAATCTAATTAACAATGACATTTCAAAAAAATAATTTATTTAAATTGTTTTACATCAATATCTGAATTTAATTTCTTTGTTAATTGTTCTGTTAAATAGTTTAAATATATAACATTATTATTTATATCACCTTTAATAATATCTTTTAAATTAGGATCTAAACTCATTCTAAAAAAATCATCAAAATAAATTCTAAAAATATGTTTCCTATTATTAGAATTACACAAACCAAATAATTCAATATCAGATAAAATAATTGAACCATTTTCTTTTGAGTTAGAATTTATTTTATTAAGTATACTTTCTCTATTAATATTAATTGATCCTTCAAATTCTAAAATATTCTCTTTTTCTCTGTTAATAATTTGACTAATTGTTGATATTTCATCTTTTATAAAAGATGATACATCTGTCATTATAAATAAATTTAATTTAGGAAAAATGTCAAAATTTAAATTTTGAATAAAATTTGAATCGTTATTTAAAATTTCTATTATTGAATTTATATTATATCCATTTAATTGAATTATATTATTATTATTTTGATTTGTTTTTATTTCATTCATATTTTCATCAATTGGAAGTGATAATCTATCTTTTTCTTTATTTTCACTTAAAATTATTTGGATATTAAATGTAGATGAAATTAAAGTTTTAAATGATATTGGATTTTTATATACAATAATTATTTTATCATAATCATAATATTTTATTCTAAAAACATCTATTAAAAATGGTATAAAAGTTTTTTTATTGTTTTGTATTATTTCTTTAATAAATTTTGAATATTCTTTACTAAAATATTTTAATTTATCATTAGAAATAAAGTGTTGATAATTATAGTCATAAATTTCAAAATAAAGGAAATTATCATAAGTATAATAAATATTCATATCAAAATCTGATAATTTTGAATTTCTAAAATTCTCAATTGAAAATTGATTCATATTAGGAGAAAATGAATCAATAATATCAAATATCTTTAATTTATAATAAGGATATAATTGAATTAAATCATTAGACAATAGTGATTCAATTTTAAATTCATTTATTGTATTATCATTATTATTTTTATTTTTATTTTCATTTTCTAACAATTGTGAATATGTACTTTCTTTA
>Ga0256407_10002718_pt1 | contig 33069 bp, 14 predicted proteins | sample RumenRJG_04DNA_FD_193489 | JGI IMG/M metagenome (GOLD analysis project Ga0256407, IMG submission 193489) | Bovine rumen microbial communities from Lethbridge, Alberta, Canada - RJG_04 | ecosystem: Host-associated > Mammals > Digestive system > Stomach > Rumen | place: Canada: Alberta...
GGGCCAAGACCGCTATTCCCGCTCTGAAATCAAGATGCTGACGGTGGTCGATGTCAAGGCACTCAGCAAGCAGATTGACGAGTATTCGGCTCAGTTGCGCAAACTCGACATCGAGATCCAGGCATTGAACTTCCAAACCGAACTAAAATAAATATAGGCATCCGCATTCACAGGGCGAACCGAAACCCCTATTGGTACGCTGCCCGGAGCCGTCAGCACTCTGTTCGATTCAGGAACTTTCACGGCGCAGGCTCAGCACGTCCTCACTCGCATGCACAACTCATGCTACACGTAGCACTACCACCCGGTTGACTATGAGTGTCGGATGCCTTCCTTTAGTGTGCCTTGGGTGCTCCTTTACTCTCCTATATCATAGTTACTGAAAAGAAGCAATCAGAAAGATGTTGTCATATTATTAGGGAATCGTGCGATAGGGTGTGGATAGCATAGCGAGATCTATCCAAGCTATAACAGTTTGTGTTGGAGGGGCAAGCTAGGGAGTGACTGATGGTTATTAGGTTCCTATTGAAGGAGGAATCTGAGTGAATACCTTTTTGAAGAGCTTTTCTTCTGCTTTTAAAATACGTTGAATATGTTTAATGGAGCGTCAATTATCTGTGAAACGTCCATTAAAACAATCTGGGAATCTGTAGTTCCTTCATCATTAAGATATTTGTGGACTTGTAAATTGTATGTTATGAAGACAGTCTTTAAATCATATTTGTTGTCATCATTATCATTAATCAAGACTTTAAAGTTTTGAATATGATTTTGGCACCAATTATTGCGCTTAATAACAATTTTCAAATCGTCTTTTGTTTCTCTTTCTTGTGTTATTACACTCCATAACGACCGACTTTCCATATAGTTTTTAAGTTCAATACAAACAATTTTCTTAGTAATCATGTCTATAAGAAGAAGGTCAATATCACCTAAAGAATTCTCGTTATCTAGCATCTCTCCCTTTCCTATCTTTACACCTTGGAACACCTTCAGATTAGATATGCCTAGATTTGAATATAGTTGATACATTTGCTGGTTGAACATTAGTCCCTTCTTTTCTCTGACTGAGCCTAAATAAGTTTTCATTTCGTTTGATGATGCTCGCAATATCCCATTTGACAGTCTCTCTAAGAAAATTGAGAAACTTATATATAACGATTTGTAACTAAACATTAATTCGTTATTATATAAAACCCAAGGACGTGTTGACATCTGGAACAACCTATTGTGACGATGGGGATAGAACTCACTATAGTCCAATCCTGTAGAAGCCTCCTTAGACATGATGAAATGTTTCTTAAAGGAGTTATAACAATCTATATTGTTGGAGCTGAAAAAAGAATTCACAAACTTTTCTTCAGTCATAACATATATGGCAACATCTTGAGCGAAAGATAATTCCAAGCACCTATTTATAACTTGATGAAAAGTTGTATAATCGAAACCGTATTCTTCCTTAAACGCTTTCGTAAATGATGGGCTTTTAGTGTCAACGTCAATTTGTGGTAATTCCTCTACCTTTTTCCTAAATTTACTCAATTCATCAAATCCATCTTCTCTTAGTTTTGAAAAATAACGATCAAATAAATCCATCTCTTGCAAAGGAAAGCAAAATCTTCCACTTTCTAAAACCCTAAGTCGTGCCTTTTCTCCTCGAATATATAAAACATCAAGATACATTCCGATGTTGTATAGCAGACTGGCGTAAGCAAATATCATGTTAATATCATCAAATGATGGCAATATAGATTCTTCTGTATTATAACCATTCCTTATAATGAGCTCAATAATATAACATGCTGCATTATCCCCTTCCGAATAGCTAACTGCCGATAATTTTTGATTTTCGTATTTTTCACCGATATTTGAAAGGAACTCATCTATTCCTTTGTATCTTGCTCTTCCAAGTGCTTTCCAGTATTGAAATGCATGATGGAGTTTCAATAGCTTGATCAGAAAACTCTTATTTGCAACTGCCCTAAGGGATTCTTTGAGCCTATTCTCAACATAATTCTGTATAGTTATAGCAGTGGCTTTTGACTCGGACACACTTAGGAGATTATCTTTCTGATAATCCCTTAAAATGACAGATGCTATATCATCCAGAAGTGTCTCACAACATCTTTTACATACATAGTAAAGGTTTGTTTCACCATCCATATTAAGAAGAATGTCTGGGTCGTTTGTTCCCTGAAGGATATGCCCTTTACAGCTTTTAAATGTTTGGCTAATCATTGATTTATATTTGGGGTTTATTCCTTCTTTGTATTTTTTCAACCCTTGAAATAGATGCAGAATTATATTCCTTTCAAGATGCTCATTCGTATAGTTGTCAGCATCTGTGAGAGGAATATAATAAACGAATATGTCAGTACTATTCACTTTCCTCTTTTTCATCTTGTATGAATTGCCATTATACAAAATCAATTCTATAACAATGTTTGTGCTAACAAGTTGTGTCTTTGTTTGGAATTCAATGCAATATGTCCATAGAACGATACTTTTAGCAATCTCTTTTGTTAAGTCTGGAAAGTAGTTTCGCCGAACAGATAAAATAAGATGTCCATTAGAATATTCTCCAATGAATGTGTTTTTAGAAGAATCGCGAAATGGTACATATATAGGTAAATTTGTTGAAATGTCACAATAACGTTCAACTAAGAATCTATTATTGCCCACAGAAAGATAGTGTAAATCTTCCACTTTTGCATTTTCATAACGTAACTGGAGGGCATTTCCTATAACAATAGTAAAAATCGTTTTAGGGTTCAAAGATACGTTGTTATAAAAGGTTCTTTGATTGTTATAATAAAATGCAAATGAGTCTAATTCTTGACCATGTATTTTTACCCTTAAATTCTTGCGGTCTTCAATATAATACCACAGATCTAGAGGATCAAAGTCAACTGTATTCAGAATAACCTCTAAGTCCTCAAAAGGCATAATAATAACCTCATTTTCTCCAAAATTCATACAAGAGCCGTGCTGTCCTAGGACATCAATTGCTAGAATGACATTAATTTTGAAATCTGGATATTTTGTATTCAAATAACTATAGACCCCCTTATTATAAAGCTTATATGAATTAAGCGCTTCTGGTTTCATAACAGTTTGGATGCATAGTATTTTATCCTTATCAACTCGAAATATTAAGGAAGGTTGTTCGTCAACTTCTCCTCTCCCTATACTTTGATAATTAGATAAGGCTCTGGTCCTAAGCAATTTTTGCAATGTTTCATTCTTATACAATTCAAACCAGCTACCTTTCACACCTTCATAATATACGGATAGAAGTAAGCAAAAAACAGAAGACAATAATGCTGAAGGTTGTAGTATCAAATATTCACCAGTGGTTAAACGCATAAATGGCAGCCTCTCAATTATAGAAAACTCATTATCAGGAGAATCTATCCTGATAGGGACGTCAATGTCTAACACCAAATGGTTGAAATCATCAATCGTAAAGTGATGTGCTTGAAGGATCTCGTTGAGTTCCTTTCGTTTTAAGACCACAGAGTCCTTCAATAAACTCAGTTCTTCACTAATAGGTACGTGAAGAGTTCGTTTGTCTGGACAACCAAGTTCATACCTTGTTAATGATAGTCTGGATGCAATTGAATCTGAAATGGTCAACAAGATTAAAGCCAAATTTAAGTCTTTACATTTTATTTCGTTTTCTGCGATAAGATTTAAAAGCGTGCTAACATCCTTTTGAAAATTACAATATTGGCCAGGGAAAACTTTAAAAGTTTTGCCGTTAGCATGAACACTGTCAACAAATAAGAATTCTTGAAATGGGAGGTCTTGATTGTACTTATTAACAATCTTGTTCATTGGATATATGAACTCTTCCATAGTGGGTATAGTTTCCCCTTGGGTCTTATATACACAAAATTCTGTCATATTAGCTAAAATTCCCGAAAACAGAGAATTTTCTTTACATAGTTGTAAAATAGACAAATATGTGAGAGCAGTTTCTTTATTATACTCCTTTATGGTTTTATTAAGTTTACTTACTATGCCCATATCCTTTTTTCGTTTAGGTGCAAATATACATGTTTTTATTCAGATATTGACGAAAAAGCAATTTTTTTGTTGTCTATTACTATATTTTTGGCAAAAGGTTATGTGTTTTGTAGAAAAATTGCTATCTTTGCACACATATTATAATAAGGTAAGAGATATGGAAACTAAAGACCTGAATAGAATTAAAGTTGTTCTCGCAGACAAGAAACGTACGAACAAATGGCTTGCGGAGCAGTTGGGAAAAGATCCTGCAACTGTTTCCAAGTGGTGTACTAATTCAGCTCAACCAAACCTTGAAAACTTGATGGACATTGCTAAATGTCTGGAAGTTGACCTCAATGAATTGGTAAGAATGTAATAATCACAAAGAAATGAAGCAAGAAGAGATTGAAAATATCCTGAAAATGCGTGTTGCAGTGTATCATGCTGGTGTCAAAGCAGATTTCTGGAAGGACATCAATGCCAATGGTGCAACGGCTATGATGGACTATATATTTCCCAAGTCAGGGCAAATGGCTTACTATAATCTGCTAATGGAGCAGATGAAAGTAGAGCACAAGATGTTGACAGGAGGTGTTTATTCCCTTTTCAAACTGCCTGTTCAGGTTGAAAAAGAAATTGTTGACTATTTAAGGAATCATTCATTTGACTTCCTGAATATTGGTCAAGATGCAGATGCCTATTTGGAACAGATGGATACCATTGCTACAGACCACAGGTTTGACATAGTCTGTATTGGATCTATTTTAACCAATGACATTGACAATCAATTGCGTCTGTGTGCATCTCACTACAGATATGCTTTTACTAATCATGTAAAATCCTTCCCATATTTCGAATGACAAGAGATACTCAATATAACTATAAACTTGGCAAGGGGTGCGGTCTTATAGAAGAGACCCTTGCTTTGTTGTCTGTGTATCAGAAAGGCATGACCAAAGACGAGTTAGCCGGATATGTGCATCAGTACAATACATTAAGCAGAAGCACCGAAAAGCGAAGCCAAGATATAGTAAGAATTGTATTCTATTCCCGCTTTATGCGTAGGAATCCCGATGTAGCCTTTTGGTTGAAGACCATTAGGGAGAAAGGACTGATGCTTGCACAGTTTAATCAACTTTTGATGTTGTACTGTGCTCGTGACAACGCAGTTTTCTATGACTACGTGATGCAGGAGATAAATGTGCTCAGAGAAGAGCAGAAGGCCAATATACCCAAAGACAATTCTATTAATTACGTCAAAAAGATAGCAGAAACAGGTGATGTCAAGTGGGGCGAGAAGATTCAGAATCGCCTTGCCAGTTACTTAAAAACCCTATTGGTAGAGTTTAATTTTGCAGATAAGAAGGGGACTATTCTTCCTTTCGATATTGCCAACTTCACTGTTCTCTATTTGATGCATGAGCTTCATTTTGCTGGTTTGTCAGATGTAGCCATCTGGAATCATGAGGACTGGCAGCTATTCGGTCTTGACAAATACAAAGTGTTAGAGAAGATTATGGAACTGAACCTGAAAGGGGGCTATATTGCCCAGAGTACAGGCGATTTAATGACTATATCGTGGAACTATCAAACGATGGAGGAGTTTATAAATGGGACGTTATGAAGACAAATTAGACCAGGCGCTTCAATATCTGAAAGAGCCGAGCCGGCTATCTCCTACAGGATATAGTCCTATTGTGTATTTGGTTTATCAGCCAGAGGATGTGATGACAGTGAGGAATCTTGTCGATACATTCCTTCCTTCCAAGGCTGAGTTCTATGGGCTAAAGACTCATTTCCTTTCCATGGGAGAGATTATAGATCAATACATCAATCATCATGGCTACCTTGACATTTGGGCAAGTCCCGCAGTCAATGAGGAGAATCTGTTCAACAGCATCCGTCAAGAGGTAGTTTCCGAGGAAAGTCTTGAAAAGGCTATCCTTGAAACACAGGAAGAATGTCTTTCTGAAGGGAATGCTCTACTCGTCATTCGTGATTTGGAGATGCTTCACCCCTTCCGTATGATGGGCGTTATCGAGAATAACATATATAACCAGATAAAAGTACCCATCCTTGTTCTATATCCAGGAGAGACCATGGGAACAGCCCGTTCTTTCTTGGGAATCTATAATCAAGATGGTAATTACCGTTCAGTCAATTTCTAATAAAAAGTCCTATGCAAAAGATACAAGATTTATTCGATCCGTCGAAACAGCTCAATAGAACTATTGAGAGCGTCGTGACATTTGGAGCCAATACAGTCCAAGACCTCAATTCGGAAATACGGGAATATGTAGTAACAGAAAAGCTACATAAGAACTATGAAGATGTCATCGGAGACCTCCAGTCTGCATTTGAAAATGGCAGTAAAGAGGTCGGTATTTGGGTAGCCGGTTTCTACGGCTCTGGTAAGAGCTCCTTTGCCAAATACTTGGGACTGTCCTTCGATAAGAGTATTCTGATAGAAGGTGTAACCTTTGGTGACAAACTGATGAGCCGCATCAACGACGTTGGGATTACGGCTATGCATAAGACCATCATTGCACGTCACAATCCACAGGTGGTGATGATAGACCTCAGTGTTCAGAATCCTGGCGGCAAGATTGCACTTGTCAGCGACATAGTCTATTATGAGACACTAAAGCTCTTAGGTATCACTACTTCAAGTGACCAGAAGGTGATGTGTTTCATCGATATGTTGCATAGTGAAGGCAAGTATGATGAGTTCTGCCAGTTGGTTGAGACGGAAAAGAAGAAATCTTGGAAGGCGGTAGAGAGCAATGACCTTATCGCCAACATGTTTGCAGCTGAATATGCTCCGAGACTCCTTCCTGCCTACTTCCCTGACAGTGACAGCTATAACCGCATCGTTATCAATTCGGCAGAGAATGAGAAAGAGCGCTTCACCCGTCTGATAAAGCTCATTAAAGAAAAGACTGGTCATGACAAAGTCATCTTCGTTCTTGACGAGGTGGGCCAGTATGTCGCTTCTAATGTCGAATTGATTCTGAACGTACAGGGCATGATGCAGATTTTCAAGGATGAGTTCCGTGGAAATGTATGGGTGATTGCCACTGCACAACAGACGTTGACAGAGGACAACCGTAATGCCCAGGTCAATTCTAATGAACTGTACCGTTTGGCAGCTAGATTCCCTGTCAGGGTTGACATTGAGGCCAATGACATCAAGGAGATTATCACCAAACGATTGCTGGGGAAATCGAATGAAGGACTTTCGTATCTAAAAAAACTCTTCACTCAAAACGAAGGTGCTCTAAAGAATAATACCCATCTTTCCCTACAGCCTAAGAGTATCTACAATCAGGTGCTGACAGACGAGTCGTTTGCCAATCTATATCCCTTTTTGCCCGTTCATATTGATATTCTCTTATCATTACTCCAGAAATTGGCAAGCAGAACGGGAGGTGTTGGACTGCGTTCCGTTATTCGTCTGATTCGCGATATTCTTGTTGACAACAAGCTTGCTGATGCCACCATTGGGCAGATGGCTGGGCCTGAACATTTCTACGATGTGTTGCACACCGATATGGACAAAGGAGCAACAAAGGAAGTGGTGATTGCTGCCGATAAAGCCATTCAGGTGTTCAATGGCAATGCGCTTGCAGTCCGTATCTGCAAGTCGATTGCTGTCATGCAGTTGCTTGATGACTTCAATCTGTCATTCGAAAACATCTGTGCATTGCTACAATAGGATTGGCGGTTCGGTTGACAAGCCAAAGGTTCGCGAGATACTGGACGAGATTACTATGAGCGATGGTCTGACCCTACAGGAGATAGATGGTAAATATCAGTTCATGACCAATGCCATCCTCGGTATTCGAGAAGAGCGCAACAAGATTATTCCTCGTGAGAGTGAAAAGGCAGATGTGCTGCAAGAACAACTCAAGGATATGATGTCGCCTGCTCCATCTGTGAACGTGTATTCCACCAAGACCATTACTGCTGGCGTGGAACTGACAGAGCGTAATCGTCCCTATATGATTTTCGCCACACAAAGTTTGAAACTGAATGTCCGTTTTGTGACAGGTGCTGACTTTGAGGAAACTCGCCAACTGTTGCTCACAGAGAGTGCAAAGAAGGAGAATGAACGTACGCTCTATTGGCTTTGTACTCTTGCCAAAGACAAGGAAGACTTGCTTCAGGAAATTGTGCGTTGCCAGACGATTAAAAACCGTCACCTCAATGAGACAAATAAAGAGATTCAGGCTTACCTCCGTGCCCAGCAAGATATGGCAGAAGAGAAAAAGCGTGACCTAAACAAACTTTTGCGCGATGCTTGGAACAACAGCGAAATCATCTTCAGAGGTTCTCCGCAACAGGTGAATGCCGACACCTATAAGACTGTTGCCCTCAAACAGATTGCAGAAAAGGTGTTTAATAAATATCCTATGGCAGCTACCTCGATGAAGGGCGACTGTGTCACCACCTTAGCTAAATATGCTGATATTACGACAATTCCTACTGCCTTGAATCCCTTTGGTATCATTGACACCAAGAAGGGCATTATTGACCCGTCTTACTCAGCTATCAGCGAATTGAAGGACTTCATTGCCTATCGTAACGAGACTACAGGACAGGAACTGACTACTCACTTCGAGAAAGATCCATATGGTTGGTCAAAAGACACAATTCGTTACCTCGTAGCTTTGATGCTGAAAGCCAGTATCATTCAGATTCGTGTTGCTGGTAAGGATGTCACAGTGTTTGGAGAGACAGCCGTTGATGCCATGTCAACCAATAATAACTTCAATAAGATCAGTATCTCGTTGAATACTGATGGTGAACTTTCTGTGCCTGAATTGCTGAAAGCAGCTCAGAATCTGACGGCATTGTTCAACAGTGGACGTATCGCTCCTGTTAAAGACCAAATTGCACAAGAGGCATTAAAAAAGATGACTCGTTTTCTCCCACAACTAAACAGGTTATTACCTGATTTTGAGCATTTCCAATTAGAAGGTTTGCAACTTTTCAAACAGGCCATCAACTATGCCCAACGTATTAAGGACACTGAAGGTGGTGATGCAGCATTCCTTTTAGGAAAAGATGCCGATTGCTACGAGGCTTTCCGATATGCAATAGATATTTGCAACTGCGATAAACAGTCGAACATTCTAAGCAGTCTGAAGCATATAGAGAAGCTAACGGCTGACTCAAAGAAATTACCAGGTCTTCAGCAGTTAGCCAATTATCGTAAGCAGATGGTAAATGTTGACCAATTGCTGAGTGAGTTTGTCGGCAATCCGTATTTGTACAAGGTGGCTTCTGAAATCACGGAACTCAAAGATCAAGTAGATAGTTATGTGAATGAGGCTTGTATCGCCTTCCAGACAGAGTGTAACAAGGCGATAGCCCAAACCAAAGAAGAAATTACACATACTGAAGGCTTTGGTAAATTGACAGAAACAGAACAGCAGGTGATAATCACCAAAACGGACGAACTGAACTTGGAATATTCATCACCAACTTTGGATAATCTCCAGAACATGGTCAATAAATATACGACTTACTATATCCAAGGTGGAGATGTTGATAAGATTCGCGGTCAGGTTAAAGAGTTAGTGGCAAAACACGCTCCGGCTGTTGTTACCACGCCACCAGCTGCACCACAAACGCCTCCCGCTGATCCTAATGGTGCGCACGAGCCAGCCAAACAACCTCGCCAAATGAAGTTGAAGCGCAGCCTGACTACTCGCGATGAAGTGCAGCAGGTTATTACCGAACTGCAAAATCATCTGGATGATGTCAGCGAAGAGCATCCCATTGAATTTAGTATTAACGAATAATCCCATACGATAAGAGATGATTTCACAAGGTGGAAAGAAAATACTGGAACGATTTGTCAGCACGGCCAAGAACCTGCTGATGGAGAATGTCACTCAGATGCTGCAACAGCATTATGGCATCTGGGCTGATGGTCACAGTATACCTGTTGAACAATTGCCCAATCAAGATACGGACAACGTCCATACGGCCCGAATGCTTCGTGAACGGTTGAAGCACCTATTAGCAGCTTTACCTGAAGAAAAGGCTGAGAAAGAAAAGTTGGCTGTTGGTCAGCTCATATCAGAACAGGCATTTACCCAGCTAAACCGTTTCTGTGCATTGCGAATGTGTGAGGAGCGTGACCTTATCTTGGAAAGCATCCGGGGTGGCTACGATTCCGTAGGTTTCCAAAGCTATGATGCAATAGCTTCTCAGGTAGCAGCACCCAAATACGAACGCTATAAGTGGTATTTGCACAGCATCTTTGATGAACTGAGTGTTGAACTGCCTGCTGTCTTTGATCGTTTCTCACCTTATGGGTTAGTATTCCCTGACGAGAGTACACTGCTGAAATTGTTGCAGCTCATAAACGATAGGCAACTGTCAGAGTGGTATGACGAGCAGGATGGTATCACTGTGAACTTCTGGACAGAAGACGAGACTTTAGGCTGGATGTTCCAAGATTATAACTCTTTGGAGGAACGTCGCCAGATGCGTGAGGAAAGCAACAAACCTCGTAACAGCCGTGAGATGGCTGTACGCAATCAGTTCTTTACACCAGAATATATCGTTCGTTTCCTGTCAGACAATTCTTTGGGGCGTATCTGGTATGAAATGACTGGCGGAAAGAGTCGCATTGGCGAGGACTTATGCCAATATATGGTACGCCGTCCTGACGAAGTTTTGGCTGAGCGACAGCTAAAGGAACCAACAGAGATTCTCTCTCTTGATCCCACCTGTGGCTCCATGCACTTTGGCATCTATCTCTACGAGGTGTATGAATATATCTATATGGACGCATGGGATAACCAGCCCTCATTGCTTCACGGTTTCCGCGAGATTCATACCCGTGATAGTTTTCAACGTGAGGTGCCAAAGTTGATATTGGAAAACAATATCTTTGGCTGCGAGATTGACCCACGCGCTTTGCAGTTGGCAGCTCTCAGTTTGTGGCTTCGCGCCCAAAAGAGCTACAGCCAAATGAATATTCCCTCTAATGAGCGTCCATTGATTAAGCGAAGCAATCTGGTGTTGGCAGAAGCAATGCCAGGCAACAAACGATTGCTCAATGGACTGATAGAGGAATTGCCTGCACCCATGCGCAACCTGATTAGGAAGATATGGGAGAAGATGCAGTTTGTGGGTGAAGCTGGACTACTCTTCAAAATGGAGAAAGAAATTGAAGAGGATATTGACTACTTGCGCCAGAACTGGGGCAAGGTGAACCAATATCGTTACGCATCTTTATTTGCTACAGATGAACAAAAGGCAAAGATTTTAGCAGAGAATGAGTCACGAAAAGTCCTCAAACAAAATAAGGAGGAGTTTTTCAATGAGATAACAGAGCGATTGCGGGAATCCTTACAACAGCTATCTGCACAGTTAAGTGAAGAAGAGGGTTATGAGAATGCTCTGTTCACAGAAGATGCTACCCGTGGCTTTGCTTTCATCGAACTATGCCAAAAACGATTCGATTGTATCGTGATGAATCCTCCGTTTGGTGAAGGTAGTGAGAATACAAGTGATTATTTAGATGCCAATTATCCTAATTGGTGTAGAAATCTTGTTTGTGCTTTTTTCATTAGGATGAAAGAAATTCTTAATGAAGGGGGCAAACTTGGAGCAATCTTTGACCGAACAGTTTATATTAGAAAATCTTATGAGAAATTCCGCAAATCAGAACTTTGTGGCTACATTAATTGTTGCGCTGATACTGGTTGGGGGGTCCTTGATGCTATTGTTGAAACTTCTGTTTTAGTACTAAACAAAGGCAAATCTGATGGCAATGCAGTTTTTGTTGATCTTCGTGATGAAAAGTATAAAAACACCATCTTATTTCAGAAAATTGCAGAATTCAACAAAGGATATAATAATCAAAATGTTTTTGTTCGCCAATCAAATGAATTCTTATCTCTACCAAATTCTGTCATTGGTTATTATTTTGCAGATGACATAATTGAATTATTCCAAAATTGCAGAAATATTGCAGATTCCGGTTTTGAATCAAGAGGTGGTTATAAGTTTTTTGTCGACATGTATTGGAGACTTTACTATGAGGTTGATGAATCAAAACATCATTTTAATGTTGCTAATGGTGGAGCATTCAGTATGTTCTATTCTCCTTACCGCGACAAAGTTGAATGGATAGATGATGGTATAAGAGCAAAAGCCATCAAGAATTTCCGTTGGACAAACTCTGAATATCAAAAAATGTATGGAGCTTCGTTTGGTGAACAAGGTGACATTCTTGACACTCAGATAATGAAGTCTGACTTTTATTTCACACAAGGCTTTTACGGAATACCATTGGAGGATTCCATTAAGAGTTATATTATACTATCCTATATCAATTCTGTGTTAACACAATATACAGTTAATCTATATACTGGTGTTCACAAGAAAGAAGGGTATGTAAATCTTTTGCCGATGCCTCAAGACTACTATTCTCGTAAATCGGACATTGAGCGCATCACCAATAAAATTATTGTGATTAAACGCCACTGGTTCAGTCTTGACGAGACCAATTTGGAATATCATGGGTTGATAGCCCAAATTGGAATTGCTCATAACATAGAAAAAGAACTCTTAAAGATGCAGGAGCAATTGAACGAGGACTATATCTGCTATCAAGAATTAGTTCGTGAGAACGATGACCTTTGGATGGACTTGGCAGAAATAAAACCAGATAGCGATTTCCGCAAGACATTGAACGACTACAAACAGCGTCGCCCCTACGAGGAACTGCTATCCATCGATGGAGCCAGCAACACGAATGTGATAGACAAGAAGGTAATGGCACAGGAAATCGTGATGGAACTGGTAGGTATGGCCTTCGGCAGATGGGATGCAGATTATGCTACAGGCAAGAAAACAATCCCAGAGTTTGGTGATGTCTTCGATGCCCTGCCTTTCATGCCAGTTGTCTCTCTACAGAACGAATCCAGCCCGAATGCTTCTGGTTCAGGATTCCCAGCCAGGGAACAAAACATTCCCAGTAAGGGAACAAATAATTCCCAAGGTGGGAATACTAACGGAGCTTACTTCTCCATTCCAGAGGATGGCATCCTTTCTATGGATGCTGACTCTCCTTTGTCGCTGACAACCCATGTCCGCGATGTGATGCGCTACATCTGGGATGAGCGGGCTGACGATATAGAATATGAATTGTGTCAACTGATAGGCTGCAAGAACCTGCAGAATTATCTGGAAAGCCCAACAGGCTTCTTCGACTACCACTTCAAACGCTACACCAAGAGCCGTCGCAAAGCTCCCATTTACTGGCCATTGTCGAGTGAAGACGGAAGTTTGACCTACTGGGTGTATTATCCCAAATTGAATCAAAATACGTTGCATTCACTCATTCTGAAGCTTCGCGACGAGAACGAACGTTTGCATTCACAGATTGCAGCCACCACCGATAAGACGCAACAAACACTATTGCGTGGCCGCCAGCAACAGGTGGAGGGTATGATGGACGAACTGAATAACATCATCAATGCTGGCTATAAGCCCAATCATGATGATGGCGTACCCGTTACTTCCTGCCCATTGGTGAAACTGATAGCCCATCGAGGCTGGAAACAGGAATGTACTGAGAATTGGGAAGACCTGCAAAAAGGTGAATACGACTGGAGTCATTTGGCCATGAGCATGTTCCCTGCCCGTGTCACCCAAAAGGCCAAGAAGGACTGGTGCCTCGCCCTGACTCATGGACTTGAACACCTCTGCGAGAACAAACCCAAGGAGAAAAAGACTCGCAAGAAGAAAGTGGATGCAACAGAACAAATGTTAGATCTATAAGAAAACTACAACCTAATGGATATACAAGGATATATACTCGACCACTGGATGGGCAAGATGTCAGCAGAACATCCTGTACTGATGGTCTATGATAAAGAAGGCATCTATTACGACTTGCTGCCGATGCTGAAAGACAGGGATGTCAAGGTGATTGATACCACACAGGCTCATCTGCATGCCAGACTGTCGGCACAACGCTATTGGTGTAAGGAACTATCCCTAAACAAAGATGCCAGAATGGTTATCTACCGCAAGCGTACGATGCCCAATAATAACCGTTTGTGGGTAGAAGAGCCGTATGCTGCCTTCGTGAAGGGTGGATGTATCTTCCCGCAAGGACCACAAGATATATATGAGAATATATGCCGTAGCTTCCTGCCTGCTAAACAAAATGAACTGAATCAATTGTTTGAGGTGGGTGTGCCATCGTTTAATCTGGTAAATGCCCTGCTTGATGGTGCAGCCTATCCAGAACTGGAACAGTTGACTGGCGGTAAGAGTGTCACAGAAACCACTATCGGGTTGTTGTCACTCAATTCCTGTGCAGACATGAAGTGGCAAAAGGAATGGAAGGCATTCTCAGAAGCCCAGTTCCCAGGTCTCGACACATCGGGCAGCACCTTGCAGGAGATACAATCGAAGCTGTGGTCATATCTGCTGTTCAGTGAATTTGTATTTGATTTACCAGAAGATTTGCCAGACAACCTGAAGAGTGTAAGCATCGCTCCAGTGGAAATGAAGGAAAAAGTATATCTGATCTGTGATCAGCTGCGCAATAGAATTGACCTAAGGGAAAGATATGTCAAGGCTGCCAACAAAGTGACTGAACAACTGGGACTGACTGATGCCTTTGCCAAAGCGAAGTATTTGGGCATGAGAGTAACTTTCAATTTCGAGAATAGTGTAGAGTATGACAGGTTTATCTCATGTCTGAAAGAAGGCAAGCAAGAAGAAGCCCATGCTATGCTTGACAAGAATAAGAAGGATGTCTGGTATCAGGAAAATGCGGAAGTAGCAATCTTCTGGGATTTGGCAGAACAAGTCATTCGTCTGATTGATAGTGTCAACAAGGGCATCAAGGCAGATGGGACATTGAAGGAACTGGTGGAATGGTATGCCGCCAGTGGGTGTGAGGCAGATGGAGCTTTCCGTAAATATCACACAGAAAGATTAGGCGCTATGAGTATGCCTCGACAGGAAAAACAACTGACAGAGTATCTCAACGCACAATATCGTGACTTTACAGAACGTGCTGTTAAGGTATATCAAGACAACATTCTACAGTTGAAGGACGAAAAAGAACTGAGGAATCAGGGATGTCCTGAGATTGTTTATCCTGCTCTGAAAGAGGGGAAACGCGTGGTGCTGGTAACAGTAGATGCTTTCCGCTATGAGATGGGAAAGACTTTTGCTGAGAGGATTGAACGGAGCTTCAGAGACAGAGTGTCTTGTGCTCCGAAGGTGTCATATTTGCCATCTGTAACACGATTTGGAATGGCTAATCATTTGGGCGATATAGTGTTGTGTGTTCAAGATGGGAAATTAGAACCCATGATAGAACAGGATGTTGTTTCTACGACAACAGAAAGAATCAATTATTTGAAAAGAGCTACACAGGTAGAAGTACAAGACATAAGGTTAGATGAATTCGATGCTACAGCCATAGAGGAATCAACCAGACTATTGGTTGTAAGAAGTCTTGCAATAGACTCTGCTGGAGAGAAAGATAAACTGAATGGTCTGGGAACGATGGAGCGTGAAATGATACGCTTGGCTAAGATGCTCGATGATTGCAAGAGGTCGAAGTTCGACTTGGCAGTTCTTGTTGCTGACCACGGCTTTATGATTCAACCGGCTTTCCGCAAAGGAGACTTAATTGAAAAACCTGCAGGTAGTGATATCGTACTTACGGAATCACGAATGTTGGCAGGAAGCATCAACGACTCAGAATACACTCTTACATTTGCTCCATCAGAGTTTGGTGCTAATGTGAGCGCAATGAAATTGTCCTACGCTAAGAACTTTACCGTATTCACCAATGGCGAAGTGTATTTCCATGAGGGATTGTCGCTGCAAGAGAATGTTGTACCGATGATAACGGTTAAGTTGCAGGAAGAGAAGAAACAACTGGCATATCATGTAGAATTGCAATATAAAGGAAAGACAGATGGCACTGTATATGGCCTCCGTCCCCTGATTGATATTAACACGACATTCTCTGACTTGTTTGCTGATGACGTAAATGTCAAACTGGTCGTATCTGGAGAGGATGGTAATGTGATTGGCAAACCTGTAGGAAAATTCTATAATGACGTTACTGAGTTGGTGGATATTCCATCTGGTGCTACTACCATCCGACAACCTATCAGCATTGAGGAAGACTATCATGGCGGCAGCATCACGATTACGGCATTAAACCCAGAGACAAATGCCACACTATCTACTTTGAAGTTGAACTTTGAAATTGAATAGAAAAGATGAACGAACTTGATATAAAACTGAATGAGGCCTTTCCAGGAAAGGTAGTACGCAAAGACCTGTTGCACGAAATCAAACGTGCTGTGAATGTTCCTTCTTTCGTACTGGAATTCTTGCTGTCACGCTATTGTGCCAGTGAGGATCCTGATGAAATCGAAGAGGGAAAGAAAGCTGTGCTGCAGACCATTGAAAAGAACTATGTACGTCCTGACGAGTCGAATAAGGCACAGGCTATCGTAGAACAGCGCAAAAGGCATAAGTTTATCGATAAGATTCATGTCAAGTATGTGGAGCGTGAGAAGCGGTATTGGGCAGAAATGGAAAATTTTGCTTCTAAACGTATTGCCATTAACGCCAAGTTCTATCAAGAGAACGAGAAATTGCTTGAAAGTGGTATTTGGGCAGAAGTAACTTTAGCCTACAATGAGGTGGAAGAAGATGACTATGCTTTTTTCATTGAAGACTTGCGCCCGATTCAAATAGCCCACTTCGATGAGCAGAAGTTCTTTAAGGGAAGAGAGCAGTTTACTACCGATGAGTGGATAGACGTGCTGATACGCAGTATCGGCATTAACCCCAACTGGTTGGCAGAACGCTCCAAAAATTTGGATGGAGATAAGAACGGTAGAAGGCTGAAGTTCCACATTCTGTCTCGTTTTCTCCCGTTAGTACAGAGCAATTATAATAGCATTGAATTAGGCGGCAGAAGTACAGGTAAGTCCTATTTCTATTCAGAGTTCTCACCATATTCTACGTTGCTTTCTGGTGGTCAAGCTTCTACTGCAACTTTGCTTTATAACAATCAACGCAAACAAGTGGGAGCTGTAGGCTTCTGGGACAATGTTGCCTTCGATGAGGTGGCTAAAATGAAAATCAAGGATGCTGATACAGTCCAGATTATGAAGGACTATATGGCTAATGGCCGTTTCTCTCGTGGACAGGAGGTGACAGGTTATGCCAGTTTCTCATTCGTCGGAAACTTTGACCTGAACATTCCTCGTATCGTGAACAGCTATGACCATGATTTGCTGGTGACATTGCCAGAGGCATTTGACTTGGCTGTAATAGACCGAATCTATAACTACATCCCTGGTTGGGAGATTCCCAAGATTGATGACAGTGCTTATAATAACAACTTTGGTCTGATAACCGACTATATGTCAGAGGCTCTGCACTACCTCTTTGTGCATGACAGTGACTACGTAGGCATCGTTAATACTCGTTTGAAGAAAGGTGACAATATTGAAGGACGTGATAATCGTGCCCTGCAGAAGACTATTTCGGGCTTTATCAAATTACTTTTCCCCACAGGTCAACCTACCGATGAAGAGTTTGACGAAATCGTGGAATATGCCATTGAAGGACGTCGACGTGTGAAGGAGCAATTGAACAAGCGTAAGCCTGATGAGGAATATGCCAATATCAACATGTCGTATATCAACAGGAACGGTGAGAAAGTCGTGGTGTACTGCCCAGAGAGCAAATATAGCGTGGCCACTCAAAATCCCCGCAAGGCTCTTGGTGTGGAGGTGCTGGAGGAACCCAAGCCTGCACCAACAGAGCCAAAGCCTGTTGTGTCAAGGCCTATAGCAGAGGCATCATCTGCTTCTGCGCCCGTAGCATCTGCCATTGATGCTGACATAGAAGAGCCAGCAGGACCACAAGAAAAGACGATCGATGTGCAGTATGGCGATACCGGCTATAGCTACGATGAACTATTCGGAGAATATCTGAAGGGAGCTACAATAGTAAAACTGGAAGAACCATATCTTGCTCATGGCTATCAGATGACCAATCTTGTTCGTTTCGTTGAACTGTTGGTGAAGATTGGCGACTGCAAAATGTTCCAGCTTGTCACCAAGCCAGGTGAGTCACCAGAAGAATCTTCTGCCATCAGCAACAGCCTGAAACAGTTGAAGGACACGCTGGCTGATATGGAAGGCAACAACATGCAGTTCGAATACGAATTTGACGAGAACTCCCATGACCGTTACATCCGTACCAGCAACAACTGGGACATCACCCTCGGTCGTGGCCTGCACTTCTATCAAAATATGAATCCCAATAAGGATAGCCGTAACTACTTCCAGATGGGAACATACGATCTCTCTCTCCGTCCATGTCTCAAAGCGCGGTTTACATTTATGAAAAGGAATGCTGAGGAATAGTTTTTCATTATCTCAATTAATATTATGGATAGTGCTACAATAAAGAAATATTTTAATTTAGGGGACGAGGTTGAAATATCATGTCCTAATATTACAACAACAGGTAAAATAGTTGATTTTTCAGACTCCGTGCTAGTTGTTGAGGATATGCTAGGCAATCCTGTAATAATAGCTATTGACAATGTCATTTCTTGTAGGAAAAAGACCGAAACTATATTGAATCCAGAAGCCCCTGCTGATGACGTGTCACCAGAAAGTGACGAAATAGCAAAAGTTACAAAAGAAATAATAACGACTTTAGAAGATATTTATAGCAATTGTGCGATTTCAAATGATACATTAATACCGACAAACGCTGTTGTTACTGGTATGTCTCCTAAGGGAGTAGAGGTTAAAACGGATGATGGTGAGATAATAACTTGTGTAAAATCAAGCTTTGTAGGTTATAGCCGTGAAAATGCAGCTATAGGGAAAAGAGTTTTTTGTTCATCTAGCAAAGACAATATTTCATATGCTTCATTAACAGAAATGAGTTTTGGTGAGATGCACGAAAGATTCATACGGGCTATTAACACAAAACCCAAGCCTAGGACACCAATTCTTAATTCTGTACTTGTTCTTTTAACAAAAGAATTTGGGAATACAATTGTTTCTTATAAAAAAGTTATTAAACAATTAATAAAGGAACTAACACGTCTTTATGATTCAGAAACGCCAATAGTTTCGACAAGAATCAAATTAAATGATCTTTCGCCAGAACAGAAATCATCCATTTATGATTTATTGGTGAATCATATATCAGAATTGTCTGAGATGCAGGAAAATGACCGCACCAAATATGCAGAGTCTTTAATATATGAAAAAATAGGGATTAAAATTAGACGTATAGGAGTAAAGACAATAGTTGAAGATGTCATTAAAAATGGAAAGCTATCTATGGAAACTGACGAATCTGAAGATAGCAACACTACTGTACCACCCACTATTAATGAAACTGATGACACATTCATTTCTGCAACTTGCGAGATAAATAAATATTACACCCAACATCATAATGGTTTAGCTTCGGATAGCAAAAACTCTGAAATTAGGTTTAAAGATGATGTAGTCGTAGAGGACTCCTTAATTGACGAATTAAAAAGATATCAATGGTGGACAAAAGCTAGCCAACCTATTCCGGTTGTATGTGTATATAAACGAACAGGGAAATGGCAAAATGCTTTATTTATAAGCAAGCCGGGCACTTTGGGTGAATTTAGAAATAAAATTGCTAATCTTTTGGATTCTGGAAGGCAGGATGTAGCGGTTGCTTTGCAAAATTATTTAGAAGGGTTGGGGTTTTTTGAAGAAAAAAATATTCAATTTTCAGATGAGACACCGAGTCAAGAGCTTTTGGTCACAACAAAACGAAAAAGACTAATTAAAAGTTTTGAAGAAGCAGAAAAGGGTTATTTGGAAATTATTCGTAGAGGTTACGAATTGGATTCTTCTGTTCGGGATTTAGCTATGATGTACCAAGAATGGAAAAAGGTGCCTGAGGCTATTACATTAATTGAGAAAAATCTGCCAAAACTCAAGGATAAAATGAAAGCTTACAACATGCTCTTTACATTTTATCACACTACAGGCCATGATCAAAAGGCTATCGGTATAATGAATATGGCATTGTCTTTGTATCCTGGTCAAGATGCAAAAAGCAAGAAGGAAAGAGGCAAAATACTTCACAAGATAGAAATTGTCAAAAAGAAAAAACATAAGGCCATTTTTTCAAATGATGATATTCCTTCCGCTCTGTTACGGTATGAGGCAAACAACACAACAAATGAAGTTTTGGCATATGTTACTGATAAGACAATTGAAGAGAAGTGGCAGTTTGTCAACCAAAGAATAGGAGAATTAAAAAATTCTCCAGACTTACCAGCATACTATCTGGCAAAAATACAATTGTTGGAAGAACGGGGAGAATCAGGATCAAGTAATTCTGTTAGAATGGCTTTAGTAGACTATTGCAAGGCTCGTGCGAGAAACTTTTTTAATGAAGAAAATGAGGCTTCAGCAAGAGATTATTTGTTGCAAGGAATTTCTATTAATGAACGAGAAGATCTTTATTATTTGTTACTCATTAGTTTATGTACAACTTGCAATGAGGTTTTAGCGAAATATAATCTTCCTGTAAACAGTTATGAAGAAATTTTCAATAGTTATACATTGCGAGAAGAAGATGGAGTTTTTGGTGTTTTGTTGCAGATGATAAAAGCCGATTCACTATTGTCTAGAAAATTAATTCGTTATTTGTACGAAAAAGAATCATCTTGGCTTTTTGATGAATTGGATTTAGAAGCCCCAACACCTCAACAATTTATTGAGGCCTTCACCGCTATGTCAAAGAAAGCTGATGAGAAGTTGACTGTATTCGCGAAAACAGCAGGAGACATATTGCTTGAGTCTAATTCATCTCTATTTGGAAAGATGATTTTAGAAAATCTGTCCCTTTCGTCTAAAGAAGTCTCAACGATAGACATGAAAAACCTTTCTGTTCTTCGCGAGGTTTCAGATTATTTGATTGACATAGAAAAGAAAAGTCTTGAATATGAAGACTGTGAAGACATAAGTCGGAATGCTTATTCTAAAATAGATTCTTCTATTGCAGAAATAGAGAAGTCCCCATCATCACTTTCCACAATGAACTTGTTGCCTTTGTTGATCAAGGCTAGGGATATGATGGAACGTAACCTTGACAAGAGATATACAGAGACATTACCTCAAATTGCTATAGCAACAATAGATGATGCCCATCAAATCGGCGACGATATTGAAATCCAAATATCTATCTCAAATGAAAGTGGTTCTTCAAGGGCTAATAATTGTACATTTATTATTAATACAATTAATGACAAAGATGTATCCAAGCTAAAACTTGTACATGCCTTAGATTCGCCACTTTTAGGCGGAAACAAAATTAATGTAGTCTTTTCTGTTAAGTCAAATCTTTTTAGTTCAGAAAACATAGAGATAGATTACACATTCAACTACCTTGATGTTAGGAAAGTTGTACGTACTAAACACGACAAAATTGGTTTGGCAATAAATAAGGGGGATGACTATGAAGATTTTGATAATCCTTATATAGCACATGTTAAGAGTAATGCCGTTAAAGATAAGTCCATGTTCAAGGGTAGAGACGAAGATATAGATACAATCTGTAAATATGTCTTAAATGATTACAAAGGATATGTTCTTTACGGTCAGAAAAGATCAGGAAAATCTTCGGTCCTTTATCATATAACACAAAGATTGAGAGCAGAGCACATTGCTTTTGCCGTTGAATATACTATGGGCAACAATATTGTACAAGACTCTGAATCCGAGAGTGAAAGCATGGCAAATCTTTTTTACACAATTATATCTGAAATAGGTCGTGCCATAAAAGAAGTGGATCGAAATGTTTATAAAGAATGTGGATGCCATATAATTAGGCGACAAGAATTTGAAACATATCCAGATCAAACCTTTAGAGAATATCTTGATTTCTATCGAGACATTATAGTAGAAAAACTTAACTATAAGCAAGATAAAATCGTTCTTATTGTAGATGAGTTTACTTATTTGTATTATCATATACTAGAAGGTAAAATTTCTCCAGGTATAATGGAATTCTGGAAGGGATTAGTAGAGTCACGTGTTTTTTCTTTCGTCTTTGCAGGACAGGATGCAATGCCTCGCTTTATGGATGCATTCCAAAACGTGTTCGCTAGTATGCATCCCCAAGAATTAACATATATAGATGAGAAATCTGCACGTGAACTAATAGAGGAGCCTATTTGGAACAAGAAGAGAGATTGTAGCAGATTTCATCCTGACGCAGTGGATGAAATTATTAAATTAACAGCTTGCAGTCCATTCTATATAATGATAATATGCTCTGAATTGGTAAAATATGCACGTCAAAGAAAAAGACTTCCAATACAGTTAAGCGATGTTAACGCTTTGGTACAGAAGATGATATGTAACGAAAGTTCTATCAGCCGGAAAGATTTTGACAACCTTATTTCTTGTGGAGAATCAAGGCTAGATATTATAGACAAAGACGATTCATTAAAAGTATTGAAAGATATTGCTTTGAAGTCTCGCAATATTGATTATTATAATATCAATGAAATCAAGGTTTTCAGTGCTGATAAAGCTCAAAACATCATTGACGATTTGTTAAGGAGAGGCGTTCTACAACGTCATCCGGAATTTTCAAATAAGGTTAAAATTAAAGTCGGTTTATTTAAACGTTGGTTATTGAATCATGAGTGAGTATAATAAAAGTAATCCGTTCGCTTCAGCAGGTACAATTGTTGCAGGTACAGCTTTTGTTGGGAGGCAAGAGGAATTAAGAGATATCGCCGAACGACTATTTGGTACAGAGTTTGGAAATGTGGCCATTGTGGGTATTCCCAAAATTGGGAAATCCAGTTTAATGCATAATGCACTTGCGGCAAAGAAAGAAAAGTTATGGAATGAACACCGTTTCTTAGTTGTTTGGTATACCCTTAAAAAGCCTTCAGAAAGTATTTCGAAAAATGATAGGAGAGCTATTTTTCTTCGGTTAGTGTCAGAAGTATATCATTTCTTAAAAGATCATCAAGAAACAAAACTTATGGATGCTCTTGATGAATACTACAATATTATCAAGGATCAAAGCATTGTTTGGTCTGAGTTTGAGCAAAATATTCTGTACTATTTTGAAGAGGTAGTATATTCTGGTATTAGAGTTATATACTGTATTGATGAATTTGACTATAGTAAAGATGTTTTGGGAGAATCTGAATATGAACTTCTTAGAGAAATATCATATCGGAATTCAAATAAAATTGCTATAGTTACAACATCACGCCGTTCAATATATGATATAGAGCACTACACTGGTGGTGGATCAAATTTTTATGGAACATTTGAAAATGTATACCTGAAGCCATTTGACAAATCAGAACATATTATTCAATGTAACATGGCTGATGGCATTTCTCAAGAAGATGTAAACAAACTATTTGAAATTCATGGTGGACATCCTTTTTTGAACGCCTTAGTCCTTAAACATTACATCAATAGTCACGATTTAGATGACAGTTTGTACAAAGTAAACCAAGATGTTCTTCTATACTATCGCGACTTATTCTATGTAATGGAAAAAGATGATCTTGCAGATAAAGTTGACAAATTGTATTGTGGTTATAATGAAGGTGTTACTGAAGAACAAGAAGATTATATATATAACTGCTATGGTATATTTAAGGAAGATGAAGATGGTTATATCATTCCCTATTGTTCAACCTTTGATAATGTCCTTCGACAAAGATATCGGGAAAATCCTTTTTGTCTAACTTGGCCTGAGGCAGAAAGGGCGATTAGAAAATGTATATCATATGCCATGACTGAAGAATATGGCGATGATAATTATCAATTGTGGGTAGATGAAATTGAAGATTTCCCTGGGCTAGACAGATCCCAATTCTCAAGATGGAAAAAGCAAATGGCTGCGGAGAAATCACAATTTCGCGCTAGAGCATCACAAAACATTATAGATCAATTATATCCTACTGATTACCCATTTTTCTTCAGAAGATTTTGGGATGACTATTTGATGGCAATTTTTGGACAAGTCCATAATCTTCCATCTTGGGAGAAGAATCTTCACTTTATTGCAAATAAAATTAGAAATCCAGAGATGCACAGTCGTAAAAATCTTATCAATGCAGAAGATCAGCAAAAGGCTACGCTTATTTGTCAAGAGATTATAGATTGTGTACGTAAAGCAAAAATGTAAAATTAAAGCCATGAGGTATGAATAATATCATCCAAACAGAAGGGTTTAGAAAGATTAAAGATGCCTATGATGTGCAAGATTTCCTTGTAGGAAATGTTACGTATATAGGTAAGCAGTATTTAATTGTAAAGGTCTATGGATACCCTTGCATTATGCTTAAAAGTGAAACGGAGTTGTTCCCTGTAAGGGATTATTCTGTATATCTTAATAAGGATATAATTGTTAAGGTTGTTAGTATCGAGAAGAACGAATCCCTAACAGGTTACAACATTAATGTTTCTCATAAAATCGTAGCAGAAGAAACACTTGAAACCAATAATATAAACTCTTTTAATGACGCAAAAAGGAATCGTTCATATAAAGGTATTGTAAAGGATTATAAGGATTTTGGCGTATTCGTTACACTTGGACATATCGACGGACTTGTACATAAAAGTCATTTGCCTAAAGAATTCCCTGATACACCAGAGAACTTTGTTACAATAGGTTCTGTTGTTGATGTAAAAGTTATCTTCAAGGATTTTGATAAAAGCCAATTATCATTAAGTATACCTTCTATTGACCCAACAACAATTGAAGAAAAGAAGGCGAAAACACCTTTTGATCTGTTCAAAGATTCTCTTATTCCGGGTGAAAGTGTTGTTCAAGGCAAAGTGGTCTTTCTTGAAAAAGAATGCGTAACATTACATGTAACGCATAATAACAACAAGTTTACCGTTTATATAAAAAATGAAGATTTAGCATGGGAAAAAGTCCAAAATGCATCTGATATGGTATTTCTTGGAGAAGAATTGCCTATTAGATTTCTCCGTTATAAAGATGGGAGGCTATATTTTGAATTAAAATGGCAGCAGCAGGACATCTATCCTAAAGAGCTTTTCACCTTGGATACCGAAGGTCTGTTATCAGCAATGAACATCTCTGAAAACAAATTTGTTGCAAAAGTTAAATTGGCACATCGAAAGAACGTAGAGACAAAAGAGGATGAAATATGTGGGGCATTCGCAACAAATATTGTACCTATAGGTGAAAGCGATAAGAATTCCCTTCTAGTTGATATCTATACAGGGACTAATATTATAGCGTTTGTACCATCTAAGTATGCTTATGGATTAGAAGATGGGAAATACTATCAGTTTCGATTGGCGGCTGCTCAACAAGAGAAACGACTTGAGGAGCATCGCCCATTTATGTTCTCTGCACATCTAGAAAATGCCATTCCTGTCCCAGATCCATATAAGGATATTGTCGAGAAAAGTTTCAAAGAAAACAAAATTCCAAAATCAAATCGTGAATCGGCAAATTATCTAAGAGAAATTGGAGCAGACATGTACACAGACAGAGATCGTATGTTCTATGAATTACTCCAAAATGCGGATGATGCATCATCAAAAAGAGGTGTTAAAGTCATGGTCCAAATAAGGGAGAACTATTTGATATTTACACATGATGGCCTCTCTTTTTCCCGGCAGGATTTTAGATCTATTGTATCTACAGCAAATAGCACAAAAAGACTTGATCGAAAAAAAACCGGATACAAAGGAATCGGTTTCAAAAGCGTATTTACCGACTCGGAAAAGGTTTATATCAAAACAGGTGGGTTCTTTTTCGTTTTCGACAAGAGTGCTGATATTTTTAATAATTTCCGCGAATTCTATAAATATGTAAATCCCTTGTATACGGATGAACAACTTAAGATCTTTTTTGAAGAAAATATCGAATATGAAAAGGAGTTTGAAAAGGTAGACCATCTCCCATGGCAGTTGTTACCGTTTTGGGTAGAGGAGTGCCCACGTCAACTTCAAGGAACAACTTTTTCTCGTAATTGTAATGTTGCAATAGCACTATATATGGGGGTCACTGCTGAAAAGTATAAAGATCTCATAAAAGGTATTATACAGAAACCTCGTTTTATGCTGTTCTTAAGAAACACCTTGAGGATACAGTTCGAAGATAAAAAATGGGATATTCTTAGCATAGCAAAGCATGTCGATATTAAAACAAACATTGTAAAGCTAAAGAACTCTTTTGCTAACAACGATCAAGAGGTGTCTTATATAGTGCGAGATGGAAGCGAGATTCCTGTGATTAATGAGGCTTTTGAAAAATGCAATATTCCAATGTTTAAAGAATGCAAGAATGCCTCAGGACGTGAAAAATGGTTCATGTACCAAATAATAGATGCTTTGCCAGTTCCTATTACATCGATTCCTGAGAGAATTATTGCTGCTGACACGACAACGATATCATACGCTTTCATGTTGGATGAAAAGGGACGTGCAATCTGTATTCCTGATAAAACTCCTTCGCTTTATGCATATTTGCCAATGGAGGATAGAAGATATTTATTTCCCTTCTTTATTAATGCTGACTTTGAATTATCATCTAACCGCCAAGAAGCTAAACCTATCAGCGTTTGGAATGAGTATATATTTTACAATATTGGCAAAAATATAGTTTCATGGGTGGCAACAATTGCTAGTTCATCCCATCCAGGTTATCTATCTTTGCTGCCATCTTCTTATTTTACAGAAGAATTAGAAGATGGCAAAATTGACAGATTGGCTTCACAGTTTAATCGTGGCTACAGAGAATCACTTTCAGAAACTGCGTTCCTCTTAAATGATAAGGAAAAACTTGTCACACAAAAGGAAATCGTTGTTGATGAGTCAGGCTTTGCAAGCATAATAGGAATTGAGGACTTTTGTAATCTGATTGACACAGAGAAGAGAATGCTTCATAAAAGTGTCGATGCTTCTCCATTAGGAAATAAGACAATATTTGCAGATGTTGAGCATATTCAGACGAGTTTATTCATTGAAAAGGTGCTTGCAAACAATAAAAGGACCAAGTTACTACGTTTTTGGTATAGGATATCACCAAGTGTTAGAACGTTAACCCTCGCTCATATTGCCAACATGCCTGGCAACAAGAAAAATTTCGATGAATATATTGAGGATATTCCAGCGTACACGTATCTGGGGCATCTGATTAGCTTAAATAAATTATTAAAGTCTGATAATATTATTTTGAGGTCGGATACTGTAGAAGGAATTGAAGATATCCTAGAAAAGTTGGACTTTATAATTACTGATGAAATAGAATCTGAACATCCTTTCCATTCCAAGGTCAAAGAATCTATGAAAGGGTATTCAGTTCATGTGTATGAGATTATAAAAGCAAGGACTTCAAAGGACGATTGTCTTCTTTCTGCATCAGAGAAGTACAAATTGTTTAGCCACTTTATTGCACCAAAGAGGAATATTGCTCATGACAGTCTAACATCTTGGGGCATTTTTTGTAATCAATTAGGAAATAATAAACCGTTAAGCTATTTAACCCATATCAACAGTTCTCTTTATAATAACATCACGCGTCAGTTTGTAATTGACGATGATGAATATAATAATGGGCCTCGTGTTATCGACCGTTATTTGATGAAGGAGAAAGATCAGTATCAAAACATAGTACTGGGGAACTGGGAGGCTTTAGTTACAGAAATAGGGAATGACGAGGAAAAAGCATGCTCTTTATATAAACTAGTCTCGATGACTTATGCTGTTGCCGAACATGAGCAGGTTAAGGGGAAAATGATTTTTCCAGTCGGTGAGAAAAAATTTGTGTTTACAAATGGGGAAATGCATCTGCTTTCTGATGTTATCCTTAATCAGAATCTTTCAAGCAATGATAGAGCTAAGGCTGTAGTAGAATTACTGACAGGGAAACATGTTCCATCATTGGATGTAACTAAATATGTAGAATCTGTTCCTTTTGAATGCCGAAACCAACTATTAGAAAATCTAGTTGTACTGCCAGATGTGGTTTTAAGTCTTGAACAGATTGAGGTCCTTCTTCAGTACTGTCAGACTAATGACGAAACTCTTTTCTCTCGCTATATTATAGAAGCGAATGATGGCTCTTATTCACTTAAAGCACTTGCCAAAAACAATGTGGCAGCATATACAAGTAACAATGTGCTGAAGACTTTCATTCAGAGCAAATGTGATAGTATTTGCCTAATTCCCGATGAACTCTCAAAATATGCAACTCTGAGAGGTGTATTCACAGATGATAATCTTTTAATTAGAATACTAGAAGTTATAGGAGATGTTAAGGTTCATGAAGAAGTTCTTCTGCCTATATATAAAGATTCTATAAGCAAGGTAAAATCTTTGTATCTCTCTCACTTGTCGTCTATTAATCTCAACGAAGAAAGCTGCAAAGACAGAAATGACCTTAATATTCAAACATTACTTCTTGCAAATTCTATTGAGAAGCCAGGAATTGAGCTGTATGATAGCCTGAGAAATAAGGTTTATATTACATGTGGAACTGTAACTACTGCTCTGTCTGGTATCAAACTAGAGCATACAGTCGAAGTGAATAGTAAGGTGTTCCCTTTGTCCAAACTCCTACCTAACGAGGACAACATGGCAAAACTTGTAGATACTCTTAAGGAGAGGATCGAAGAACTTGTATCAACATCTTTCGCAAATAGTCTATTTGGAACAAAAGTTGATACCGGTAGAGCAAGCTCTGTATTTGGTATCTTGAACAAATCTGACATGATTCTTGAAAATTCCGTTCAGATTGCATTCGTACTAGAGTATGCAGCATCTAAAAGATTGGGGGTTATTAGCCGTGTCTATGACTCTAGTAGTAAACCAATAGCAAAAGCATTATGCGGGAAATGGCTGCTACAATATTATTCTTTCATCAATCCTTCATGCATTTTGAATGAGATGTATAGCGATTTAGGGAAACTCTTAAGTCTTCCATACACGGATAATAACAAGCAATGTCACATTGCAAAAGAATTGTCAAACTTTAATTTCTTGAAGGAATCTCTATCCGAAGAGGAATCTTTCGACCTACTAAAGATTGTTTATGAGAAATCGGCATCAAATTTAGTAATTTCAGATGAAGATGTGACGTATATAAGAAAAAGTCTTGGCATGACGAATAAACATTATGTTGTGTCTGAGAAGTATTCTTTGCAGTCTGAAAAGTTACCTCAAGTAATAGAAAAATGGAGAATTGCAAATGATACGGATAAACGTACTGCTGTACTTTGCAATGTATTCGGGTTAATAAATGAGGATTCGGAGGTAGTCCGCATAAGAAAGTATTTGGCAGAGGGGGCTTCTTTTACGCCGGCGGACAAGGATAATACGATTTCTTCTCTGACACGTGATTGGATTGTCAGCAAAGAACTATTGCTTACAGATAATCAATACCTTTTATTGCAAAGCGTGATTAAAGAGGATGATTATATCGTCGAAAAAGACGCAAATGAATTGTCTAAATTTGCCACACCCGAGTCTCTTTATATGTCTTTCTCGGATTATCATATTTATCTGTATGACAGGGAAATTCCTTGGCTGGCTAAATTCAAAACAAATAACTATGTCTTCCATAAATATGAAGAAGGAGACATTGCGATATCGGGGCTTAATATATTCATCAATGGCGAACAGAAGGAAAGTATTTTGGACTTGATGCGAACATTGGTAAACACTGAGGATTTCTCAACAGATGACTTTTTCCAGTTCATTGAAAAATATAGATTATCTACCACTTTCGATGGAGAAATTGATGATGATCCAGACGAAGATGTCCGAAATGCTGTAAGTGATGTCGCCAAACAAGAGGCTATCAACTGGTTGCAAACAAGAGGCTACGATGTTAGTCATGCCCAAATAGAAAAATCTTTATTGAAAGGCGTAAAGAAAGATTATGTAGAATACCATATTGTCGTTAAAAGCTATCGAAATCGTACAAAAGGATTAAAAATTAATCCCAACGAGTGGCTTTATTTGCTGAATGCGAACTCCAGACTTATGGTTTACATGGGACATATGGCGTTTGCCGTTTTTGATCGAAAAATGCTTTTAGGCAACCATGATTTCCTGAGGTTGAGAATATCTACATCAAATTTTGAAATAGAGAAAGGAAAACTGGATGAAGTGATTAGCCGTTTGGCAAAAGATATACAATATTTTGAAAGAACTCATTTTGTGTTTGAGCATATTCATGATGATATACTCTCAAATGCAAATTCTCTTGATGATTATAACTTCTATAACTCCAATTCAGACGAACAATTTACCGCAGCAGACGATAGCGTTATTTTATGATAATAGAAAGACAGAAACATAGGCAGTTCCTACAAGATGAGCTGAAGAAACAAACAGATGAATTCCGAAACAAATTGGAATCATCTGCACAAGACTTATTATTGGATAAGCATGAACTGTATGTGGCCATTTTTATAAAATATATGGATAATGGAGAGATGCTATTAAAATTCCCATCCTCCAGGCCGTTGCCAAGAAAAAACGAGCATTTCTACTGCTTTACGTTGCCTGACAGCCATAGAAGATATAAGGAATGGGGTAGCTTGACTTATGGAGATCTGATAAAGAAAGAAACCCAAGCAACAGAAGTAAGATGTGTTTGGCATTCTACCTCGGATAATCCAAAGTTTGTGCTTGCTGGTTTTAAGGGAGGTTCGGAAGAGTTTAAGAATTATATAGAAGCTACACCTGGCGGAGTTGTTGTATTGGGACCGCAAATCCCCCCATTCGAATATCTAGCAAATCTGGAGAAAATCACATATTCAGTTCATAATAAATGTAAGGAAATACTGGATGTTGATTATAACAGGTTCGCTTGGAATCCGATCCTGTTGTCAACTGATGATGACATGTCAAGCATCGTGATGGAGCAATTAGCGCTGCATGACTCCATTATTATCCAAGGCCCCCCTGGAACTGGAAAAACTTTCAGAATAGCAAATCTATGTGTAAAGTTATGTTCAGAAGGTTACTCTGTTCTTGTGACAGCATTAACTAATAGAGCACTTATGGAGGTGGCCGAGAAACTGAAAGACTCATTAGTGAAAGACAAAAAGGTCTATAAAACAAATCTTTCAACCGATGAATCAAAAGAAGTTAGAGGCATTTTGAGTGCGGAGAAAATGTTCTCCATTCCAGGGAAATTAATGCTATCAACATTTTATATCTCGAGTGGTTCTGCCGCAAAAAACTATCAGGGACCACTATTTGACTATGTAATAGTTGATGAAGCGAGCCAAGCCTTTCTTACAATGCTTGCAGCTGCAAACATGTTGGGAAGAAAAAATCTTTGGGTAGGAGATGTTTGTCAGATGCCTCCTATAGTAAAGACGACGAAGGACAGAATAAGGAAACAAGGTTACGAGCCTTTGATAGATGGATTTGACACTTTGACGGTCTCGAATAGGTTTAAAACCTACCAACTTGCCGACACATATAGACTTGGTAAAAGAGCTGCAGAGTTCACAGGCCTTTTCTATAATGGTAATCTCCGTTCTATGTCAAGTGATTCTTACATACATCTTAATGAAAACGATGGCCCTATTATGGTGCCATTAGACATGCCTATTGGAGACCCTATGCCAGCAAATGCGATTCAAAAAGCTGTTTCAATTGCATCAGAGATATTAGTGAAGGATAAAAAATGTAAGATAGCTATTCTTAGTCAGCTTATTAAGACGACTGGCGCGTTACAAGTTGAAGTTGCACGTCAGATAGGAAGCATAAACAACATAATAGTAGATACTGTAGCCAGAGTTCAAGGTTTAACTCGAGATGCGACTATTTATGTAATACCAGATACAGATGCAAAATTATATAGCCTAGAAAAGAGATTATTCAATGTCGCTACCAGTCGTGCCATTAGAAATACGTTCATTATATGTCCTAAAAATATTGCAGAATACACTTATATGTCTGCAGAAGTCCGGCATTATCTAAGAAAGTTGTTACAAAATGAAGCAAATCTCTAATATGAAATCAAAAATACTTTTTGCGAATATAGGATGGATGACTCACTATAAGGGAAATACAAAGAAAGACCAGATAGTGGGTGGTGGAAGTTGGAGTAATGACGACAAGCATGAAGCGTTTAACTTTTCTCCAATAAAAGGGAAATGCTATGGTTATGTTCAGCCTGTTAGATGGGGGGCAATAAGTCTTAATCGCATAGGTGATGATTATAAATCTGACCTAATAAAGGATGTAACTGTTGTGTGGATAGCGACTCATCCAAAAGCAAAGGGAACATACATTATAGGGTGGTATAAAAATGCAACTGTATTTAGCAAATTCCAAGAAAGTAACATGCCTGCAAGAAACAATTATGCCTATAACATAGTTGCTAAAGAGGAAGATTGTACTTTGTTGCCATTGGATCAAAGAACTTTTTTAATTCCCAGAGCAAAAGATAGTAATAAAGGGTTCTTAGGCCAATCGAACGTTTGGTATGCAGACTCACCTGATACAAAAGTTCGTAAGTTCCGACAAGATGTATTGGATTATATACAGCATTTTTCGGCTGGAAGCAAACAAGTTTTAAAGAAATCTGTCGCAGTTGATGCAGAAGCTAGGAAACTTGTTGAAAATACCGCCGTCAATTATGTAACAAAACATTATAAGGGAATTGGCTATACCGTAACCTCACGAGAAAAAGAGAACGTTGGATGGGATTTGGATGCAGAGAAGAGCGGGATATGTTTGAAACTGGAAGTTAAAGGACTTGCAGGGAACACAATTAGTGTACGCATATCTCAAAATGAATATAAGTCAATGGTCAACAATAAGGATTGTTATAGACTTTGTGTTGTGACAAATGCCTTATGTAACCCTTCACTAATAATATTCGTATGGGATGATGAACAATCAGCATGGGTTTCTGACATAGACCAATCGATAAAGATTTCTATCGAAGAAAAACCATCATATCTTGCTGTAG
>Ga0256407_10002719_pt1 | contig 33067 bp, 23 predicted proteins | sample RumenRJG_04DNA_FD_193489 | JGI IMG/M metagenome (GOLD analysis project Ga0256407, IMG submission 193489) | Bovine rumen microbial communities from Lethbridge, Alberta, Canada - RJG_04 | ecosystem: Host-associated > Mammals > Digestive system > Stomach > Rumen | place: Canada: Alberta...
TTTTCCGCCGGCGGTCACCTCACGCTCATGACGGCGACGACAAGCCAGACGAACTCTTACGAGCCGATCGACGAGATCGACAAACTTTCCGCTTCCGTCAACTTCGCCGTTCCCGTCTATCCCGCGTATGTTCTAAAGGACGGCGCCGACGAACCGAATACGGGCAAAGGCAACGACTCGGAACTGGTCGGCGACTTCGCGTTCGACGAAAAAACGCCCCCGATGTGCCTCATTCACGGCGACGACGACGTTTATTCCCCGATGGGATCCGTCGCCGTCTACGCGAAACTTCGCAAGATGGAGATTCCGGCAGAGCTCCATATCTACGCGAGAGTGGGACACGGATTCGGCGGCAATCCGACCGACGATCACCTCGGCGATTGGCTTAATCGCGTCTATTACTGGATGCAAAAAATGGGATTCTGACATGAATTCCATCCAACTCTAACAATCGGTAGGAATTAAAAAATGAAACGTCTCAATTTCGCAATTCTAACCCTCGTCGCCGCGTTTGCCCTGACGTTCTGCGCCGCCGCAAACGCTGAAGATTTCGAAACATACTACGTCTGGCCCGGCGTCGCGCCCGGCGAAAAATCCGACGCCGTCATGCCGACCTATGAAATCTGGAAGCCTGCTGAAAAGACGACCGACGCCTGCATGATCGTCTGTCCCGGCGGCGCGTACAACGGTCTCGCGTACGGACATGAAGGCGATAAAATCGCGCGATATTTCGTCGGCAAGGGCGTCACGACGGTCGTTTTGAAGTATCGCGTTCCGCGTCGCGAAGGAATCCCGAAGCACATGGCGGCGTGGCAGGACGCCCAGCGATGCGTTCGCGTCGTTCGCGCGCGCGCGGAAGAACTGGGAATTAATCGCGAGAAGATCGGAATCATGGGTTTCTCCGCGGGCGGTCACCTCACGCTCATGACGTCGACCACAAGCCAGACGAACTCTTACGAGCCGGTCGACGATATCGACAAACTCTCCGCCTCCGTCAATTTCGCCGTTCCGGTCTATCCCGCGTACGTCCTTGAAGACGGCGCCGACGGTCCGAATTCGGGCAAAGGCAACGATTCGACAATGGTCGACGACTTCGCGTTCGACGAAAAGACGCCCCCGATGTGCCTCATCCACGGCGACGACGACGTTTATTCCCCGATGGGATCCGTCGCCGTCTACGCGAAACTTCGCAAGATGAATATCCCCGCGGAGCTTCATATCTTCGCAAAAGTCAATCACGGGTTCGGCGGCAACCCGACGGACAATCACGTCGGCGACTGGCTCAATCGCGTCTACTACTGGATGAAAACGATGGGATTCTGACGCGTTTTCTCGCGCGGCCCGCTCTCTTAATCTTTGCTAAAACGAAGGGCGTTCTCTTTGAAGAGCGCCTTTCGTCGCATCTTTTTCTCATTCCTCAGGAAACGAACGCAAATGAAACGCTATCTTCTCACGTTATTGGCGGTTGTCGCGACGACGTTCGCCGTTAATTGTTCTTTCGCAAACGCCGACGATTTTGAAACGCTTCCCCTTTGGCCCGACGTCGCGCCCGGTGAAAAAGCCGACGCCGAAAAGCCGACCCTCGAATATTGGAAACCCGCTGAAAAGACGAGCGACGCGTGCCTTATCGTCTGTCCCGGCGGCGCCTATAACGTCCTTTGCGCCGACTATGAAGGTCAAGACGTCGCGAAATTCTTCGTCTCCAAAGGCGTCACGGCGGTCGTTCTCCGATACCGCGTCCCACGCCGCGAAGGGCTTCCGAAACACATGGCGGCGTGGCAAGACGCGCAGCGGTGCGTCCGCGTCGTCCGCGCTCACGCGAAGGAATGGGGGATCGACCCGGAAAAGATCGGGATCACGGGCTTCTCCGCCGGCGGTCACCTTACGCTGATGACGGCGACGACGAGTTTGACGAATTCCTACGAGCCAATCGATGAAATCGACAAACTTTCCGCGTCGGTCAATTTCGCGGCGCCGGTCTATCCCGCGTACATTCTTGAAGAGGCGAAGGACGGCGGCGACGCGCGAGGATCGCTCGATTCCGTCATGGTCGACGATTTCGCGTTCGACGAAAAGACGCCCCCAATGTGTCTCGTTCACGGCGACGCCGACCGCGTGACCCCGATGGGATCCATTTTCGTCTACGCGAAACTGCGCAAGATGGAAATTCCCGCGGAACTTCATATCTACGCTAAGGCGGAACACGGTTTCGGAGCGAAAGTTACGGACAATCACGTCGGCGACTGGATGAACCGCGTCTACTACTGGATGCAGAAGATGGGATTCTGACGCCCGTCGCAACGGAGGGAAACGCTCGTGAAACGCACTCTTGCAACGCTTCTTACGGTCGCGAGTCTTTGGCTTGCGACCAGCGGCGTCTTGTTCGCCGCAGACTTTCAAGTCTTTGATCTCTGGCCCGGCGCCGCGCCGGGAGAAACAGGCGACGCGGAAAAACCTACGTGTCGCTATCTTAAACCCGACGTCAAAACGTCTGACGCCTGCGTGATCGTATGTCCCGGGGGCGCCTACCGCAATCTCGATAAGAAAGAAGGAGACTGGGTCGCGCAATTCTTCGCGTCTCACGGCGTTACGGCGGTTGTTCTAAGGTATCGCGTTCCGCGTCGCGAAGGAGCGCCGAAGCATCTCGCGCCTTGGCAAGACGCGCAGCGGTGCGTTCGGTTCGTGCGCGCTCGCGCTGAAGAATGGGGAGTCAATCCGGAGAAAATCGGAATTCTCGGGTTTTCGGCCGGCGGTCATCTAACGCTCATGACCGCGACGTCGAGCCTTACGAACTCCTATGAGCCGATCGACGAGATCGACCAGCTTTCCGCGTCGGTCGCTTTTGCCGTTCCCATTTATCCGGCGTATGTCCTAGAAGACGGAGCCGACGGTCCGAACGTCGCCAAGGGAAACGACTCCACGATGGTCGAGGACTTCGCGTTCGACGAAAAAACGCCGCCCATGTGCCTTTTTCACGGCGACGCCGACGCATATTCGCCGATGGGGTCCGTCGCCGTCTACGCAAAGCTTCGCCAAAAGGAAATTCCCGCGGAACTTCATATCTTTGCGGGAGTTAAACACGGATTCGTCGGTCACGCGTTCGACGATCATGTCGGCTCGTGGTCGGAAAGAACGCTCGCGTGGATGCAGACGCTTGGGTTCTGAATTAACTTCTTCTTATTTCTGCATTTACATTCAGTTGAAAAAGCTCTCTTGCCGTCAAAAATCGAGCAAGAGAGTTCAAAAAACGTCGTCGGTTATAAAACTAAAAACTAACACGGCGTCAAAAAAATCACTTTTTTTGAGCGCAAATGTTGTTATCGTAACTTTTAGTCAGTTTATACTTTAGAATAATTCTTCAACACAAGACGGCGTTAAGTTCTTGTAAAATTCGGGTTGACGCCGTTAATAAAGTCTCTAAAATCAACTCGTTCCGTGGAAAACGGACGTCTGCGGCAAAGGCGCGGCGGATTCAAATCGGCGGCGTGTCGTCGTTTGCGTATTCCGTCGCGGAACGTTTGCCGTCCGACGTACGAAGTAGAACAGTTTTAAATGCAACGACGGCGACGAATTGGGAGTGTTTCCGTTCGTTTCGTCAAGTTGCGCGGCTTTTTAATTATTGAAGGAGCGACTAGCGATGACCAAAAAAGAAATCGCGAGGCTTGTTTATACAAACACGAAGTTGAGTCTTGTTGAATCGCAGGAAGCCGTTCAGGCGACCTTTGACGCTATCTCTAAATTGCTGGTCAAGTACGGTCGCGTCGAACTTCGCGGCTTCGGCGTCTTTTCCGTCCAGAAGCGATCGGCGCGTAAGGCGCACAAGCCGCGTACCGGCGAAGAGGTCTTGGTTCCCGAGCATGAGACCGTCGTGTTCAAGCCGAGCAAGCTTATGAAGGCGGAGATTCTCGAACGTCGCGCGCCGAAGAAGAGCGCTAAGGGCAAGACTGCGGCTAAATCGACGACCGCCAAGGCGACGGCGAAGAAGCCCGCCGCTAAGAAGGCGACGAAGAAGTCCAAGTGAGACTCGCGTTCTAGCGACCTCGCTACGCTATGACAAACCCCCGAAGCCGACGACGCGTCGGTTTTGGGGGTTTTGTCTTTTGCGGCGCGTTATCGCCTTTAACAAAGGCGAAAGACGTCCGCGTCGAGGTTGAACGTCGCGATCTCATAGCCGGGCGACGTCTCGCGTTCGAGGACGAAGAACGCGGCAATTTCGGGGCGTCGCTCGCAGAATTCAGCCGCCATGTCAGGACCGGCGACAAAAAACGCGGTCGACAACGCGTCCGCCTCCGTCGCAGTCGGCGCCAACACGGTCGTTGAAAGAACGCCCGTCGTCGGATAGCCGGTGCGCGGGTCGATGATGTGAGAATATCTTTTGCCGCCGCTTCGAAAGAACTGCCACGTCGAACCGGACGTCGCGAGCGCGCGATCTTGGAGCCAGAGTTCGGCAAGACGCTTTTCCGGCCTGAGCGGATGCGCGACGCCAATCGTCCAGCCGGTCGGCGCGTTTTCGGGGGGCGCGACGAGTTCGTCGACGCGTAAATGCGGAAGCAACGCGTCAATCGCCGCGACGGCGTCGGAGCGTTTGCCGCCGCTGCGGCGACGCAGACCGCTCTCCTCGTCGATTTCGTCGTCGTCCTCACGAGCGTCCGTCTCGTCTACGGGGCGCGGAACGCTCGGCGCATAGTCGTTTTTGCGGCCGCCGCGCGTGACGGCGCCGCTCTTCCCTCCTTGGATCAAGAAAGAGCCGAGTCCGCGCTCTTCAAGAATCGCCGCCGCCGCGTCGAGCGCGATTCCTTTGCCGATCGCGCCGAAATTTAACGCGACGCCCTCCTCGTCGAACGCGATCGTTCGCGATTCGGGATCGAGTCGTAAATGCCGGACGCCCGACTTCTCGAGCGCTTCTTTGAGCGCGTTCTCTTCGGGAAACTCGCCGTCGCGACGCGCGAAGCCCCACGCCTTCCACAGCGGCGCGGACGCGACGTCGAACGCGCCTCCCGTCTCGCGTCCAAACCGCAACGACGCGTCGAGCCAGCCCCAAAGTTCGTCGTCGACCCGAATATTCATCTCGCTTGCAAGCTGGTTGATACGACTGACCTTAGAATGCGGTTTAAAGACGGAAAGAATCCCCTCGACGCGCTCCACCTCGTCGAGCGCGGCAATCGCCGCGTCGGCGGCAAACGTCTCGCGATCGGCGTCGTCCGTCTCGTTCACGGCGACCTCGAAATCAGACGCCATCGCGCGCCGCTGAAAAATTGTCAGCGAACCGGGGCAAAAGGGAGACGGAGCGGCGCCGGAAGAGAAATCGTCACGCATCGTCGCGCTCCTTTTCAGGGTCGGATTCGATCGGCGCGAGGAGCGCGACCGCGAAGGTCTCGATCGCTTCCATGCGCCCGACGGGCCCGACGTGCTCGCCCGTCTTCGCCTTGACGCTCACGCAGTCCGGGGGCAGATCGAGCACGGCGGCGATTCGGTCGCGCATCGCTTTCTTGAGCGGTCCGAGTTTCGGCTGCTGAGCGCAGACGACGCAGTCGAGATTGACGACGCGCCAGCCCGCGCGCGCGGCTTCTTCCACGCAAAGGGCAAGAATCTCGACGGAATCCCGCCCGCGGTTTTCTTCCGCCGTGTCAGGGAAGAACTCGCCGATATCGCTCAGCCCCGCGCCGCCGAGAATCGCGTCGGCGATCGCGTGGAGGAGCGCGTCCGCGTCGGAATGCCCGAGAAGAGAATGACAGTATGGGATCGTCACGCCGCCAAGCCGGAGCGACGACCCGTCGGTAAAGCGGTGCAGATCGTTTCCGTAGCCAACGCGGTAGGAACCGAGCGCGGCGCCGGGTCGACGCTCTTTTTCGCGTCGTTCAAGAGCCGCCAGTCGCGCTTCTAACGCTTCGATTCGTTCTAACAGTTTCTCCTCGCGGAGCGTCGCTTCGTCTTTCATGTCGCCGTCCGTTATTTTGTCGATTCGGCGCGTTTGGCGGCGTGTTCCGCCTTAACGTCTTTAATCGCCTGATATTGAAGTTGAATCGCGTTCCACGAATTGTGCCACAGTACGTAGAGCGTCGGCCCGAGCGCCGCGATCGGACTCGCGTAGAGAACGGCGAAATAGATCATGACGCCGGTGTTCTTCTGCCCGAGCGACTGGCTCGACTCCTCGCGCAACCCCTTCTCGCCGACGAAGAAGCCGAGCGTAAAGTCGATCACGCAAATCGCAAGCGCCGTCAGCGCCGCTTCGATTAAAACGAACGCTTTGACGCCGTTCTCAGGATTTTGAATGAACTCCGCCGCGCGGCATGAGATGACGGTCACCATGAGAACCCACGCGTAGAAGGTCGCGATTTTGAAGCGTTTCGTCCACGTCTGCGCGCTGGGATAGACGAGCCGCAGGAGCCTCGCGGCGACGATCGGCGCGACAATCGTCGTCACGACCGTCCACGCCACGCGTAAAAACGCGTCGAAAAACGCGCCCGGCGCCGCCGTCTCCATTCCGACCGCCCACGGGATCAGCAGCGGGGTCGCGATTGCGATTCCAAAGGTCGTCAGAAGCACGCTCGTCACGACGTATTCGACCTCGCGCCGCAAAAAGGACGCGATTGCGGGCGCGGCGGTCGCGGTCGGCGCCATGCCGGTGAAGAACGCCGCCGTCGCCAGCGCGGGATAGCCCATACGCCGAAGAATCGCGCACGCGCCGACCCCGATCAGGATATTGAGCGCAAGAATTGCAAAATGACTGCGGCGTAGCTTCATCTTATGAACGTTCAGCCCGAGAAACGTCATAAAGAGCATGAAGCGGACAAACCAAGGAATCGTCCACGAAAGAACGGCGCCTTGAGGACAAAACCACCCGACGACAAACGCGCACATCAGCGCCATAGGACGAACCATCGCGCCCATTGAGTCACATCTCCTAAACCAATCCGAACGTCGCTTGAAAAGCGCGACGCTTCGGTTAAGGTATAACTCAAAAGCGTAAAAATAGAAGCGCCCTTGAATCCCCATTGGATTTTAGGGTTCTGCGACGTTACTTAAAGAATCTCACGCCGCTTTTTATGCCGTTTTTGGTCAGACATTGTTCAAACGGCGCTTGCCTTTTAACGTCAATTTTGAGCGAAGATTTCGGAGTCAAATTCGTCGTTCTGTTTTGCGACGATTAATGTGCACACCGCGTCCCCTGTGACGTTTACCGCCGTCCTGAGCATGTCAAGAATTCGATCGACGCCCATTATGAGCGCGATCCCTTCTGTGGGGAGCCCGACGGAAATTAAAATCATCGTCAACGTAATCAGTCCAATGCTTGGCAATCCCGCAGTTCCAATCGACGCGACCGTCGTCATGAATATGACGGTGAGCAAATTAGCAAGCGTTAAGGGCATATCGTAAATTTGGGAGATAAAAACGACGGCGACGCCCTGCATAATGGCGGTGCCGTCCATATTGATCGTCGCGCCAAGAGGTATTGTAAACGACGTCAGTTTTCTGGAAACGCCGATTTTCTTTACCATCGTTTCGATGTTAAACGGCACGACCGCAGCGCTGACCGAAGTGGTAAAGGCAAAGGTCATTACGGGAAAGAATTTTTTGAAAAACCGCAGAGGGTTAAGCCGAGTGAAAAACGACAGCATTGACGGGTAGACGACGAAACACTGAACGATTAGCGCCAGAACAACGCAAAACATGTATTTTAGCATTGGTAGAAACGCGCTAAATCCGATACTCGTAAAGGTTCTACATATCAAAGCAAAAACGCCGAAAGGAGCGAAAAACATCACGAAATTCGTCAGTTCAAGGACTGTTTCGTTAAATTGTTCGAAAAAAGAAACAACGACCGGAACTCGCGACGCGATCTTTGCCAAGACAAGCCCCAAGAACACCGCGTAGAAAATGATCTGCATCATATTTCCTTCGGCAAGCGCCTCAAAGGGATTGCGCGGAATCATATTCAACAGCGTAGAAACGACGTTCGTATCCTCAGAAAGGTTAATCGAGACGCCTTCCTCCTGAGAAAGAGTTATTCCTACGCCGGGATTAAACAAATTCGCGACGCCAAGAGCGGTTGAAATTGCGATAACAGTCGTCGCAAGATAGAAGAGAAATATCTTGACGCCGACTTTACCCAACGTCCGCGTGTCGCCGATGGCAAATGTTCCGCATACAATCGACGAAAAGACTAAAGGGGCGACCAGCATCTGAAGTAGACGGATAAACCCTTGTCCTACAAAGTAGAGGACGCCGTCGACAATAACGGAGTCTCGAACAAAGCCCTCGCGCAAGAAGAAATGAAGGAAAAGTCCGACGACGCTCCCCAAAAACAGCGCGATAAATATCTGGGCGGAAAAGCCAAGTTTTGTTTTGGATTTCGTTTCGCTCATGTTTTTCTGTTGCAAAGCGACTTTGAAAAGCAAAAAAGGAAGGTCCGGGATTTCTAACCGTTCTCGGTTTGAGTCGTTCCTAACCGAGGGCTTGAAATAAGAAGGAACCCCGTATATTAGCGTTACAGCGAGTCGAGCGGGTCGACGTCGACGATCCACTGAACCGCCGCCGGGCGTTTGAGTTTGCTCTCGACGACGCGCCTTGCGGCCTCGCGCAGAAGTTCGCCGGGCGTTCCGTAGAGTTGTAGGTGAAATCGGTAGTTTCCGCGCAGTTTCGCAAAAGGCGCGGGCGCGGGACCGACGAGTCGCGCCAAAAGGGGCGGACGCGGACGGCGCGGCGGACGGAGCGACGCGACGTTGCGTCCCTGCGCGTCGCGCTGGACGGAGTCGTCTTGAACGGGCGCGGGCGGATTTTTGAGATCGTAGCCGCGTTCGAGATTGATCGCGTAAATCGCGTCTTTGAGCGCGCCCCCGAGCGTTTTGGCAAATTCAAAGGTTTCTTTCTCGTCGGGTCCGCGAACAATAAATCGAATCGCGGAACAAAAAGGCGGATAGCCGACAGAACGCCGAGCCGCTAACTCCGACTCCGCGAAGCCGACGTAATCCCCGTTCGTCGCCGCGATGATCGCCGGATGGTCCGGCTTGTACGTCTGAACGACGACCTTGCCCGGCTTGTCGCCGCGCCCCGCGCGACCCGCCGCCTGCAGAATCAGATTGAAAACGCGCTCCGGCGCCCGGAAGTCGGGCAGGTTCAGCGCGGCGTCGGCGTTGACAATGCCGACGAGCACGACGTTCGGGAAGTCGAGGCCCTTGGCGATCATCTGCGTGCCAAGGAGAACGCGGTAATCGCCGCGTCGAAACGCCTCGAACCCGCGCTCGTGCGCGTCGCGCGCCTGCGTCGTGTCGGAGTCCATACGCAGAATCGGAGCGTTCGGAAACCGCGCCGCGAAATCCTGCTCCAGCCGCTGCGTCCCGACCCCGCCGTATTTGATCCCCGGATGACCGCATTTCGGGCAGGTCTGCGGCGCGGGAATCTGATAGTCGCAGTAATGGCAGAGCGCGATCTGCTGCGTGATATGGTGCGTGAGCGCCACGGAGCAGTCGGGACAGCATAGAACCTCGCCGCACGCCGGGCACTGGATGTGCGTGGAGTACCCGCGGCGATTGAGAAGCAACACGATCTGATTCGTCGGATCGTCGTCGAGCGCCGTTTCAATATCGCGACATAGTCGCTGTCCAAGCGATCCGCGCGAAAACCCCGAGGCGATTCGGTCGCGCATATCGACGACGTAAATCGGCGGATTCGGAAGATCGCGGACGCGACGCGGAAGCGTCAGCAGCTTGTACGTCCCCAGCTGCACGTTCCGCCACGTCTCGAGAGACGGAGTCGCGGACCCGAGCACAAGAATCGCGTTTTCGCGTTCCGCACGCATCCTCGCGACGACGCGCGCGTGATAACGCGGAACGACGTCCTGTTTGAACGACGTCTCATGTTCCTCGTCGATAACAATCAGACCGAGACGCGCGCACGGCGCGAAGATCGCGCTCCGCGCCCCGACGACGACGTTCGCCTTGCCCGACTCGATCTTCTCCCATTCCACGCGTCGCTCAAGGTCGGTCAACCGACTGTGCAAAACGGCGACCTCGCCGAAACGCGACCGGAAACGCTCGACCGTCTGCGGCGTCAAACTGATTTCCGGCACGAGGACGATCGCCTGCTTCCCGTAAGAGACGACCTCTTCGATCGCGTCGATGTAGACCTCCGTCTTGCCGCTTCCCGTGACCCCGTGCAACACGAACGTTTTGCTTTCGCCCGATTCGAGCGCCTCAAGAATCGCGTCGAGCGCGCGCCGCTGATCGTCGTTAAGGACGTGCGGGGTCGTCGGTTTCGCGTCTTTCTTCGCGGCGGCAAGCTCGTCGTAGAAACGACTGCGCCGCTGGACGCGCTTCATCTGGATAATTCCAAGATTCCGCAACGCGACAATCGGAGCGGAGGAGCATTTCGCCATGCGCCCAAGTTCGGAAGCGGTCGGCGGCTCGGTCGCTTTGCGAAGTTCGTCGATAACGTAAAGCTGTTTCTGCGTGATCGTTCCGCGCTTCCTATCGGTCTTGTCGCCGCCTTGCAACCGTTTAATTCGCGCGTCGGCGTCGCTCGCAAGGACGCAAACGGACGTCGACTGCGAGCCGACGCGGTCGCGGACGCCCGCGGGCAGAATTCCGTCGAGCGTCGCGCCGAGGGGCGCGAGACAACGCTTTGAAAGGTCGATTCCGAGCGTAAGAATTTTCGGCGCGAGAAGCGGTTTCGGATCGACGACGTTCTGAACTTCCTTGAGGCGAAATTTCTTCCCGGCGTCGTCGCCGAGTTTCGCCGGCGGTTCCGGCTCGTCAAGAGGAAAGAGAGTCGGCCCCGATTCTTTGCGAGGTTTTAGCGGAGCGGCTTTCGGCTCGACGACGTTTTTACGACGCTCGACGGCGACGCACCATGCGACTACGGATCGGTTCCGCGTCCCCAAAGGAACGCGAACGCGTTTGCCGGGCGCGACCAAATCGCGGAGTCGATCCGGAATCAAGTAATCGAAAACGCCGTCGGGACCGTCGACGAAAGCGACCTTGGCGACAAGAATCTCGCTCTTGGGATCGTAGAGTTCCCAAACGGGATTTTCAGGATCGAAAAACGTCGGGGTCTGATTCGTCATTGTGGTCCTCCGCGGCTCGCGACGCGGCGTTTGAGGGAAGGCGCGACGCGTCGCAAGTTCGGGTTCAAGTTCTTTTTCACTCTCAAGCATATCACAAGCGCCGTTAAAAACCAGTCTTATCTTGAGATTTTTTCGTCGGCGCCGGATGACGTCGCGGCGCAATATGTTATCATATTAGTGAAGTCAACTTCACCGTTTTGGAGCATATCGTCATGAATACCAAAATCGCAACCTTTAGAGCGCGTCTTGGAATGACGCAAGAGGCGCTGGCGCAAAAATCAGGGATCAGCCGTCGCGCGCTTTCGTCGATTGAAACGGGGACCTCCGTCCCGGCGGTGGACGTCGCGCTCAGAATCGCGGGCGTCTTGAACGCGACGGTCGAAGTTCTCTTCGGCGACGACGCGGAGACGGACGTCGCGCCGCCCCCGGCCCCTCTCGCGTCAACCGCGGTCCCTTCGGGAACTCGTTGGAGCGATTTTCGGTTTATCGACCTTTTCGCGGGAATCGGCGGGATTCGTCTCGCGTTTGAAAGCGTCGGAGGACGGTGCGTCTTTTCCTCGGAATTCGACGAACAGACGTGCCGAACCTACGAGGCGAACTTCGGGGAGCATCCTTCGGGCGACATAACCAAAATCGCCGCGTCTGAAATTCCCGACTTTGACATACTGCTCGCGGGCTTTCCCTGTCAGGCGTTCTCGATCATCGGCAAAAAGGAAGGCTTTGCGAACGAGACGTGCGGAACGCTCTTTTTTGAAATCGAGCGGATTCTCCAAGATAAACGCCCGCCCGCGTTTCTGCTCGAAAACGTGCGCAATCTCACGGCGCACGACGGGGGCAAGACGTTCCGAGTCATTCGCGAGCATTTGACCGCGCTCGGATACCACGTTCACGCGAAAATTCTCAACGCGCTCGACTTCGGCGTTCCGCAGAAACGCGAACGCATCGTTATCGTCGGGTTCCAGGACGACGTCCCGTTCGATTTCCCCGAGGCGATCCCCGACGGCGAAAAAAAGACGCTCGCCGACATTCTTGAATCGAACGTCGATCCCAAATATTACGTCCGCCCCGCAATCAGAGACGCAAGGCTCGCCAAGCTCAAGGACCCGGAATACCCCAAGCCGTACGTTTCGCATGAAAATATGGCGGGGTCGATTACGCCGCGCCCCTACTCCGCCGCGCTCCGATCAGGCGCGTCCGCCAATTACATCCTGATCGACGACGAACGCCGTCCTACCGAGCGCGAGATGCTGCGGCTTCAGGGCTTCCCCGATTCCTTCAAGATCGTCGTCAACTACAGCCAAATGAAAAAACAGTGCGGCAACTCCGTCGCCGTTCCCGTCATAAAAGCCGTCGCGAGGCAGATGCTCCACGCGCTGCGCGAATATGAGACAAACCCCGGCGAAAAGAAGGAGCGAGACGCGAAAGAACGCCGCGTCCCCGAGGATCAGCCGTATGCGACGCTCTTTCCTATGGAGTGTTCTTCCACAGATTGCGATCGAGAACGCGATAATTGAGCGCTTCGAAGAGGTGTTCCTGCTTGATATCGTCGCTCTGCTCGATATCGGCGATCGTCCGCGCGACGCGCAGAATCTTATCGTGCGCGCGGGCGGACAGTCCGAAATCGTCCATCGCCTTTTCTAGAAGCGCGCCGCTCTCAGGAGAAAGGCGCGCGTATCTTTCGAGATGGCTCCGGCGCATCGCGGAGTTAACGCGAACTTTCTCGTCGTCTTTGTATCGTTCCGCCTGAATCGCGCGGGCGCGTAAAACGGTTTCCCGCATTTCGGCGCTCGAGGTCTGCGGCTCGGTCGACGACAGCTCGCGATAGGTCACGGGCTGCGTCTCAATGTGGATATCGATACGATCGACGAGAGGACCGCTGATGCGCGACATATAGCTCGCCACCTGCTGCGGCGTGCATCGGCATTTGCGGCGCGGGTCGTTCCGATAACCGCACGGACACGGGTTCATCGCGGCGACGAGGATGAAATTGGAGGGGAACGTCTCCGTCTGGTTGGCGCGGGTAATCCTCGCGACGCGGTCTTCAAGGGGCTGGCGCAACGCTTCGAGGGTTTTGCGATTGAACTCCGGAAGTTCGTCGAGAAAGAGAACGCCGTTGTGCGCAAGGCTGATTTCGCCGGGCGCGGGAATCGCGCCGCCGCCGATGAGGCCCGGTTCGCTGATCGAATGGTGCGGCTCGCGAAAAGGACGCGTCGCAATCAGAGCGCGTCCGTCGAGTTTGCCCGACGCGCTGTAAATTTCCGTCGTTTCGAGCGCTTCGTCGAGCGTCAGCGGAGGCATGATCGTCACGAGACGCTTGGCGATCATCGTCTTGCCGGCGCCGGGCGACCCGAACATCAGGACGTTGTGCCCGCCGGCGGCGGCGATCGTCATCGCGCGTTTGGCGAGTTCCTGACCGCGAACTTCTGAGAAATCGAAATCGTACTTCGTCAGCGCGTCGAATTCCGAACCGGTAAGTCCCTGCGCGGGCTTAATCTCCTTCTTGCCCTGCAGGAAAAGAACGGCGTCTTTGAGCGTCTCGATGGGAATTGCCTCGATTCCTTCGACAAGCGCCGCTTCTTGCGCGTTTGCCGCCGGCACGAGAAGCCCTCGGAGTCCCTGCGCTTTCGCCGCGCGCGCCGCCGCCAGAACGCCGCGACAGGAGCGCGTATGTCCGTCGAGATCAAGCTCGCCGATAACGGCGTAGTCGTTGAGCTTTTCAAAACGCGCAAGGCCGCTCGAAGAGATTTGTCCGAGGGAGATCGGAAGATCAAAAGACGCCGCCTGCTTCGGGAGGTCGGCGGGCGCGAGGTTCACAAGAATGGAACCGCGCGGCGGCTGATACCCGGAATGTTCGAGCGCGAGCCTGACGCGAAAAGCGCTTTCGCGGACGACGGTCTTCGCCATGCCGACGATTGTCGTTCGCGTATCGTCGAAGCCGGGCTGGGAATCGCCGTTATCGGGCGCGAGCGTGACGGAAACTTCGACGTCGACCGGATGGGACGTCGCGCCAAGAAGAGAAAACGTCTTGAGTTTCGTGAGCATAGCTGTTGCGCGAGGAATCCGAAATCAGGCGTTCGCGTCGGAACTCGCGACCTCCTTCGGATCGGGATTCTCAAGCGCCGCGTCGACCGCTTCTTCAAGGTAAACGCCGATTCGACGGAACCGCGCGTAGCGCTCCTCGACGAGACGATCGGTCGGAATCTTCGTGAGTTCGCGCAGCTTCGCGACAAGGTACTTCTTGAGATTGAGCGCCATGATGCGGTGGTCGCGGTGCGCGCCTCCAAGCGGCTCTTCGATCACGTCCTCGACGACCCCGAAACGCTTGAGATATCCCGAGGTAAATTTCAACGCCTCCGCCGCCTTGTCTTTGCAGGCGCCGTCTTTCCAAAGAATCCCGGCGCACCCTTCGGGGCTAATCACGCTGTAATACGCGTACTGAAGCATCGCGACGCGGTCGCCCAGTCCAATACCGCAGGCGCCGCCGCTTCCCCCTTCGCCGATAACGACGCAAACGATCGGAGTGCGCAGCAGCGTCATCTCGTACATCGATTCCGCAATCGCCTGCGCGATTCCGCGCTCTTCGGAATCCTGACCGGGATACGCGCCGGGCGTGTCGATCAGACAAATGATCGGGAGTCCGAATTTCGCGGCGAGCTTCATTTTCTGGACGGCTTTCCGATATCCTTCAGGACGCGCGCAGCCGAAGTTGCTCTCCTGACGCTCCTTGAAATCGCGCCCCTTGTGCTGGCCGACGACCATGACGCGGAAATTGTCGATTCGCGCCCAGCCGGTTCGAATCGTTCGGTCGTCGCCGAAAACCTTGTCGCCGTGAAGCTCGACGAACTCGTCGAAAACGAGATTGAAATAATCGAGCGCCTGCGGACGCTCCGGATGTCGCGCGACCTCGGTCGTCTCCCACGCGGTGAGATTTGAGTAGATACTGCGCGTGAGTTCCGCCAGCGCAAGGCGCAAACGTTGAATCTCGTCGCGAGTCTCCGTCGTATTCGCGGAGCCGCGAAGAGCTTCAAGCCGCGCTTCCATCTCGAAGATTGGACGTTCAAACGAAAGCTGCTGTTTCGGCGTCGACATATCAAAAAATTCCGCAATCCCTACGCGCTGGCGTTCCCCGCGCCCCTCGCGCCGCTCCCACGCGGTCGCCGTCAAAAAGCGCGTCCCCGGAAAGTATAATCGAAATTGCCGTTTTCGACAAGAATGACCCGACCAAATAACGTGAAAACGATCCGCACGACGTCAGGAACGAATGAGGTCGTCAAGCGTCACGCGCGGCCCGGCGTTTACAGGAGACTGCTGCATAGCGCCGACTGAACGCCAGTTATTCAACTGGATCGCCGCGTTCTTCATACTGATCGTACAGAAGTAAAAAATAATCGGTAGGAAGTGCGCTAATAAAAGGACAAAACAAATCGCCGCGATCAATCCACCCACGCTTCCTGTATAACAGGGACGCTCTCCCCTGTTTCGTCCCTGCTGGACATATTCGGAAAGAGCCTTGTCGATATCCTTTGATCCATGATAAAACGCTACAAAGTACCAGTACAAGTTGAAGAAGGGAATCAGCATGAATCCGACAGCTTTCCCCGGTGTTGTTCGCGCAAATTCTTGTGGAATAGACTTCCAAAAGTTGTAAATGAAAACATAGTGCGGCACAAGAGAAAAGATATAAAGTGGGGTAAATAGTAAGCCAATCAAAATAGGCGTGAGAATAGAAGCCTTAGTTACTGCCGAGAGGAAATCTAGAATTGAATGCCCGAAAAATAGCGAAGTCACAACGAGAACCAACACAATAAACAACGCCCCCCAACACGCCACGAAACTAATCCACATGAGGTTGTGCCATCTCCGAAGGTTGACATTAAGTTTATCCGTCTCTTTGCGAAAATGCGAATCGCTATTGTTCGATCCATAAGGAGTCAAAGGATTCGTTCCAGCCACAACCATTCCGCCATGTCCGGCGTTATAGGCGCTCGTAAAGACAGGTTCGTTGCGCATCGGGCGCGAATTCTCGCCGAGACGCCATACGAGCGTGTCGAAATTCGCCCTGCCCTGCTCGACGAACGCGAGGATATCGGAGACGCCGTACGGCCCGTAGCCCGTCTGACCGTCGGGGCTATAGTACCACTCTTTCTTCTCGACGGGCGCGACGTTTTGCGCTCGAAACGCGGGAATATCGGAGATCGGACGCGCCTGTTCCCCGTCGCGCCACGCGCTCGCGGTCGGCTGAATCTGACCTGACTGCAACGCGCGAAGAACCTCGTTTTGCGTCATCGGACCATACTGCGTGACCCCGTCGTTCGTCACATACCAGACCTTCGCGTCTGACGCGCCGATTCCCGCGCCGTTAAAAGGCGCCGCCGTCGGAAGCCCGACGCTGAGCGCTTGTCGCAGTTCGTCGACCTCGCCGATTGTTCGCCAGTCGAGGCGATTGGCAGAGACTTCCGATTCGCGCGTGAGTTTGCCGTCGGCGACCATCTGGACGATTCTCTCCGCGTCGATCGGACCAAACGCGCGTCCGACAACCTTAACGTAATATTTTGCCATCGTTTTCAAACCTTATCGATATCGTCCGAGAAAGCGCGCCCGTCGTTCGGGCTTTCAGCGGTCGCGCTCGTCGTTTTTGCATTGTCAAAGAGTCGATCGACGCGCGCGCGTTCCTCCGCGCGTTCTCCCGCCGTCGCGTGACGTTCCGTCAATCCTTTCGTATCGTTGGCGAAGTTCGCGATACGCGCCATTTGCCATATCAGCGCCATACGCGTCGCGATAGCGACGAGCGCAAGAATCTGCGCCGACGTAAAGAACGCAATCCAGCCGTAGCCGACGAATCCGAAGCTCGCGAGCGTCGGCGCCAGCGTCACGAGGCCGAACACGGCGGTCGCCATAACCGTCGCGTCGACAATTCTATTCCCGTCGCGGTAATCCCCGTCGGCGCTGGTCAACGCGAAAAAAACAATTCCGAGAAACGTCAGGAGCGCCGCGACGCGCGTCGAACACGCGACGTCGGCAAGCGTCGTCGGCGCGCGATATAGACGGCGATTGCCGTCGAGCGCTTCAATATTCGCGATTCCCGCGCTCGCGCTTTCTCGAAACGCGAAAAAAGACCAGTATAGTTCGAAGCCGGGAATAAGATTTAGAAGCGCGACGCGACGCGGCGAACGCGGTAAAACGCGCGGATCGAGGGAGCGCAAGTAGCTATAAAGAAACGCGACCCCTAAAAACTTCGCGACAACGAACGTCGTCCATACGCACACGGCGTACGAATCGGCGTCCAAATCAAAAACCCAAAGTCCTATGGCGGATTCGGCAAAGAGGAGCGCCGTAACGAACGCGTTGGCGATCGTCCATGAACGAACCCAGCGTCCTTTGGCGACGCGCGTGTGAAACGCGTTTGACTCCTCGACCAGACCGGCGGGGATCTCTAGCACGTCGGAGAAATCTTCCTCCGGCTCGTCGTACGAGTTATCCGGCGACGTCATAACGTGTCTCCTTGTTCGCCCTATACTATTGTTTCGCCGTTTCAACGCGCGCGTAAACCGGCGTCCAGCGGTAGGTCGCCCAGTCCTTCGCCGTGTTGAAGGACGCGCCGTCCGCCGTCATGGTTCCGATTTCTTCCGCTGTCGCGTCCGCGCCGCGCGCGACCCAAAGGGACGCGCCCTCGTCGACCGTCTTACCCGCGCCGAGCGCGAGCGTCGCGGCGGAGTTGACTTCGTCAAGATAGCCGACCCAGCGGTATTCGCAGGCGAAGGAACGCTCCCCCTCGTCGAAAGCGGCCTTCGCCGCCGCAAGCGACTTTTCAAGGTCGGGCGCGTCTCGGAGCGCTTTCTTTGCGCTCTCGCGCGCTTCGAGCAACTCTCTGCCCGGCTGATACGCGTTGATAGCAAAATCAAAATCAGAACTGCGACGCGTCTCCTCGAGCCACTTGGTCAGTTCGTCGAAGCCCGGATATAATTTCGCGGAATCGACGACGACGGCGAGGAGCTGAAGCTTAACGACCGGATCAAGGGTCGTTTCCGGCGCGACGTCGAGCGCGCGGAGCGCCCCGTCGACGACGGCGATCCAATCTTCCGGCGCGGGCTTGTCCGAGAGCCGTTTCGCGGCGAGCCCCGCGATCATATACTGCGCGGAAGGCGGGGTCGACGCAAGCGCCGATTCCTCGAATCTATCCGCCGCAAAATCGCGCGTCGCGCCCCCTTCGACCTCGGAAAGGTATTTCAATCCGGATCGACCCTCCTGCGGATCGGACGTTAGATAGAAATAACGCTCCTCTTTAGAATCGAAAAAGACCCAGGTCGGCGTCTCGTATTTTTCGAGCGCGCCCGCGAGCGATTTCGCGGCGCTCTCGTACCCGCCGCGCTTAGCGAACCCGTCGAGCGCGGCGCGCGCCTGTCGATAGGGCTCGAGTTCGGGAGCGAATTTCAACTCCGTTTTCTGCAACTCTTTAGCGGCTTTGTCCGACGCCGAAAGATTTTGCGCCGACGCGTTGACGGACCCCCACGATTTCGCGAAGGAGTTCCACGCCGTCGCCCCCTTGGCGTTGGCGACGTCTTCAACCGCCGCGTCAAGAGCCGCGTCGAGGGCGTCCTTCGTGGCGTCCGCGACGTCTTCGCCGCCGCTGGCGCTCAGTTCGCTCGTATCGGCGCGAATCGCTTTGAGCGTCTTCGCATAATCCGACGCGTTTCCAACCGCCTTGGCGAGCGCGGCGCCATGCTTATCGAGCGCGGCGCGAAGCTTGAAACGCCGCTCGGAACCGTCGATCGCCGCTTCAAGCGCCTCGCGGGCGGCGACAAGAGGACGCGCGATCTCGGCAAACTGCTCCTGCGATTTGAGTTCTTCAACGCCCGAACGGAGTTCCGCAAGCGCTTTTTTCGCCTCGGGAACGGTAATCGCGGAATTCTCCTCGAACTCTCGCTCCTTCGCCGCAAGCGCGTCGACAAGCTCGGAATACCGTTCGGCGCCCGCCGTATTCTTGGCGTGCGTAAGGTTAGAGTCTTCGCGATAAAGTCGGGCGTAATCGTACTTTTCTTTTTCCTTGTCGTTATAAAGGAGTTTTTTAAGGTTCTCGACGGACGCGGGGACGGCGCGTCCCGCTTCGTGCGCTTCGTCGATCGCGTCGACAAGGTCTTCGATATCGTGAAGTCTTTTCTTTTCGGCGGTCTGCAAGCTGTTAAAACGCTCGACGACGGCGGAATATTCGGGGACGTCGGCGAGTTTCGGACGTTCCTCGGCGTATTTGGCGACGAGCGCGGCGGCGGCTTCAAGCGCGGCGGCGGAGTCGGGCGCGTGTTTTTCAAAAATATCGAGCTGGGCGCCGACGGCTTCCGCGACGGAACGAGCGAGCTTGACGTTACGAGTGTGTGCGACGGAAATCGCGGCGAGCGTCGCAAAGAACGCGATCGCGACGACGGTGAACGCAACCGCCGCCACGCGGCGGCGACGCGACTGCATATTCAACGCGCCGACCTGCTTGCCGTAGTCCTTCTCAACGTCGGACGGCAATGAGGCTCCGGCGTTATTCGACGCGATCGACGCCGCCTCGTAAAGGTCGTGGAGCTTATTCGCGTCGCTGGAGGAACGCACAAGGGCGGAACGGAGCGCGCTGACCTTGCGCCGAGCGTCCTCGCGCAACTCTTCGGCGCGTTCGATTCTCAGCGCCTGATCGACGAACGCCGCGAGTCGCTCCGTCTCCTCTTGAGTCACGAAGGGAGCCGCGTGACGGAACTCGCCGGAACGATATTCCGCGAGCAGGGCGAGCGCGGCGTTGGAATCTTGGTTCGCCGAGGCGACTTCCCACCGCGCGATCAGGTCGCGAAGATTCGCAAGCTCCTGACGACTCTGGTAGAAGTCGAGCCACGAACGATATTTGTCGACTGTTTCGCGCGGAACCTGCGTATGACGACGCGGATCCCGGATCTCCGCGACGAGCGCTTTGAAATCGACGGAAAAGACGTTCTCCTCGTTCAAACCTTTCACGGCTTCGGCGAGTTCTTCGGAGCGTCTTCGTTCCAGACGCTCGATCTGACGCGTGAGGAAATCGCGAGCGCCGAGTTTTTCTTCCAGGTAATAAAGCGTTTCAAGCTGGGAACGGGACGGCGCGTTTTCCATCGCTTGGCGTCGTCGTTTCGCGAAGACGTCGCGGAGCGGCGCAAAATCCTTTTGGAACGTTGCGAGACGATCGCGAGCGGCGGCGTCGGTCGCAGGCGCGACCTCGTAATCGAAGGTCCGGCATACGACCCGCCAATCCTCGGCGGCGGGAAGCGTGAGCGCGGCGTAGTCTTCGAGGAGCGAACCGTCGGTCAGAATCCGATCGGCGTCGGCAAGCTCGCCGTTGTTGAGCTGTCCAAGGGCTTTGCGAAAGCCGTCCTCGATGCGACGCAACCGCGACGCATAAAGCCGCGCCGCTTCCTGTTGTTCCTCAGGCGTTGAGTTTTCGGAATCTTCAAGAATTCGTTTGATTTTTTCCACCAGCTCGGCGTTCGTCATCGTTGATTCCTGTGTGTCCGTGGGGTTCGTTGTGGAGTATGTTTAAAATGTTCGGGAGGGGCGTCGCAATCGCGGAGAAGCTATCCGCCGCGACAATCAATGCTTTTTAAGCGGAACTTTGAGGACGCCGACAATCGGCGAAGCTTCCGGCTTCTGGTGTTCGGACGCTCGGTAACGGACGTTAAAGGTCAGTTCATGGGAATCAGGAACCGTTTCTATGGGCAAACCATCGGGTCTATCCGATTCTCTATAATAATGCTTGAAATCTCCCTTAATCCCCTTCGTCGTTCTTCCCGTTGCTGTCGATGTGAATGAGATTACTAGCGTGACTCCCGTTAATCCACTTAAACTCCCTCTAAGAACAACACTATCCTTAAGATCTAAGTTCCTTTTGCCAGATATACTTTTAACTTCATCTTGGGACGTCACAGGAGAAAGGTCCGAACCTTCGAGACGAACTTGCTCTACGAAAAGCGAGTTCGCACAGGGTTCAGAAATAGAGAACTGGGGTGCCTTGTCCTCGAAGAGCCAGCTTAAATCGAGGCGCTTTTCTGATTTTTCGGGAGACAGATCGGAACAGTTGAGAATAGGCGTTTCGGGAACGCTGAAAACAAGCGCCGATTCATCGGAGCTCGCATCCGCAAAAGCCTCGAATTCAAACGTTCCTTGCAAAAACCATTTTCGCGCGGATTCCTCCGACTGAAAATGAAGCCCTCCCAGACGATTCTGCAAGTCGACAAAAAGTGTGTCTTTCGTCTCTTCGTCAAAATTTCGTTCAATTTTTGACGGGTTGGATTTGTCTCTCTCTTCTCTGAATTCCTTTGCTGTAATAGTATACGGAGGAAGTTCCGTCAATCCCTTGTCGTCGTAGAGTCTGAAGACGAAACTCACAGCGCCATCTCTAAAAACATCAAAGAAGCGATCTAAATCACTATAAATAGCAGCCTCTTCAAATATTATCTTATTTCCAGAGGTCAAATCGTTCATCGCCCTCTTTCCGTCCCACGATAAAGACCGGAGCGGATCAAACTTTAACTCGTCGCCAATTTTATCGAAATGGTCGATGGCGGCTTTAAGTTCGTCGCTTGACTTTCTTTGACGAGATTGTTTGACAATTTGACGATACTGCTCAACAATATCTCGAGTTTTAAGAAAGATCTCTCCCTCACGCCCTTGCTCAAACAGTTCGAGGTTATCCTCAATTTCATTGGCAACGTCGTCTAGGTTCTTGCCGCTTTCTTTAACGTCGTATTTGGATCCGTTCTTACCCTTCTTGGCGGCGACGTTGGACGCTTCATCTTCCTCTTCGTCGTCTGTCTCAACGTCTTCATTTTCACTGGATTTGGTCGTCGATTTTCCAGTCTCGATCTTGTCTTCTTTTTCCTCAGTCTTTTGAACGTCTGTAGTCGTAGCCTTCTGCGATTGAGACTTTTCAGAAATCACCGCGCTAGAAGTTTTACCGTCTGTTACGTCCGACTCGACAGGAGTAGAGGATTCGTCCGAGTCTTGTTTAGTATTCTGGTCTTCTTTCGACGAGTCTTCTTGTGATTCGTCAGTTCCCGAGGTTGCGACGTCTGTCGATTCGTTGTTCGCGTCGTCTGACTTCGATGGAGTAGCAGGCAGTCCGTTGGCCTCTGCGACGGCTTTTTCTCGTTCTTCTATAGCGTCGCCAAATTTCTCAAAGACGCCGCTCGACCCCAACATAGCGACGACGATTCCAAGCAGGATCGTCGCAGCGCCGACGCAGGCGAGCATTTTAGTCAAAAGCGCGGTCTCGCGGTTCCCGCGCTGAGGGGGCGGCGTGACGGTTAGGATCGCGTCGCGACCATAATTAAGCGTTTTGCGTCTAGGCGCGGCGCCGGACGGAACAGGCGAGGCGAGATCATAGGGGGTCGTCCCGCCAATCGGCGCGGCGCCGGGTAGCGGAGAAGCGTCGAACGCGGGAGGAGGCGTCGCGGGGTTCGGAACCGCTTGAAAGGCGCGTTCCGGGAGTTGAGTCGGGACGGCGACGCTAGAGTTCACGCCGCGCGCGGCGGCGACGAGCGTCTGCGCCTCTGGAGTCGTAGCAAGAGACGCGAGACTCGGCAATTTGTTCGGAGCCGTTAAATCGAGGACAAGGCCGCCGGGCGTAGAACGCGACGCGAGTTCTTCCGGCGAACCTTGCATAACCGCTTTCCATTGACATTGAACGCCGGGGGGCGTCTTCATGTAATAGGTGGAGAAAGTCGCGTTCCAACGTTCTCCCGGGGGAAGAAGCGCGAGGGACTCTTGAAAGAGCCGTAAAACGTTTTGTTCGGGGCGCACGATTAACGCCACGGGACGGCGCGTCGCGACGGTCGAGGCGAGAACGCCCGCCCACGCCGAATCGCCCGTTGTGTTGCGCCATTCGTCGCAACCAGAGGGAATTGAAACATAATTCGGGAGCGAGATCGGCGCCTCGTAATACTGCGGCGGGGTCGCGGAAGACCAGTTCGTAACGAAGAGTCCGGGCTGCGAGAAGAGCGCGGCGGGGCCCGGCGGCGTAAGCTCGCCCGTCGCGACGTCGAGAAAACTCGCGATTTTATTCGTGCGTCCAGAGTAATCCAACCCCGCGTCCGCAACGCGCGCAAGAATCCGCAGACGTCCCGTCGCCGTCTCAAAGAGCACGTGGGAATACGACGTCGGATTGCGCAACGCGTCGCGAGGATCGGCGTAGACCCGGCGATAGCCCGAGAGCGCCTCGAGCGCCGACGTCGTCTGCTCCTTCATTCCTCGAGTGCACGCGACGACGCAGAACCCGAACGCGCCGGGCTTGAGCCCTCGCGGAGAAGACGTGTAGACCAGTTGGTATGCCATCGATTTCCCTTGGAATCTTTCGTGTAATTCGAAAACGTAATTTCCGTCGTTATGCGCCGTAACGATCCGCGTCTTGAGTAGCGCGCCCCGCAGGGATGAGGTCGGGCGCGAGTCTGCGTAGCGCGTAAAGCATAGGAGCGGTCGCCCAGACTGGCTTCATATCATCGACGCGGAACCCCGACGCGTTCGTCTCGGCGTTGACGCTCGGGGCGACGCCGGTAGCGCTCACGGGGATATAAACGACGTCTTTCGCGAAGTTTTCCACGGCGGAAATAAACTCAGGGGTAAGTCTTGAGAGGAGCTCTCGAGTCTCGCGGCTTGCGGCTTCGATCTTGTCGCTTCTGAGTCCGTAGGAATCGGAGCCGCTCCAATGCGAGAAGGGACTCCGTTCAAGGAGCGCGGCAAGGTTCGGAGAGAGTCTGGACCAGACGTCGGCTTTGGAAACGATCACAATAAGGAGTTCGTTAAAGCGTTCGTTTGTCGTCATGTGTCGGAGAAGTCGGATTCTACGCGCCGTTTCGCCAAAAACAGCCTCTTGGCGGACGACGGTTCCGCTTCCCGTCGCCGAGGCCGAATTATCGAAAAGCGTCGCGTCGGAATATCGCCGGACATACTCGCGTCGAAACTGCGCGTCTTGAGTCGGGTCAAAGAGGAAAAACACGCACTTGCTCTGAGCCAAATGCCGCGTGACAGGACTCGTACTCAGATCGTTCGACGGAAGATAGCTCTCGCCCGCGTTGTCGTAGAGACAGATCATGCGCGAATAGTTTTTCGAGTCGTCTTCGGCGGCGCGCGCGTTCGACTTTGCGGCGAGAAAAACAAAGGGCTGCGGCAACACGACGGTCTGCTCGCCGATGCGCACCGCGTCGTAAAGATCGCCTTGTTCTTCCGTCTTGTCGATGCGCACGAGTCCGCGCCCCCCGTCCTCATACTGCAACGACTCGTAATGCCGGATTCGATGGTTCATTCCGGGATCCGCGTCCGTGAAGGTCACCTGAAACTTCGAAGGCAGGACGCGTCGCAAGGACCACGTCGAGGACGCCAAATAATACGACTTGCCGCACGCGGGCGCGCCGACGATCGACATGAAAACGGGAGGCGAATCGAGCGCGGGGGCGGGAATCTTCAGATGACAACGCGGGCACGCCATATCGCGGCACGGCGTTCCGCGCGCGTCGAGGGGCGTCCCGTATTCGTCGTATTCGGTCGGTAAAAAACGAACGCGCTCCGATTCGCCAAGCCGGTCGTCGCCGACGAGCGAGAGATCTTCGGAAATCCACAAAACGTCTTCCGGTCGGAACGACGACCAGCAGTGCGGACAAATCACCTCTTTTAGGAGTCTGCGTCGATTCGATTGATATTTCGTCATGATTCGGGGACGCTCCTGTCGGACGCGTTGGTTTCAAGGAAAAGACGTCGACGTCGGGAATCGTCGTCGTCGCCGTCGAATTTCACAAGTTTATGAGCGCTATAACTCGTCGTCCATCGACAAGCATTTTGAAAGGGGCGCTCGAAAACTTCATTTTAACTTATGTCAATTTAAAAAACAAAATAAAGCGTCTTTCCGGAAACTCCGGCGGGCACGGTCGGCTCGTCGAACCGTTCGCCGCTCTTTTGGGCGAGTTCAACCGCTTCGTTCATGAGGGCGCGAAACTGTTCGGCGTCGGAGCCTTTGAGGTAGCCGCGCTCCCGAATTTCGGAGATCAACTGACAGGATTTTTCGAGCGATTTTTTATATTTCTTTCGATCGTAGTCTTTCTGAGCGCTCTGCAGTTCCTCTTGGCGTTTCTCTAACTCCGTTTTTTTCGGAGTCGGAGGCGGTGGCGGCGTCGGGGTCGGGGTGGGAACCGGCGCGGGAACGGGAGGAGTCGCGGGCCTCGGAACGCTCGGCGCGGGTCGATTTTTAGGTTCCGCGGTCGGAACGTCGTCTTTCGCCGAATTCGGACGCTCGACGCGGGCGCGGTCGCCGTTTTTGCCCCATTTGAACGCTTGAGACGACGAAGGCAACGCGACTAAAATCGCCGTAACAATCGCCAGCGTACACGCGACGCGGCGACGCGATTTCGATTTCAACATTCTAGTCGTCTCCTACGTTAATTATCGACGGTCGGCTATTGCGACTGAGCGTCGGAACCGCCTCGGTCGGCGACTTTGGTTCCTTTTTCGCCGACGATCGGACGGATGCGGAAGAGTCGATCCTTGAGGAAATCGCGAACAATCGCGTATTCCTCGTAGGAATCGCTCGCGACGACAATGGCGATCGTCTCGCTCTTCGGACTGAACTGGGCGAACGCGGCGTCGAGACGTTGAACGACGCCGGGCGCGTTCAAATCGATTCCGCGCCAGGGAAGAGGCTCGGTCTGCGCCGACGTCCCGTCTTCGGAAACAATGTGAAAATCTTCCTCGTTCAACCTTTTGACGCCGCGCGCGTCGTACTTGTGCCAAAAATAAAGACGCCCGAATTTCAGGATCACGGCGACTTCACGGCGATACCCGTAATCGGAGCGCATCTGCGGGGGGGACGACTTTCGCGTCGCGAGTCTTCGGGCCGCCGCGGCGTCGTCTTCCGCCGCCTGGAGTTTTTTCGTCGCGTCGTCGAGTTCGCTGAGCGCGTCTTTCATTTGGACGTCAAGTTCGATCGCCTGACGTTCGATTTCCGCGACGGTCTGCGCCTTCGCGGCGTTCTCTTCGGAAACTTCGCGGAGATCGTCAAGGACGTCGAGCGTCTCATGATGAAACTGCGCGACCTCCTGCGAGCCCAGCCCTTGGATGATCGCCCGCGACTGCTCGACGCGATCTGAAACCGCGTTCCACCGGCGCTGCAACGCTTCGAGCTGAATTTCCAGCTCCATGAGTTCGACGGCGCTCGCGCGTTCCTCGGCGACGGTTTCTTCATACGCCTTTTCGGTCGTCGTTCGCATCGAAACGACGACGAAAAGCATGATGAAAATGAACCCGCCAAACATGTTGCAGATCGTGTCAAGGAAGAGTTCCAGACTGTCCTGCGAAGTCTGTCTGCGACTCATCGCCCCTCCTTTCCACGCCCCTCGTCGAGGAACATGAGCGGACGCGATTCGTTAATCAGGTCGATCCCGTAACGATAGCGCATCCCCTCCAATTCAGCGACGGCAAAATCAAAATTTCGGGCGCCGCTAGGACGAACGATCAGCACGAAATACTCGGAGCCGGACGGACGCGTCGCGGCCCATTTGGCGAACGCAAACGGCGATTCGAACGTCTTGTCCTCCGAATTATTCGCGGAGCCGTGGACGACGAGTTTCGAACCGGAAATTTCGACGTACCAGGGTCTTTCGCGCACGTCGTCGGAAAACGCGTAGACGGCGCTCTCCTGTGAGTCGAACTCTTCCGCCGCCTTTTCCGCAGCTTCTTGGAGTCTTTCCTCGATCAGACGCTTGAGTTCTTCGATCCGCTTTTCGACGTCGGCGAAGGACGCTTTGCGCGTCTCTAACTCCTCGAGCTTCTGATCGAGCCGCGCCGACTCTTCCCGCGCGCCGTCAAGGCGTTTTTTCGCGTTTGCGAGCTGCGCCTTAACCTCCGAAACGGACTTGCCGATTCCGGCGGAATCGACCGCCGCCGTCTCTTCGACGCGCGCGTTGAGCTCCTCGAGGTCGTTCTGAAGTTTCTCGACCTGAGCGCGGACCTCGTCGACCTTCGATTTCGCGACCGTACTCGATTCCGACTCGGTTACGACGCGCTGCGTGAGCGCGAGCGCAAGCATCAGGGTCACGAGCACGACGACGCCGCAAACCGACGTGATCGCGTCTTGAAACGCGAAGAGCGAAAAGGGCGCCCCGCCCTTCTTACGACTCATCCGACGCTCCCTCGACGATCGGCTCGACGCGCTCGCGAACGCGGAGCTTCGTCACGATATTGACCGTGCAGAATTCGGAACACGCGTCTAGAAGCTCCTCCTCCGACTTGCGGACAAAGGTCGAAAAGAGTTGGAGCGTGAGCGCGACGGCAAGCGCGACGAGCGTCGTCTCAAACGCGGTCGAAAGTCCGGCGGTCACGTCTTTGAGCGCGGGCGTGAGCGCCGCGACGTCGCTTGTCGCGGTCAGGACGCCGGCGAAATGGCCGATCGCGGACGAAAGACCGATAACCGTCCCGATAAACCCCAGGATCGGAATCGCCCAGAGAAACCCGTTGACGAGCGCGTACGTCGTCTGCGAGACGTTTTCATCCTGCTCCGCCTGCGTTCGGAAGATCGCGTCGACGTCGGAAACCTGCCCGAAGTTGCGCAGGTTCGAGAGCGTCTGAACGACCCGACGGTAGACGAGGAAATCCTTCGGCGAGTCCGCGTGTTTGCTGATCGTGTCGGCGACGTCGTCGACCGTGTCGACGGTCAGGGTAAAGTCGGGGTCGTCGGGCAGAATCGGACGGGTCAACGGCTGCCGCTGGAGCTTAATCTTCCGCGTCTTGATAAAGAGGATGAAAAAGGTCCAGAACCCGAGAAAGACGACCGCGTACGGCGTCCATCCGCGTTCGGTAAACATGCTCTTTACGGGCGATTCCGGAACGAAGATCAGAACGACGTAAAAGGCGACCGAAAAGACCGTCGCCAACAGCCCGGAGCAGAGCGCCCCGACTTTCGTATAACTTCCGCCCTCAAATCCCAGCCGCCTCTCAAAATCGTCGCGTCGCCAAGAAAGCTTCCGTTCCTCGTGTTTCTGCTCGTTCATAGTCGTATCTTTACTCTCCAAAAACTACGCGGGGCAAGTTTCGCCGCTTTGCATATTATACAAACAAACCGCCGCAAAGTCGCGTAATTGCGCCAAATCCGTGCAGAAATTACGCTATTTCTCTATGACGTTGCCCTCTTTCGTGTCGCTTGCGTCTTTACTCCCAGAGGAAATGCTCCAGTTACTGCGATTTCCAGAAAAGAACGAGTTAGACGCGACGACTCCGCCGCCGCCCTCGGCGATAAAGCCTGTAACGTTCCCGTCAAAACGACATTTGTCGACCTTGATCGCCGCGCCGCTGAAAGAAGAGACGCCGTAGCGGTTCTTCGAAAGAAATTGGCAGTACTCGAGGGTCGCATTCGCGGAATCTTGGACGCGCACCCCCGAATCGCCAAACTGTTGGAACTGGCACTTCCAGAAAGAAACGTTGGCAAACTCGCCCTCGACGGCGACGCCTGTCGTCTCTTCGATATCGTTCCCTTGGAATTCACAGTCTTTGAACTTCACTTTCGAGTCGTTAGCAACGGCGATTAACGGTTTAACGGAGTTAGCGGAAGGCGACTTTCTAGCGGAAAAAGACAACCCTTTAAACGCGACGAGATCACGAGAGTCGATCCGCAAAGTTTCTTCGGCGTCGATCTCGACGATCGCGTTTGACTCGCCGACGACCGCGACCGCGTGATCGATCAAAACTTCGGAACTCTCGCCGCGCGCCGCTTTCTTGCCCTTCAAAAGAATCGGCTTCTCCGTCGAACGGACGAGAATCACGTCGCCCCTCGACGATTTCGACAATGCCTCTTCCAACGATTTTGCGTCGTCCGGAATCGTGAGTGTCGGCTTCTTCGACTCCCAACTCTCCGCTGAATCGACCGATTCGTTCAAAACCTCTTCCCATGTTGGAACAGGTTCCGCTACGTCTGTTATTTCTTCATCATATAATGACATAACACCGAGAGTTCCTCTGTGCTCCGCTTTGTCTATTTTTCCTTCACCTTTGTGGACGGCTGTTTTCATCTCAGATAATCCTCGCCCAGAAATAATCTTTGCGTCGGCAAAATTTTTTGCTTTTCCTGAAAACGCCTCCTCTAAACTAAATTTGGCCACTACTGAACGCGACATCTCGTCATAAAACCAAAACTCAAGATTCTCGACAAACATATAATATTCAAACAGTTCTAGTTCATTTGGAGAACTAAACTTAGGCTCAATATATGTTCTATGATAATAAGGTTTTTTAAACCTAACGTCACAAACGCAATATCCTGAAATTCTCCCCTTCATTTCCTTAGCAAATTCCAAAGGAACGTCATTTAACACAAAGCTGGGTTCATTGACTTGCGCGAAACTATGGATTTGTCCATCTATTTCCATGGGGTGAGTAAAAAGCTTTTGTAAATCAAGTGGATTATCAAATTCTACGCATATTCCAAAGTCATTAGCTACCAATTTTGACACCTCAAATTTTGCGTTAAACCCGTTCACCGCCGTATATTTTTCGGATTTAATATTTCCACATAAAGGAATAAGAAGTGACTTTCTCTCAGCTTCCTTAACACGTTTCGATTTAAAATCAATAGAAAGTGTCAAACTCCTTCGATCAGGGTCATACTTTGTATTGAGTGTAGAATGGATAGAATCAAGTTGAGAAAGCATCCCTATAAAACTTCCGATTCTATCTCTTGGAACAAAGTCTTGGCTAGAACATACCTCGTAGATTATGCCAAACATAATGTCGTTAACAAGTGGAAATGCAACAGTAGAGCCAAAATGAACGTTTCCAGAAATCACGCTCCGTTCCATTTCTTCGCCTTCACGTTCTATTCTAGAATGGAACTCCGCCAAGGTCTCAAATTCTCCCTGTTTAAACTGTTTCTCCACTTCGTCGTAGCGGTTAGAAGTCCTGTATAGAAGCAAAGGACAGAGACTTCCTACGAAAGATTCAGGAATACTATCCCAGTTACGATCGAAGGGCTCCCAGATCCAAGCCAGTGGTTCATCATCATCTTGTTCTTCGTCTTCGGAAGAATCGACCTCAACGTCGTCAATCTCTTCTGACTCACTCTCGTTAAATTGATTCTCGACTTCATTTGAAAAATCGGTTGCTTGGTGAGTCTTCTCTTCTTTGTTTTCGACTTCTGATTTTGGAATTGACGGTTTTACCTCCAATTCCACTGTTGGCTTTGATTTTCTCGATCCGCCGGAATAGCAGATCGCAATTACGGCGATAGCCGCGACGACAACAATCAAACCGACAATCACAGCGACGATCACTTTGCGACTCTTTTTAGGTGCTGCGGATTGTGGAACCGGAACGTCGACTTTCCTAAAATCAATCGTCTCAGCACGCAACGGAGGAACCTCGCTTGTCTCGGGCTTTGCGGTTTGGTCGATAGGAGTCCCCATTCCGTTCGGTTTCTCTCCCGTCGACGGTCGATTGATTAGCTCGGCGACTTTAAGTTCTTCATCGTCAACCCATGCGGTCGCGTCAGGTTTGATAAAACGACGCGAGACCAACGTTTGCAGTTGTTCAAGCGTAACGGGTCGTTTTTTCCCATTGACTTCGATTTCAATCTGTCGCATTGTCGAGTTTCCTTTTACGTTTAAAGGAAGTTATAAGGAGGGTTACACGGATTTTTGCATGCTGTTTCAGGGCGTCAAGTCCCCGCAAAAGACAGGTTAGTCACTTTAAGTCCCCTCTAACCGACAGTCTAAAATATAGAAATCATAAAGTGTTTAATGACAAGGTTTATAAAAAACCAAGGAAACGATAGCTTTTCTTAATTGGCAAAAAAACTTTGAAAACGGCTCTATTCGAGCGTCTAATCAACAAACTTCTTCATAGAAGAAGACAACTCTCGCCGCTACATTTCACGTCCAAAAGAACTAATCCTTCAAGCATCCGACGGGGATGACAAAGACGCCGTCCAGTCGTTTATAAGCGAAGGGGGCCGTGGCGGTTAACACGGCAAGAAAGGCGGGATTTTTCATTTTGGTCGTATCAATTTTATCGGCGACTCTTCGTAAGTTTTGAGCGCCTTCTTCGATCAGTCTATCGCCGCCGAGCTTGAATTCAAACAAACCGTATCGACCGTTTCGAAGATGAACGACGCCGTCGCATTCGAGCCCTTCTTTTGTCCGGAAATGATAGACCCTTCCGTCAAGCGCTTCGGCGTATGCGCGCAGGTCGCGCATACATAAAGTTTCAAAGAAGAGGCCGAACGCTTCGAGGTCGTCGAGGAGATCGGCGGGGCCGAGTCCCAGCGCGGCGGGCGCAATGGACGGATCGACGAAATACCGCGTGTCGGACGTTCTGATCGCGGTCTTTGAACGTAAATTGGGATTCCACGCCGGACAGTCTTCCACAACGAAAATCTTTCGCAGCGCCTCGACGTAAGACTTAACCGTGTCTTTACTCAGTTCCGTAACGTCATGCGCTTTAACGTCGTCGACGATCGTCGTACAAGGCGACGCCGTTCCTTGAAGGCGAGCGTATGACCTCATGATCAATCGCGCGCGTTCTTCGCTACGTCTAACGCCGTCGACTCGGCTGATATCGGCGCGAACGACCGCGTCGACGTAATCAAACGCCTGTACGAGAGCGTCGTCCCCTTTGAGACGCGTCGCTAACGGCCATCCGCCGCGGCATGTCAACCACGCGACGTCTTCCAGAGAAAGCGAACATTCTTCGTAGAAACCGTCGGAGTACTCTTGGGCAAAGAGAGACGCTAGACTGACCGCGCCGTTCGATTCGCCCGATTCCCATAAGCTCATCGGACGCATTCTTAACCATGCAAAGCGCCCCGTTCCGGAGTGACGAACAGCGTCCATCTCTGCCGGAACGGCGGATCCGGTCAGGAGGAAAGATCCCATTTCGCCGCGATGATCGACTTCAAACCGAACGGCGTCCCACAACTTCGGCGCCAATTGCCATTCGTCGATTAAACGCGGCGTCGCCCCACGAAGGAGCGCGGCGGGGTTAATGTCGGCTAATTGCAAATTCCGCGCGAGGCTGGCGGGTTCGTTCAAATAAAGAACGCTTTCGGCATGCTGTTCGCAAGTCGTCGTCTTCCCACACCATTTGGCGCCTTCGATAAGAATCGCCCCTTTATTGGTCAATCGACGGTTTATTATATTATCTAATATTCGACGCTTGTACTCGTTCATAAGAATCTCCTCGATTTCACTCGATAATCTTATTTTATCTGGTCGTTATAGTAATTTCAAGTCAAAAACCTTCGATTTGGCGAAAATTTGACCCTCGATTTGGCGAAAATTTATCCGTCGTTTTGGCGAAATTTAAAATTCGACAGTTTACAAGAAAACGTTAATTATTAGAAAAACGTCAAGAAAAGACCAACGCGCCACAGAGAAAACGAGCGGACGCATACAGAAAGGGGCCGAGCGCGGCGAAGCTCGGCGCGCGCCGCGGGGTCAGTCTTCGAGGGATTCCAGCTCGGTCGTGCCGACGCAACCGCGTTCGAGATAGTTCGAGAGAATGATTTGAGCGGCGATATCGTCGACGTTTTGTTTGCGTTTTTTCGCCTTGATTCCCGCCTGCCGCAGCATATCGTCAGCGATGACGCTTGTAAAACGCTCGTCGAGGAAGTCGACGGAACAGCCGGTCGCGTCGGCGAGTTTGGCGGCGAACTCCAACGCCTGGCGCGCCTTTTCGCTCATTTCGCCGCTACAGTGCAGAGGGAGTCCGACGACGAAATGGACGATCTTTTCCTCTTTGACTAGCGTTTGAAAATGCTCAAGGTCGAGCTTCTCGTTCTTGCGGCGCCATATCTCATAAGGAAAAGCGATCAGACGCTCCGCGTCGCAAACCGCGACCCCAATACGGACGGAGCCGAAGTCGATTCCGGCGATCTTGCCTTTTTCCGGAGGAGGCGTAGGTTTCACGGGCGCGTCGTCCTTACTTCTTCGAGAAACGGATAAACGAAGGGGGGAAACGTCGTCAAACGCTTCCCCCGCT
>Ga0256407_10002720_pt1 | contig 33065 bp, 23 predicted proteins | sample RumenRJG_04DNA_FD_193489 | JGI IMG/M metagenome (GOLD analysis project Ga0256407, IMG submission 193489) | Bovine rumen microbial communities from Lethbridge, Alberta, Canada - RJG_04 | ecosystem: Host-associated > Mammals > Digestive system > Stomach > Rumen | place: Canada: Alberta...
CACCTTGTCATACATCGCTTGGATGTTCGGTCCTACGCCGCCCTCGTTGCCCAGGCTCCACAGGATGACACAGGGGTGGTTGAAGTCGCGCTTCACCAGCGACTCGGCACGGTCGACATGGGCGTCGCGCCAGGCAGCATCGTGCCCCATTTCCTCGTTGGCATAGCCATAGCCGTGACTCTCTTGGTTGGCCTCGTCCATCACATAGAGTCCCCAGCGGTCGCAGAGTTCGTAGAGGTATTCGCGGTCGGGATAGTGGCTCGTGCGCAGGAAGTTGATGTTGGCCTGCTTCATCAGGCGGATGTCCTCCTCGTAGGTGGCGTCGTCCACGTAGCGCCCGGTCAGCGGATGATGGTCGTGCCGGTTCACGCCGCGCAGTTTCACATTCTTGCCGTTGATTTTGAACACCTCGCCCACGCACTCCACGCGTTTCACTCCAAGATGGTAGTCGAAGTGTTCCGCCACGTTGCCTTTCTTGTCCATCAGTTCAATGGAGAACGGATAGAGGTTGGGCTTCTCTGCCGACCACAACTTGGGTTGGTTAATAAGGTATGTCAGCTGGATGTGTGTCGTGTCGCCCGCTGCAAGAGTTTTCAATTGGCCTACAATGGTCTTGCCGTCGATTTTCAAGACTGCTTTCATCTTTCTGGCGCTCTTGCCGGCAGTGTTGCAGATGGCGATGTCGGCAGTCACGTTGGCCTTCGAGAAATTCCTGTCGGGCACGGCAGTCACCTGATAGTCGGCGATATGCACCAATGGGCGCACCCACAACTGCACCTCGCGGAAAATGCCCGACAGCCGCCACATGTCCTGGTCCTCCAGATAACTGCCGTCGCACCAGCGATACACCTCCACGGCGAGTTTGTTTTTGCCCTCCCTGACGTATTTCGTCACGTCAAACTCAGCAGGTGACATTGAGTTCTGGCTGTAGCCCACTTTCTGCCCATTCACCCATATGTACATTGCTGAATGCACGCCACCGAAATGAAGAATCAGATTTTGAGAGCGCATCTCTTTCGTCACGTCGAAGAAGGTCACATACGACCCCACGGGATTGCGGTTCTCGTAGGCTGTCCAGTCGCGTGGTGGTTCACTCGTCACGCTGGGGCGGTTGCGCTTGAAGGGGTAGTCGATATTGGTGTAGATAGGCGTGCCGAAACCTTGTGTCTGCCAGTTGCCTGGCACCTTGATTTTGTCCCAGCCGCTCACATTGTAATCCTCACGGTAAAATTCGGCGGGTCTTTCCTGAGGATTCCGACTCCAATGAAACTGCCATTCGCCGTCGAGCGATACAATCTCCTTGCACTCCTTCCATTTCGAAGGCAGTTGCAACGTGGCGTGATAAGGCAGTTTGTTGATGCCCAGTACGGCAGGGTTTTCCCAATCGGGGGCAGTCGTTCCTGCTGTTCCGTTGCCCGACGGCAGGCTTTGCGCCTGGGCAGAGATGGTCAGCACGGAGGCAATGTAGACGAGGTATCTTCTCAATAATCTCTTCATATACTATTTCGTTTCTATGTCAATATCGCCAAATGCCATGCGCTCTCCTGAGGCCAGTCGGTCGACATCGAGACGGAGGATTTTGGCTTTGATGGGTTGGAACCTGATGGTTTGCCAGATGGGGTTGTTGACGATGTTGGAGAACTCGCCCGAAGCGACTTTCGTCCAGTTCGACCAGTCGGTGGAAGCCCAGAGGGTGTAATGGGTGACAGTGCCTTCACGGGTGTTTTGCGGTGGTAGGTAGCGGAACGAGGTGATGGTTTGCTCCGAGTCCCAGTCAATCATCATCTGCTTGGGACTGCTGAAGAAATAATGGAGGTTGCTGCTGCGCTTCTCCCCACTGTCCGGGATGTCGGCTGTCAGTTCAGGTGCCAAAAATACGGAGGTTCGCTTGATGATGGGGGTGCATTTAGCGTCGAGAACGGTAAAGCGGAGTTTCGTGGCTGAGAGGGTGGGGAAGCAGATGATGCGGCGATGACCGATGGTGGTCAGTCCGTCGCCATCCTCTACGAGTGCGTCTTTCAGCGAAATCCATTTGCCATCGACAAAAGCCTCGAGCGAGAATTTCTTCACACGCTGGCCGTAGCGAATGTCTTCCTCGGCCACGAAACGGTTGAATGCCGTCGGCTTCTTGAATGTGATAAGGGTCTCATTTCCCTGAGTCTTTTTCTTGGCTTTTCGGGCGAGGTCGTTTTTGAACACCTCGTCAATCATTTTCTTGAATGCAATGCCTCGCAGACTGTCGGTGGGATGGATGCGGCCGTTGGGGGCAATGGGGAAATTGAGCAGCAGGCAGGAGTTGCGGCCAACGCTCTTGTAATAGGTGTCCATGAGTCTCGACAGGCTTTTCACGTGCTCATTCTCCGTTTCATGGTAGAACCACCCCGGGCGGATGCTGGTGTTGGTTTCGCCGGCGCACCACACATCGCCGTCCTCCACGCCGTAGTGCAGCATGTGCCAGGGTGTGTCGCCCTTGGCGGGCATCAGACTCCAGTTAGTCTCACCCACATTGCCGGCTTCGGTGCCCACCCAGCGCAGGTCGCCGCGGTCGCCACCGTCGTTCCAGATGACAACATTGGGTTGCAACTCCCGTATCATGCGGAACGTCTCTGCCCACTGGTAATAGGTCTTGCCGTCGATGCGCCGGGTCTCGTTGGCGCCGCCATACCAGCCGTCGCCACCATTGGCACCATCAAACCACACCTCGAAGATGTCGCCATATTGGGTCAGCAGTTCGCGCAACTGGTTGCGGAAATAGGTCACGTACTCCGGCTTGCCGTAGTCTTTGTGGTTCCTGTCCCATGGCGAGAGATAGACGGCAAACTTCAGTCCCTCTTCGTGACAGGCGTCTGCCAGTTCGCGCACCACATCGCCCTTACCGTCCTTCCATGGGGTGTTCTTCACCGAGTACTCCGTATATTTCGAAGGCCACATGCAAAAGCCGCAGTGGTGCTTGGCGGTGAAGATGATGCCCTTCATGCCAGCCTGCTTGCATACGCGTGCCCATTGACGGCAGTCGAGGTCGGAAGGGTTGAACAACTCCAGCGGCTCGTTGCCGAACCCCCATTCCTCATCGGTATAGGTGTTCATCGAGTAGTGGATGAACGCATACATCTCCATCTCTTGCCAGCGCAACTGGTTTTCCGTCGGCACAGGGCCGCATGGTGCCGATTTGTCAACGGAGGCACTACGCTGACCGTTTCCGAATCCCACTATCAGGAACCATAAAAAACATATTGTTGATAATCTCTTCATCGTTTTGCACATCTGACAATAATGATTATTGAGGTTTCGTATTCGTGCCGTTCTTGTTCATCGATACTGTTCCACGAAGTCGCGCACCAGTCGGAATACGGGTTCATAACTGTCGAAGCGCACGGTCTTATAGGTGTCGAAGATGGTATGGTAATATTGGAAGGCATCGCCCTTCTCGTTTTCCAAGAAGATGCAGGGCACATGGCGCGTGGCAAAAGGATAGTGGTCGCTGTTGGCGGCCAGTTCTCCTCGGTGCAATGACCTGAAGTAGTGCTCGCGTTCGTTGATTTGCTCAAAGAGCGAGAAGCCACGCATGCCCTCATCGCTCACCTCACAGTACTGAACGGGATTGTTGTCGCCTATCATATCGATATTGAACAGATACTTAATCTGTCTGAGGGGCACAACGGGATGGTCGGCATACCAGGTGGAGCCACGAAGGTTGGCATCCTCGCCCGAGAAAGCGATGAAGTACATGTCGTATGGAGGACGGTGTTTGGCGTAATGTTCTGCCAGCGTCACGATGGCGGCAGTGCCCGAGGCATTGTCGTTGGCACCGGCATAGAAGATTTTCCTGCCCAGATTGCCTATATGGTCGTAATGTGCCGTGAACACGTAGCAGCTGTCATGCCTTTGGCCCTCCACCTTGGCGATGACGTTGAAGCACTCATAGTCTTTGAGGAACTTGTTGTCCACCTCCGCTCTGACGTTCTTGACACCATCAATGGCCTCAGGGGTCACCCACAAAATGGGCTTGTCAATCACATAATGCCCATAGGCCTTGAAAAACTTGATGGGCGACTCCCAGGTGTAGATGAGTCCAGCATTGGTACATTCACCTGCTTTTTGCAGACGCGAGAAGGCTGCTTTGTGACGGTAGGTGAACCAGAATTCACAGGCCACCAGACAGTTGGCGTTCTCGGGCTTGGCCAGGTCGGCAAACATACGGTCGGCGTCAAAGTTCAGCGTGTCGACATGATAGACGGGAAATGTGCCGTGAATGCCCGGTGAATACTCACGCATGGAGAAATCGACACCGGCACGGAGTTTCCTGCCGTCGGCCCACATCTCCATCTGTCCGCAGAACGTGTTGATGTCCAACTTGAAAGGCTGGACGAGAACCACGTCCACTCCGGCTTTCATGAACTCTTTCTGCAAAAACTTCCCGGCTTTGTTGGCACCGTCCTTTGCATAGCCACGCCCCTGATACTTGGCCGAGCTCAATGTCTTGATCACCCGCTTGTAATGGGCAATGTCCTGCCCTGCTGCCATCATGCTGGCCAACACCAGCAGAATCGTTATCAAAGTCCTGTTCATAGCATTGACAATCATTGGAACTGCTTCTACGCCTGTTTCCAAAACGCCTTGGCGTCACCGCCAAATTCTTCGGTCAGCAGTGCCATGAACAGAGATGCGTCTTTTCGGATGTCGGAATTGCTGCACTGCTCAGGATCACGGTTGACGCGTAGGTCGGTTATCCTGAAATCGCCCCCGTACTTCTCGTACTTGGCCTCGAAGATGCAGAATCCCGACCAGCTGCGGTAGTAGCGGATGGTGTCCTCGTCGCAATACATGAACCAGTGGTCTTCCATGGCTTCGGGAATGTGACCGTACCTGACGATACGCATCGCGTCGGCTGGAATCGTCACATTCAGTGTGACGACCGTGTTCTTGTCGGGCATGGGCTGGATCTTCCAACTGTCTTTCGTCGCTACCTTGGTTTTTGGAGGAATGGGGTCCTCACCATTGAACCGCTTGGCGGAGTTGCCGGCACCCATCGTCCACATTCTGACCGCCTCCATTTGGTCGGCGGTGAGCAGAGCACTGTCCATTCCGTCTTGTGAACGAGTCAGCACCTCGACGAAATCCCTGGGCAGGATGATGTTCTCCTGGTCAATGGCTTTTTGGAACAAAGGTGCTATATCGTCGGGAGTGAACGCGGCTATTCCGCAACCGATGCGGGTCACAAGAAACCGGCGTTCAGGATGTTGCTGGGCGAATGCGATGAACTCATCCACGTAGGGCTTGATGGTCTCTACACCGCCTTGCATGGTGGGGATGGCATAACTCTGTCCTTGCAGTCCCACGCCTTGCCCATATACAGCGCCAAAACGGATGTAGGCCAGACGTGCCGCACCGCCTCCATGGGCACCGGCCAGGTTGCTTCCGAAAACGAAGACTTCGTCCGGTTTCAGTTGGGTTATTCTCTCAGGAGTAAAATCTCTGTTGTACATGATTTGATATGTTTGGTTCAGATGTTTGGTCTCTTTGCTGAATTCCTCAGATGAATCGGTTGTGGCAAAGGGGGCAACGCATCCTCTTTGTAGTCAACCGATTCACTTGCAAATATAATAAAAGATGTTGGAAAGACCATGAAACCAAGCAGATAATTGCTTGCCCTGATTGAAAAGGCCGTTTTTTTCTGCTGCTTGCAGCCACCCTGATGTGTTGGCAGGTGCTGTCGTGGCAAATGGTGAGGAGTCCGATGCAATAGTTGGCGGTGTGCCGGCATCAGAATCCGATTCTCTTTTGCTCTACGCTTTCCAGACGCTCGTTGTCGCAGTGGCCGATGAGCATGGCGAGGGCGTCGCTGTTGCTGCTATGCAGGATGCAGTCGATGTTGTAGTGGCGGGCGATGTTCTCTATCTGTCCGCCGCTGAAGTCATACTTCTCTGCCAGCGTCTGCACGTCCATGTCGCTCAGGTCGGGAATCATCTCATGCCAGATATGTGCGCGGGCCTCCACCGTGGGTTTCTCGAACTTGATCTTGTAGAGGAAGCGGCGCTCAAAGGCATGGTCAAGATTTTGCTGCAAGTTGGTGGTGGCTATCATGATGCCGTCGAGCGACTCCATCTCCTGCAGGATGATGTTCTGGAGCGAGTTTTCCATCTTGTCGACCGCACTCTGTGCCCCGTTCTTGCGAATGCCGATGATGGCGTCGGCCTCGTTGAACAGCAGGATGGGCGTCTGTCAGGCTGTCTTTGTCATCTCGCGGTAGCGGTCGAAGAGCGCCTTGACGTTCTTCTCGCTCTCGCCTACCCACTTGCTTTTGATCTGGGGCACGTCTACCACCATGATGTTGCGCCCCGTCTGGCGGGCCAACTGATACACCGTCTCTGTCTTGCCTGTGCCTGGCGAGCCATAGAACAGGCAGGCGAAACCGTTACGGAACCCCTTGTCCTTCATGCGTTCCTGCACTTTTTTGAAATTCTTTGGCTGCAGGAAAGAGCCGAGGTCGTTCACTTGGCGCCCGATGCTCTCTGAGAAGAAGAGTTTCTTCTCCGTCAGTTGGCTCACCTCCACCATGTCGGCAATTTTCTCCTCCATCGTGTTGATTTTCTGTTCTGTCAGCAGGGTGCGCTTGGCATCCTCTGTCAGTTTGTAGCCACTACTTTTTTTGAATTTTTTTTTTTTCGTTGAAAGGGAAAAACGAACTGATTCTCAGTTAGTTGCTATTAAGATGAAAACCACATTTATTTTGCTTTTGATATCAGATAGTTAAGCACACTTTGCCAGTCGGGGAACTTTTCTGTGCCGAAATGGATGTGGTGGTCGCCGAACTTTTCGGCGCCATGATTCGTGCGGTCGTCGATGAGATAGGCGCCTTCTTGATAACACAGATTTTTGTGATGAGAGAAGATGATACGCTTGTAGAAGGTATCTCCAAAATACTGTTTCACCCAATTGAGCTTGTTTTGCAGGGCCGTGGGGTTGTCCCATGGCGATGTGGTGAGAATATAGCAGTCGTATACCTCTTTCAGGGCTTTCACTGCATCAATGGCGCCTGGCATTGGCTTCATTTTAGCAAATATATCTGGGATGTCGTCGTAGTGAGGCTTGCCCTTGCCGTCGTCTGCATACTGGGCTTTCACTTCATCTGAAATTTGGTCGAGTCCGCTTTTGAAGTCGACCAACACGTTGTCCATGTCAAAATAAAGGATTTTTTTCATTTCGTCATTCTTTTTTTATACTATCAATTTGTGTTTTCAACGCTAATATAGTAAAAAATGGTGAGAAATTCAAATAAAAAGCGGAAAAATGCAAAAGACTCATAACGGGCCTCTTGTGCTATATCCATGTCAGTTTTCGCCACAATCCCTCATTTATAATATCTTCCATTTCATAACCTTTCCATCCCTCGCCTTCGTTATAGACCTGCCTATTGTTTGGAAAGTTCGAAATGGTGCGGCTTGTCGAAATGGCGACGAGAATAGTAGGGTCGGTGGTGGTGTCGCACTGCCAGTTGTTGTTGACGGAACCTGCAGGGATGACACGCTCTCGCTCTTGGAAAATCGCACTTCAAAGATAATAAGTACGACGTGTCGCAGCAAATTTCTGGGATATTCTGCATAGAAAAGTGACGGATGGAGTGGATAAATAGTTACAACCTATTCACATCTCGGCTGCAGACTATGGCGGTAATCACTGGGCGACAAGCCGAGATGCTTCGCGCAGTAGCGGCTGAAGTATGAAAGCGATGTGAAATTCATCAACTCGGCTATCTGGGTGAGCGACAGGCGCTCGTCATTCAGATAGTCTTTCAGTATGGGTATGGTGTGTCGGTCGATATACGAGGTGACACTATGGCCCGTCACGCGCTTGATGGTGGCAGAAAGATATTTCGGCGACACATTCAGCCGCTCGGCATAGTAACTCACATCGCGCTCCGTGCGGCTGATGCCTGTAGCAAGCAATGCCATCAGCTGCTTCACGATATAGGAAGTGCGGTCGGTATGGCTATCGGTGGCTTCTCGTCGGGCATGGGCCTCAAAGATGTCGTACATCATCGTCAGACAGAGACTGCCCATCAGTTCGCGATAGAACTCCAGATGATTGTTGTTCATACGGTCACGAAGACGATGCAAGTCTTCCAACAGATGACAGGCGTGCTCATCCGTCAGTCGGATAACCGGGTCTTGGTTCAATGAGATGCTGCCCCCGATGCTGTAGTTGTTCGACGGCAGCAGGTTCTGCAGAAACTTGTAGTCGGCGGCAAACCACTCCACCTGTAAATCGGCATGCGCCGCGAGATTGCGGACACGGTCGGGCATTGGTATCACTACCAGGTCATTCTTCGCGATGTGGTAGCAATGCTCGTTGAACACGAAACTGCCTTCACCCGCTTTGCAGAGCAGGTGCATGCAGGTATGGCCCAACTCTGCCGAATTCATTCCGTAAAAGTCTGTGGAATAATGAAAATCTACCTTCATGTCACTATTGTTATTGGGCAAAATTATACATTTTTTTCCATACATAAAAACATTTGCGCAAAAAGTGAAAATTGTGGCGCAAAAAGTGAAAACAATGTATCGAAAAATCACCGTAATTTTGCAGTGTGAAATCAAACTACAAAAAAATATGAATATCAAGAGTATCATCACAGCCGCTGTGGCACTGCTCGTATCGACAGCATGTGGCGGCACGAAGCAACAACAAACGGAATCATCAACATCAAACGAAACAACAGTAATGGCAACAGACGGAAAAGCATTGGTAGTGTTCTTCTCGCATGCGGGAGACAACTACGCAGTAGGTAACATCGAGGTGGGCAACACGAAGATAGTGGCCGACTACATCACGGAACTGACGGGTGCGGAGCAATTCGAAATCGTCACCCACAAATACGACGGCATGGCCTATACACCACTCATCAATCTGGCGAAAGAAGAGACCAAGAACGGCGAACTGCCCGAGTATGAGGGCGACATCGACCTGACGAAGTACGACACGGTGTTCATCGGCGGTCCCGTATGGTGGGGCACCTATCCACAGGTGATGTTCACCTTCTTCAAGAAGCACGCCAATGATTTGAAAGGCAAGACCGTCATTCCCTTCACCACCCATGAGGGCTCAGGCCTCGCCAACTGTGTGGAGGACGTGAAGGAGGCTTTCCCTGGCGCCAACGTCCAAAAAGGCTTCAGCATCTACGGCCATGAGGTGCGCACAGAAAAAGGCAAGGTGGAGAAATGGATAAAAAGCCTCACCCCCAACCCCTCTCCAAATGGCGAGGGGAGTAAATAGTACATTAGTGAAAATCGTTATAAAATACATGATGGAATATATCAAATTATACAACGGCGTTGAGATGCCGACATTAGGCTACGGCGTGTTTCTGGTGAGCCCTGACGAGTGTGAGCGTTGCGTGAGCGATGCGCTTAGCGTAGGCTACCGGCTGATAGACACGGCTCAGGCCTATCAGAACGAGGAGGGCGTGGGCAATGCCTGGCGCAAGAGCGGCATCAAGCGCGAGGATCTGTTCCTCGTGACGAAGGTGTGGATTTCGAACAATGGTGAGGAGAAGGCGGCCAAGAGCATCGACGAGAGTCTGCACAAGTTGCAGACCGAGTACATCGACCTGCTGCTCATCCATCAGGCCTACGGCGACGTGTTCGGTACATGGCGGGCCATGGAGAAGGCTTATCGCGCTGGCAAGGTCCGTGCCATTGGCGTGAGCAACTTCCAGGCAGGACGTTTCTTCGACTTCGCCCATTATGTGGAGCTGAAACCCATGGTGAACCAGTTGCAATGCAACACGCTTATCCAGCAGACGGGCATCGAACCGATACACGCTGAGTTTGGCACGCAGATGATGGCCTGGGGACCTCTTGGCGGACAGGGTGTTGAGGGCATCGTGAAGAGCGAGGAACTGGCTGCCATAGGTGCGAAATATCATAAGACCGCTGCTCAGGTAGCCCTCCGCTGGCTCACCCAGCGAGGCATTGTGGCCATCCCCAAATCGAGCCATAAGGAGCGCATGGCGCAGAACTTCGCCATTTTCGACTTCACACTGACCGACGAGGATGTGGCTGTGATTGCCACAATGAACCAGCACGACACTGGCACCATCAACTTTGGCGACCCGCAGTTTGTGAAGTATTTGATCGAGAACTACGGATAAGACTAGGTTATGGATTTTTTCGAGCAATTAAGATTAGAGACCGCCGTCAACATGGCAACGCCCGAGTCGTAGCCGTGTAACAGCCGCTATTTTCAAAGGAGGTCGTCATTCTTGGCACTGGTAACTCGCGTTCCAATAGGCCAAGTGTGGCGGCCTCTGGCGTTTCACACATACCATGGCATCAATGTGTTAGTCGGACTATCAATGAGTTGGTTATTTGAAAAACACATCTAAAGCGAGCCGACTATGCGAAAACTATTGAGTACGAAAAAATCAGAAATATGATGTATTCTTAGAGAAAATGCGTATTTTTGTGGCCATTCTATGCATCTAAGATGCTCCACATGAATCATTCTAATTCTAACTATATGATGAAAAAACTATTCTTACTTATTCTGATGGTGGCTACATGTGCCTATTCATCAGCGCAGACAAAGAAAGTGTCTGTACTTGGCGATTCTTACTCTACTTTTATTGGCGTCATTCCTGCCAATTACGCCACATTCTATCCAAACGACCGAAACGATGTCAAAGAGATAGACCAGACCTGGTGGAGCCTTTATGTCAAAGCAAAAGGCTACACACTCGAGAAGAACGACTCTTGGGGTGGTACAACCATCTGCGGTACGGGATATGGCGGAATGGATTCATCGCGCAACAATTTCATTTCTCGTGTGGATAGTCTGGGCAATCCCGACATCATCTTTGTTTTCGGAGGCACCAACGATGCTTGGGCAAGAGCACCCATTGGCGAGTATCAGTATTCGGATTGGACAAAAGACGATTGTAAGAATTTCCGTCCTGCCCTTGCTTGCCTGATCGACATGCTTCAGAAGCGTTATGCCACAGCCACGATCTGTTGCATTCTGAATTCGGAGTTGGGAGAGCCTGTCAACGAGTCAATGCGTGAAATCTGCAAGCATTACCAAGTGCAGCTCGTCGAACTCCATGATATTGAGAAGCAGAATGGCCATCCGTCAATTAACGGCATGAAGAGCATCTTCGAACAGCTGTTGGAAGCAGGCCTGTAATCCGTCCCCCAACAGCTATTCTCTACCAAATGCAATAGTTAAACTAAAAAACCAGCCGAAATGAACGCCCTCTTTGTCCGCGCCAAGCTACTTCTTGGAAAGAAACGGGTGGCGAGGAAAGAATGAGAACACGGGCCTCTGTGGGCGATTGGGCAAGGACTGGGTAGGCTTACGCCTATCCCACGGTGGCTGATGAGGCAACGGGCCAATGACAAACGGGCATTGAACGATGGCCCCCCTACCTGCGGGGCTTCTGTACAGCCTTTGAATGAGTGATTAAAGTGGAAATGATAAGCATCGAAAATGAGTAATTATTGAACAAGGAAGAGATGAGCAAATGATGAGCAAGGAAGGCATGGATAATAGTTGTCAGACACGACGGATGTATGGGCATGACTATGCTTTGCCTGGGACGTACGAGGTGACAATAGTTGTGGCCAATCGGAACCCTGTGTTTGGCGAGATTGTGGGCACCACGAGAGGTGACGGTGAACGGCCCCATCTCAAGCCGTCATTACTTGGAGAGGCAGTTCTCGCCAATGAGATTCCCAAGATACATTATTACTATCCTATGGTGGAAGTATGGCAAGTATGCCTCATGCCCGACCATATTCATTTGATAGTACGCATCAACCAGCCGTTGCCCCAAGGCAAACATTTGGGCATCATCATCGGGGCTTTTAAAGGTGGTGTGAGTCGCGCCTGGTGGCAATTGAATGGCGTAGAGCAAAACACACCCCTTTTCGAGTCCAACTATAACGACCACATTCTGATGCGTGACGGTCAATTGGGGAACTGGAAACGCTATCTCCAAGACAATCCGTACCGCTACATGATGCGACGCGAGCATCCTGATTTGTTCCAACGAGCGCTGTGCATCACCATTGGTGGCAAACGCTACAGTGCCTTTGGAAATATGCTCCTTTTGCGCCAGCCTGAGAAACACCAGGTGTTCTTCCATCGCCGCACAAATGGCATGCCGACAGAAGACACCGACTTCTGGAAAACAGAAAGCGAGCGCCTGATTTCGGAAGCCTTTAGTGGAGACGTGCTAGTAACCCCAGGTGTCTCAGAATGTGAGAAACGGATAAAGAACATGGCGTTGGAACAGCGGTTGCGGTTGATTCACCTACAATCAGAGCCCATCGGGCGATACTGGAAGCCCGAGCACAACCGTTTCGAAGCCTGTGCACACGGCACGCTACTTGTCCTTGCTCCGTGGCCAGAGGACTTGCCTTCCTTTGTCAGCGACTACGACCGTTTTCACTACCTCAACCATTTGGCCAAGACGGTGTGTGCCATTGGGCATGAGACCAGCGTGGCGGTGCAAGGCGTAAGCCTTGCGCATGGTGGCTAAAGAAAGGATGCTGAGGGCATAGACACCCTCAATTAGAAAGGCAAACCTTAGTGAATACATCTGATAGCACTCATTCATAAATCGCACAGGAGCCCCGCAGGATAGGGGCACCCATCATTCAACGCCCGTTTGTCAATGGGATAGAGGCACCCGTAGCCCCATCAGCCACCGTGGGGTAGGCGTCAGCCTGCCCGCCTGCCGCAATCCTCGCCCCCTCTCATTCACGGAAATTCATACACCAGATACTGGGCGTGGCGCTCGGTGGGGTAGTTGGTGAGCCGTCCTGAGCGGGTCACAAACGAAATGATGCCGCTATACATGCCATAGCCAAAGGTGTATTGGCTGTCGTAGATATTGATATAGTGCAGGCGACGGGCATCATAGCTGAGAAGCTGCTCTGTGTCGCTCACCGGCATGCCGTCGATCAGGACCAGCGTGGGCAGTGAACTGTCGTAGCGCTCCTGCTCTCTGAGTATTGACAGTCGGGTCACGCCATTCACCCTCTTTCTCACCACACTGGTCACATACTCAATCATCGCCTCCCTGATGGTGAGAAACTGGCGGTACTCGTCAAGATTATAGGTGATGTCGGGCTTGTTACCAAACAGCGTGTCGTCATAGTCTAATGGCACTCCGTCTATAGCCGTGTCGTCATCGATGCTGCCCAACTGCAGTTCGCGCTTGGCCGGTGCGATGGCCATCTGGTGGCGCTGCATGTCAAGTGAGCGGGCCTCCACCTCGTTGCGCCGGTAATGGAACACGAGATGCGGGAGCCGCTTCGGGAGCAAGGAGGCAAACGGACTCACCATCTCGATGGGCAGACTCACGCCCGTGGGCGACATGGCGGTGAGCACCAACGGCAGCCTGCCGTGAACCCCATAGGTGTTGAAGACGGCTGTGGAGTCATCGACCATCTTTCCCTCAAAATAATGGATTTGCTTCCCTACGATGCTTAAGGAAGGACGAATCTGACTGCCGTTGAACTTCTGGCCATCAGCGGTGTTCTTCACGCGGGCCTTGATGATGTGGCCATCTTTCTCAGCCACATCGAGCCCTTTCCGGTCTATCAGGTCGGCAGCGCCTTTGTCCGCTGCCCAGCAACTGTCGTCGGCCACCCATTCGATATCGTCGTCCACACTTTTGCGAAGCGGGTTCACGACCGCCACCAGTTGATGCGACACCTGGGCGTTGTCGCGCGTATAGACCGACAGCACATAGTAGCCGCTGTGGAGGTCGGAGGGCAGTTCCATCGTGCCTGTTCCCGCTCCCTTTTCAAGACCGATCACCACGCCAGCCGCCAGGCCATACGTGTCGCACAGTTCAGCATAGACAATCGAGGCGTCGTCGGCGGCCACGCTCACTCTCATTGCCTCGCCGGCAAGATACCATGCGCGGTCGGTCGTCACTCTCGCCGCAAAGCCGTTCAGCGAAAACACCACCACCAATGCCAGTGTAAATATTCTGTTTCTCATCTTAATAACTTACGTTTTCATTCAACGACCAGAAATCTGGTTCCTCTATATATGCTCCCTCGTATCGGTATCTCACATCGAGTTGGTGGATGTATGCCCATACGGTATGCAGTTTGCCGTCGGCCGACATCTCTGGAATAATCCATTCGCAGAGATACAAGCCTTTCTCCACCATCTTGCAGCATTCGTCCATCGTGGGGTTGTCGAGCCATATGCGGGTGTCTCCTCCTGAGGGACGTTGGATGTCGTATTGCTCGCCGTTGAGGAAGAACCGATAATCGCTCGTGTTCAGTGAGCATCCCACGAATCCTATCACATGCTTGGCCGAGGTGAGGCAATGGATATTGGTGGGCAGGGCAGAGGGTAGGGGGGTGAACAGGCCTCCCATCTCCGAACTGGCCTTGCGCCGTGCCAGTTCATACTCATATTCTGCCTTCGAGATGGCACGCTGGTGCACCAGTCCGCTATACCTGTGGTACATGCGCACGTCACCACGGTCGATGTCGTAGATCTTGAGGTCATGGATATGCTGGCCGTCGTAACCGGTGCTGGCACCCACCATCACCGTCGGTCCCGTAGCGTCTACCCAGCCCCATTTGGGAAAGTTGTAGACGTCCTTATAGACGGGCTCTTTTATTTCCGTATCGAAATACATGGCCGTCTGGTAGTCGGGATACACCTGCCACGTCTCGTCGTATGTCCACGAATAGTAATTCGCATGGCCGGTCTCAAAGGGGGCGGCAGGCGTGACCAGCACGTCGATGTTGCTGCCTGGCGTGCTCTGCACTCCCTTGATGTCGGCTATCTTCTCGGTGCGGAGAGGCACCTGTGGGTCGGATTCATACACCTCGCCTTCGACCTCGATGTGCAGGTAGTATTCCACGTCGGGTGAGAGACTTCCTATCTGGCAGGTGTAGTATCCGTTGGTTTCGTGTGTGAGGTATTCCGAACCATCGGTTCCGCGTACGGCCACCTTTGCCCCGGTAACCATCCGAGGGGTGTCTTGGGCATTCAATGCTTTCGTCAGCGACAGCGAGAACTTGTTCAGTTGTGCGGAGCATATCGTCCCCTCTACCACAAGCAGGCCGGAATCGTCGGCAGAGATGTCGGCCTCATATTCCTCCACACAGCCCGTCAGCATGCATCCCACCATTGTCAGGCATAGCACGGTATGTAGCGCTTTTCGCAGTTTCGTCATATCTTAGTTGAATCGTATGTTAAGTGAGACATAGGGAATGGCCGTGCCAAACACCGAGAGCTTGTATCCTTTTATTTCGTCTCCCTCGTTGACATAGTAGATGTTGTAGGCATTCTTGCGCGCTAGGGCGTTGTATACACCTATCGAGAAAGAGGCGTGAAGAAAACTGGTCAGTTTGTGGGTAGGCTCTATGTTGAACGCGAGGTCCAGACGCATATAGTCGGGTATGCGGTAGGTGTTGCGGTCGGTATAGTAGGGCATGTACTTCTTGCTGTAAGAGTCGTAGTATTTCCCGGCTGGCAAGGTGGTGGGACGGCCCGTGGCATAGTTGAAGTTGCTCGAGAAACTGTAGCGCTCGGTGAACTTGTAGTTGAGCACTGCCTTTACCTCGTGTGGCCGGTCATATTCCGAGGGATACCAGTCGCCGTCGTTCAGCGGCATGGCCACCCGCTTGTCGTCCTGTCGGAGCAAGGAGCGCGCGAAGGTGTAGCTCACCCATCCGTTCAGTTTTCCCGTAGGTTTCTTCGCCTGGAACTCAAAGCCATAGGCTTGTCCCTTGGTGGAGATGACGTCGGTCTCCAGGTGGTGGTTCATCAGAAGCACTGCGGCACTGCGATAGTTCAGGTAGTCGTCGATGCGCTTGTAGTACATCTCTGCCGAGAACTCATATTCCTTGCGGTCGGTCTCATAGTAGATGCCGGCAGCCAACTGCCAGCCTTTCTGGGGCTTGATGTTCAGGTCGGAGAGTTTCCATATGTCGGTGGGCGACATGATAGAGGTGTTCGACACTTTGTGGATGTATTGCTGCATCGTGTTGAAACCGGCCTTCAACGAGAGGTTCTCTTTGATGGCATAGCGGGCCGACAGGCGCAGTTCGGGTGCGTGATAGGTCTTGATGACACCTGTCTCATGCCGTGTCGCCTGCAGCGTGGCCTCTGACGGAAGCTCACCGGCATCATAGATGTTCACGTCGCGGGGACCAAGGGCGTTGAATAGGGAATAGCGCAATCCGGCAGAGACCGACAGCTTGTCGGTGAGCGAACGCTCATAGTCGATGTATGCCGCGCTTTCCAGGGCCTTCTCTCTTTGTAGTTGGTCGGTGGTGATGCGCGATTTCTCGCCCACAGGCTCATACTTGCCCGCCTGCACATCGTAGTGTTGCACCGAAAGGCCATACGAGAGCAACTGTTTCTCCGACAGACGGTGGCGGACATGCAGCTTGCCCCACGTCTGGTCGATGCCGAAACTCAGCCGGGCGGCCATCGAGGGCGTTCTTCGGTCTTCGTTGAAATAGTCGTAATGGTCGAGTCCGCCCGACAGCGTGACCGCTATCCTTTCATTCAGCATGGAGCGCCACTCGGCAGAGAAGTTGCGGTTCTGATAGCCGTAGTTGTCCTGTGAGCTGAACGAGAACTTGTCTTTGCTCCAGTAACCATATATCTTGAGACGGTGCATGTTGTTGAGCTTCCAGGTCAGCACGCCGCCAAAATCATAGAAGTTGGCCGTGCCGTTCTTGTAGCCACTCTTCTCTGGCAGTTTCTTGAGTATCCAGTCGCTGTAGGTGGTGCGGCCGTTCAGCAACAGCGACACATGCTGCTTCACAATCGGTATCTCGATATTGGCCTTGCTGGTGAGCGCGCCAATACTTGCCGAACCAGTGAGTTTCTGCATGTTTCCCTCTTTCGAGGCCACCCGCAGCACACTGCTTATCCTGCCGCCATATTCCACGGGAATGCTCGATTTGAACAGCTCCACGTCCTCTACGGCATCCGAGTTGAACGAGGTGAACAGACCGAATAGGTGTGAGGGATTGAATACGGTGCCCCCATTAAACAGTATCAGGTTCTGGTCGGTGGCTCCTCCTCGCACGTTATATCCGCTTGAAGCCTCGCCCGCAGTGGTGACGCCAGGCAGCGTGAGCACGATTTTCATGATGTCCGACTCGCCAAAGGCCGATGGGATGTTCTTCAGCAGTTGTGGCTTGAATTTCTCCGAGCCCATCATCATGTTGTTCACGGCCGACTGGCGGCCGCCAACAACGACTATCTCGTCGAGCTCCTGGTCGTCGGCGATGCTTGCCCTGGCTTTCCTAACACCTGGCACCGAATAGACCCTTGTCTTCACCGACGAGGCTGTCAATGCAATGGAGTCGCTGTCAAGAACGGGGATGCCTGTAACGAGTTTCCCGTCATCAATTGTTGTGGCTGTGGGCGACGGATGTGGGGTGGCATTTAGTGGAGTAGGTGGTTGATTCCGCAGCGCATCATGTCGCAGGTTCTCACTTGGCTCTGGTAATGGAGTGACTGTGATGCTGCCCACCACTTTCACAAGACTGTTCTCACGCTCGTCCTTTGAGAACGACAGGTGGTTCTTTTTCGCAAACTGCTTGATCTGTTTTTTCTGTTCAGGGAAGAGTCTCGTCACATCCGACAAACTTTTCACATGGTGCTTTCCGCCGTCTGGGGTGATGAGCGTGAGTTGTTCTTCTTTGCTGAGCACCCTTTGGTATTTCTCTCTTCCAAAAATCCTTTCGCCGTCATATACCTTCCACTCGCTATGGTAAAGTCGGATGCCATTGGCGCTTCCGTCGCAAAGCAGGTACGCGTAGCGTGCGCTGTCCTCTGGGTCGTGCACGTATCTGTGGCCGTCCATCTCAAACCAGTCGACGTATGCTTGCTGGGGCAGGCAGACGACCTTCTCCTCAGGAGAGAGGACAACCACTTGCTGTTTCAACAGGTCGTAGCGGAGCTGAACAGGAGCGTAGACCACCCCATGATAGCTGATTCGGCCCTCATACATGCGGGTGTCGTCTTTATAATAGGGCACATCGTGCCACAACCATGATTCGTACTGTGGTTCAACGGCACCCACGTAGAGGCGGGCAAAATCGGAAGCCGGGGGCGAATACTCCTGGGCTATAGTTTGCTGTACGACGGCCATCATACAGGCAATGACGAACACTAGCTTTCTCACGTTATAGTATTTATTCACCTTGAAGTCGGGATATTTCAAACTAATGAAAAACCGTGAGGCATCCTATGCTTACATTTAGGAAGTCAAGTAGACGTTATTTAAGTAGTTCTAATTACGAAACATGCGCCTCACCAGTGCAAATGTAGTCAATTTATGGTTAGCAGCCAAAAAAAAGAAGGAGAAAAGTAAGTTGGTCTCAGGATGAACAAGGCGAATAGAGTTGAGTAAGGAATAACAAGTATGAGGCCAGAGAAAACTTTTTTGGAGAATTGCTTGACGATTTCAAAAAAAAGACTACCTTCGCAACCGAATTGATGGACAATCCCTTCGTTTTCCTTCATTGATTACCCGTGTGAAAAACGGCGTGACTACCGGTAGAAGTCAAAGGGTGCCAATTATATAAAAAGAACATCGTCTACTGCTGTATGAAAAAGGAAAATTTGAGAATATGGTTGCTGATAACCATCTTTTGTCTTTGTGGAACGACCTCGCTTGGCTCTTGCTCATCTGACGAGGATGCGCCACAAACAACCGTAGAACGCATCAAGCAGCGCGGCACGGTTGTCGTGGGTACAACTGGCGATTATCGGCCTCTTTCTTTCTGTGAGCCCAATACCGGTGAGTATTGGGGCTTCGGAATAGAAATGGCCAAGGAGATAGCAAGACAAATGAATGTCGATATAGCCTTCGCCAAGACCTCCTGGCCAACCTTGTCTGCCGACGTTCTCGCCTCGCCCCAGCTGTTCGACTTTGCTATTGGAGGTATCACCATTACTGATGCCCGTCGCGAGACGATGCTGATGAGCGAGGGGTATCTGGCCAACGGTAAGACTATCCTCTGCCGTTCGGCAGAGACAAGTCGTTTCCAGTCACTGTCCGACATCGACCGCCCTGAGGTGCGCGTGATGGTAAACCCGGGCGGACTCAATGAGAAATTCGCTCATGAGCACCTCACACATGCCACCATCATCGTCCATCAGAAGAATGAGGAGATTCCGGCGCTGATTGCCGAAGGCAATGCCGACGTGATGATAACGGAGATAACAGAGGCGCCCTATTATGTGCAGACGGATGCACGTCTTGCCGCTCCGTTATTGGATAAACCTTTCACGCATGGTGAGATTGGCGTGCTGATGCAGAAAGGCCAGGAAGACTTGTTGCAGGTGGTGAACAACGTCATTCAAAGAATGAAAGCCGATGGTTCGCTGAAACGGCTGCATGAGAAATACGGGCTGGTTTACGCATATTAGTCATTGAAGTTTCGCATTCGCTCAACGTCTTGCAGTTCAAAAGCTCAGAAGTTGAACGGATGCGATGCTTTAATGATTATATTGTTTTTGAGTCAGTTTTTCCTTCGATTTTGAGCGGAGCGACCAAGGATTGTTGGCATGTGTATTAAGGCATCAACACATGCGATGGCGTTATCCAGACGTTGCTGGTTCTCGCCGCGAATCACGGCATAGTTTTTCCCACGTGCGATGAGTTGCTCCTCGCACTTACGGAAGAATGATGCTCGCTCATAGGGCCGGTAGCGATGGATGTCGTTCACCCAAGGCAGGTCGATGTCAAGCAGTAGATAAAAGTCAAAATGTTGTCGGGCAATGTATTTCTCAATGATGGGCGATTCTTTTCCGAACAGTTCGTTCGACCATAGTTTGGAGATGATGGCGTCTGTATCCACAAACAGCAAGGGGGTGTTTTGTTGCCGGGCATCCTCAACGGCACTGAAATGGCCTCTCACGATCTGCTCCATGTCCTCAAAACAGATGTCGCCGTTCTTTGCGTCAATCACCTGTTTGGCGTACTCTTCCACGTATGGCATATGATAATGCCCGGCAAGTTGTTTGGTCAGTGTGGATTTCCCCGTCGACTCCGGTCCGTAGACGCATATCACTTTTCGTAAATCGTTTTGGGCCGCAGGAGCCAGGTTGTGCCACTGGCCTACGATGTCTTGACGGATAAGCGTTGCAGAGATAGGCACGGCTTGCCTGTCAGGGTCCACCATCACGAAATCGGCCGACAGCTCTTTTGCCAACCTTGCCCCATATTGCTCTGAGGCAAAGACGGCATCAATGGGGTGGGGCAGCAAGCGCAACAGTTCCTCGCGCCAGATATCCCAGAAAAATGGCGTCTCCGAGGGGTCTTGCGGAAGTGGGTGGCTTTGGGTCAGCACCACCGCGGTAGGATATTGCCGTCTCACCCATTCGATGCGACGCGCCACAGGTATCACTTCGTCCATGATGTTGTCTACGACAATGTAAACCGTGTCGCAGGCGTCAAGTGCACGTTGTATGAGCAGCATGTGCCCCCTGTGCAATGGACAGAATTTTCCCAATACAAAGCCGGTGTTATAACGATTCATACGATTGCCTGATATATAGTTGAATGAGTTGTTCATGTTGTCTGCACTGTAGCGGTGTGGCGGCGTGGGTGTTTGTCATGTCAAACCGTATTCCTGTAGTCTGAAACAAATCCATATACCTCATCTGCCTGTATAGTGCCGCATCCATTCGGCAGAGCGACATGCGCAGAGCCTGGACGTCGGCGTCGTCGGCGAAGCGGCCAGCCTTTTCCTTCCACACCCCGTCATCTACGATGTCGCCGATGAGGCCTTCTTCCTTCATCATTCGGCAAAGGTCGTCATATCTTAAGGGATTTTCGGATGCCACATGATAAACACCAGGCCGGTGATTATCCATGATGTCTGCCACCACTTGCGATGCCTGGTCGATGGGGGTGATGTCTACCGCCATCGTGCCCGACTTGTCATAGGGGAGCAGGCCAACGGTCTTGGCACCACGGAAGAACATCCCAAGGAAATCCTTGGGGGCTGACCTTCCCAACAGGGTGTCGCCGCACAGCAGCCCCAAACGGTAGATGTACACATCGCAGTAGGCAGGATGAACAGACTGCACCATCTTTTCGGCTACGAACTTCGTCTGTCCATAACCGCCATAGATGTTGGTGGGCGTGCTCAGGTCGTCGCTTTCGTACGCTGTTCCGCTATTCCTGTCGGTCGACACGAAAACGGAGAGGGTAGAGGCATAATGCAGTTCTTTTCTGCAGCCCGTCAAGCAGAAGTCGATGATGTGTCTGGTGCCATCGACATTGGCCTCTTTCAGTGCTTCGTAATTGGCCAGCATATTGACCGCAGCGGCGCAGTGAATCACAGTGGTCACTTCCTCAGAGAGCCGCTTGTGGTCGTTGGAAGGAATACCAAGGCATGGCCGGGTGATGTCGCCACAAACAATCTCTATGTCTTTCAGTCTTTGGACGTCAAGACCGTATTTGCGGAAGGTGCCGCTCACCCTTTCCATACCCTGGGCAGGAGACGAGCATCTTACCAGGCAGATGACCTTTCTACGCTGTCCTCTGCCCAACAGTTCGTGGAGTAGATGAGCGCCGAGAAAACCGGTTGCTCCAGTGACAAGCATACTGCCAGAGGTATCCTTGTGGGGCATTGGCCTGCGGGGTGTAAAAGTGTGCAACCACTGACTCTCAAGTTGGGATGAGTGTATGCACATGGCGGTGCTCTCCGTCCTCATTCGGGCCAGTTGGCGTGGAGTGGGGCATCGGCGCAGGTCGTCTGACGTGACGGCCAGCCCCATTTGCTGTAGCCTTGATATCAGGATGATGGTGTCGAGCGAATCGCCACCACATTGGAAGAAATCTTCGTCGGGCCCCAGAACGGGAAGTTTCAGAATGTCTGTCATCACGTTGGCAATGGCTTCTTCCTCGCTCGTCGCATATTGATAATCTGTTTTGTAGGTTTTCTTGATGTGGAGTGGTATGGACAAGAGTGCCTGCAGGTCGGTCTTCCCCGAGGGGGTGAGTGGCATGGCCTCCACAAACTCGAAATATGATGGCATCATCCATCTGGGCAGATGGTGCTTGCAGCACTGCCGCAACTGTTGCTCCAAGTCGGCTGGTGTCTCTCCGTTCTCCATGGGTTGTATGAATGCGACTATGGCGTCCTTGGCATTCTCCAGGCTGATGGCTCTCTTCACAACGGCCACCTTGCCTACGCTCCTGTGGACGCGGAGCACATGCTCTATTTCCTCCAACTCCACCAGTTGGCCGCGTATCTTCACCTGACGGTCAATCCTGCCAACAAACTCCAGCTGGCCGTCGGCATTGATACGCACATGGTCGGAGGTCCTGTAATAGCGCACCCCATCGACAACAGGAAACTTCTTTCGCGTCAGTTCCTCGTCTTTGTAGTAGCCTATGGCGAGGCCTGCTCCTGAAATCCACAGCTCACCATCCGTCGCGTCCAACCGTCCGTCGGCATATACATTGTAATGGGTTTCGTCTATCTCTTCACCCAGAAGCGGTGCCTTCCATTTCGTGTCGCATTGGCATAGACTGCTGCAGACCGTGGCCTCTGTGGGACCGTAGACATTGATCAGCCTGACTCTGCTGCTCCAACGTCTCACGGTCTCGATGTCGGCTGGCTCGCCTCCTATGACAATGGTTTGCAGACAGTCGGGACACTCCTCCACATTGAGCATCTTCAATAGCGATGGCGGTATGTCGGCATGTGTCACGCCGCGCTGTTCAACCACTTCAAACAACATGGTCGAAAGCCTTTCCGCTGCCATGGGCTCTATGACCAGGGTGGCGCCCGATGTAAGGGTGACAAGGATATCAGAGATGGAGGCGTCGAAGTTGACCGACAGAAAGAACAAATAGCGCGAACGATGGTCTACGCCAAAAGCCTTCCGCTGGCATCGGGCCAAGTTGCAGAGCCCTGAATGGCCCACCAGTATGCCTTTGGGCTTCCCCGTAGTTCCCGAACTGTAGATGATGTATGCCGGTTGGTGTGGCTGGCATGGGGCAATGGCGTCTGTCATCCCACAAGCCATTGCCTCGCCATAGATGTCCCCGTCTATGCAGAGCGTGATGCCGGCATGTTCTGCAATCCATTGCCTACGGGCTGGCGGCAGGTCTGTACCTAGGGGGACAAATGCCTTTCCCGACATCCAGCAACCGAGCATGCCGACGATATAGGCGGCCGACTTGGGCAGATGAAGCCCCACGAAGTCGCTGCCTTCGCTATGGCCGTTGATATACACTGCCACCCTTCGTGCCTGCTGCCATAGCTGTTGGTAGGTGAGCGTTTCTCCATCGCCTTCCACCACTGCGATATGGTTGGGATAGGCCTGGCAAACGCTATGCACCACTGCGAGAATATCATTACACTTTATGTCCATAGAGTATCATGCTTGGATGGTCCTCGTCATAGGGCGAAAGGGCAATGTCGCCGTATACTTTCTCCACACTGAGGCTATGCCGCTGAAACATTGTCGTGAATTGCTCTACACTGTAAAGTTTCGTCTGTCCGAATGCTGTTCCTCGACGACCATCTGGATACACGATCAGCCAGTCCGATTTCATCATCCCGTCCTCTATCCTGCTCTCACGTATGGTGATGATGGTGCTGCCCGACGAGGGCACCTGCTTGACGATATACCGCTGGAAATGCTTGTTGATGAACAGTGGGTTCATTGTCGAGAAGAAGAACTGTCCTCCTTGCTTCAGGTTCTTGCTGTAAGGCACCAGCATCCTCTCATTCTGCTCGTCATCTTCGTGATAGCCGAAACTCGTGTTCCAGTTGATGGAGATGTCGAATTGTCCTGGCCTGAGGAAGGTCTCCGCATCGCCTAGCACGAATTCGGCACGGGGCGAGGCAAGTTGCGTGCGGGCATACTCGATATAGGGCTCGGAGATGTCAACGCCCGTGACCTTCAGTCCCGCACGGTCCAGTTCATGTGCCAGGTATCCCTTGCCGCAACACTGGTCAAAAACGTTCATTCCGGTCTCCAACAGTCCTGTCTGCTGCATGAAACGCACCGTCTCGGCCGCTTGCTGGTTGAGCACCACTTCTGTAAAGTCACCTTTGAAGAAGTCTATCCACCACTTGTCGTTTTTGTTTCTTCCCATCGTCTCAACTCATTAGTTTTTGATTCATATAATAAATGGTCAGCATCAGCATCACCACAGGCTCGTAGGTGGTCTGCTCTAATACGCTCATCGACGGCAGTGATGTCAGTAGGGCGGCAATGGCGTCTCTGTTGAAAAGCCCCAATCTCATCAGACTGTCGGATGTCAGTTCCTCGTAAATTTGCCCGTACTCATGTGGACCGAAATATCGGGTCAGCGGTGGTGCCTGGAACGGATGTTTCTGTCTGCGGTAAACACGGTCGGTGATGTAGGGCCGGGCTGCTTCTTTCAGCACGTATTTCTCATTGATATGGTCTTTGATTTTCATCTGCATGGGAAGCTGGGCCGCATACTCAAAAAGCCGATGGTCGAGGAAAGGCAACCGCCCCTCGACCGATGCCGACATCTCACAACCATCGCCGAGGGTGGCTAAAATGTAGTTGCAAAGTGCATGCTTGTTCCACAGATAAAGCGACTTGTTCACCGGGTGCACGTCACGCAGTAGTGTCTCTGCCTGGTGATGGTCTGTCATCTCGTTGAGAAAATCATGGCTGCTGCATGCGTGGAGCATGTCGCTGCTGAGCAAGCGATACATTTTGTGCCCGATGCCTGCCTTGGCAGCCAGGAACGATGGCACGAAGCCTAGTCTCCCGGCCATCCTGTCGCAGCAGAGCGTGTCGCCATCGGCAATCTCTGTTCCCGTTATTGCAAGATTGGTGCGATAGAGATATTTTGTCAGCGCGTCCTTCTCTTTGGCTGGTAGCGTGGCGAAGAGGTCTTTCCTCAGATGTGGGTAACCAGCCAGGCATTCGTCGGCTCCCTCGCCTGTCAATGCTACTTTAAACCCGGCATCGTGGATGTTCTTGTTGAGAAGGTATTTGCACGACAGATGGCCGTTGACTGCCAGTCCCTCACTATGGTAGACTGCTTCTGGCAGATAGCTGAGGATGTCGTGCTGCCCGACCTCTACCCGGTGCATGACGGCACCACAGCGGTTGGCGGTCTCTGTGGCAAAAAGGTTCTCGTCGTATTCCGCATCTGTCTGTGGGAAGACGATCGAGAAACAATGAATGGGTTCATCGGTGAGGTGTGACATGATGCCGGCGACTGTGCTGGAGTCAAGACCACCACTGAGATGGCAGCATACGGGCACTTCACCCTGAAGGCGCAACTGAATGGCTTCGGTGAGCAGTTCATGAAAACCGCTGATATACTGCTCCTCTTGCGCTGCTGTCAGTGTAGGCTCGGCGCTGTCCACAGGATAGTTCATATCCCAATAAGTGATGTCTTTCTTCTCACAGCCCGCCTGCCAGACGAGCAGATGGCCTGGCTCCAACAGTCGGATGCCCTTGAAGAAAGTGCGGTCGGTGGGTTGGTATTGTATGGAGAGTGCCTGCATCAGACTGTATTCATCCCATTCGGCCTTCACGCCACAGGCATGAATGGCCTTTGCTTTCGACGCTATAATCAGTCTCTTCCCATCGTCCCACCAGCACAAGGGCTTGATGCCGAAGCGGTCTCTTCCCGCCACGAGCAAGCGGTTTCTTTTGTCGTACAGCAAGAAGGCAAACTCACCCCTCAGATGCTCCATCATCCCCACGTAGCCGTATTTCAGATAGAGGGGTATGAGCAGTTCGCTGTCCGAATTGGTCTGGAAGGTGTAGGTCGATGAAAGTTCTTGCCTCAGCCTTTTGTAGTCGTAGAACTCTCCATTCACCACGATGGTTATCATTCCGTCTCGCGAACTGATGGGTTGGTGCCCATGACTTATTCCGACAATGGAAAGCCGTCGGTGCCCCAAGGCGACATGTCCTTGTTGCCATATGCCGCTGTCGTCGGGGCCGCGAAGTTCCAACGTTTCAAGAGCAGCCGCAAGACTCCTACGGTCGGGTGCCGCCTCTCTTTCAACCATTCCTACTATTCCGCACATATCTTGAAAAATGTCTTCTTGCTTCCAGTACGCTCGGCTTCTGCAAAGGCTGCCTCGTATTGAGATAGTTCGTAGGTGTTTCCAAACAGTGTGCTCGTGTTGAGCGAGTTGGCCAAATGATGGGCTGTGGCGGTCAGTATATGGCTGGCAACATTAAAATCTCCATATCTTGCACCTCTTATGCAGACTTCTTTCATGGCAATCGTATTTGCGGTGAAACAGCTGGGAGTGTACGACCGCGACTTCAGCACTAACATTCCGCCTGGTCGGAGGGCTTCGATATAAGCATCGATATTGAATGGCTCGGTCTCAATAATGCAGTCATAACAATTCCTCTGCAAGTCATTGGTGTGTTCTATTCTTTCTATGTGGCGCTTACCCATAGCCTGGGCTACCTGGTAGGTGAGTTCGGCAATTCTGGAACCGCCGAATATGCAGGTCCTGCCATTGATATAGTCCAGTGGGGCAAGGGCTGCGGCTACAGGTTCGAGGAATGCGCCGAGAGGAGAGAGCAGGTGGGGTGGCAGGTGAATCAACGCACGGCTTGGTACTGTGATGTACTCCGCAAATGCTCCATCGCAGTCCTTGCCACACATCGTGTCGCCTGTACTGCTAAATGACATGGGATTGACACTGACCACATCGCCAAGTTTCCAATTGCCCATCTCGCTTTCACCATTCATGAAACCGGCAATCTTACCACAAAACTCATGCCCCAGCACAATGTTCTCTTTTGCTGGTACGGTTCCTTTCCCTATGCCGATGTCGGTTCTGCAAATTCCTGCGTAATACACCCTGACAAGCACATCGTTCTGGCTCGTCAGTTGAGGAATTTCTCTATTGGTCAGATAGGTGGCTGATGACCGATGTAGTATGATTGCTCTCATTTTGTCGTATGCATCTTAGGTGTTGTCTTGAACTCTTCCTCATTCGATTTGAAGTTGCCTTCGGCGCCATGGCTATGGTTCTTCTCTTCTTTTTCAGGTATCCAGTAGATTCATACGCAAAGATAGAGTATTTATTTCATACTACCAAATTTTTCTGCGTAAATTTTACGCATTAAATGATTTTTCGTGGTTTGAACTCCTTAACTGCAAGAAACAATCACTCGATTATCTCTATGATCAGCTCAGATGAGCCTTCTTCAAGTGAATTATGCTCATCATAATGACAATGGCTCCCGGCTTCTTCATTGGCCATGGCTCTCAATTGCATTGCCAAAGAGAGCAGGCCTTCTTTATTGGCGGAAATCAGCACCGTCTTTGTCTGGTCCACACTCACCTTGATCGTAAATCCATCCACCCATTCTATTTCCATATATTTTCTTCTTGTTGAATTCTTTCACATCAATAATGATGGTTTTAGGTCTCATTTGCTCAACTTCCGAACTTCTTTTGAGTTGAGAAAGTGTGACTATTTATTATACGATGTTTTCGCAGAATTATTTTGCCACTCACCATTCTTTTTTTCCGGCCGTAGGATGGGGCCTGCCGTTCATCATTTGCCCTTGCTGATGCCACCAACCATGTCGCTGTTGTCGATGGTGGTCTCGGTTTTCTTCACGCTGGCCTTGAGCTTGCCAAAGCGGTAGGAGACGGAGAGACGGAAAAACTGGTTGTTCTGGGTGTTGATGTTGTCGCCCCATCCGAGTATGTCACCTTGTGTGGTTCGTGTCTTGTAGTGCAAGCTCTTGTGGAAGGGGGCATTGGCCATCAGGCGCACGGTGAGGCGGTCGTCGCTGAGAAACGAGCGCTGCAGGGTAAAGGCGTAGCGGTGCCATGAGCGGGAGTAGGCGTAGATGTTGATTTGGTCATGGCCAATCTCACCGTATGCGTAGGCGGTGGCACTGAGCTTCCAGGGCAGTTTCTGACTCACATGGATGTAGTAGTTCGTGGGGTCGCAGGTCTGTCCCAAGTCGATATCAGGATTCTTCTGCACCACGTGCCTGTAGTTGAGATTGGCCACCAGTGTCGTGCCGTTGAATGGCTTCCATTGGGCGTATGCTTCCAGTTGCAGTCGTCGCTGACGGATGATGTTGCCGTATGTGCCGTAACGCACATCTCCTTCGGCATAGACGACAGCCCCGATATGGTTGTTGCAGAACTGGTATTGGGGCACAATCTGTAGTGTCAGACGCTGCCCCACATAGAAATAGGTGAGCTGAAGCTGGCGTTCAAGCGCACTTACCAGATGGGCATTGCCGAAGTCTACTCTCGCGGGAGTGTTGATGACAGCAGAGTTCAGGTATGAGATGCCTGGGCGGATGATGCTGGTGGTGTAGCCGAGTTTCAGCGACTGGCTTTCGCTGATTTGGTATTTCACGCTGGCCTGCGGCACCCAGTCGTTGAGATGTTTGTCGAAATTGCTTGATTCTCCTAGAGGATAGCCGCCTTTCATATAGCTGTATTCATATCGCAGACCTGCACGGGCCGACCATCGTCCACTGTTGTACATATAGTCGGCATAGGCCGCCGCTATTTGCATGGTATGATGAAATTGAGATGTGGCAGCGTGGCTTCCTGTTGCAGTGTCGAAGGTCTGCGAGTTGTTGCTGCTGTTCCGTCGGTCGATATACTTGGCACCCATTTCCAGTTTATGGCCAGTAGATAACGGACGGATGTAGTCGGCCTGGAGGGTATGTTCAGTGAAGCGCTCACGCGAGTACGTCAGAGTGCTGGTGTAGTTGAATGGCACGTTCTGCATGTTGGTGTACTCATCCTCCTGTTCTGAGTGTTGGCGTGTCATGGCGAGCATGTACGATAGTGTGAGCTGCTCGCCTTTGCGGTGGGTTTTGTGTTCATAGTCTAAACGGCCGTTCCAGGAGTGGTGGTTGTAGCTGGGCAACCAATAGTGGTTGTCGAAGTGGTAGAGTGGGGCGCCTGTCGCATCAAACAACGACTGGCTGCTGTTGCCCTGCACATCCACCTTGTAGAAATAGCCTCCGAACGAGGCTGAAAGCAGGTTGAGCGTATCGATGTCATAGCTGGCCTCGATGTCGGCATAGTGCACGTAGCCGGGATTGCTGCCTTCCTGAAGGCTTTTCTGGGTGTTGCCCGTCTCAACGAAAGTGCGCTCCACATAGCCTTTGGTCGAGGTGTTTTTCTTCGACATGTAGTTGTATCCGTAGTCCACCGATACGATGGCCTTGCCCAACTGTGTGGTCAGGTAGGCGCCAAGGCCCGGGGTGTGCAGGGTGTTGTAGCTGCCCGTCACGCTGCCCGATACGCCTGCCATTCGTTTCGTTTCCATCATCACGATGTTCAGAATGGCATTCACGCCTTCGGCATCCTCACGTGCTCCAGGGTCGGTGACAACCTCGATGCGCTTGATGGCAGAGGCGGGCATGGCTTTCAGTATCTCCTTGGCGTTCTTCGTCAGCGAGGGGTCAGGATGTCCGTTCTTGTAAATCTTGTAGTTCGAGTTTCCCTTGACAAGGATGTTGTCCTCTCCGTCGATGGTCACCATCGGCACCTTGCGTAGCATGTCGAGCACGCTTTCCGTCTTGGAGTCCTCGTCGGCCTGCACGTCGTAGCCAATACGGTCAATCTCCTGTTTGATGAGCTGGCGCTGGGCTGTCACCGTCACGCCGTCGAGCGATTTGTTCCACGCTACGGTGTCGTTTTTCACCATTGTGCTGTCTGTCTGCGCCCATGTGGTCTGTATGGCCAGAAGCAGAATGGCCAAAAGGGGCAGTCTCGGCATCGCGCCGAGGCTCCCCGTGAACGACCTCTTAGTGAGAGAGTTTAATGTTGAGGTCTTGAATGTTATTATCCTTCTTGAGATTCCAGAGTTCATATCATAGTTTTGCTTTTCGTTTCTTATTCTATACACGAATGAGAAATGAAAAGGTTAACTAAATAATTGAAGTTTCGCATTCGCTCAACTTTTTGAAGTTCAGGAGTTCAGGAGTTGCAGGAGTTCAGACAATAGCCCGAATTCACCTCATTATGTTCAATGGCGTTTAATTGGAGTAATGTCTGAACTCCTGCCTCCTCCGATTCATATACATAACAGTCAGGGGAATCTAAAGGTGACGTCGGACAAGAAATTTGGCAAAAAGATATGGCGCCCTGCGGTATGTCTTTTTTTACGTTGAAATGATGAAGCAGGTAAAAAACGATGCCGTTAGGGCGCCATTGGTGTAATCAAAGTCTGTTCTTTTCCGCATTGCCGGCACCTGTGCCCTTGTATTTCGACGGGGTGACATTGAAGCGGTAACGCAGGGAGAGCTGTACGCAGCGTGAGTCATTGTCTTCCTTCTTCTGGAACATCATGCGGTTGCTGTAGAGCGTGAAGCGGTTGATGGCTCCGTTGAAAAGGTCGTTGCCTGTCAGTTTGACGTTGAGGCGGCGTTTGAGGAAGTCCTTGCTGATGCTGAGCGAGAGCATCGCATTGGTGCAGTCAAACCAGGCATTCTGTTGGTAGCCGTGAGTGTGCATGTTGAAGTCGGCCTGTACCAGCCAGTCATGGGGCAGTGCCACGATGTTGCCCAACTGTAATGCCAGCATCGGATGGTTGAAGCTTTTCTGCTTGCCTAAGAACTCCGATTTGAACCATGGCTTCATCAGCATCACGTTGTATTGTGGCGTCCATGTGGCCTGACCCATTTTGATGCTCTTCTGCGCCCCCAACGTGATGGTCAGCCAGTCGGCATGGTCGTAGTTCTTGTACGTCACAAGGTTCACTTTCGAGTCCTCCTCCAGACTTCCTGCCGTGTAGAGGATGGGGTCTACACAATGCGAGAAGTTTGTTGTCAGGTAGAGCCACTTCCACATCACTGTCGCATTCAGGTTGTGATATTTGATGGGCCTCAGGTAGGGGTTTCCCGTTTGTTGGTTGAGACGGTTCTCGTAGATGACATCGCTGCTCAACTGCCAGTATGAGGGACGGGTGGTGCGCTTGGCATAGCTGAGAGAGAGCTGGAGGTTGTTTCCCGACTTGGCTTTTGAGAGTGATATGCTGGTGGAAGCAGATAGCGAGGGGAACAGGTCGTCGTAGGTGCGGCTTTGGTCATCGCGACGGATGCCTCCAGCGAAGTATTCCGACTCCACATGCTCGTAGCGCAGTCCGGCCTGCAACTGCAGACGGCCCAATTTTTGGCTCACTTCCACAAAAGGGGCGATGTTACGCTCATGTTGCTCGTTGTTGCTGTTGGAGATGTAGCCCTCTGCATTCTCGAAACTGCTTTTCCATCGGGTGTTGGTGTATTCCTCACCCACTTCAATCCTTCCTTTCCACAGCGGGTGTGTCACGAAGAGCTTCTCGGCTATCAGCCGGCTTCGTGTCAGGGCATAGGTGTTCACATCTCGGTCTTCATGCGCATCGCTCAGTTCCTGCTGCCGGTTGCGGTTGCGTTGGTCGCGGTAGGTGTAGTCGGTGTTGAAGTTGATGTCGAACTGGCCTGCTTTTCCCGTGTAGTAGAGGCTCACCTGATGCTTCGGAGCACCCTTGGCCCTATTGGTGCCGCTGTTTTGCAAGTGGTCGTACAGGTCGCTATTGGCCAGCAAGTCGTCGTCATTGTCGCTGATGGTCTTCACATAGTCATAGGTGCTCTGGTAGAACCCACCGAAGGAGTTGTTGTCGTCCAACTGATAGTTGAATCCCCAGCGTCCTTCAAGGAAGGGATTGCGGGCTACATCCTTCTGCCGGTTGCTGATTGTCCACAGCGTGTCGGCATAGACCGTTTGTTCGAACTCGCCACGGCTCCAGTTCTTATTGTACGCGCCAAACAGGTTGGCAAATAGTTCCAGACCTCCTGTACGATAGGTCAGGTTCACACGCTCGTTGTTGGCATAGCCATGTCCCTTGCGGCTCCATGAGGTCAGCTCCACGCCCAGGCCTTCTCCCTTTGGCCGCTTGGTGTGGATGATGATGACGGCATTCACCGTGGCGTCATAACGGGCACCGGGATTCTGTATCACCTCCACGTTGCGGATGAAGTCCGACTGGATGTTCTTCAGTTCCTGTAAGTCGGTCAACTTCCTGTTGTTCAGATATATCAGTGGTACGCCCTTCCCTAAAATCTCGAAACTCTCGCCTTTTTTCGAAATCATCGGCACACGCGAGAGCACGTCCTCGGCTGTACCTATCCGCTCCATCACGGTGCCCTCAACGTTCATGACCAGGGCGTTGCCTTTGAGTTGCACCTTGGGGCGCTCGCCCGTCACCACTGCTCCGTTGATTGTATGGGTTTCCGGCTGCATCCTTATCTTTCCGACATCCGTGTTGTGACAACGCTTGTATATGGTCTTATAGCCTACGAAGGAGATGCGGGCCAGGACGGTTTGCTGTTTACAGGGAATGACGAAGAAACCGCTCTCGTTGGTCACGCCACCCGCCTGCAGCGTGGAATCCTGTGGTGAGAGCAGCGCGATGTTGACGTAGGCCATGGGCAGTCCGGCTTCGTCTACGACGGTGCCTTTGTAACGGATGCCGGTCTTCTGCAAGCACTCTACGGTGATTTCTGTGCTGTCGATGCTCATGCGGATGGGGTAGAAGCCAATCATCTGCCGGATGGCATCAGGCACTGTCTTTCGGCGCACCGAGGTGGTGATGCGGAAGTCTTCCAACTCATTGTAGAGGAAGTTGATATCATAGTCGGACGTCTCTTTGTTCAACTGCCGCAGGGCATCGCTGAACGACACGTTGTTGTAGTCGCGTGAGATGCGGTATGTGCTATGGCCATGTTCGCCTGCCCGTGGTCTTTGGGCCGATGCGGTGGTGGCACACAGGATGGATAGTAGCAACAATACTTTCCTCATGGCCTACTCAACGATTATTTTGCTTTCTTCAAGCCTTATCGACAGGCTTTCGAAGCGGTTCAACTTCTCAATGGCATGCTCAAGTCCGTCTTCTTGTCTCCACACAAAATGGAAGCGCAACTGTCGTGTGGCTTCGTTTTCGAACATGACATCAGCATGATAATAGGCGCCTATCTGTGGCAATATCTCGTCGAGCCGCACATTGTCGAATACAACGGGTTCCGGGGTGGCTGTCACTGCCATGGTGGCG
>Ga0256407_10002722_pt1 | contig 33050 bp, 26 predicted proteins | sample RumenRJG_04DNA_FD_193489 | JGI IMG/M metagenome (GOLD analysis project Ga0256407, IMG submission 193489) | Bovine rumen microbial communities from Lethbridge, Alberta, Canada - RJG_04 | ecosystem: Host-associated > Mammals > Digestive system > Stomach > Rumen | place: Canada: Alberta...
GCCGTTTTCCGACAGGTCGTAAATCTGAAACAGAGAACGGCTGCTTAGAAAAGCCTCTTTAGCTCAGTTGGCCAGAGCACGTGATTTGTAATCTCGGGGTCGTTGGTTCGAATCCGACAAGAGGCTCGAAGAGAATCGGAGGGTAGGCGAAAGCCAATTATCCTCAGGCTCAAAAAGGAGGAGACAGGCTCGCAAGAGCTTTAGGCTTGGGTGTTTTCCAGAGTGGCCAAATGGGGCAGACTGTAAATCTGCTGTCTTTCGACTTCGGTGGTTCGAATCCATCAGCACCCACTCCAAGAGACGCTTTGCGGAAATAGCTCAGTCGATAGAGCACTAGCCTTCCAAGCTGGGGGTCGCGGGTTTGAGCCCCGTTTTCCGCTCTAAACTCGCTGTAATAGCTCAGTGGTAGAGCACTTCCTTGGTAAGGAAGAGGTCCTGAGTTCAACTCTCAGTTACAGCTCTCTTGATTTGTTAGGAGGAGACTGAAAATTCGTAATATATAAACATTTAATAAACAAACAAAATGGCAAAAGAGCAATTTGTGCGCACCAAACCGCACGTAAACATTGGTACTATCGGTCACGTTGACCACGGTAAGACAACTCTGACAGCTGCTATTACCACCGTTCTGGCAAAGCAGGGTCTCTCTGAGGTTAAGTCATTCGATCAGATTGACAACGCTCCTGAGGAGAAGGAGCGCGGTATCACTATTAACACCGCTCACGTTGAGTATGAGACTGCTAAGCGTCACTATGCTCACGTTGACTGCCCGGGCCACGCTGACTATGTGAAGAACATGGTAACTGGTGCTGCTCAGATGGATGGTGCTATCCTTGTTGTAGCTGCTACTGACGGTCCTATGCCTCAGACACGTGAGCACGTTCTGCTCGCTCGTCAGGTGAACGTTCCCCGTCTGGTGGTGTTCCTGAACAAGTGCGATATGGTTGAGGATGAGGAGATGCTGGAGCTCGTTGAGATGGAGGTCCGCGAGATTCTGGAGCAGTATGAGTTCGAGGATGATACTCCTATTATCCGTGGCTCTGCCCTCGGTGCTCTGAACGGCGTTGAGAAGTGGGAGCAGAAGGTGATGGAGTTGATGGATACCTGCGACACTTGGATCCAGGAGCCTCCTCGTGCTACCGACAAGCCCTTCCTGATGCCTGTTGAGGACGTATTCTCAATCACAGGTCGTGGTACAGTTGCTACTGGTCGTATCGAGACTGGTGTTATCCACGTAGGTGATGAGGTTGAGCTGCTCGGTCTCGGTGAGGACAAGAAGTCAGTTGTAACTGGTGTTGAGATGTTCCGTAAGATCCTGGATGAGGGTCAGGCTGGTGATAACGTAGGTCTGCTGCTCCGTGGTATCGACAAGAACGAGATCAAGCGTGGTATGGTACTCTGCCACCCAGGTCAGATCAAGCCATTCAAGAAGTTCAAGGCTTCTATCTACGTTCTGAAGAAGGAAGAGGGTGGTCGTCACACTCCATTCGGAAACAAGTATCGTCCACAGTTCTATCTCCGCACAATGGACTGCACAGGTGAGATCACTCTGCCTGCAGGTGTTGAGATGGTAATGCCTGGTGATAACGTAGAGATTCAGGTTGAGCTGATCTACGCTGTAGCTCTGAACCCAGGTCTGCGTTTCGCTATCCGTGAGGGTGGTCGCACAGTAGGTTCTGGTCAGATCACAGAGGTTTACGAGGACTAATCTAAAGATTCGATAATAGAATCCCCGTTACTGCGGTGGCGGGGATTTATTTACGGGAATAGCTCAGTTGGTAGAGCATCGGTCTCCAAAACCGAGGGTCGTGGGTTCGAGTCCTCCTTCCCGTGCTAAAAATAACAGAAGATGTTTAAGAAGGTAATTAATTATTGCAAGGCTTGCTATGACGAGCTTGCACATAAGACAACTTGGCCTACACGTAAGGAATTAACTCATAGCGCAGTGGTAGTACTTTCCGCTTCGCTGATTATTGCTTTGGTGGTATGGGCAATGGATTTTGTATTTAAGTCAGTAATGAGCCTGGTTTATCCGGGATAATGTTTGCATAAGAGGATGGCTCAGTCAGGAATGAAATGGTATGTGCTTCGTGCTGTCAGCGGAAAAGAGCATAAGGTAAAGGAATACCTTGAGGCTCTCATGAAGCGTGACACTATGCTTGCTGCCAATGTTGGCCAGATCTTGTTGCCTACTGAGAAATATGCTCAGCTTCGCAATGGTAAGCGCGTGGTAAAGGAGAAACTCTTCTTGCCAGGTTATATTATTGTTGAGGCAAACCTTCAGGGAGAGATGGCCCATACATTGCGCTTCTTGCCAAATGTGCTGGGGTTCCTGGGTGGTTTGGATAACCCTACTCCTGTAAAGCAGGCTGATATCAATCGAATTCTCGGTACGGCTGAGGAGACGGTTATCACAAGCGAAGAGGTATCAGCTCCATTCTTGGTAGATGAGGCAGTTAAGGTTACTGATGGACCTTTCAGCGGTTTCAGTGGTGTTATCGAAGAGGTGAATGCCGAGAAGCGCAAGCTGAAGGTGATGGTGAAGATCTTTGGACGCAAGACTCCTTTGGAGCTTGGGTACAATCAAGTAGAGAAGGAATAGGGCGTAATTGTTACGGTACGCCGATTCTATATATACGGTCGCAAGAGGCTTCCACTCTTAAGACTTATATAACAATTCAATAAATTACAAAACAGAAATGGCTAAAGAAGTTGCTGGATTAATCAAATTACAGATTAAAGGTGGCGCTGCAAATCCCTCGCCCCCAGTAGGACCTGCTCTGGGTTCTAAGGGTATTAACATCATGGGATTCTGCAAAGAGTTCAACGCCAGAACCCAGGATAAGGCAGGAAAGATTATTCCTGTTGTTATCACTTACTACACTGACAAGTCATTCTCTTTCGAACTGAAGACTCCTCCCGCAGCTGTTCAGCTGAAAGAGGCAGCTAAAGTTAAGAGCGGTTCTGCTGAGCCTAACCGTAAGAAGGTTGCCAAGGTGACTTGGGATCAGGTTCGTGCTATCGCAGAGGATAAGATGAAGGATTTGAACTGCTTTACCGTTGAGTCAGCTATGAAGCTGATTGCTGGTACAGCGCGTAGTATGGGTATCACTGTAGAAGGGGAGTTCCCTGGTAAATAATTAATAACTTCAATTAAGAAAATGAGTAAACTGACAAAAAATCAAAAGTTGGTAGCTGATAAGGTTGAAGCAGGGAAAGCATACTCTTTGAAAGAAGCCGCTGCATTGGTGAAGGAGATTACCACCACCAAGTTTGAGGCTTCAGTCGATATCGATGTACGCTTGGGCGTTGACCCGCGTAAGGCTAACCAGATGGTTCGTGGCGTTGTATCGCTGCCGAACGGAACTGGTAAGGTGACACGCGTGCTCGCTCTCTGTACTCCTGATCAGGAGGCTGCTGCTAAGGAAGCAGGTGCTGACTATGTTGGTCTTGACGAGTATATCGAAAAGATCAAGGGCGGATGGACAGATGTTGATGTTATCATCACGATGCCGTCATGTATGGGTAAGCTGGGTCCCCTCGGCCGTGTACTCGGTCCCCGTGGCCTGATGCCTAACCCTAAGAGCGGTACTGTTACTATGGATGTCGCTAAGGCAGTTAAGGAGGTTAAGCAGGGTAAGATTGACTTTAAGGTTGACAAGGCTGGTATCGTCCACACGTCAATTGGTAAGGTTACCTTCACTGCTGATCAGATCTTTGAGAATGCCAAAGAGTTTATCTCTACCATTATCAAGCTGAAACCCGCTGCTGCAAAAGGTACATACATTAAGAGTATTTTCCTCTCAAGCACTATGAGTATGGGTATCAAGGTAGATCCTAAATCAGTTGAATAACTCGTTAAAAGATTAGACAAATGAAAAAGGAATTAAAAGATACTATCATCGTAGAACTCGGAGAGAAACTGAAGGAGTTCCCTCATTTCTATCTTGTTGACCTTACCGGTCTGGATGCTGCTAAGACTAGCGAGCTCCGTGGTAAGTGCTTCAAAAATGAGATTAAGTTGCTGATGGTGAAGAATACACTTCTCCATAAGGCATTTGAGGCTTCTGAGATTGACTTCACTCCATTGTATGATTGCTTGAAGGGTAACACAGCTGTTATGTTCACACAGACAGCTAACGTGCCTGCTAAACTGCTCAAAGAGTACAAGAAGGAAGGTATCCCCGCCCTGAAGGGTGCATATGCTGAGGAAAGCTTCTTCGTTGGTGCTGACAAGCTTGAGGAGCTCGTAGCTATCAAGAGCAAGAACGAACTGATTGCAGAGGTTGTAGCACTGCTCCAGTCTCCAATCAAGAATGTTGTTTCTGGCTTGAATGCTGGTGGCAAGATTCATGGACTGCTTGACGCTATCGCTGAGCGTAACAAATAAGCGAATAAGTAACATTAACATTAAAAACAATTAAAATTTTAAATAAAATGGCAGATATTAAAGCTATTGCAGAAGAGTTGGTAAACCTTACTGTAAAAGAAGTAAACGAGTTGGCAACAGTCCTGAAGGACGAGTATGGAATTGAGCCTGCTGCTGCAGCCGTTGCTGTAGCTGCTGGTCCCGCAGCTGGTGGTGAGGCCGCTGCTGCTGAAGAGAAGACTTCATTCGACGTAGTTCTGAAGTCAGCAGGTGCTGCTAAGCTCCAGGTTGTAAAGGCCGTTAAGGAAGCTTGTGGTCTTGGTCTGAAGGAAGCTAAGGATCTCGTTGACGGTGCTCCTGCTACCGTTAAGGAGGGTCTTTCTAAGGAAGAGGCTGAGAACCTCAAGAAGACTATCGAGGCTGCTGGTGCTGAGGTTGAGCTGAAGTAATTCAGACACTCCTAATAAATAATGGTTGGGGACTCTCCGGTCGAGGGTTCCCGACCATTTTCTATCTCAATAAGAAAACTTAATTATATGGCTTCAAAAATAATTGATAACAGAGTAAACTTTGGCAGCGTCAAGAATCCCATGCCGTTTCCGGATTTTCTTGATGTGCAATTAAAGTCATTCAAAGACTTCCTGCAGTTGGATACTCCGCCTGAGGAACGCAAGAATGACGGCTTGTATAAGGTGTTCGCAGAGAACTTCCCTATCACCGACACGCGTAATAACTTCGTTCTTGAGTTCTTGGATTACTATATCGATCCGCCACGTTATTCCATTGACGAATGTCTGGAGCGCGGTCTGACCTATAGTGTACCTTTGAAGGCTAAGCTGAAACTGTATTGTACAGATCCTGATCATGAGGATTTCGGTACTGTTATCCAGGATGTGTTCCTGGGTCCTATCCCTTACATGACCGCCAATGGTACATTCGTTATCAATGGAGCTGAGCGTGTCGTTGTATCACAGTTGCACCGTTCTCCTGGCGTATTCTTCGGTCAGAGCGTTCATGCTAACGGTACATTGCTGTATTCTGCACGTATTATTCCATTCAAGGGCTCTTGGATTGAGTTCGCTACTGATATTAATAATGTCATGTATGCGTACATCGACCGTAAGAAGAAGTTGCCCGTAACCACACTGCTCCGTGCGATTGGTTTTGAGACTGATAAGGATATCCTTCAGATCTTTAACCTCGCAGAAGAGGTGAAGGTAAACAAGAAGTCACTGAAAGAGGTCGTTGGCTGCAAGTTGGCTGCCCGCGTACTGAAGAGCTGGAATGAGGACTTCGTCGACGAGGATACCGGTGAGGTCGTATCTATCGAGCGTAACGAGGTGATCATGGAGCGTGAGACGGAGATTACTGAGGACAATATTCTTGATATTCTCGAGAGTGGTGCTCAGACGATTCTTGTTCATAAGGACGACTCTGTTGCCCAGGACTTCTCTATTATCTTCAAGACCTTGGAGAAGGACCCCTCAAACTCAGAGAAAGAGGCCGTGCTCTATATCTATCGTCAGTTGCGTAATGCTGATCCTGCCGATGATGCCAGTGCACGTGAGGTCATTCAGAACCTGTTCTTCTCTGATAAGCGTTACGACCTGGGAGACGTAGGTCGCTACCGTATCAATAAGAAGCTGGGTCTCGACACCGATATGGATGTTCGTGTGTTGACGAAGGAGGATATTATTGAGATTATCAAGTATCTGATTCAGTTGATTAACTCAAAGGCAGCAGTCGATGATATCGACCACCTGTCTAACCGTCGTGTTCGTACCGTAGGTGAGCAGTTGTCAAATCAGTTCTCTATCGGTCTGGCCCGTATGAGCCGCACCATCCGTGAGCGCATGAATGTTCGCGATAATGAAGTGTTCACACCAACCGATCTGATCAATGCCAAGACGATTTCAAGCGTTATCAATTCGTTCTTCGGAACCAACCCGTTGTCTCAGTTCATGGATCAGACCAACCCTCTGGCCGAGGTGACTCACAAGCGTCGTCTCTCTGCCCTGGGTCCTGGCGGTCTGTCTCGTGAGCGTGCCGGTTTCGAGGTACGTGACGTACACTATACACACTATGGTCGTCTGTGTCCTATCGAGAGTCCTGAAGGACCAAACATCGGTCTGATCTCTTCTCTTTGCGTCTATGCAAAGATTAATGAGCTGGGCTTCATCCAGACACCTTACCGTAAGGTCGAGAATGGTATCGCCAATCTGAATAATGAGGATATCGTTTACCTTACTGCAGAGGAGGAATCAGAGCACATTATCGGTCAGGGTAATGCACCGTTGAACGATGATGGTACATTTATCCGTGAGGTGGTTAAGTGTCGTCAGGATGCTGACTTCCCCGTTGTTCCTCCAACAGAGGTCGATCTGATGGACGTATCTCCACAGCAGATTGCTTCTATTGCCGCTTCTCTGATTCCTTTCCTGGAGCACGATGATGCTCACCGTGCATTGATGGGATCTAACATGATGCGTCAGGCTGTGCCCCTGCTTCATAACGAGGCACCTATCGTCGGTACAGGTATTGAGAAGCAGGTTTGTGAGGATTCTCGTACCATGGTTACTGCCGAGGGTGATGGTGTTGTAGAGTATGTTGATGCTACTACCATCCGTATTCTTTACGATCGTACCGAGGAAGAGGAGTTTGTAAGTTTCGAGCCTGCCTTGAAGGAGTATCGTATTGCGAAGTTCCGTCGTACGAACCAGAATATGACCATCGACCTGCGTCCTATCTGTGAGAAGGGACAGCGTGTAAAGGCCGGTGATATCCTTACCGAGGGTTATGCTACTGAGAATGGTGAGTTGGCTCTGGGCCGCAACCTGTTGGTAGCTTACATGCCTTGGAAGGGTTACAACTATGAGGATGCTATCGTGCTTAACGAGCGCATTGTTCGTGAAGACATCCTGACATCTGTTCATGTAGATGAGTACTCTCTCGATGTACGTGAGACAAAGCGTGGCGTAGAGGAGTTTACTGCTGATATTCCAAATGTCAGTGAGGAAGCTACGAAGGATCTTGATGAGAATGGTGTGATCCGCGTAGGTGCTCGTGTTGAGCCAGGTGATATCCTGATTGGTAAGATTTCTCCTAAGGGAGAGAGCGATCCTTCACCAGAAGAAAAGCTGCTCCGTGCGATCTTCGGTGACAAGGCTGGTGATGTGAAGGATTCTTCACTGAAGGCTAATCCATCTCTGTCGGGTGTTATTATCGACAAGAAGATGTTCCAGCGTGCCATCAAGGACCGTAAGTCAAAGCAGCAGGATAAGATTACACTTGCTAAAATCGACGAGGAGTACGATGCAAAGGTAGGTGACTTGAAGGATATCCTTATTGATAAGTTGTTGGAGCTCACAAAGGGTAAGACCTCTATGGGCGTGAAGGACTACACGGGTGCTGAGATTATTACCAAGGGCAGCAAGTTCACTGCTACTGCTCTGAGAAATCTTGAGTACAGCGATATCCAGACCAGCAATTGGACAAACGACGAGCATAAGAATGAGCTGATTGCCAAGCTGATTATCAACTTCCTGAAGAAGTACAAGCTGCTTGATGCTGAGCAGAAGCGTAAGAAGTTCGCTATCACGATTGGTGATGAACTTCCCAATGGCATTCTGCAGATGGCTAAGGTATATGTTGCCAAGAAACGTAAGATCGGTGTGGGTGATAAGCTCGCTGGTCGTCATGGTAACAAGGGTATTGTATCTAAGGTGGTTCGCCAGGAGGATATGCCGTTCCTTGAGGATGGTCGTCCAGTAGACTTGGTACTGAACCCGCTGGGTGTGCCCTCACGTATGAACCTTGGTCAGATTTTCGAGGCTATCCTCGGCGCTGCCGGTAAGAAACTTGGTGTGAAGTTTGCTACACCTATCTTCGACGGTGCTAAACTCGATGACCTCGCAGAGTGGACTGACAAGGCAGGTCTGCCACGTCTTTGCTCTACTCACTTGTATGATGGTGAGACTGGTGAGCGCTTCGACCAGCCGGCTACAGTAGGTATCACTTACTTCCTGAAACTCGGCCACATGGTTGAAGACAAGATGCACGCCCGTTCTATCGGTCCGTACAGTCTCATTACCCAGCAGCCTCTTGGCGGTAAGGCCCAGTTCGGTGGTCAGCGCTTTGGTGAGATGGAGGTTTGGGCTCTGGAGGCATTCGGCGCCAGCCATGTACTGCAGGAGATCCTGACTATCAAGTCTGATGATACGGTAGGCCGTTCTAAGGCTTATGAGGCTATCGTTAAGGGCGAACCAATGCCTACACCAGGCATTCCTGAGTCACTTAATGTGCTGCTGCATGAGTTGCGCGGTCTCGGTCTGAGCATTACGCTCGATTAAAGGTAAATGGTAAATTGTAAATTCGTAAATCGTAAATTCATATATGGCTTTCAAGAAAGATTCAAAGATAAAGAGTAATTTCACAAAAATTACCATCGGACTTGCTTCGCCTGAGGAGATCCTTGAGAATAGCTTCGGTGAGGTTACAAAACCCGAGACCATCAACTATCGTACCTACAAACCAGAGCGTGATGGTTTGTTCTGTGAGCGTATCTTTGGTCCTACCAAGGATTATGAGTGCGCCTGCGGTAAGTACAAGCGTATCCGTTATAAAGGTATCGTCTGCGACCGTTGTGGTGTAGAGGTAACTGAGAAAAAAGTTCGCCGTGAGCGTGCTGGCCACATTGAACTTGTAGTACCTGTAGCACATATTTGGTATTTCCGTAGTCTGCCTAATAAGATCGGTTATCTGCTTGGTATCCCGACAAAGAAGCTCGACGCAGTGATCTACTACGAGCGCTACGTTGTGATTCAGCCAGGTACAATGGCAGGCAAGAAAGATGCTGAAGGCAACGATGCCATTGGCTCAAATATGTACGACTTGCTCTCAGAGGAAGAGTATAATGAGATTTTGGATACAAAGATATCACCAGATAATGACTATCTGGATGATAGCGATCCTAATAAGTTTATTGCAAAGATGGGTGCAGAGGCTATCTACGATTTGCTCGTACGCCTCGATCTCGATTCTTTGTCATACGAACTGCGCGACCGTGCCAATAGCGATGCTTCTGTACAGCGTAAGAACGAGGCTTTGAAGCGTCTGCAGGTTGTAGAGGCTTTCCGTACCAGCGTAGAGAAGGGTATCAACCGTCCGGAATGGATGATTATGAAGATTATCCCTGTTACGCCACCAGAGCTTCGTCCTTTGGTACCACTGGATGGTGGCCGTTTCGCTACCTCCGACTTGAACGACCTCTATCGTCGTGTCATCATTCGTAACAACCGTCTGAAGCGTCTGATGGAGATTAAAGCGCCTGAGGTGATTCTCCGTAATGAGAAGCGCATGCTGCAGGAGGCTGTCGACTCACTCTTCGACAACAGCCGTAAGTCATCTGCTGTAAAGAGCGATAGCAACCGTCCGTTGAAGTCACTCTCTGACTCACTGAAAGGTAAGCAGGGTCGTTTCCGTCAGAACTTGCTCGGTAAGCGTGTTGACTACTCAGCTCGTTCGGTTATCGTTGTAGGTCCTGAGCTGAAGATGGGTGAGTGCGGTCTGCCAAAGCTGATGGCTGCAGAGCTCTATAAGCCGTTCATTATCCGCAAGCTCATTGAGCGCGGTATCGTGAAGACTGTGAAGAGTGCTAAGAAGATTGTCGATCGCCGCGAGCCGGTTATCTGGGATATCCTTGAGAACGTCATGAAGGGTCACCCCGTTCTGCTCAACCGTGCACCAACACTTCACCGTCTGGGTATTCAGGCCTTCCAGCCAAAACTGATTGAGGGTAAGGCTATCCAGTTGCATCCTCTGGCATGTACTGCATTTAATGCCGACTTCGATGGTGACCAGATGGCTGTCCACCTCCCATTGAGTAATGAGGCTATCCTCGAGGCTCAGTTGTTGATGCTTCAGAGTCATAATATCCTGAATCCTGCTAATGGTGCACCTATCACAGTACCTTCTCAGGATATGGTGCTTGGTCTTTATTATATTACCAAGATTCGTCCAGGTGCCAAGGGTGAGGGCTTGACATTCTACGGTCCGGAGGAGGCTATTATTGCTCATAATGAGGGTAAGTGCGATCTTCATGCACTGGTAAAGGTTGTTGTCGATGATATCGTGGATGGCAATCCTGAGCGTCGTATGGTCGAGACTTCTGTAGGTCGTGTGATCGTGAATGGCATTATTCCAAAGGAAGTAGGTTTCGTTAACAAGGTTATCTCTAAGAAGAGCTTGCGTGATATCATTGCTGATGTCATCAAGAACGTAGGCTTTGCAGAGGCATGCGAGTTCCTTGACGGTATTAAGAACCTTGGTTACCGTATGGCTTACCTGGCTGGTCTGTCATTCAACCTCGATGATATTATTATTCCGAAGGAGAAGGCTGATCTGATTAAGAAGGGTAATGATGAGGTTCGTCAGATTACCGACAACTATAATATGGGATTCATCACTGACAACGAGCGTTATAATCAGGTTATTGATACCTGGACGCACGTCAATAACGACATCGGTAACATTCTTCTGAAACAGATGACCGAGGCCGACCAGGGATTCAATGCTGTGTTCATGATGCTTGATTCTGGTGCCCGTGGTTCTAAGGATCAGATTAAACAGCTCTCCGGTATCCGTGGTCTGATGGCTAAGCCTCAGAAGGCCGGTGCCGAGGGACACCAGATTATTGAGAACCCAATTCTGTCGAACTTCAAGGAGGGCATGTCAGTACTTGAGTACTTTATCTCTACTCACGGTGCCCGTAAGGGTCTGGCCGACACCGCCATGAAGACTGCCGACGCTGGTTATTTGACACGTCGACTTGTTGACGTTTCTCATGATGTGATTATTACCGAGGAAGACTGTGGTACACTTCGTGGTCTGCAGTGTACGGCACTGAAGAGCGGCGATGAGGTTATCTCTAGTCTGGGTGAGCGTATCCTGGGTCGTGTATCTGTTCATGATGTCATCAACCCCAAGACCGGTGAGGTTCTTGTTGAGGCAGGTGAGGAGATCACAGAGGCGATTGCCGATGCGATTGAGGCTTGCGATATCGAGAGCGTTGAGATTCGTTCGGTACTTACCTGTGAGTCGAAGAAGGGTGTCTGCATGAAGTGCTACGGTCGTAACCTTGCTACCCGTCGTATGGTACAGAAAGGTGAGGCTGTCGGTGTGATTGCTGCTCAGGCTATCGGTGAGCCAGGTACACAGCTGACACTTCGTACGTTCCACGCCGGTGGTGTGGCTGCCAATGCCGCAGCCAATGCCAGCATCGTATCAAAATATGACCGTGCGATGATTGAGATGGAAGAGGTTCGTACCGTTCCATTCGATGAAGACGGACGCGATTGTGAGATGGTTGTCAGCCGTCTGGGTGAGTTGCGCTTCGTTGATCCTAACACGAAGATCGTTCTGTCTACCGTGAACGTGCCTTATGGTTCTTCACTCTATTTCCATAATGGTGATGAAGTGGGCAAGGGTGATAAGATCGCTCAGTGGGATCCATTTAATGCCGTTATCGTTACAGAGTTTGCCGGTACACTGAAGTTCAACGATGTGATTGAAGGTGTTACCTTCCGTGCCGAGACCGACGAAACGACCGGTTTGACCGAGAAAATCGTCACAGAGTCACGCGACCGTACAAAGGTTCCTACCTGTGATATTATCGGTGCCGACGGTGAGGTAATCGGAACATACAGCTTCCCTGTAGGTGGCCACGTTGTTGTAGAGGATGGTCAGACTGTTAAGACCGGTGAGACCCTCGTTAAGATTCCACGTGCAGCTGCCAAGGGTGGTGATATCACCGGAGGTCTGCCCCGTGTAACCGAGCTCTTCGAGGCTCGTAACCCGTCTAACCCTGCTGTCGTATCTGAAATCGACGGTGAGGTAACCATGGGTAAGGTAAAGCGTGGTAACCGTGAAATCGTAGTGACCTCTAAGTCAGGCGAGCAGCGCCGTTATCTCGTATCGCTTTCTAAGCAGATTCTGGTTCAGGAGCACGATGCAGTCCGTGCAGGTACACCTCTTTCTGACGGTGTGATCACGCCTGCCGACATTCTGGCCATCAAGGGTCCTACCGCTGTTCAGGAGTATATCGTTAACGAGGTACAAGACGTTTACCGTCTGCAGGGTGTGAAGATTAACGATAAGCACTTTGAGATCATCGTTCGTCAGATGATGCGTAAGGTTCAGATCAACGAGCCTGGTGATACTTCATTCCTCGAGCAGGAGATTGTCGATAAACTCGACTTCTCTGAGGAGAATGACCGTATCTGGGGTAAGAAGGTGGTAACCGATGCCGGTGATTCTGAGAATCTTCAGAAGGGTCAGATTGTGACGGCCCGCAAGCTGCGCGACGAGAACTCTATGCTGAAGCGCCGCGATATGCGACTCGTTCAGGTCCGTGATGCCGTACCCGCTACGTCTACACAGATTCTGCAGGGTATTACCCGTGCAGCCCTCCAGACCAAGTCGTTCATGTCGGCTGCATCGTTCCAGGAGACCACTAAGGTGCTCAACGAGGCCGCTATCCGTGGTAAGTCCGACCACTTGGAGGGTATGAAGGAGAACGTGATTTGCGGTCACTTGATACCTGCAGGTACTGGTCTGCGCGAGTTTGAGAAGATTATCGTCGGCTCGAAGGAAGAGTATGAGCGCATACAGGCTAACCGTAAGAATGTGCTCGATTTTGCAGACGAAACGATCCTCGAAGAATAGTCTTTTCGTAGCAAATAGACATTAATAATTTCAAAAAGTGTTATATCTTGTTAAAACAAGCAAGGTATGACACTTTTTCTTTATTATATATTAGGTGGAGTCGGAAAATAGTTGTACCTTTGCAGCCCGAAACGCCTTTTTAAGCGAAAATGGGCGCGTAATATGCTGAATATAAACAATATACATATATATAAATTAATAAATTAAAGTATTATGCCTACAATTTCACAATTGGTAAGAAAAGGCAGAAGGGTAATTGTTGACAAGTCAAAGTCACCTGCTCTGGACAACTGTCCTCAGCGTCGTGGTGTATGCGTACGTGTTTACACCACAACCCCGAAGAAGCCTAATTCGGCTATGCGTAAGGTAGCCCGTGTTCGTCTGACAAACTCAAAGGAAGTAAACTCTTACATTCCAGGAGAGGGTCACAACTTGCAGGAGCACTCAATCGTGCTCGTACGTGGCGGTCGTGTAAAGGACCTGCCAGGTGTACGTTATCACATCGTTCGTGGTACACTCGATACAGCAGGTGTGGCTAACCGCACACAGCGTCGTTCTAAGTACGGTGCTAAACGTCCAAAGGCTAAGAAGTAAAATGACCGGAGAGGGTCAGTCAGGCCAAAATTAACAAATTAATCCGTTTTGCTGGAGATAATGTTATAAAGGTTGAGTAAATGCTCATGTGAGAGCGTTGAAGAACAAGTAAGAACAGCCCCCAAGCAGAATTTAAACATTCAAAAACAAAATGAGAAAAGCAAAACCAAAGAAGCGTGTGATCTTGCCAGATCCCGTGTTCAATGATCAGAAGGTGTCAAAGTTCGTAAATCACCTGATGTTTGATGGTAAGAAGACCAAGTCTTATGAGATCTTCTACAATGCACTGGAGACAGTGAAAGCAAAGATGCAGAACGAGGAGAAATCTGCTCTGGAAATCTGGAAGCAGGCCCTCGACAATATCACACCTCAGGTAGAGGTTAAGAGCCGCCGTATCGGTGGTGCTACTTTCCAGGTTCCTACCGAGATTCGTCCCGATCGTAAGGAGAGCGTATCTATGAAGAATATGATCGCTTTCGCTCGCAAGCGTAGCGGCAAGTCAATGGCCGATAAGCTCGCTGCTGAGATTATGGATGCATTCAACAACCAGGGTGGTGCCTTCAAACGTAAGGAGGATATGCACCGTATGGCTGAGGCTAACCGCGCATTTGCTCACTTCCGCTTTTAATTTAAGGTAAAAAGGTAATAAAGTTAAAGGATAATTGACAATGGCAAATCGCGATCTACATTTGACACGTAACATCGGTATTATGGCTCACATCGATGCCGGTAAGACAACCACCTCTGAGCGTATTCTGTTCTATACAGGTAAGACGCATAAGATCGGTGAGGTTCATGATGGAGCTGCAACGATGGACTGGATGGCTCAGGAGCAGGAGCGTGGTATTACTATTACCTCTGCTGCTACAACCTGTAACTGGACATGGAATAATAAGACTTTCAAGATCAATCTGATTGATACTCCGGGACACGTAGACTTTACCGCTGAGGTAGAGCGTTCACTGCGTGTACTCGACGGCGCTGTTGCTACTTATTCTGCTGCCGACGGTGTTCAGCCTCAGTCTGAGACTGTATGGCGCCAGGCCGATAAGTACAACGTACCCCGTATCGGTTACGTAAACAAGATGGACCGTTCTGGTGCTGACTTCTTCGAGACTGTTCAGCAGATGAAGGACATCCTGGGTGCTAACCCTGTTGTAATCCAGGTGCCCATCGGTGCTGAGGAGAACTTCAAGGGTCTGGTAGACCTGATTAAGATGAAGGCTATCCTGTGGCACGATGAGACCATGGGTGCTGAGTACGATGTTGAGGATATCCCCGCCGACATGGAGGCTGAGTGCGACGAGTGGCGTAACAAGCTGCTCGAGGCTGCTGCCGAGTATGATGAGGCTCTGATGGAGAAGTACTTCGACGATCCCGACTCTATTACAGAGGAGGAGATTATCGCTGCTATCCGCAAGGGTACCATCGCTATGCAGTGCACACCTATGCTGCTTGGTTCTTCTTATAAGAATAAGGGCGTACAGCCTCTGCTCGACTATGTTTGTGCATTCTTGCCAGCTCCTGTTGACGTAGAGGTGATTAAGGGTACCAATCCTAATACTGATGAGGAGGAAGATCGTCAGCCTTCTGATGATGCACCTACTTCAGCACTTGCATTTAAGATTGCAACCGATCCATACATGGGCCGTCTGGTATTCTTCCGTGTTTATTCTGGTAAGGTTTCTGCCGGTAGCTATGTTTACAACCCACGTTCAGGTAAGAAGGAGCGTATCAGCCGTCTGTTCCAGATGAACTCTAACAAGGAGATTCCTATGGAGAGCATCGACGCTGGTGATATTGGTGCAGGTGTAGGTTTCAAGGATATCCGTACTGGTGATACCCTCTGTGCAGAGGATGCACCTATCGTACTGGAGTCAATGACCTTCCCCGACACTGTGATCTCTATCGCCGTAGAGCCTAAGTCTCAGGCCGACGTTGCCAAGCTCGACAACGGTCTGGCTAAGTTGGCTGAGGAAGACCCAACATTCACCGTTCGTACCGACGAGCAGAGTGGTCAGACCATTATCTCAGGTATGGGTGAGCTCCACCTCGACATCATCATCGACCGTCTGAAGCGCGAGTTCAAGGTAGAGTGTAACCAGGGTAAGCCACAGGTTAACTACAAGGAGGCTATTACCAAGACCGTTATGGGCTACCGTGAGGTTTACAAGAAGCAGTCAGGTGGTCGCGGTAAGTTCGCTGATATCATTGTTAACGTTGGTCCTGTTGATGAGGATTACGATATCAAGGAGAATGGACCTCTGCAGTTCATCAACGAGGTGAAGGGTGGTAATATTCCTAAGGAGTATATCCCTGCTATCCAGAAGGGCTTCGAGGCTTCACTGAAGAATGGTATCCTCGGTGGCTATCCTATGGATTCACTGAAAGTTGTTGTTGTCGACGGTTCATTCCACCCAGTTGACTCTGACCAGCTCTCATTCGAGGTTGCTGCCCAGATGGCTTACAAGGCTGTATGTGCACAGGCTAAGCCTGTACTGATGGAGCCTATCATGAAGCTCGAGGTTGTAACACCTGAGGAGAACATGGGTGACGTTATCGGTGACCTTAACAAGCGCCGTGGTCAGGTAGAGGGTATGGACGAGGCTCGCAGCGGTGCCCGTGTCATTAAGGCTAAGGTGCCCCTGTCAGAGATGTTCGGTTATGTAACCGCTCTGCGTACCATCACTTCTGGTCGTGCTACCAGCTCTATGGAGTATAGCAACCACGCTCCTCTGTCTTCAGCACTGGCTAAGGCTGTGCTCGAGGAGGTGAAGGGCCGTGCCGACCTGGTATAATTGACAATTAACGGAGTGCCGCTGAGCAAATGACTCTTTAGCGGCCTCCATTTTAAAATAATCATTTAATAAAAAAGACAATGAGTCAGAAAATTCGTATTAAGCTGAAGAGCTACGACCACAAACTCGTAGACAAGTCAGCAGAGAAAATCGTGAAGGCTGTAAAGGCCACAGGTGCTATCATCAGCGGTCCTATTCCCCTTCCTACCCACAAGCGTATCTACACCGTTAACCGCTCTACCTTCGTAAACAAGAAGGCTCGTGAGCAGTTCCAGCTCTCAGACTACAAGCGTCTGATCGACATCTACAGCTCCACAGCTAAGACTGTTGATGCGCTGATGAAGCTTGAGCTTCCTAGCGGTGTTGAGGTTGAGATCAAAGTCTAGTATGATTTTATCTTATGATAAAAAAGAAAAGCGGTGCATTAGATGATGTGCTGCTTTTTTTTTAGTTTTGGATGTTTGATATTTCCCAAATCGCAGTCTATTTCGGTCGAAAATAGCAGAAAGAAGAAAAAGAGTACATTTTAGGAAATATTGAACAGCGAATTTCGGATATTTTTAACGAACTTTGCACCGTGAAAAGTAAAATAAGGACAGCATGAAGATACAAGATCTCAAACCAAGGAGTGGATCTGACACCCTACGTCTAGGCGACAGCGACGAACTTGTGGTTATGGAGAACTTCGGTTCGCTGCCACAGGGTGAAATACGTCTTAACAGCCATGGACTCATCGTCATCTGTACTGAAGGCATGGCGCAGTTTGACTACGATGGGATGCAGATACAGCTGCGCAAGAACGACCTGTACCTATACATGGCACATAGCGTGGTGACCAATTTCATGTCATCATCGGATTTCAATTGCCGTCAGATTTGGTTCTCCCGCAGCGAATTATGGAACATCAATAAGTACGGTGAAGTAAGTTTGTCAGACCTGCCTTACCTCAAGCAACACCCAGTGATACATCTGGCAGATAACGACGTGAAGTTGCTTGATGAATACTTCCAGCTGTTATGCCACCGAATGAGAGACCCAGATCCCGTGTTGTATGCCGATATCGTAAGATCACTCGTCAGTACGATGATGCTGGAAATGCTCTGCATGATGCGAAGGCAGAAGCCTGAGGATAAGGTAGCTACCAGCGTCCATCGTCAGCGGTTGGCAAACGAGTTTATGCGCTTAGTGGAACAAAGCGACGGCCGCATACGCCGAGTGGACGATTTCGCCAGCCGGTTGAACGTGACGCCTAAGTATCTCTCGACCCTGCTCAAGGAAACGATGAGTCGTCGGCCAAGTGAGATGATTCATTTCTATACGCTGAAGGCCATAGAGCGCCGTCTGCGCTATACCGACATGACAATGCAGGAGATAGCCAATGATCTGAATTTCGCCAATGCCTCGTTCTTCGGAAAATATTTCAAGGAGCATACAGGCATGACACCGCTAGATTATCGTAATAAATATCGTAGACAATGAAAAAGATTTTATTCATGATCGTTGCTGTACTCATGGTTAGTACAGTGAATGCTCAGACCGACAGCGTCATCCTGGCAGGTCAGGATACCTGCCCGCAGACCAGGAAGAAGGTCGGTGTCGTACTCAGTGGCGGAGGTGCGAAGGGTATGGCCCATATCGGTGTACTGAAGGTATTAGAGAAGGCAGGCATCCCTGTCGACATCGTGACCGGCACATCGATAGGCAGTATTGTCGGCGGACTCTATGCCATCGGCTATAACGCCCATTCGCTTGACTCGATGGTAAGGACACAGGACTGGACTTATGTGATTACCGACAAGGAAGACCTGCGCAACCAGAGTCTCCTTGACCGTAAGAAAATGAACACCTATTTATTTCATACAGGTGTGACCTTTGGTAAACGTGACAAGGGTGCAGGAGGTCTCATCAGGGGCAAGAACCTGGCAGAGCTGTTCCAAAAGCTCTTTGTAGGCTACACCGACTCGCTCGACTTTAATAAGGACTTGAAGATTCCTTTCGCCTGTGTAGCTACAAACATCATGGACAACAGCGAGGTGGTATTCCACAGCGGACGGCTGCCGCAGGCCATACGTGCCTCCATGTCCATCCCTGCAGCCTTCTCACCAGTGAGACTCGGTGACATGGTGCTGGTCGATGGCGGTCTGAAGAATAATTTTCCCGTCGACGTGGCCCGCGAGATGGGAGCCGAAGTCGTTATTGGCGTCACACTGAACGGTAAACCCAAGACGGCTGAGGACATTACGGGTACTATGAAAATCGTAGGCCAGATCATTGATGTGAACTGTGTGAATAAATACGCAGAAAACAAGGCCATGTCCGACCTGTGGATGAATGTGGATCCTCACGGCTACTCTACCGCCAGCTTTACATCCGAGGCTATCGACTCGCTGGTACGCTATGGTGAGGAAGAGGCCATGCGCCACTGGGACGAGATTATCGCCCTGAAGAAGCTTATCGGTATCGACGATTCATTCCGTCCTACAATATATTCTCCACTGCGGCCCGATGCCATGACTGAGCGCCAGCACATCACTGGTTTTACTTTCGAAAACATGACACCGCAGGCAGAACGATTCTTGAGAAATAAGTTCCATCTGAATCGGACTGACAGTATCGACGCCAAACTGGAGCAGGCACTTACCACGAGTATGCGTATGGATCTCTTCTACCAGACAGCAGAGTGCCAGCTGATACCCGAAACTGGCGGTGTACGTGTTGTCCTCTCTGCAGGTGAGCGTAAGTCTGTACAGTTTCATGCTGGTGTGCGCTACGATACGGAAGAAAATGCCGCTATCCTGTTGGGGCTCGATATTCCGCTGAAGACGGCTACCCCCATCGAAACCGATATCACGCTTCGACTGGGTAAGCGACTGATGGCGCGTGGTGAGATTACCATCCACCCCCGATCCTTTACACGCCCTGCATTCAGCTTTACTTTCCACAGAAACGATGTCGACGTATATACCTATGGCGATCTGGATTATAACATCCGTTACAATCAGACGCAGGCAGAATTCCTGCCTATCAATTTCGACCTGCGCCATTTCAACCTGCAGATAGGATTGCGTTGGGATTATCTGCACTACCGCAATAAACTCGGATCTGAGTCGGCTAAAGAGGTCACACTCAGAAACCAGCACTTCTTCAGTTATCGTGCCCGCTTGGCCCTTAACACTGAGGATAACTGGAACTTCCCCACACGTGGTACCCGCTTTAATGCCGAATATGCTTATCTTACCAATAACTTCGCCCAGCTCGATGTGATTGATACTGAAGGCAACAAACAGGGTAAGACGACGGGTATGAGCGATGTCAATGCCAACTGGCGCATGTCGTTTACGATTGGCAGCCGATTCACCATCCAGCCGATGATCTATGGCCGCATGCTCTTCGGCTCATACATTCCCGCGGTATTCGGCAACACCGTTGGCGGTGAGTGGTTCGGTCACTACGTCGAGCAGCAGATGCCATTCGCTGGCATCGGCAATATGGAGTACGTGCGCCAGCAGTTCGTGGCCGCCCAGCTTCAGGCTCAACAGCGAATAGGCAAAAGCAGTTACGTGTTACTGCGTTTGGCCGCTGGCCAACAATCAGAAAAGCTGAGTGAACTCTTCGACTATCGCACAATGGCAGGCGCTCAGATTGCCTACTATTACAATTCGATATTTGGTCCTCTCGGTGCTACCTTAGGCTATAGTAACCATACGAAAAAGGGCTATTTCTTCATCAACCTTGGATATGAATTCTAATAATTAAATAAGGTTTAACATGAATAAATCAGAAAAGTTTGAGTGTCCCCGTAGGGGAAACAACGTAAGCAAAGGAGTTATCGCGATGCTCGGGTTACTCATGTTGTTGCCGATGACTTCTGTGGCCCAACGGCTGCTGACGCTCGACAGTTGCAGGGCGATGGCTCTGAGGAACAACAAACAGATGGGCGTGGCGAAGATGAAGCAGGAGGTGAACGCCAACCTGCGGAAGTCGGCACGCACGCAGTATCTGCCTAAGGTGAACGCTGTGGGCGGGTATTTGTGGATGAGTCGTGAGATATCTATCCTGAACGACGATCAGAAGGCTGCACTGGGCAACATGGGCACGAACGCCACTACAAGGCTACAGGACGCATTGGCGCCATTGGCTTCGACACTGTCTCCTGAAGCGCAAGCGAAGATGTCAGCTGGCATGAGTCAGTTTGCGGGGGCACTGAACCAAGTTGGCTCGGGTATCGTGGACGGGTTCAGAACGGACACGCGGAATATGTTTGGCGGTGCGGTAACGGTGACACAGCCTGTGTTTATGGGTGGTGCACTAGTGGCAGCGAACAAGATTGCCGACATCAATGAGCAGATGGCTACGAACTCATTGGAGATGAAACGACAGAACACCCTATTTAATATAGACCAAGCCTACTGGCAGGTGGTATCACTGCGGCATAAGCAGACATTGGCTGAGAGTTACGTGGCGCTGGTGAAGAAGCTGAAAGGTGATGTGCAGAAGATGATAGACCAAGGTGTGGCCACGAAGGGCGATGGTCTAAGTGTCGGTGTACGCGTCAACGAAGCAGAGATGGCACTGACGCAGGTTTCCGACGGGCTGGAACTCTCGAAAATGCTGCTGTGTCAGTTGATAGGACTGGACGAGGACGAGGCAATTACGCTGGCCGATGAGGAGCGTTCAGAGTTAGTGATAGCTCTCCAGGATGCGCAGCCTTCTACCAACTCTGCACTTATAAACCGTCCTGAATTAAAGATGTTACAGAATACAGTCGATCTCGCTAAGCAGACAACGAACGCGCTGAAGGCTGGTAATATGCCAACAGTGCTGCTGACGGGAGGCTATATGATCAGCAACCCGAATACATTCAACGGCTTTGAGAAAAAGTTCGGTGGGGTATGGAACGTAGGCGTTGTATTACGCGTGCCGGTATGGAACTGGGGTGACGTGAGATATAAGGTACGTGCCTCGAAAGGAGCAACGGCCATGGCGAACCTCGAACTTGACGATGCCCGCGAGATGGTAAGCTTGCAAGTAAGACAGAGCAACTTCAAGGTGAAGGAGGCCCGGAAGAAGCTTACGATGGCGCAGTCGAACGTGGCGAATGCCGATGAAAACCTGCGTATGGCAAACTTGGCCTTCAAAGAGGGTACCGCATCGTATACGACGGTGATGGAAGCCCAGACAGCTTGGAATCAGGCGCAGTCACAGAAAATCGATGCCGAGATTGGCGTGAAGCTCTCTGAGGTAGAACTTCAGAAAGCTCTCGGTACTTTAGAATAATAAATCGTAAATAGTAAATAATAAAATCGTATATATCATTATGACAGATCAAGCAAAACAACAGCATAACAATATCCTGCTGGCTGTCGCAGGTTTTTCAGCAGTAGTAGTAATCGTAGCACTCATCGGTTTCCTGGCCCTGGGTCGTGATCCCGAAGTGATACAAGGTCAAATGGAAGTAGAGGAGTACCGTGTGTCGGGCAAGGTGCCTGGCCGTATCCTTGAACTCCGTGTAAAGGAAGGCGATATCGTGAAGGCCGGCGATACGCTTGCCATCATCGAAGCTCCCGATGTAGCAGCTAAGATGACGCAGGCGCAAAGTGCAGCCGATGCTGCCGCTGCTATGGAGCAAATGGCACAGAACGGTGCGCGTAAAGAGCAGGTACAGGCTGCCTTCCAACTGTTGGAACAGGCCAAGGCTGGACTTGAGATTGCCGAGAAGTCGTATAACCGTATGAAGATACTCTTCGACGAGGAAGTGGTGAGTGCACAGAAATTCGACGAGGCCGAGGCGATGTACAAGTCGGCTCAGGCTCAGATGAAAGCCGCCAAGAGTCAGTATGATATGGCTTTGAATGGCGCGCGCGCCGAGGAGCGTCGCGCTGCATCGGCTACGGTCGGTCAGGCTCGTGGTGCTGTACAGGAGGTAACAAGCTATATTCGCGAGACAGTTCAGATTGCTCAGATGGCTGGTGAGGTTACCGATGTCTATCCGAAGGTGGGCGAGCTTGTTGGTACAGGTACACCTATTATGAGCATCGCAGTGATGGACGACCAATGGACCACATTCAATATCCGTGAAGATCAACTGAAGGACATTAAGGTAGGTGCAGAGCTTACCGTTCGCATTCCTGCTCTTGACAAGGAAACGAAGATGAAAGTCACATCTATGAAGGACAAAGGCTCGTTTGCTGTATGGAAGGCCACAAAGGCCAGCGGCCAGTACGACCAGAAGACCTTCGAGGTAAAGGCTCGTCCCACAGAAAAGATAGATGATGTACGTCCAGGAATGTCCGTGATACTCAAGAAATAGTTTTCAATGAAATATCTCACAAATATCGGTCATGTAGCCCTGCGCGAACTCGACATTATCATACGAAAGAACCGCATCTACGGTTTTTGTATGATTGTGTTCCCGCTGCTGCTGGTGGTCTTTTTCACCACGATGCTCGATGACGGCGTGGCGATAGACCTGCCCGTTGGGGTAGTAGACCAGGACAACAGTGCCACCTCGCGCGGTCTCATCCGCAATCTTGACGCCATGCAGAGCTCACGGGTCGTCTATCGGTTCGCTAACGTTACCGAGGCCCGCAACGCTATGCAGGAGGGCAAGGTATATGCTTACCTGCTTATCCCCGAAGGAACGTCGGCAAAGTTGCTTGCAGGTCGTCAGCCGAAGATTTCGTATTATTACACCATGACGTGTATGACGGCAGGCTCTATGGCTATGAAAGATATGAAGACCATCGGTACACTTGGCTCGGCTGCTGTTGGTCAGGCTACGTTATCTGCCAAAGGTGCGTCAAAAGAACAGATACAGGCGGCGATGCAGCCTGTATCGGTAGATGCTCACATGATAGCCAACCCCGAAGGCAGTTACAACTACTCGCTGACCACTGTCTTTGTGCCAGGTATCCTGATGCTCTTTATGGCACTGCTTTCGGCTTACGCACTTGGTATGGAGATGAAGTTTGATACGGGTAAGGAATGGATTGCCCTCGCTGGCGGCAATATCGTCGTGGCCATTATTGGCAAGTATATTGTTCACGCGCTGGTGTTCCTGCTCGTGATATTCCTCTATCAATGGTATATCTTCGACGTGCTCCATTTTCCACGTCTCGGTGGTGTGTGGAGCATTGTACGGCTCACTCTCCTGCAGGTGTCGGCAGGTCTTGGCTTCGGCATCTTCGCCTTTGGTCTAATGCCGTCGTTGCGCATGTCGATGAGTATCTCGTCGCTGTGGTCGGTGCTCAGTATCTCGATGTGCGGCTCAGCTTTCCCCGTAGCCGGTATGGACGCGCCGCTGCAGGCCATGTCGTGGTTGTTCCCCTTGCGTCATTACTGGATGATCTATCAGGCCACGGTACTCAATGGGTTCCCCGTCATCGATGTCTGGTTCCATCTCGTGGCACTCGTGGCCTTCACGCTGCTGCCCTGGTTCGTACTTAGTAAAGTAAAAAACGCAATGCTGAATTATGTCTACATTCCTTAATAGATTACGTGAGCACTTTACCGATGTGCTCTATATCTTTCGGCAGGAACTGCTGCAGGTCGTCAAGGATGAGGGCGTGCTGATGTTTCTTGTCGTCGTGCCGCTGGGCTATCCTCTGCTCTACTCGTGGATATACAACAACGAGACGTTGCATGAAACACCGGTGGTGGTCGTCGACCAGTCGCATAGTGCTCTTTCGCGCCAGTTTATCAACGACTGTGACGCCTCGCCCGATGTGCACATCAAGTATTATGCCGAAGACCTCGACGAGGCCCGTTCGCTTGTCAGTCGACAGTTGGTACGTGGCATCTATTTGATTCCTTCCGACTTTTCCGAGTGTGTCAACCGAGGCGAACAAGCGCATGTAAGCGTCTATTGCGATATGTCGCTGATGCTAGCTTACAAGGCCGTCTATCAGACTGCCATGGTCGAGGCAGGACGCCTTGGTGCAGGTATGAACATCAAGAAAGCGGGTAATTACACCAAGCATGAGGATGCTATCACTGCGCAGCCGTTGGCTGTTGACGATGTTGCAATGTTCAATCCTTCTGGTGGCTACGGCTCATGTGTGCTGCCTGCCGTGCTCATGCTTATTTTGCAGCAGGCACTGGCCCTTGGCATCGGTATGGCAGCCGGTACTGCCCGTGAGCGTCACCGCAATGGTCAACTGATTCCCGACGACGACCCGCACTATCGTGGTGCCTATCGCATCGTCTGGGGTAAGGCGCTCTGCTACGGCATGATTGGTGCCGTCGCCGCAGCTTATCTCTCGATGGCCGTTCCCGCCATGTTCTCGTTCCCGCAGCTAGGCACTGGCTGGAACCTGTTTTGGACATTGTTGCCTTACACGATGGCCAGCGTCTTCTTCGGTCTGACAGTGTCTTGTCTGGTACGTTATCGTGAGAACGTGATGCTGCTCATGGTGTTTGTATCCGTACCACTTCTGTTCCTCACTGGTGTGTCGTGGCCGCAGTCCAGCATTCCCAGCTACTGGCAGGGCGTATCGTGGATTTTCCCCAGCACCTTCGGTGTGCGCGCCTTTATACGTGTGAACAGTATGGGTGCCAGCATCAGCCAGGTTCTGACCGAGATCCGCATTCTCTGGATTCTGGTTGCCGTCTATCTTGGCATAGCCTGCCTCGTATTCCGTCACCAGTTCAGATTGATAAAGAAATTTAAATGAGTACTACCAAAGTGAGAAGAATTGTCATATTCATATTAATAGCCGTTTCATCGGGAGCCTTTGCTGGGAACCCGATAAAAAAGGCCGACAGTCTGCTGCTGAAGATGTATAATAAGGTGGACTACGACACAACCTACATCAGTCGGTCGCCTGGTAAGATCGGATTGAAATTGTGGGGTAGTCTCTCTGGTTCCAGGCTCAAGGCTCGTGGCGACAACCTCAATTCAACCTTGAGGCCTGACACGAAAGGCTCTGTCAGCCTGGAGTTCGACTATTACGATTTGGCAATCGAGTTAGCAACAAACGTGACGGGTTTCAGTGGGAGCAAGCGCGACTTTTCCATCAACTTTAACTTCTATCCCAGGCGATTTGTCCTCGATGTCAGCTATCAGAAAACCTGGAGTGCATCTGGTTCTGTCACCTACAACGATCAGACGGTCGATGTAGAGGCCGACTGGCTAGTGACCAAAATGCTGAATATCGATGCCTACTATACGTTCAACTACCGCAAGTTCTCCTACGACTCACCCTTCTACCAGTTTTATGTGCAGAAGAAGTCAGCAGGCTCATGGCTTGCAGGCATTTCGTATCAGGGCGGCAGTATCAATACCACAGACAAGGTTCCAGGCAACTTACCGGAAATGCGCCTAAAGGCCAATCACATTGGTATCGGTGGCGGCTATGCCTATAATCTTGTGGCAGGCAAGAGGTGGCTTTTACATCTCTCGGTCGTACCCAATCTGATGGTATGGACAAACAACTCCATAGAGAGAAACGGCGAGAAGATATATACCAAGACCAAGTTCCCGACAGTACTGATGAATGGCCGTGCCGGAGCCGTCTACTTCTTCAGCCAGCATCATTTTGTTGGACTCTTTGGTGTCGCCAGTTCCCTTTTCAAACGCAAGAGTGAGACGGAACTCATGGAAAGCGAATGGATGATCAGAATGTTTTACGGTATGAGAATATAATCAGAAAGTATAATTAAAAAAGAATCTTTATGAAAAGAACCAATCTTAAACGAATGTTCGTTTTCTTGATGCTGACAATTGCAACAACTGCGATGGGCCAACTCAAGCACGGTCTTTCCTTCGATTTTGGAAAGACCCATCATGAGGATACAACCCGTGTTACCGGTTTCAGTCTTGGTCTGACGAGCCACACCGACACATTAAAAGGTTTACAACTGAACTTAATCTCTAATTTTGCACGTGATGCAAAAGGTGTGCAATTATCGGGATTGTCAAACATCGCTATGTCGCCTTTGAAAGGGCTTCAACTCTCCGGCATCACCAATATCTCGATGGGCGTGCAGGGTGGTGCACAGATAGCAGGCGTCCTGAATGTCTCAGCAGGAACGATGCGAGGTTTCCAGCTTGCAGCATATAACTATGCAGAAACTCAGAATGGTTTGCAGTTGGGTATCTTCAATGTGGCCGACAAGCATCCCAAGGGTTGGCAGGTAGGTATTTTAAACTATACCAAGGACAAGGGTGGCAAGAAGATAGGACTGATTAACGTCAACCCCGAAACTTCTATCGACTTCATGATCTTCGGCGGTACAAGTTCGAAAATCAATGCAGGTATACGCTTCCGCAACAAGAGTACATATAACCTCGTTAGTTTAGGAACCCACTACATGGGCTTCGACGATGATTTCTCGGGCAGCGTAACCTATCGTTTGGGTCAGTATTTCCAATTGTCACCAAAGTTCTCACTCAGTGGCGACCTTGGCTTTACCCATATTGAGACCTTCCATAAGAATTCCAATGATTCTCCAGAGCGACTGTTCGCTATCGAGGCCCGTCTGAATGCCGATTACCAGTTGTCGAAAACCATAGGCTTATTCGCCTCTGTTGGTTATGGCGATACACGCTACTATCACCATGCTGAAAGATATCGCAACCGCTTCTTGGCTGAGGCTGGTATCACGATCCATCGCAACAGAGACCTGAAACGCGATAGGGCAGTGATTACGAGGTTTGAAGACAAGACCCCTGACGATTCACTGATGAATCCTGGTCTAGGCAAGAAGCATCCTTGGTGGGCACTGGCGCAGGTAACGGGTGTAAACGCCTTCGTGCATTTCTTCGACCGTGTGATTACCAATCAGGACTTTGCCCAGACCACCCTCCATACTTGGGGCGAGAACTTCAAGAATGGCTTTGTTTGGGATAACGACGTGTTCGCTACCAACCTGTTCATGCACCCCTATCATGGTAATCTCTACTTTAATTCAGCTCGTGCCCAGGGTCTTACTTTCTGGGAGTCTGCGCCATTTGCCATGATCGGTTCGCTGCAGTGGGAGTTCCTGGGTGAGATCGAACCACCTGCTATCAACGACCTGATTGCCACTACCTTCGGTGGTATCTGTATCGGTGAAATCACCAATCGTATCAGTAAGATCTTCCTGAACGACTCAAAGCGCGGTTGGCCTCGTTTCTGGCGCGAGTTGGGTGCTACCATCTTCAACCCCATGGGCGAGTTGAAGCGCTTCGCTACTGGCGATGCCTGGAGGGTAAGAAGCGACCACTACCGCTACCACGATTACAATCGTAATCCTGTAGAGATGTCGATCTCTGTGGGTGACCGTTACCTGGCCGACGATGGTAAATTCTTTAAGGGCGAGCACAATCCTTACATCAGTTTGGCCATGCAGTATGGCGACCCTGTAAACGAGGACGACCATAACGCACCTTACGATTTCTTTGAGATGGAGTTTGTAGGCGGTCTTTCCAAAAATCAGCCCATGTTGAATCAGATACATCTGTTGGGCCGTCTTTGGAGCATGCCGATGATTGAACGCCAGAATATTAAGGCAGAGTTCGGTCTTTACCAGCACTTTGACTATTTCGACTCGAAGCCTATCAAGGATGGTAGCGGCCTGACCCCTTATCGTATCAGCGAGGCTGCAGCCTTCGGCCCTGGTGCCATTATCCAGATGCCTCAGGTAGGTATGCTTACCCATCTTGAGCAGCGTATCTTTGTGAATGCTGTTCTGCTTGGTGGTACCAAGAGCGACTATTATAATGTCATTGACCGCGACTATAACATGGGCAGTGGTTTCAGCTTAAAGTCTAAGACGCAGTTGGAGCTGCGCAACTTCGGACGTTTCATCCTGAATGCCCACTATTATCGTCTCTTTACCTGGAAGGGCTACGATCCTGATGTGGATTTGTCAAAGCTTACCGAGGACGAGATGCTCCACCTTAATGTGCAGGGCGATAAGGGTAATGCCGGTCTCTTGGTGATTAATCCTATTACCGAGTTTGATTTCGTCCGCCATTTGAGCTTTACCCTCGGAGGCTCTTACTACGTTCGTCGCACGCACTATAGCTACTACGACGATGTAAAGGCCAATACCTTCGAAATCAAGTTAGGCCTTACAGTACATCTGTAAAATCAGGCAACCGCATCAGGCGTCGGCATCTGACGCCGCAAAATGAAGAATCCCTGCTGAGCACTATCGCTCGGCAGGGATGTTTTTTAGGAAAATATTTGGATTATTTCTCGCTTATTCGTATCTTTGTGCCCAAAAAAAACAGAATCATGGTGAAAAGAGTAGTTATCATTGCGTGCCTGGTTGCTGTCGGCATGGCACTGGCACTGGAGATTCAGGCTCAGCCCTTGTTGAAAACGCATGTGGAAACGGGCGATGTAGAAGGAGTGGCAGACGAAACACTTGCCGTTTATAAGGCCATCCCATACGCAGCGCCTCCTGTAGGCAACCTGCGCTGGAAGGCACCACAGCCAGCCCAGGCATGGGAGGGCGTGAGAGTATGCGACACATTCGGACCCTTACCCCCACAACCTACACGTCCCGGTCGTACTGCCGACATGATGAGCGAAGACTGCCTTTACCTTGGCATTGCCACACCAGCTAAATCGGCAGCCGACCGTCTGCCGGTCATGGTATGGATCCACGGTGGCGGATTCCAGACAGAATGGTATGGCGGCGACCTCTGGCGCTACCTCGCACTCCGTGGCGTGGTGATCGTTAGCATAGAGTACCGCACGGGAGCCCTGGGCTTCATGGCGCACCCCGAACTGACGAAGGAAGACCCGAACGGACACTCGGGCAACTATGGCATATTAGACCAGATTTTCGCCCTGCAATGGGTACAGCGTAACATTGCGAACTTTGGAGGCGACCCCACTAACGTGACCATCTTTGGCGAGAGTGCCGGTGCCATCAGCTGTAGCATCCTCTGTGCCTCGCCGCTGGCCAAGGGCCTCTTCCACCGCTGCATCAGTCATAGTGGCGGCTCGTTCGCACCTTGGAGCGACAAACCCCGTTCACTGGGCTTAGACGCTTCGCAGAAAGGAGCCGAGGCGCAAGGTATCGCCTTCCAGCAGCATCTGAAGAAAAAGAACCTGAAGCAGCTCCGCAAGATGGATGCCATGTCGCTCTGCGACGGCAACGTGGGCTTTGCCGGTTTCTGGCCCTGTGTGGACGGTTACGTGATCTGCGACGACCAGTATCGCCTGTATGAGCGTGGTGAATATAACGATGTGCCCGTCATTGTCATGACCAACTCGGACGAGGGCGCCCTCTTTGCACCAGGTAATATGACAGCCGAGAACTATCAGAAGACGGCGAAAGGCATCTTTGGCGACTGGGCTGACGAGGCCTTTAAGGTTTATCCTGGCAACACGGACGACGAGGCTTGGCATGCTTTTGGCGATGCCTTCCGTGATATGGGCTTTGCATGGCCTTCTTACGCATGGGTTAGTTTGCAGGCTAAGACGGGTAAGAGCCCAGCCTATGCAGCCTTTCTGGCCCAGCCGTCTACCATGAGTTTCTCACAGGACAAGCGTCGCCGTGGCGTGGCTCATGCAGATGATATCATGTATCTGAACGGCCAGTTTCTGACACAACCGGATAAATATCCCGCAGAGTCTGCAGTAGCAGAGATCATCCAGCAGTATTGGGTAAATTTCGCCAAGACAGGCAATCCTAATGCCAAGGGCCTTCCCTTCTGGCCTACATTCGACGAAACGAAACCTACCACCATGCAGTTCTCGAATGGAGCCTCGCTGATCATGCTTCCCAACCGCGAACAGATTGACTTCGTAGACCGCTTCTACAAGGCAAAGCGCAAAGAGACCGAAAGTGCACGCTAAAGCCGAAATAAATAATACAAAGCGATGAAACTGACAATACAGTTAATTTTGATTTGGATGGCGGTCCTGCTGATGGGCTGCTCAGGCGATAGTGCCAAAAACGGAGCGCAGCAGGGCAATCTCTCATTAATCGGAGCTTACTATAACGCGGTATCCGTGACACCACCAGCAGAAGGAAAAGTAGCATTTATTAATATAAAACAATGAGACTATGGTAAAGAAAAATCTGTGGATGCTTGCCGCCTTCTTAGCATGCGGCCTAATGGTAACTGCCTGCTCGAACGACGATGAGCCAAGCACACCGAAGGACGAGGTGGAAGAGCAACTTTCAAAGATGACGCTGCGCGAGAAGGTGGGACAGATGTTCTATGTACGTGTGGAAACGCTCGATACCACCATCCACTGGAATACCTATGCCGACCTTCAGGAGAATCCCCTCCTCGAGGTGAATCAGACCATGCGCAATGTGAACGAACATTATCCCGTGGGAGGATTGATCCTTTATGCGTGGAATATCGATAACGAGAGCCAACTCTCGAGACTGATCTCTCAGATACGATCGCTCAATGGCCAGCCCCTGCTCTGTATTGACGAGGAAGGCGGACGAGTGTCGCGCATAGCCAATAATCCGAACTTCAACGTGAAGAAGTATGAGTCGATGAGTGCCATCGGTGCTACGGGCGATCCGAACAACGCCTACGAGTGTGGCAACACCATCGGCACTTATCTGCACCGCTATGGCTTCGACATCGACTTTGCGCCTGTGGCCGACGTGAACACCAATCCTGAGAATATTATCATCGGTCCGAGGGCTTTCAGCGACGATCCTGCCGTAGCAGCCCCCATGGTAACGAACTACCTGCAAGGACTGAAGGATGCTGGTGTGGTGGGTTGTATCAAACACTTCCCAGGTCATGGTGACACGAAAGCCGATACGCACTTCGGCTACGCATCGACCCAGAAGACGTGGGCCGAGATGATGGATTGTGAAATGGTGACCTTTAAGGCTGGCATTCAATGGGGGTGCCAGTTGGTGATGACGGCTCATATCGGTGCGCCTAAGGTAACGGGCTCGGATGTGCCTTCTACCATGTCGCCCATTATCCTACAAGAGAAACTGCGTGGTGAACTGGGCTATCAGAACATCATCATTACTGACGGTATGGAGATGGGAGCCATTACACAGCAGTATACGAGTGCCGAGGCTGCCGTGGGCAGCATACAGGCTGGCGTTGACATTGTGCTGGGTCCGAAGAATCTGGTAGAGGCTTTCGATGCCGTGATGGCTGCTGTGGAGAAGGGCACCATCACTGAGGAACGCATCAACCAGAGCGTACGTCGAATACTTAAACTTAAAATGAAATAAACTCAAATAAAATTTGTTTTTTTGCTCGCTTATTCGTAATTTTGCAGTGATGTTTGAGAAAGAAATAGAAGAATACGAACGCATCCGAAAAGAATATCAGGAGCATATAGCCAATAGGATGGGGAAGAAACAGTGGATGGAATATAATGAAATTCTATTCTCTGCCCACTCCTGTGCTATTGAGGGAAACTCGTTTACTATTGACGATACGAGGATTCTTCGCGAACAGGGTATGGCAATGATTCCTGTGGGACGCTCGTTGCTGGAGTGTACAGAAATGGCTGATCACTTCAGAGCCTTCGACTATATGGTGGGTCATCTAAATCAATCATTCGATGAAACTCTATTAAAAGAGGTGAATCGCCTGGTTACGGAACACACTTTGGCTTATCGTGCACCAGGCAGTATAGCAGGCGAGTATACCACAGAGGATATGGCTGCTGGCGATACGGTATTCGGTGATCATGAGGCGTTGATAGCTCGTGTGCCCCAACTGATGGATTCAACCCAGCGAGCTATTGTCGAGGGGCAGCATCCGATGATTGTAGCAGCCAAATTCCATGGCTATTATGAATATCTGCATCCGTTCCGTGATGGTAATGGCAGAACAGGACGTTTGCTCTCAAACTTCATTTTACTCAGAGCTGACCATCCTATACTGATTATTAAACTCGAGGACCGCTTGGCTTATATCTCTGCTTTGAAACAGATTCGTACGGAAGGCTCAGATGAGTACCTGGTTACATTCTTCTTCAAGACCGCCATCGATCGTATGAAGAACGAGCTGGCCCAGAAAAAGAAGAATACCCTTCCTATGATATTCTTTTAATGCTATGTAATCTTGTCAGAAAACCTATGTAATCTTGTCCGCGCTATTGTCAGTGCGGACATTTTCGTCTTAGATTATAGCGATGCCACCTTCTGGGGAGGTATCAACGATAAAAGAAATTGGAATGGCGCTACCAAATGTACAACGAGTCAGTGGAATGCTCTTGCAGCCAAGGGCTTTGTTTTCCTGCCCGCTGCTGGTTATAGAGATGGGACAACAGTTGGCAACACAAACGGTAGCGGATATTATTGGTCATCAACGCTATACTCTGAAAAAATGTCCTACAAGACTCGCGTTCTAGGATCTAACGATGAGCCTACCTCGGCCGAGGATTGGCGCTATTATGGGTCCTCCGTGCGCCTGGTTTACCCGATCGAGTAACCCTGGAGTCTGAAATATCAAATTTTAACTACGCATCAGGGCGAGCCCACCACGGCCCGCCCTGCTTTGCTTTTTTGCAGCATTTCCTTGCAAGTTTAAAATATAAGTTGTATCTTTGCCCCCGAAAACATATAAATAAAGATGGTTATGGAAACAACAAAAAGAAAAAGAACGCGTGAAGAGGTTAGAGCCGCTT
>Ga0256407_10002724_pt1 | contig 33042 bp, 30 predicted proteins | sample RumenRJG_04DNA_FD_193489 | JGI IMG/M metagenome (GOLD analysis project Ga0256407, IMG submission 193489) | Bovine rumen microbial communities from Lethbridge, Alberta, Canada - RJG_04 | ecosystem: Host-associated > Mammals > Digestive system > Stomach > Rumen | place: Canada: Alberta...
TACTGTTGCTCATGAAGGATGTGGCCTCCTTTCTCGGCAGTTGGTGTGTGACAACTCAACTATAAACCGATGAGGCTTCATCCTTCATCCCTTTTTTCACTTGTCCAATATGTATTGTAGTCCTACACATCCGGGGGTCTGTTTTTTTGCTCTTTTACTTGCGGTTTTGCCGTAAAAGTTATATAATTACTCAGTTAGCCTGTCAGGAGGTGCGCGGTATGGACGCCATGATCCGCTTTGAAAATGTGTCAAAAATCTACGGCGTGGGCGACGTTGCGATTCACGCGGTGGATCATATCAATTTTGAGATCGGGCGCGGGGAGTTCTGCGTCATCGTGGGACCGTCCGGCGCGGGCAAGACGACGGTGCTGAACATGCTCGGCGGCATGGACACCTGCACCGAGGGAACGATCACGGTGGACGACGTCCGCATCAGCGATTTTTCGCAGCGCGAGCTGACGACGTACCGGCGCTACGACGTGGGGTTTGTGTTTCAGTTCTACAACCTCGTCGGCAATCTGACGGCGCTGGAGAACGTCGAGCTGGCGGCGCAGATCTGCAAGGACCCGCTGGACGCCGCGTCCATTCTCGCGGGCGTCGGACTGGAGCATCGCGCGAACAACTTCCCCGGCCAGCTCTCCGGCGGCGAGCAGCAGCGCGTCGCCATCGCGCGCGCGCTCGCGAAGAATCCGAAGCTGCTGCTCTGCGACGAGCCGACCGGCGCGCTGGACTATGTGACGGGCAAGCAGATTTTGAAGATTTTGCAGTATGCCTGCCGCGCGGGCGACATGACGGTCATCGTCATCACGCACAACGGCGCGATCACGCCCATGGCTGACCGCGTGATCCATATCAAGAACGGGACGGTCGCCAGCATGTCGACCAACCCGAACCCGACGCCGGTGGAGCAGATCGAGTGGTAAACTGCGCCCGCAGGAAGGGCAAATCCCAGCAAAGGAGGGAAACGCCGTGAAGAATGCGCTGGTCAAGGATTTCGTGCGCGAGGTCATCAAGACGCGCAGCCGCTTTTTGTCCATTATGGTGCTGATCGCGCTCTCTGTGGCGTTCCTTTCCGGCCTGCGCGCGACGCCGCTGGACATGAAGCGCACGGGCGACAGCTATCTGGACGCGCAGAATCTGGCCGATATCCAGGTGCTTTCCAATCTGGGACTGACGGACGGCGATCTGGACGCGCTGCTGGCGCTGCCGGAGATCGAGAGCGGCGAGGGCGCGTACGTGGTCGACGCATTTGCCTCCTCGCCCGGCGGGGAAGCGGTCACCAAGGCGTACTCGCTGACCGAGCGCGACGTCAACCAGGTGTCGCTGCGCTCCGGCCGCATGCCGGAGACGGCGACGGAATGTGTGGTGGACACCGGGCTGCTTTCCATGCTGGACATCGAGCTGGGCGATGCGGTCACGGTGGTTCCGGGCGGCATCTACAAGGGCGCGCTGCGGCAGGAGGAGTACACGGTCGTCGGAACGATCCGGTCGCCGGTCTACATCACCATTGAGCGCGGCTCGGCCTCCATCGGCACCGGCACGGTCAAGGCGTATGTGTATCTGCCGCGCGAGGCGTTCTCGATGGACTACTATACGGCGATCTATCTCCGGGTCAAGGGCGCGGAGGAGATGCTTGCCTTCACCGAGGCGTATGATTCGTATATTGACGGTATCCTGAAGTCGATGGAGCCGCTGGCGGAGGAGCGCGCGGCGCTCCGGCACGACGAGCTGGCGGACGACGCCGACGCGCAGCTGGAGTCTGCGCAGCAGGAGCTGGACGCGGCCCGGGCGGAGGCGGAGGCGAAGCTTGCCGACGCCGAAGCGGAGCTGGCGGCGGCCCGGCAGCAGCTGGACGACGGCTGGGCCGAATGGAACGCGGGTCAGCAGCGGCTGGATCGGGAGCGCGCCGATGCGCAGCGCCGGATCGACGAGGCGGAGGAGCAGCTGGAGCGGCTGCAGCGGCTGCTGCCGGAGGACAGCGCGGCCTATCAGCGTCTGCGCGAGCAGTACGACCGGCAGCAGGAAGAATACGAGCGCCGGCGCGCGCAATATGAAGAGCGGCTGGCCGAGGTGGAGAACCTCAACGACCAGCTGACGCGCGGTCTGCGCGCCATCGGCGTGATCGGCGCGAATGATACGGTGGATCTCGGGAAGATCGCCAACAACGCGCTGGTGCGGGCGAGCAAGAGCCTTTCGTCTCTGGTGGAGCGGCTCTCCGGGTCCAACCAGCTGCTGAACAGCGCGAGGAGCAGCATGGATTCGGCGGCGAAGGAGCTTTCCGATCTGCGCGAGCAGCTCGGCAGCGCCGGCAGCGCGCTGGCGGATTACGACGGCGCCGCCGCGCAGCTGGAGGCGGCAAAGCGCCAGCTTGCCGCGGAGACGGCCAATGCCGAGGCGGAGCTTGCCGCCGGACGGCAGGAGCTGGAGGCCGGCGAGGCGGAGTACGCCGACGGCGTCCGGCAGTATGAGGAGGGCAAACGCGAGGCGGAGGAGCAGCTGGCGGAAGCGGAGCGGGAGCTGCGCGCGGCGCGGCGTCAGGTCGCCGAGATCGCGCGGGGCGAATGGTATCTGTTCTCCCGCGGCTACAACACCGGCTATACCGGCTTCGGACAGGATGCGGACCGCATGGTCAAGCTCGCCGCCGTGTTTCCGATGATCTTCTTCCTCGTGGCGGCGCTGGTGTGCCTCACGACGATGACGCGCATGGTGGAGGAGCAGCGCATCCAGATCGGCTCGCTCAAGGCAATGGGCTACGGCCGCTTTGCCATCTCGGCGAAGTACCTCGGCTACGGTCTGCTGCCGAGCCTGGTCGGCAGTATTCTGGGACTTTGCGTCGGGTACTCCCTGTTCCCGTCGATGATCTTCGTCGCCTATCAGATCATGTATGAGGTGCCGAACATCGAGCTGCACAGCTATGTCAGCATCTCTGCGTTCTCGATCCTTGCGGCCGTGGCCTGCACGACGCTCTCCACCCTGGTGGCCTGCCTTGCGACGCTGCGGGAGGAGCCGGCCAGTCTGATGCGCCCGCGCACCCCGAAGGCGGGCAAGCGCGTGCTGCTCGAGTACATCAAGCCGCTGTGGCGGAGCCTGAGCTTCAACAACAAGGTCACGGCGCGCAACCTGTTCCGCTATCAGAAGCGGTTCTGGATGACGGTCATCGGCATCAGCGGCTGCACGGCGCTGATCATCGCCGGCTTCGGCCTGCGCAGCTCGCTGCTTTTCATGATGTCGCGGCAGTTCAACGAGCTGTTCCACTTCACGGCGCAGCTGGCGCTCTCGGACACGGTGCTGCCGGAGGAGCAGGCGCGGCTGAACGAGTTTTTGGACAGCGATCCGCGCATCATCGACGTGACCCCCTGCTTTCTCGCGTCCTCCAATACCGTCGGCGGCGGCTACTCCACCGCGGCCTTCGTTGAAGTGATGGAGGCGGACGCTCTGCCGGTATCTCTGGAGCTGCTGGATTATAAGACGGGCAAGACGATGCACATGAGCGACGAGGGCGTCTATATCGACCAGAAGCTCTCGGAGCTGCTGGACGTCCGGGTGGGCGACGAATTCTTTCTGGACGGGGAAGACCGCGGCAACGTCCGGGTCGCCGGGATCTTTGAGCACTACACGGCGCATTTTATCTACATGACGCCCGCCTATTACGAGACGGCCTTCGGCATCGAGCCGAGACAGAACGGCTATCTGCTGACGCTGGAGAGCGAGGACGCCGAGCTGTGCGGAGAGGTGTTTGCCGATCTGCTCACCTTTGAGGGCGTCGCCGCGGCGACGCGCATGGCGGATACGCGGGACACCTACACCCGCAGCATGGAGCGCATCGACCTCGTCGTGATCATCGTGATCGTTTCGGCGCTGGCGCTGGCGGTGGTGGTGCTCTATAACCTCTCGAACATCAACATCACGGAGCGCATGCGCGAGCTTGCGACCATCAAGCTGCTGGGCTTTTACGACGGCGAGGTCTCGGCCTACGTCTACCGCGAGAACGTGGTGCTGACCTTCCTCGGCATCGCGCTGGGCATCCTGCTGGGGCATTGGCTGCATATGTGGCTTGTGCGCTCGGTGGAGATCGACCTGATGATGTTCGGGCGGGATACGGACCCGATGAGCTACGTCTACGCGGGCGTGCTCACGGCGCTGTTCTCCGTGATCGTCAACGTGCTGGCGCACTTTAAGATGAAGAAGATCGACATGGTGACCAGCCTGAAGAGCGCGGAGTAAGGAACGCCGCCCCGAGACACATAGGACGGCGCTTGCAGGATAAACTAATACTATCTGGACTGGAGGGCGCTATGGAATTTCGATACGACCCGACCCAAGGCGGATTTCAAGTGAATATGGGGGGCGCGCCGCGCGAGCCGAAGCCGCGCAAGCCGCGCAAGGCCGTCGGCGGCAAGGGAGCGCGCATCGCGATCAACGCTGCCGTGACCCTCGTGTTCGGCCTCGTCTACTTCTACGTCAGTCTGCCCGCGATCAACCCGCACGCGGAGGAGCTTTACGGCTTTATCTTCCTCCTGTGCCTCGTGTACTGCGGCTGCGCGGCGCTGACCTCCGGCTTTCAGGGCGAGGGCGTGAAGGGCTACTTCACCTTCGTCAAGCAGCAGTGCAAGATCCCCTTCTTTATCATTGCCGCGCTGATCGCGGTGGGGCTTGTCGGCGCGGTCTCGTCATGGGTCGTGCTGCGCGCCGGCTCGTACCAGAAGCTGCTGACCGTGCAGCCGGGGGACTTCGCCTCCGAGGTGGACGAGATCAGCTACGATCAGATCCCCATGCTCGACGGCGCCAGCGCCCAGCGCCTCGGCGACCGCAAGCTGGGCGAGCTGGCGGACATGGTGTCTCAGTTCGAGGTCGCGGGGGACTACACCCAGATCAACTATCAGGGCCGTCCCGTGCGCGTGACGCCGCTGCGCTACGGCGACGTCATCAAGTGGTTCAACAACCGGGCCAAGGGCCTGCCGGCGTACCTCGTCATCGACATGGTGACGCAGAACGTCGAGGTCGTGCGCCTTGCCGACGGGATGAAGTACACCACGGCGGAGCACTTCTCCCGCAATCTCTACCGTCACCTGCGCTTCCGCTATCCGACCATGATGTTCGATTCGCCGGTCTTTGAGATCGACGAGGCCGGCACGCCCTGGTGGGTCTGCGCCAAACGCGAAAAGACCATCGGCCTGTTCGGCGGCGACGACAACCACGGCGCGGTGCTGGTCAACGCGATCACCGGCGAGAGCGCCTACCATGAGCAGGTGCCCGCCTGGGTCGACCATGTGTACTCCGCCGACCTCATCATCCGGCAGTACGACTACTACGGCCAGTACCACAACGGCTTCTTCAACTCCATCTTCGGTCAGCGCGACGTGACCGTCACCACGCAGGGCTATAACTACCTTGCCATCGGCGACGACGTGTGGGTCTACACCGGCGTTACCAGCGTCGGCGGGGACGAGAGCAACATCGGCTTCCTGCTCTCCAACCAGCGCACCAAGGAGACGCACTACTACGCCGTCGCCGGCGCGGAGGAGTTCAGCGCCATGGGCAGCGCCGAGGGTCAGGTGCAGCAGATGCGCTACAACGCCACGTTCCCGCTGCTGCTGAACATCGCCGATCAGCCGACCTACTTCATGGCGCTCAAGGACGCCTCGCAGCTGGTCAAGATGTACGCCATGGTCAACGTCAGCCAGTACCAGATCGTCGCCACCGGCGCCAGCGTCATGGAGTGTGAGACCAACTACCGCGCCATGCTCGCCAAGAACGGCCTCATCGGCGAGGCGCAGACGGAGGTGGTGCAGAGCGAGGAGCTGCACGAGCGGACCGGCGTGATCACGGATATCCGCACGGCGGTCATCGACGGCAACACCTGCTTCTACTTCATCCTTCGCACGGGCGATACGGACGGCGCGGTCTTCCGCGCCGACGCGTTGAAGGCTCCGATCGCGCCGCTGCTTTCGATCGGCGACGAAGTGACGGTGCTCTACCGCGACGTCGACGTTGGGCAGTATTGGGTCGACGCATACGACCTTCGAGCGATCAACTGACGCGGAACAACCGCGGAAAAAGAACAACGAAGAAAGCGGCCCGGAGGCCGCTTTCTTTTTCACCCTTTGCCTGCATGAAATATTGCAGCGCCAATCGACGGGTGACGGAAATTTTGCACAAATTTTAATCGATATTATCAAAAACGGTGAATACCGGAAAAAATTTTTAGGCAATCCGCACAAAAAATGAAGCGCTTTTTCTCCGAGAGCGCTTCTTGAGAAAGAGGGCCGAATGTGCTAATCTGAACACATAGAAGGTCGCGGTTACGACCGGAATTATAAGGAGGCGCATCACCAATGAATGCTTATCTGGAAAGAGTATTGAAGGAGACCCGCGAGAAGAACGCGGGCGAGCCCGAATTCCTGCAGACCGTAGAAGAGGTCCTGCTTTCGGTCGAGCCGCTGATCGACGCTCACCCCGAGTATGAGAAGAACTGCATCCTCGAGCGCATGGTCGAGCCGGAGCGCACCATCGAGTTCCGCGTGGTCTGGATGGACGATCAGCTCAAGTATCATGTCAACCGCGGCTATCGCGTGCAGTTCAACGCCTCGCTTGGCCCCTATAAGGGCGGCCTGCGCTTCGCGTCCAACGTGAACCTCTCGATCATCAAGTTCCTCGGCTTCGAGCAGGTCTACAAAGATGCGCTTACCGGTCTTCCCATCGGCGGCTGCAAGGGCGGCTCCGACTTCAGCCCCATCGGCAAGAGCGAGGGCGAGGTCATGCGCTTCTGCCAGGCCTTCATGACCGAGCTCTATCGCCACATCGGTCCGGACGTGGACAGCCCGGCGGGCGACGTCGGCGTCGGCGGCCGTGAGATCGGCTACCTGTACGGCCAGTATCGCCGCATCATGGCGACCTCCGGCCTGGGCGCGCTGACCGGCAAGGACGTCAAGACCGGCGGCTCCATCCTCCGTCCCGAGGCGACCGGCTTCGGCGCCGTCTATTATCTCTGCGAGGTTCTCAAGCACGACGGCGAGGACATCAAGGGCAAGCGTCTGGCGATCTCCGGCTACGGCAACGTGGGCTGGGGCATCATGAAGAAGGCCGCGGAGCTCGGCGCGAAGGTCACCTACTTCGCCGGCCCGGACGGCTACATCCACGATCCCGACGGCGTCGCCACCGAGGAGAAGCTCAACTACATCCTTGAGATGCGCGCGAAGGACCCGATGCACTGCAAGCCCTATGCCGACAAGTTCGGCGTCGAGTTCGTCGAGGGCACGAAGGCCTGGGGCGCGAAGGACGTCGACATCTACATGCCCGCCGCGACGCAGAACGACGTCAACATGGAGTGGGCGAAGAAGATCGCCGCTTCCGGCGTGAAGTACTACATCGAGGTCGCGAACATGCCGACGACCAACGACGCGCTGGCCTTCCTGAAGGAGCAGAAGCACATGGTCGTCGCCCCGTCCAAGGCGGTCAACGCCTGCGGCGTCGCGGTGTCCGAGCTTGAGATGGCGCAGAACGCGCAGCGTCTGTACTGGACCGCGGAAGAGGTCGACGCCAAGATGCACGGCATCATGGTCAACATCTACAACGCCTCCGTCAAGGCGGCGGAGAAGTACGGCCTGGGCTACGATCTGGTCGCGGGCGCGAACATTGCCGGCTTCGAGAGAGTTGCCGACGCGATGATGTGCCAGGGCATTTTCTAACTTCGTTTCAAAAAAGAAAGAGCGGCACAGCCGCTCTTTCTTTTTTGAGGAGGATTCGCTGCGCTCAGCGCACGCGCGTTGCGCGCACGTTCGCTCCGCGCAAAGTGTTTTTTCTGACGCACATGTCGTCAGAAAAAACAAATCAGATTCATTTCGCGCCTGTGGGCGCGAAAAAGCACCGCCCGCAAAGCGGGCGGTGCTTCATTGTGCAGTGCGTTAGCCCTTGAGCGGTTCGCCCCAGGCGGCGTACTTCTCCACGCGCTCGTCGCGCTCGGCGGGGTCCTTGCCCTGCGTCAGGACGTAGACCTTGACCTTCGGCTCCGTGCCGGAGGGGCGGACGATGACCGCCGTGCCGTCCGCGGTGTGATAGCGCAGCACGTTGGAGCCCTTGAGCTCCATCGGCGTGACCTTGCCGGTGGCGACGTCGGTCTCGGTGCCGTCCTTGTAGTCGCGGTAGGCCACGACCTTAACGCCCGCGATCTCCTTCGGCGGGTTTGCGCGGAGATCGGCCATCAGCTTTGCCATCTTCTCGACGCCGTCGACGCCGGGCATGACGAGGTTGAGCGTCTTTTCGCCGTACCAGCCGTACTTCTCGAACAGCTTCTGCAGCGCGTCGGCGAGGGTCATGCCCTGCGTTGCATACCACGCCGCCATCTCGGCGATGAGCATCGATGCGGTGACGGCGTCCTTGTCGCGGACATAGTGGCCGATCATGTAGCCGTAGCTCTCCTCGTAGGACATGATGACGGTCTTTTCGCCGCTGCCCTCGAGCTGACCCATCTTCTCGGCCATGAACTTGAAGCCGGTGAACGTGTCGTAGCAGGCGACGCCGTTGGATTCGGCGACCTTGCGCGCCATCTCGGTGGTGACAAGGCTCTTGAGCGCCGCCGCGTTTTTGGGCAGCGTGCCCGCGCGCTTCATCGCGCCGATGAGGTAGTCGAGCAGCAGCACGCCCATCTGGTTGCCGGTGACGACCTGGAAGTCGCCGTCCGGCTTCTGGATCATGACGCCGACGCGGTCGCTGTCGGGGTCGGTGCCGATGATGAAGTTCGCGCCTTCCTTCTTGGCGAGGTCGACGGCAAGGTAGAAGCCCTCGGGATTCTCCGGGTTCGGGGACTTGACGGTGGGGAAGTCGCCGTCGATCTTCATCTGCTCGGGCTCGCAGATGATGTGCTTGACGCCGAGACGGCGCAGCGCCTCGGGAACGAGCTTGTGGCCGCAGCCGTGGAACGGCGTGTAGACGACCTTGAAGGTGTCGGCGACCTTCTTGACGCTCTCATAGTCGTTGACCATCTTCATGACCTCTTCGAGGAAGCGCTTGTCGCACTCCTCGCCGAAGATGGTGATCATGCCGGACTTGACGGCCTCATCGAAGTCCATCGTCTTGGGGCCGGTGAAGATATCGATCTTCTCCAGATTCTTTGCGATCTGGTCGGCATGGTGCGGCGGCAGCTGCGCGCCGTCCTCCCAGTATACCTTGTAGCCGTTGTACTCCTTGGGGTTATGGCTGGCGGTAACGTTGATGCCCGCGATGCAGTGGTACTCGCGCACGGCGAAGGAAAGCTCCGGCGTGGGGCGCAGCTCGTCGAACAGACGCACCTTGATGCCGTTGGCCGCCATGACGCAGGCCGCCGCCTTGGCGAACTCATAGCCGTGGTTGCGGCAGTCCATGCAGATGGCGACGCCGCGCTCCTTGGCTTCCGCGCCCTCGGCGCTGATGACGTCGGCAAAGCCCTGGGTCGCCCAGTTGATGACGAAGCGGTTCATCTGGTGCAGGCCCATCTTCATCGTGCCGCGCAGACCCGCCGTGCCGAACTCCAGCGGCGCGTAGAAGCGCTCCTTGATCTCCTTGTCGTCGTTCTTGATCGCCTCCAGCTCGGCGTGCTCTTCGGCGGTCAGCGCGGGGGATGCCAGCCACTTTTCATATTCCTTGCGATAGTCCATGTTACGATCTCCTCCTATATGTATTTATTTCGACAAATATTGCGCTTGGTTATTGGCCTCTTCCGCCTCCGGATCGACGTCGTCCACAGGCTTGATGAGCGCCTGCGCGTCCTCCAGCATGGTTTCGGGGACGTAGAGATCGACGCCCTCGCCGGAGAAACCGAGCACGATCGAGCCGAGGGAGCCGAGGTTGCCGCGTACCTTGAGCACGGGAATGTCATAGGCGCGCAGCAGCTGCTCCTGCAGATCGACCTCGCAGTTCCACTCCAGCAGGTGCGTCAGAAGCGCGGGAGCCTCCGGCGTGCCATCCGGCTGCTTCGGCCAGCGCTCCGGCAGATCGTGGGGCGTTTTGCCCCAGCTCAGCTTGGGTTCGTCCATCATCATACTCCTTACTTGTGGTACTTCGTGCCGGCCTGTATCTGATATGCGCGGTAGATCTGCTCCAGCAGCATGACCCGCGCGAGGTGGTGCGGAAAGGTCATCGGCGACATGGAGAGCCGCAGGCCGGCGGCTTTCTTGACGCGCTCGGCGAGGCCGAAGCTCCCGCCGATGAGAAACGTGACCTGCGAGACGCCGCGATCGGCATACTGCGCCAGCGTCTCGGCCAGCGCGTCGCTGGAGAGCGCTTTCCCCTCGATGCACAGGGCGACGACCGCGCCGCCGCGGGGCAGCTTTTCGAGGATGGCGTCGGCCTCCCGGTCCAGCGCCCCTGCGATCTCCGCCTCCGACGGGTTTTCCGGCAGCCGCTGCTCCGGCAGCTCGACCAAATCCAGCTTACAGTGTCGGGCCAGGCGCTTTTGATATTCGGCGCAGGCGTCGGCGTAAAACGCTTCCTTCAGTTTTCCTACGCAAAGGACAGTGACTTTTTGCATAAGCGGTTGACCTCGTGCAGATCGCTCAGACAGTCGCGGGGCGCGACGGCGAGCCGGAGCGAGAACCCCGCCGCCTGCAGCCGCCGCGCGACGGCGTATTCGGCGGTCGTCGGCGTGTTGTTCTCGGCGGAAAGGTGGGCCAGCAGGACGTCGCGGGTGCCGTTTTCGGCGCAGTGGAGGGCGAAGTCCGCCGCCGCGTCGTTGGACAGGTGCCCGTGATCGCTCAGGATGCGCTGCTTGAGATGGTAGGGATACGGCCCGCAGCGCAGCATGTCGACGTCGTGATTGGCCTCCAGCAGCAGCGCGTCCACGCCGGTCAGCGCGTCGACCGCGTCCCCGGTCACATAGCCGGTGTCGGTCAGAAAGCCGACGGAGCCGTCCGGCGCGTCGATGCGGTAATCGACGCTGTCCGCCGCGTCATGGGAGGTGCGAAAGCTGCGAACGGTCAGCGAGCCGATGGGGAACGCGTCCCCCGCGTCGAAAACGCGGATCGACTCCGCCGCGCAGGGCAGGCAGCGCGCCGTGCCGCGGGTCGCGCAGACGGCGACGGGATATTTCTTTGTCAGCGTGGCAAGTCCGCGGATATGGTCGCTGTGTTCGTGGGTGATGAGAACGGCGTCCAGAGCGTCCGGCGTCAGACCCAGCGCGGCAAGAGACTGCGCAATGCGGCGCGCGGAGATCCCCGCGTCGATCAGCAGCGTTGTGCCGCCGCTGCGCACGAGCGCGGCGTTTCCGGCGGAAGAGCTGGCGAGCGTATAAAATTCCATGGAAAAATTTTAGCACATCGCGCTGCAATAGTCAAAAAGAAAAAGCTCTCCGAGGAGAGCTTTTTGCGTTCTTATCCGATTTGTCTGCGCAGGGGCTGTTCGTCGTATTCGACGCTGTGGATATCCGCGCCCAGCGACTGAAGCTTTCCGATGATATCCTCGTACCCGCGCTCGATATACTGCACGTTCACGATCTCCGTTTTGCCGACGGCGGCCAGAGCGGCCACCACCATCGCGGCGCCGGCGCGCAGGTCGAAGGCCTGCACGGTCGCGCCCGTGAGACGGCGCACCCCCTCGACGACCGCGGTGCGGCCCTCCACATGGATCTGCGCTCCCATGCGCGTCAGCTCGCCGACGTAGCGGTAGCGGTTGTCCCAAACGCCCTCGGTCACGATGCTCGTGCCCTCCGCCAGGGCGAGCACGGCGGTGATCTGCGGCTGCATGTCGGTCGGGAAGCCGGGATAGGGCAGCGTCTTGACGTTCGCGCGCGTCAGCGGACCGGAGCGGCGCACCAGAAGCGTGTCGTCCTCTTCGATGACCTCCACGCCCATCTCCTGCAGCTTTGCGGTGATGCAGTCCATATGCTTCGGGATGATGCCGCGGACCAGCACCTCGCCGCCGGCGGCGGCCGCCGCCGCCATATAGGTGCCGGCTTCGATCTGGTCGGGAATGATGGCGTAGGCGCCGCCGTGCAGCTCGCTGACGCCGAAAATGCGGATCGTATCGGTACCGGCGCCCTTGACGTTCGCGCCCATGGAGTTCAGGAAGTTCGCCAGATCGACGATATGCGGCTCCTTCGCCGCGTTTTCGATGACGGTGGTGCCCTCGGCCAGCGCCGCCGCCATCATGATGTTCATTGTCGCGCCGACGGAGACGACGTCGAGGTAGATGTTTGCGCCCTTCATGCGCCCGCCTTCGGCCTTGGCGACGATATAGTCGCCCTCCTGCACGGACGCGCCCATCGCCGCAAAGCCCTTGACGTGCTGGTCGATGGGGCGGACGCCGCCGAAGTTGCAGCCGCCGGGCATGGAGACCTCGGCGGCGCCGAAGCGGCCCAGCAGCGCGCCGATGAGATAGTAGGAAGCGCGCAGCTTGTGCGCCAGCTCCTGCGGGACATGCGTGGTGCGGATATGCGTGCAGTCGATTTCAACGTCCGTGGCGTTGAGCAGGCGAACATTTGCGCCCAGCTGTTCCAAAATTTGCAGCAGAACCGTTACGTCGGAGATTTGGGGAACATTTTCGATGCGGCAGACGCCGTTCACAAGAAGCGCCGCGGGAATGATAGCGACAGCGGCGTTCTTTGCGCCGCTGATCTGTACTTCGCCGTAGAGCGGCCTGCCGCCCTGCACGATATATTTCTGCATAGAAACTCCTCGATATATAGGTAATACGGCGCAAGGCCGGAAAAAATCTAACGTAGTATGCACAGGATATGGCGGTTGCATACCGCGAAACAGCGCATATTTTGTGGAAATGCGCTCATACGGTTTATGTATACCATATCTGCTTCCAAAAAGCAATCCTTTTTTTCGATCAGCCGTCGCGGGTGACCTCGCCGTTCCCAAAATTGACAAAATAGCGGTTGACGTCCGTTGTGATGCACCAGACCGGGATCAGACGCAGCGACGCGGAAGCGGTGCTTTGGAGCAGGTAGCCGCTGCGCTCGTCGAGGATCTCGGTGCAGACCTCGCCGCTCGCGTTGCTGTAGTCCAGAAAACGGACCAGCGCGGTGACGGCGTTTATGCCTTCGCCGCCGCCCTGCACGGAGTCTGCGGCAGGCAGAAAGGCGCCTGTGACAGAAAGCAGCCGGTTTTGCGCAAAGAGGAGCTCCAGCTCCGCGTTGAAGACTTCGCCGCCGGAGAGCCGCCGAACGATGCGGACGGAGCCGCTGCCGTCCGCAAGCGAGGATTCGACCGCCTCATAGCCGTAATCGGCGCAGAGATCGGCGCAGAACGCGGCGGGATCCTCCACGCGGCGGTCCAGCGCGGCGTCCACCGCGCCGCTGGCACGCAGCAGGCATTGACCGGCGCCGCTGGCATAGCGGTAGATGCCGCCGCCCACGTCGTCGGCCGAGCAGACGCCCAGAATCGCGCGCGCAAAGGCGCTCTCCTCCTCAAGGCTGCGCGCGGGCTCGATCGCGGAGAGTCCTGCGTCCTCTGATATTACGGAGGGGGAGAGGCTGACGCCGTTTGCTTCATACAGCTCGACGAGCTGGGAAACGGTGCGCTCACGGGCGACACGCTCCTGCCCGCGGCGCAGCGAGAGGAGCGCAAGCAGACAGACGTTGACCAGCGCAAGAATGACGATGATGATGTTTTTCAGGCGTGAAGTCTTCATGCGCGGTCGTGTCCTCCCTCTGCGTTATTCGGCGATCCAGGCGGGCAGCACCTCTTCGCCGCCGGCGTCGACATAGGCGACGGAAAGCTCCGCATCGTCCCAGATGCGGGCGATGGCGGCGGCCTGCGTGAGCGGCAGAAGCAAAACAGGCTCCGTACCGAGCGCATATTGCCTTGCTTTGATGGAAAACGCCGCAATGCTCTGCCCCTGCACAAAGAACGACGCGGCGTGCGAGCCGTCCGAGAAGCGGATCGGCGTGCCGTCCGCCGTCAGATCGAAGGTCACCTCATACAATCCGCCGTCTCCGCTGATGCCGCTCAGATACAGCGCGGCGTCACCCAGATAGTCCTGCATCAGCGCAAGCGCGAGCGCCTGCGCGGCCGAGGCGGCCTCTATGCGGGAGGGCGCTCCCGGCTCCGCTGCCGCCACAAAATAGGGCGAATCCGGCGTAGCTTCGCCGCCCTGATAATCTACGGTCCCGTTCGGGCGCAGGTACAGCGCGCTGGACGACTCGCGGATGATGACGGTGCCGCTGGATTCCGTGAAGCGATTATCCGTATGCGCGTTGAAGCCTGCGCGGCGGAGGAATCCGTCCTCGCCGGCGGGCAAAGCGTTGACCGCCCGCAGCGGAACGCGCGGCGCCGGCTCGCTCAGCACCAGCGTGTAGGGAGAAAGGCGCTGAAAATCGCCGTCGAGCAGAAAGGCAAACTCGGCGCCGCTTCCGCTTTGGACGGCCAAAAAAGCAATCAGCGCCGCGCTGCTTGCGGCGGTGGAAAAACGGTGCTGACGGTCGGACCCGTCCTGTATATAGAGCGTGACGTCCCCGCTGTCCGCGGGAACGAGCAGCGCGCGCCGCACATCGGACGGACCGGCGTCCGGCGGCGCAATGCCGAGCAGATCGGACAGCACGTCCAGAGGAAGCGGCACGGTAAAATCAAAATAAAGGCCCTCGCCGCGCAGCGCTTCGAGAAAGACGCGCTCGCTGATATTCGTGCCGCCGGAGGCGGAGCCGATCGCTTCGCCCAAGTGCGTGCCGGAGCGCTCAAACTCGCCGCTGGCCGTGGTGAGCGCATCCGTGCTGAGGCGCGCAAAGCCGTTGGTGTAGACCATGCGGACGGGGAAGGCAAGCGAGGCGGGGACCGAGCCGCTTTCCGCGGAAACGCCGCCGTCCCGCTGCAGCCGGCCGTGCGCCAGCTCCAGCAGGCTCTGGTCGGACAAAGCGCCGAACAGCGGCAGGCTCGCAAACAGGAAAAGCGCCGAGAACGTCAGCAAAACAATGGCGAGGTTCTGTATGCGGTTGATCCTTTTCGCGTTCATACAAACGCCTCCCGCCCCTCGCTCTGCATGACGGGCAGCTCCAGCCGGACCGTTGTGCCGGGACCTTCGCGGTCCACAAGCTTCAGCGAGCCGTTGTGCCGCTGAACGATCTCGGTGGCGATGGACAGGCCGAGACCCGTGCCGCCGGATTCACGCGAGCGGGCCTTGTCCACGCGGTAGAACCGCTCGAAAATACGCTCGCGGTCCCCGGCGGGGATGCCGATGCCGTCGTCCTCGACCTCCATCCAGACCGTATCTCCCGCGTCCCCCGCGCTGACGCGGATATGTCCGCCGTCGGGCGTGTACTTCACGGCATTGCTGAGGATGTTGAGCATGACCTGCTCGATGCGGTCGCGATCGCCCATGATGAGCGGCAGATGCTCCGGGCAGACGCTGACGAGCGTGTGGCCGTGGCGCTTGGCCTCCAGCGCGATCGAGCGGAGCACGGCGTCGATCGCGTCCGAAAACGGGAAGCGGGCCATGACCATTTCCGTGCGCCCGGAGTCGAGGCGCGAGAGCGTCAGCAGATCCTGCACGATGTGCGTCATGCGGTCGGTTTCGCTGATGACGATGTCCAAAAAGGCGTTTTCCGTGTCGCGGGGGATGTCCCCGTCCGCGTCGCGGATGGTCTCGGTGTAAGAGCGCACGTTTGTCAGCGGCGTCCGCAGCTCGTGAGACACGTTGGCGACGAACTCCTTGCGCCGCTCCTCGGTTTTGCGGTGCTCCGTCACGTCGTGGAGCACGACCAGCACGCCGCCGGTCTCCTCGTCGGCAAAGGGGGCAAAGTACAGCTCGACCGAGCGCTCGCCGACGGAAAGCTCAGCTTCCGTGTAGCCGCCGCGGCGCATGCCGACCACGCGCTGAAAGGGGCAGATCGGCTCGAAGAGCTCCGCGTAGACGCATTGCTCCGGCGCGCGATCCAGCAGGGCGACCGCGGCGGGGTTGCAGTGGATCAGCTTGCCGTCCCGGTCGTAGGCGACGACGCCGTCCGTCATGTGCAGAAACAGCGCGTCCAGCTTGCTGCGCTCGTTTTCGACCGCCTCCAGCGTCTCGTGCAGAACGTTCGCCATGTCGTTGAACGTGGTGGTCAGCACGCCGATCTCGTCGGTGGAATCCACCTCCAGCACCTCGTCGAAGTCGCCGCCCGCGATGCGCTCGGCGCCTTCGGTCAGCTTTTCGATGGGATCGATCATCGTCTTGGCCAGCAGGAAGCTCAAAAGGACGGAGACCAAAAGTCCCACCAGCAGCGCCTGCAAAATGATGAGCAGCAGCTCGTTGTTGAGGCTGGACATCGTGGCGCGGTTGTCGCGGATGTAGATGATAAAGCGGTTGCTGCCGCCGGAGATCGGCACCGCCACATCCATATAGCTCGCGGCGATATCGCTCTCCGAGCCGACTTCGCCGTTGCGCGCGGCGAGGATATTGGCAGTCTGCTCCAGCGTCTCGCCGCCCGCTTCGTCGCTGCCGGCGAGAAACGCGCCGGTGTCGGCGTCGAGGATGTAGTAGTTGCGGGTGCGCGAGTCGATGCCCAGCGTACCGGAGTACAGCTCCATCAGCGCCTGGAGGCGCTGCGCGCCGTCCTCCTGCGCCGCCTCGGTGCGCAGCGCCGAGAGGAAGGCGGCGTCGCCGAACGCCTCGTTCATCTGGTCATAGAAGCTGTCGATATAGAAGTTGGTCACGCTGGTCATCAAAAAAGCGCCCACGACCGTCATCAGCGACGTGATGAGCAGCAGCAGGATCATGACCAGCTTCATATGCAGCGATCGAAACACGGCGACGCCTCCTTTCCTGCGGGTGTTTTGGGATCACAGTCTCCGCCTGCGCGGCGGGAGACACAGCTGATTTTTAATTAGCAGAATAATAATACCCCACGCCGCGGCGGGTGAGGATGCAGACGGGGTTGGCGGGATCGTCCTCGATCTTCTCGCGCAGTCTCCGCACCGTGACGTCGACCGTGCGCGCGTCGTCTCCGACGTAGCCGTAGTTCCAGACCTGCTCCATCAGATCGACGCGGGAGAAGACCTTGCCCGGATGGCTGGCGAGGAACGTGAACAGCTCGTACTCGCGCTGCGTCAGATCGACGGGCGCGCCGTGCTTGAACACCTGAAGGTTTTCTGTGTTGACGGTGATGCCGCCGCCGGCGGACATGCCCTGCTCCTCGGCCGAGGCGGGCGCGAGCATGGCCGTGCGGCGCATATTCGCGCGGACGCGGGCGATCAGCTCGCGCATGGAAAAGGGCTTGGTGATATAGTCGTCCGCGCCGATATCCAGACCGAGGACCTTGTCTTCCTCCTCCTCGCGCGCGGTCAGAATGATAATGGGAACGTTGTCGCCCTCGTCCCGCAGCGCCTTGCAGACGTCAAAGCCGATCATTTTCGGCAGCATGACGTCCAGCAGGATCAGATCGGGCTTTTCTCCGCGCGCCAGCGCAAGACCCGCCTCGCCGTCGTAGGCCTCCAGCGTGTCGTAGCCCTCGCGGTCGAGGTTGAAGCGGATGATATCGACGATATTCTTTTCGTCCTCGACGATGAGGACGCGTTTTTTTTGCTCCATATCCCTCTCCCTACTTCTGCCGGCGCATCGCGAACACCTTCAGGATACCGACCACGGTCTTGGCGTCGGTCAGCTCGCCGTCGAGCACGCGGCGCACCATCTCGTCGAACGGCGTCCGGATCACGTCCAGGAACTCGTCCTCATCCGGCGACTGCGCGCCGATCTCCAGCCCCTCGGCGAGATAGAGGTGCAGCACCTCGCCGTACGCGCCGGGGGAGACGATGATCGGCCCCAGGTCCGTGAAACGCGACGGCTCCGCGCCGGTCTCCTCCTTCAGCTCGCGCAGCGCCGCGTCGCGCGGGTCCTCGCCCGGCTCCAGCTTGCCCGCGGGGATCTCCTCGATCACGCGGGAGAAGACATAGCGGTACTGCTTGACCGTCAGCAGATTGTCGTCCTTGTCCAGCGCCACAATGGCGACGCCGCCGGGGTGATCCGCCACCTCGCGCAGGCTCTGCCTGCCGTTGGGCAGCTCGACGGTGTCGACGTGGAGCCGCAGGATCTTTCCGTCGTAAATCAGCTTGGATGAAATCTTCTTCTCCGTCATATCCATAGGATCATCCTCCCAAATTGACCGATTCCAGTTTGTCCGTGTAAACGGCGCTGATGCCGGAGTTGATGAGCCGCCGCGCCGTGTCGGGGTCGTTGACGGTGTGCGCGTAGATCTTGACGTTGTGCCAGTCGGCGATGATGCGGTAGTCGGGGTCCCACCAGTAGTCCCAGAGCGTGAGCCCTTCGATGCCGTTCTGCTCGCAGAAGACGACCTTCTCCCGGAACGCGTTTTCCGTCTCGGCAAAGGACTCCTGATACAGCGTGTAGATGTAATGCGGGAAGTGATACAGGCTGTTCACGATGGTGTAATGGCTCACCGAGTACACCTGCACCGCGATCCGGTCGAAGAGGTAGCTGAGGCCGAGCTTGTGCGCCTCGTTGATCATCGACTGGAACTGCAGCGTGACTTCCTCGGCTTCCACGAACTTCGTGTCCGTGATGATGCAGATATCCGGATATTCGACCATCAGCTGCAGCAGATCCTGAAAGGAGAGCGGCGTGTATTTGCCGAGAATGGGCGTCGCGAGAAACTCCTCCCGCGTGGGGATCGCCGTGGTGCGGATATCGGCCTGCAGGCCGCCGGTCCAGTCGTGCCGCAGCACGACGTAGCCGTCCGAGGTCATGCGGAAGTCCGCCTCAAACACGCGTACGCCCTGCGCATAGTGCTCGAGGAAGCCCTCCAGACAGTTGAGCCCCTCGATGCCGTCGACGGTGCCGAGAGCGTGGGCGATGACGCGGGTGTTCGCCAGGATCTCGGTGGCGCTCTTCTCGCCGGCGGGCTTGGCGCGCTCGGGCTGAAGCGCGTTTTTGAGCCGCTCCGCCTCTTCCGCGGCCTGCCGCTCCAGCTCCGCCGTCTCCAGCACCTCCAGCCGCGCGCTCGCCGCGTCGAGTCGGTCGCTCACGATCAGCAGCCGGACGCCGAAAACGATGGACAGCGTCAGCAAGGTCAATATGATCAGCGCCAGCGTCGCCGCGATCAGGCGCTTGAAGAACAAAACTTCGGGGTTGATTCTCTCTCTCCGGGCCACTGGGTTTCCTCCTGCTGCACATATAAAATCAAGCATAGCATACCACATAAACGAGAAAAAAGCTACTGAAACTTGCGCGAAACGGGAATATTACATTTTGATAACAGCCCTTGTCCCGACGGGAAAAATATGCTACAATACCAATTTGCCGAGGGGAGGGGATCGCCGTGGCGGAGAAAAAGGGAATCAAGGTCATGGCGAACAACCGCAAGGCGTTCCACGACTATTTTGTCGAGGATAAGCTCGAGGCGGGGATCGAGCTCAAGGGCACGGAGGTCAAGTCCGTGCGCGCGGGCACGCTCAACCTCAAGGACAGCTACGTCATCGCGAAAAACGGCGAGGCGTACGTCCACAGCATGCACATCTCGCCCTACGACAAGGGCAACATCTTCAACCACGACCCCGACCGGCCCAAGCGTCTGCTGCTGCATAAGCGAGAGATCGTCAAGCTCGCGGCGCTGGCGGCGCAGGACGGCTGCGCGCTCGTGCCGCTGTCCGTGTATTTCCGGGACGCGCGGGTCAAGGTGGAGCTGGGCGTGTGCAAGGGCAAGAAGAACTACGACAAGCGCGAGGCGGCGGCGCAGCGCGACGCGAAGCGCCAGATCGACCGCGCCATGCGCGAGAGATACTGATTATAAAAAGCAGAAATAAAGGAGAACCATCCCATGAGCAATCCGATTGTCACCATCGAAATGGCCGACGGCAAAGTGATGAAGGGCGAGTTGTATCCGGACGTCGCGCCGAACACGGTCAACAACTTCATCGCGCTGGCGAATTCCGGCTACTATGACGGCCTCGTTTTCCACCGCGTCATTCCCGGCTTCATGATCCAGGGCGGCTGCCCCAAGGGCAACGGCACCGGCGGCCCGGGCTATGCCATCCGCGGCGAGTTCACGTCCAACGGCTTCCAAAACGACGTCAAGCACACGCTGGGCGTGCTGTCCATGGCGCGCACGATGATCCCCGACAGCGCCGGCAGCCAGTTCTTTATCATGGTCGACAACGCGCCGCATCTGGACGGCGAGTACGCGGCGTTCGGCAAGATCACGGAGAACGCGGAGGCGGCGGTGGAGATCAGCCGCGTCAACCGCAGCATGTTCGACAATAAGCCCAAGCAGCCGCAGACCATCCGGTCCATCCGCGTCGATACCCTCGGCGAAGACTATCCGGAGCCCGAGAAGCTCCCCGAACGATGAAGACCGCGATCATCACCGGCGCGTCCGCCGGCATGGGGCAGGAGTTCGCGCGCCACGCGCTGCGGATCTTCCCCGAGATCGAGCGCTACTGGCTCATCGCGCGGCGCGAGGAGCGGCTCGGGGAGCTTGCCGCGCAGCTGCCCGGCAAGCAGGTCGTCTGCATGCCGCTGGATCTCTGCGACGAGCAGAGCTTTACGGCGCTGGAGGAAAAGCTCCGCGAGGAGCGGCCGGAGATCGAGCTGCTCGTCAACAACGCGGGCTGCGGCTACCTCGGCAACGTCGGCGAGATGCCGACCGAGCGCCAGACGCGCATGACGAAGCTCAACGTGACGGCGCTGACCGCGGTGACGAACCTCTGCGTCCCGTATATGTCCCGCGGCGCGCACATCGTCAACGTCAGCTCCATCGCCTCGTTCTGCCCCAACCCGCGCATGACGGTCTACAGCGCGACAAAGTCCTATGTCTCGGCGTTTTCCCGCGGCGTCCGCGAGGAGCTGCGCGGCAAGGGCGTCACGTCCACGGCGGTCTGCCCCGGCCCGATGGACACGGAGTTCCTCGACGTGGGCAGCATCCGCGGCAACTCGCTGATGTTCAAGCTCCTGCCCTACTGCGACCCGTCGGCGGTGGCGGAGGGCACGCTGCTCTCGGCGAAGGCGGGCCGCGCGTTCTATACGCCCAAGGCGTTTTACAAGCTCTATCAGTTCATGGCGAAGATCACGCCGCAGGCGCTGATGATCAAGCTGACGAAGACGTGATATTTTCTGATATCATCCCGAAGGGATACCTTCCGTATCCGAGCGGAGCCCAGCAAAGCGGGTCCGCGAGGAAAAGGAGGAGGCGCAGCGGAATGAGTGAGAGAGCGCGCTTGCGCGGTCGCGAATGATATGCAGCTTGCGCCGACAATACGGGGGCGTACCGGTTTCGACGGGGGTGTGGAGGCAGGATAAGCGGGCGGCGGCGCCTGACCGCCATAAAACGGGCAACTTATAAATTAAAGAACAACAACAACAATTCTGTTCTTGCAGCTGCCTGATTGCGGCTGCCGTCTGAACTGAGAGGGCCGCGGCTCGGGGAAGGCGTCATTTAGCGGCGTCCGTGAGGCGGGAAAGAGTTGACTCGCCCACGCATCATGACTCTACCGAAACGCAAAGTCTGTCAAGTGCCTTTGCGCGGGGGGAATCCCTGAAACTTGACTGCGCCCGGAGAAAGTCCTGTTAAAGCGCTTTCGGACAGGGGTTCAACTCCCCTCGCCTCCACCACGAAAAAAGCGACGTGCTTCGGCACGTCGCTTTTTGCCTGCTGCCGCGCCTGCGGCACAAGCGGATCATATTCATCGGGAAGGGAATATCATCCCTTCCCAAATCCGGCCCGTCCGAATTGTCTGACCGCCCTGTTTCATAATAAATAAGTTATACTATCTTACCGATTCGCGTCTTTGACATTTTTCCCCCTTTGCGCTATATTGAGCTTGCGAAAGGGGATGAGAAACATGTTGCTGATTGCGATTTGCTTTGGACTTATCGCTGTTGTCGCGGCGCTCGGCAAAGCCTCCTTCGAGGTGACCAACCGGTATGCCAACAGCCTTTTGCAGTAAGATAGCGATATAGTAGAAACAATATAAACAGAAGGCGCTTGGATGGGCGGTCAGAACACCCATCGGGCGGCGAGCAGGGCAAGCGGCGCGGACAGCGCCGCTTGCAGTGTTTTTCCGAGAAGGTACCGCCGCGCCGAGAGCCCCGTGTCCTCCAGCACGGAGAGCGTCTGCGCGTGGACGCTCAGACCGCCCCAGCCGAGCAGCACCGCGCACAATACGAAGCCGCGGCGGTCGGCGGGAAGCGCGGCGACGCCGTTGGTCAGCTCCACGCCGCCCAGCAGCAGCGGGTACCACCACTGCGCCGCCGCGCCGTCGGGGAGCAGCAGCGTGATGAGCCGCAGCAGCACGGCGAAGAGCACCACGAAGCCGCAGACGCTCCACACCGCCGCAAACGCGTCGCGCACGACGGCGGGGAACGCGCCGACGCTCCGGCGGGAGGAGCGAGGCGCTTTCGAGGAAGCGGCGCGGTTGTCACGAGCGGCGGAAGCGGCGGGCGCGATGCGCCGCAGCGCGATCCCGGTGAGCATGGCCGCGGCGGCATGAACGAGGCAGAGATAGATGCCGGCGCGCGGACTGGCGAACACCGTGCCGCCGCAGACGCCGAGGATAAAGCCCGGCCCCGCGTTGTTGCAGAAGCCGAGCAGATGCTCGGCCTCGGCGGGAGAAAGCGCGCCGGTGCGCCGCAGCTCCGCCGCAGTGCGCGCGCCCACCGGATAGCCGCCGACAAGCCCCAGAGCCAGCGCGCTCGCGCCCGCGCCGCTGAGGCCGAACAGCGGGCGCATCACCGGCGAGAGCATATGAGCGAGCGCGTCGGCGGCGCTGCTCGCGGTAAACAGCGACGAGAGCACGAAAAACGGGAACAGCGACGGCAGCACGGATTGAAAGCAGAGCCGGAGGCCCTGCCGCGCGGCCTCGGCGCTTTCGCCCGGAAAGCAGATCAGCGCCGCGGCGAAAGCCGCAAGCAGCAGACAGAACAGAATCGTTTTCAAGCGCTCCAAGCAAATCACCCCGCAACATCTTATGCGCGCAGGAAAAGAGATAGGACAGGCAAGCTTTGCCTGTCCGAGTCATATCATTTTCCGAGAGGTGGGAGCATGGACAAATACGGCAAGACGCAGCTGCTGCGCACGCGCATGGCGGAGATGTTCGATCTGCCGGCGGATCTGGTCGCGGGGCTCGCGCACATGGAGCTGCTGGGCGACCGGCAATTCTTTCTGGAGGGACACGAGGGCATTTTGTCCTACAGCGACACGCAGATCGACGTCTCGACGGGCGGCCTGATCGTGCGCGTGCGCGGCAGCGATCTGGCGCTGCGCAGCATGACCGGCGACGAGGTGCGCATCCGCGGGCGGATCGACGCCGTCGAGCTGATCCGATAGAACCGGACAGGGAAAACAACACGGAGGAGAGATCGTTATGCTGCAAAAAACGGTTTCGCTGCTGCGGGGCAGCGTCCGCGTGCGGGCGGAAAGCCCGTTTCCGGAGCGCGTGCTCAACGTCTGCTCCGCGCGGGGCATCCCGCTGCGGGAGCCTGCGTTTCTGGGCGAGACGGCGCTGGCGTTTTCCGTCGACCGGCGCGACTGGCGCCGCCTCAAGGCGGCCTGCGCCGACGCGGGCGCGGCGGTGCATATCGAGCGCGTCGCGGGCGTGCCGTTCTTCCTCGGACGGCTGCGGCGGCGCTACGCGCTGCTGGCGGGGGCCGCCGCCTGCGTGCTGCTGCTGATCGCCAACGCGTGCTTTATCTGGGATTTTCAGGTCGAGGGAGCAAAGACCGTCCCGGACGAGCGGATCCTGCGCGTGCTGGCCCAAAACGGCGTTCGGCGCGGCACGTTTGTGTTCTCCGTCGATCAGGACGACCTGCGCAACCGCGCGCTGCTGGAGCTGCCGGAGCTTTCGTGGCTGACGGTCAACGTGCGCGGCTGCCGCGCCCACGTCATCGTGCGCGAGCGTGTGCCGGTGCCCGAGATCGCCAACGAAAGCGCGCCGACCAACGTGGTGGCGCGGCGGGACGCGCTGGTCACCGACGTCCGCGCCCTCGACGGCGAGGCAAGGGTGCTGAAGGGCTCGACCGTGCGCAGAGGGCAGCTGCTCATCAGCGGCGCGGTGGAAACCGACGGTGTGGAGAAGCCGGTGGTGGGGACGCGCTGGCTCGCCGGCAAGGGCGAGGTCTACGGCCGGACGTGGTATGAGCTTTCAACAAAAATCCCGCTTTTTGAGACGCGGAAAACGCCCGCGGGCAAGGCGCGGCACACCTATGCGGTTTTATGGGGCGCAAAACGGGTAAAAATAAGCGTAAAAGAGACTGGTAATTTACCGGCAGAGTGTGATAAAATAATCAGTCGAACACAGTGGACCCTGCCGGGCGGCCTGATCCTGCCCGTGACGTGGGTCACGGAGACGCTCCAACCCTATGAGACGACCCTGCTTGCACGCCCGCGCGACGAAGCGGAGGAGCTGGGCCGCGCGGCGCTGGAGCGATATCTTGCCGCGCAGCTCGGCGCGGACGGCAGGATCGTCTCGTCGCGCGTCGCCTCCGCCGCGCAGGACGACTGGCTGCTGGTGACCCTCAGCGCCGAGTGCGCCGAGCAGATCGGGGAAACGGTCCCGATCCCGATAAGTTAACATAACAAACGAAAATTCCGCCGAAACGGCGGCAGGGAGAGGCCTATGGAGCAGCACATCAGCATTGAACGATTGGAGCAGGCGGTGAATCTGTTCGGCTCGTTTGACGAAAACATTCACCTCATTGAGACCGAGTTCGGCGTTACGGTGGCGAACCGCGAGGGCGAGCTGCGCGTGAACGGCGAGCCGGAGGACGTGATGCTTGCGTCCAAGGCGCTCGCGGCGCTGCTCACGCTCTCGAACCGCGGCGAGACCATCAGCGAGCAGAATGTACGCTATGTGATCGGACTCGTCCGCGCGGGACAGGAGGACAAGGTCGACGAGCTGACGCAGGACGTCATCTGCATCAGCGCCAAGGGCCGTCCCATCAAGCCCAAGACCATCGGACAGAAGAAATACGTCGAGTCCATTCTGCAAAACGCCGTCACCATCGGCGTCGGCCCCGCGGGCACGGGCAAGACCTATCTCGCCGTGGCCGCGGCGGTGGCCGCGTTCCGCGAGCGCAAGGTCAACCGTATCATCCTCACGCGTCCCGCGGTGGAGGCGGGCGAGCGGCTCGGCTTCCTGCCGGGCGACCTGCAGAGCAAGGTCGACCCGTACCTCCGCCCGCTCTACGACGCGCTGTTCGACATGCTGGGCGCGGAGACCTACAACAAGTATTTGGAGCGCGGCAACATCGAGGTCGCGCCGCTCGCGTACATGCGCGGGCGCACGCTGGACGACAGCTTCATCATCCTTGACGAGGCGCAGAACACCTCCTGCGAGCAGATGAAGATGTTTTTGACGCGCATGGGCTTCGGCTCGAAAATGGTCATCACCGGCGACGCGACGCAGATCGACCTGCCGGCGGACAAGCTCTCCGGCCTCAAGCAGGCGGTCTGGGTGCTCAAGGGCGTCGAGGGCGTCGGCATCTGCGAACTGAACGATCAGGACGTGGTGCGCCACGTCATGGTGCAGCGCATCATCAAGGCGTATCAGGACTACGAGGACGCGAAGCACAAGCAGGGCGCGAAGGGGAGAAGATAAGATGAGAAAAACACATAATATCCTGGTCGAGGCGGATATCCCCGGCATCAACGACGGACTGCGCGCGTTCATCCGAAAGGTCATCCGCACGGCGCTGGCAAGCGAGGGTGTGACGCTGCCCTGCGAGGTGGATGTGTTCGTCACGAGCGACCGCGGCATCCACAAGCTGAACAAGGCGCAGCGGGGCGTGGACAAGCCCACGGACGTGCTGAGCTTCCCCGCGCTGGAGCTGCATCCGGGCGAGCTGCCGACGGCGGAGGACGCCGACCCCGGCACGGGCCTCATCCCGCTGGGCGATATGGCGCTCTCCTACGAGCGCGTGGCGGCGCAGGCCAAGGAGTACGGACACTCCAACCGCCGCGAGCTTGCGTACCTCGTGACGCACTCGGTGCTGCACCTGCTGGGCTACGACCATCTGGACGAGGGAGCGGACAAGGCGCTCATGCGCGAGCATGAGGAGATCATCCTGGAAAAGCTGGAACTCAAGAGGTGAAACGATGAGCATTACCAAAACCGCGATGGTCACGGTCTGCGGCCGTCCGAACGTCGGCAAGTCGACGCTGCTGAACGCCCTGGTCGGGGAAAAGATCGCCATCGTCAGCAACAAGCCCCAGACCACGCGCAACCGCATCTACGGCGTCGTGAACCGCGACGATATCCAGTTCGTCTTTCTGGACACCCCGGGCTTCCACAAGGCGAAGAACCGCCTCGGCGACTACATGGTCAAGGTCACGCGGGAGAGCATCGCGGACGTGGACGCGGTGGTGCTCATCGTCGAGCCCGTCCCCCATGTCGGCATCCCGGAGCAGGAGCTCATCAAGCGGATCGAGGAGTCCGGCCTGCCGGCGGTGCTGTGCATCAACAAGATCGACACCATCGAGAAAAAGGACGACCTGCTGGCCGTCATCGCCGCCTATACCGAGGCGCATGATTTTGCCGCCGTTCTTCCCATCTCGGCGCTGAAGCAGGACGGGCTGCGCGATCTGCTCATCGAGCTTTCGAAGTACGCCGCCGAGGGCCCGCAGCTCTTTCCGGACGACATGGTCACCGATCAGCCCGACCGGCAGGTCGTGGGCGAGATCGTGCGCGAAAAGCTGCTGCGCAGCCTCGACAAGGAGATCCCCCACGGCACGGCGGTGGAGATCACGCGCTTTGTCGAGCGCGACGACGAGGTGATCGAGGTCGAGGCGACGATCTACTGCGAAAAGCAGAGCCACAAGGGCATCATCATCGGCAAAAAGGGCGACATGCTCAAGAAGATCAGCACCGAGGCCCGCCACGACATCGAGCGCTTCATGGGCGCGAAGGTGTACCTGCAAACCTGGGTGAAGGTCAAGGAAAACTGGCGGGACAACATGAATTATATCCGCTCGTTCGGCTACGACGATCAGTAATTTCCAGACATAAGCCGCCGGCAAACGACCATGCTAAGCCCAAAGGGGTGAACGGCATGGAAGGATATCTGGGCCTGTTTTTCGAGACGGGAAACCCGGCGTTTTATATGATGGCCAAGCAGCAGGAAGCGGAAAAGGAAAAAGGAGACGCCGCCCCGCGCGCATAGCGGGGCGCTTACATACCATGTCCGACAAGATCGTGACAAAGGGCGTCGTGCTGCGGGAGACGCAGACCAAGGACGCGGATAAGATCCTGACGGTGCTGACCGCGGAGCAGGGGCGCGTCGCCGTCGTCGCCTGCGGCGCGCGGCGAAAAAACAGTCCGCTCGCGGCGGCGAGCGAGCTGCTGGCGTTTTCGGAGCTGGTGCTCTACGAGCGCCACGGCTGGCTCATGCTGAGCGAGGGCGCCACCATCGAGCTGTGGAACAACATCCGCCGCGACGTGGAGCTGCTGTCGCTCGCGTCGTACTTCGCGGAGCTGACCGAGGCCGTCACCGGCGAGGGCGAGCCGGCGGGCGCGATCCTCTCGCTGCTGCTCAACGCGCTCTATGCCCTCGATACGGCGCTGCGCCCGCCGGAGCAGGTCAAGGCGGCCTTCGAGTGGAAGCTTTTGGCCCTCGCGGGCTACGAGCCGCTGACGGGAGAGTGCGCCGTGTGCGGCAAAACCGCCCCGGAGGAGCCGCTGTTCGACGTCGGTCAGGGCGTCGTGCTGTGCCGGAAGTGCGCCGGCTCGGCGGCGCAGAGCCTGCTGCCGCTGGACGCGGGTTCGCTGGCGGCGATGCGGCACGTCATCGGCAGCGAGCCCAAGCGCATGCTCTCCTTCCTGCTGAAGGGCGATGCGCTCCGGCGCTTTTCCCGCGCCGGCGAGGCCTTTGCCCGCGCGCAGCTGGAGCGCGACTTCCGCACGCTCGACTTCTACAAGAGCCTGCGGACGTCGGAAATCGACAACAAATAGCAATATTTGACGTCTTATTCACAAATAGTATTCGGAGAAACGCATGAGTGAACTGTTTGAAAAGTCCATCCGCGTGCTGGAGCTGCCCCGGGTGCTGGAGCTGCTGGAACGCCGCGCCGTCAGCGAGGAGGCGAAGGAGCGCGCGCGGAAGCTGACGCCCTCGACGGAGCTCGATGAGGTGCGGCGGCTGCTGGACGAGACGGACGCGGCGCGGAGCATGATCGCCCGCAAGGGAAGCCCCTCGTTTGGCGGCGTGCGGAGCGTGTCGGAGGCGCTGGGCCGCGCGGAGCGCGGCGGCGCGCTGAACACGCGGGAGCTGCTGGATATCGCGGGGCTGCTTTCCAACGCGCGCCGCGTGCGCGAGTACTTAAGCGACGACCGCGAGCGGCAGACCGAGGAGCCGACGGTCATCGACCGCATGTTCCTCTCGCTGCGTCCGAACCGGTATCTGGAGGAGAAGATCTCCGCCGCCATCGTCAGCGAGGACGAGATCGCGGACGCGGCCAGTCCGGAGCTGTCGGACATCCGCCGCCACAAGCGCGCGGCGGCGGCCAAGGGGCGGCAGATTTTGCAGAAGATCATCTCGTCGCCCAGCTACAAGAGCGTGCTGCAGGAGGCGCTGATCACCCAGCGCGGCGGGCGCTTCGTCGTGCCGGTGAAGTCCGAATTCCGCGGCGAGCTGCCCGGACTGGTGCATGACACGTCGTCGAGCGGCGCGACCATCTTTGTCGAGCCCATGGGCGTCGTGCAGGCGAACAACGAGCTCAAGGAGCTGGAGGCGAAGGAGGAAAAGGAGATCGACCGCATCCTCATGGCGCTCTCGGCCGAGGCGGCGGGATTCGCGGAGGATATCCTCTGGGACTACGACGTGCTGGTGCAGCTCGACCTCATCTTTGCCCGCGGCGAGCTGAGCTATGAGATGGACGCGGCGCGGCCGGAGCTGCGGCAGGACGGCAGCGTATTCCTGCGCCGCGCGCGGCATCCGCTGCTGGAAAAGAGTAAAGCGGTTCCCATTGACATCGAGCTTGGCAGAAGCTTTGACACGCTGGTCATCACCGGCCCGAACACCGGCGGCAAGACCGTCAGCCTCAAGACGCTGGGCCTGCTGTGTCTCATGGCGCAGTGCGGGCTGCATATTCCCTGCGCCGACCAGAGCGCGGTCAGCGTGTTCTCCGCCGTGCTGGCGGACATCGGCGACGAGCAGAGCATCGAGCAGAGCCTGTCCACATTCTCGGCGCACATGACGAACATCGTGCGCATTTTGGACGAGGCGGACGGCGGCAGCCTGATCCTCTTCGACGAGCTGGGCGCGGGCACCGACCCCGTGGAGGGCGCGGCGCTGGCCATCGCCGTCATCGAGGAGGCGCGCGGCCGCGGCGCAAAGGTCGCCGCCACGACGCATTATGCCGAGCTCAAGACCTTCGCCATGACCACGGCGGGGGTGGAGAACGCCAGCTGCGAATTCGACGTGGAGACGCTGCGCCCGACGTACCGCCTGCTCATCGGCATCCCCGGCAAGTCCAACGCCTTCGCCATCTCGCAGCGGCTGGGGCTCAGCGAGCGGGTCATCGAGAACGCGAAGCGCCAGATGAGCGGCGAGAGCGTCCGCTTTGAGGATGTGCTGACGCAGCTGGAGCAGAAGCGGCAGGCGCTGGAAAAGGAAAAGGAGGAGACGGACCGCCTGCTGGCGCGGCGGGAGGAGGACGCGCGCAAGGCGCGGGAGTTCCGCGCCCAGATGGAGCGCGCCAAGGAGAACGCCCGCTCCCGCGGAGAGAACGAGGCCAAGCGCATTTTGCAGGAGGCGAAGTCCGCCGCCGACGCGACGTTCCGCGAGCTGGACGCGCTCAAAAAGGAGCAAAAGAAGCTGGAAACCCGCGAAATCAACGAAAAACGCGCCGATATCCTGCACAATCTGAACGAAGCGCGCGCGGCGGCCGGCGCTCACGACAGCTTCAAGGAGCCCGTCCCCAAGCCCAGCCGTCCCATCGCCGCGGGCGATCTGGTGGAGATCCCCGGCACGGGCCGGAAGGCCGAGGTGCTGGGCGTCAGCGGCGGCACGCTCGAGTGCAGGGCGGGGTCGCTGCGCATGAAGGTGAAGGCGAGCGAGGTGCGCCTCATCGAGGACGACGAGCGCGCGGCGCTGGCGCCGAAAAAACCGGCGGCCGGCCCGTCCGGCGCCCGTGTGCTGCGCACGGCGGCGGTGCCGCGGGAGCTGGACATCCGCGGCATGGAGTCGCTGGAGGCGGAGAGCGTCGTGGAGAGCTACATCGACTCCGCCGTCATGGCGCGGCTCGAGACCGTGACCGTCATCCACGGCAAGGGCACGGGCGCGCTGCGCAAGGCCGTGCACGCGCTGCTCAAGCGGAACAAGAGCGTCAAATCCTTCCGCCTCGGCGCTTTCGGCGAGGGCGAAGCGGGGGTCACCGTGGTGGAACTGAAGTGATTCGGTAAAAACGCACGAAAAAGCGTCGAGTTTTAGGCGAGAACTATACAAGAAAGTCTATTGACGCAGAGGCCGACAATAGTATATTATTATAACAGTCCGTTCTATCCATCGGAAATGAGGAGAGGGGAGCAATCGAATGTATACACAGAATGTCATGGTCAACAACGAGGTGGGTCTTCATGCGCGCCCCGCTACGTTCTTTATCCAGAAGGCGAATGAGTTCAAAAGCGGCATCTGGGTCGAGAAGGACGAGCGCCGCGTGAACGCCAAGAGCCTGCTCGGCGTACTGTCGCTGGGGATCGGCAAGGGCACGGAGATCACGCTTCTGGCGGACGGCTCGGATGAGAAAGAGGCTGTCGACGGCCTGTGCGAGCTGGTGTCCGGCAACTTCGGCGAATAAGACAGAGTAAAAAGAGGAGAGGCGGTTTCGTGGGAACGAAGCCGTCTTTTTCTCGTCGCCGGTTCGGCTGTCCGGCGGGGCGGCCGCGAAACGCGGCGAAGGAGGTGAGCGCATGACAAAGGAAGAGCTGCGCGCCAAGGCGAACGACCTGCCGCTCAAGCCCGGCGTCTATCTGATGATGGACAAGACCGGCAAGGTCATCTACGTCGGCAAGGCCAAGAAGCTCAAAAACCGTGTGAGCCAGTATTTTCAGGAGAACAACGCCTCGCACAACGAGAAGACGCGGCGCATGGTGTCGCAGGTCGACCGCTTCGACACCATCTTTGTGTCCACCGAGTTTGAGGCGCTCATCCTCGAAAACTCGCTCATCAAGCAGCACATGCCGCACTACAACATCCTGCTCAAGGACGACAAGGGCTACCCCTTTGTGCGGCTGGGGCGCGAGCCCTACGCCCGCTTTTCCATGGCGAACAAGCCCGCGGACGACGGCGCGCGCTACTTCGGGCCCTTCGGCGGGCGCAGCGAGACCCGCGCCGCCATCGACGCGGTGTGCGCGGCGTTCAAGCTGCCCACCTGCACGCGGAAATTTCCCCGCGACGTCGGCAAGGAGCGCCCCTGCCTCAACCACCATATGGGCCGCTGCGACGGGTTCTGCCGCGGCGTACCGGACGAGGCGGAGTACGCGCGGCGCCTGGAGCAGGCGACGCAGCTGCTGGAGGGCAGGTTCCGTCAGCTCACGCGCGTCATGCGCGAGGAGATGCAGCATGAGGCGGAGCAGCTCCACTTCGAGCAGGCGGCGGCGCTGCGCGACCGCATCGCCGCCATCGAGTCGCTGGGCAAGCGCCAGAAGGTCATCGCCGGCATCTGCGCCGACACCGACGTCTGGGGCGTGTACCGGGGCGCGGCAAAGTGCGGCTGGGCCGTCATCCATGTGGAGGACGGCGCGGTCACGGGCCGCGAGACGGACGTATTCACCGCGCCCACCGACGAGACCGAGGAGGACATGCTCGCCGCGCTGCTGAATCAGTACTACCTGCCCCGCGCGGTGCTGCCGCGGGAGATCCTGCTGCCCTGTGAGACGGGTGACGCCGAGGAGCTGGCGGGCGTTCTGAGCGAGCGCGCGGGACACAAGGTGAGCGTCCGCGTGCCGCAGCGCGGCGACAAGGCGGAGCTGCTGCGCATGGCGCAGCGCAACGCGCGGGAGGACGTGGAGCGCGTCACGACGCTGCAGGAGCGCGAGAACCGGACGCTGGCGACCCTTGCGCAGATGCTCGACCTGCCGAAGCCGCCGGAGCGCATGGAGAGCTACGATATCTCCAACACCGGCTCCAGCGACATTGTCGCGTCGATGGTGGTCTACGACGGCGCGAAGCCGAAAAAAAGCGCCTACCGGCGCTTTAAGATGAAGACCGTCACGGAGCATCCCGACGACTACGCCTCCATGGAGGAGGTGCTGACGCGCCGCTTGCAGCGGTATTTGGACGGCGACGAGAAGTTTGCCCCGCTGCCGGACGTCATGCTCATCGACGGCGGCGCGACCCACGCGGCGGTGGCGGAGCGCGTCTGCGCGGCGCTGCAAGTGCCGCTGCCGATTTTCGGCATGGTCAAGGACGATCATCACCACACCCGCGCCCTCATTACCGCCGAGGGCTGCGAGATCGATCTCCATGCCAACCCCGCGGTATTCGCCCTCATCGGGCAGATCCAGGACGAGACCCACCGCTTTGCCATCACCTTCCACCACGAGAGCCACACCCGCAGCACGCTGCACTCCGCGCTGGACGACGTCCCCGGCGTCGGCAAGACGAGAAAGGCGGCGCTCCTGAAGGCGTTCAAGAGCGTGAAGGCTATCCGTGAGGCGGATCTGGCGGCGCTTGAAAACGTGGTGCCGAAGAACGCCGCCAAGGCCGTGTGGGAGCACTTTCACGCGCCGGAGAAGCCGGACGCAACGGAAAACTGAGCGGGCGGAAGCCCCGGAAAAGCCGAAGAATCGCTGCGTGCGTAAGCATTATGCGATTCTTCGGCATTTTGCACAATAGGAGTTGCCATATCGCAGAAAAAAGCGTCACAAGGCGCAGGAAATTGTTGTAAAATGGCGATAAAATCTGGTAAAATGCCAAATTAAATTTACATAATATGGAAAGTGCAACTTGACAAATCAAAAATCGCGCGTTATACTGCGGGGACATCCTAAAGGTTACAAATTGTAACTTTTGGGAGCCATGCAAAAGATTAACTATTAAATGTCAACCCCCAAAATGCAGGAAAGCTATGGATTGGTGCTGGGAGCAAAAGGGTACAACAATTCAAGCGTCCATGAGGGCGCTCTGAGAGCAGCAATATGGATTCGGGCT
>Ga0256407_10002729_pt1 | contig 33000 bp, 31 predicted proteins | sample RumenRJG_04DNA_FD_193489 | JGI IMG/M metagenome (GOLD analysis project Ga0256407, IMG submission 193489) | Bovine rumen microbial communities from Lethbridge, Alberta, Canada - RJG_04 | ecosystem: Host-associated > Mammals > Digestive system > Stomach > Rumen | place: Canada: Alberta...
GTTACTCCAAATTATATAAAAGTATTGTTCAAAGAAAAACCAACTGAAAGTTATTGTAAAATCTTAATAGAAGAAATTGATAATAATGACTCTTTTGCCATAGGAAAATTGATATAAAAATTTATCAAAAAATTGTAAATAATATTTTTACATAAGAATTTTTGAAAAGTTGTTTATTATAAGATATTGATAATGGAAGGAATAAAAATGTCATACGTGCCGTTGCACTTGCACACGGAATACAGTTTGTTAGACGGTGCAATAAAAGTAAAAAAACTGTGTAATTTCTGTAAAGAACAGGGTTGGCCTGCCGTTGCGATAACAGACCACGGTGTCATGCACGGTGCGATTGAACTTTATAAAACAGCAAAAGAAGTCGGAATTAAACCGATTATAGGAATTGAGGTTTATGTTTTTGACGGTGATATAGAAAAAGACCGTGATCCTAACAATAATAAACTTCATCACTTAATCCTTCTTGCAAAAGACAATACCGGCTATAAAAATCTTGTTAAAATTGCAAGTAAATCAGCTGTTGACGGATATTATTACAAACCCCGTTCAAATCATGCTCTTATTGAAAAACACTCAGAAGGTTTAATTTGTCTTTCCGCCTGTATTGCGGGGGAAGTTTCGGGGGCAATCATCAACGGTGATTATGATGAAGCTCTGAAAACCGCAAAATATTATAAATCGATTTTCGGAGAGGACTATTATATCGAACTCCAAAATCATGGTATTAAAGAAGAACTTATTGCAAACAAAGGTCTTTTAAAAATTGCAAAAGAACTTGATATAAAAACGGTTATTACAAATGACAGTCACTATTTAAAAAAAGAAGATGCTTCTTGGCATGACAGTTTACTCTGCATTAATACGAACGCCTCAAAAGCAGACAAGACAAACCGTTTCCATTTTGAAAACGATGAATTTTACGTAAAAACACCCGAAGAATTAAAAATTTCTTTTACCGACATTGATGAAGAAACCTTTGAGCAATCAATAAAAAATACGGTAGAAGTTGCTGAAAAATGCCATGTTGTTATTGAACTCGGAAAATCAAAACTTCCTTATTTTGAAGTTCCGAAAAACCACACGGTCGAAAGTTTTCTCGATTTTAAAGTACGGGAAGGAATGAAAAAACGCTACGGCAACGTAACAAAGGAACTTGAAGAAAGGGCAAAATACGAACTTGGTGTTATCAACCAAATGGGCTTTCCCGCATACTTTTTGATTACTTGGGATTTTATAAATTATGCAAAAGAACACGGAATACCCGTAGGTCCCGGAAGAGGCTCTGCAGCAGGAAGTATAGTTGCTTATGCACTCGGAATAACGGACATTGACCCGATTTTCCATAAACTCCTGTTTGAAAGATTTTTAAACCCCGAACGTATAAGCATGCCCGATATTGATATCGACTTTTGTATTGAAGGAAGAGAACAGGTTTATCAATATGTTGTCGAAAAATACGGTGCCGACAAAGTTTGTCAAATTATTACATTTGGTACTTTAGCCGCAAAAGAAGCGGTAAAATCTGTTGCAAGAATTTTGAACGTTCCTTTTCAGGAATCAAACGAAATAACAAAATTAATACCTGCAACTCCGGGAATTTTACTTAATGATGACGGAAAACACCCTTGTGCGTTTAAAGAAAGCCCCGAATTTCAAAAATTTTACGATGACGATGTTCCGATAAACGGCGACAGGCTTAATCCCGACAGAGAACTTACCTCAAAACAGTTGATTGATGAGGCAATGAAGATTGAGGGATTAAAGAAAAATACAGGCATGCACGCCGCAGGCGTTATAATTTCTCAGGTGCCTCTTGACGATTTGGTTCCGCTTCAAAGAGGAAAAGAAGGACAGATAATAACCCAGTATGAAAAGCAAACATCTGAAGACTTAGGTCTTTTGAAAATGGACTTTTTAGGGCTTTTAAACCTTACAATTATGAGAAATGCCCTGAGATGGATAAAACAACGTCACGGCATTGATATAAACCTCAATAAAATACCTCTTGATGACGAAAAAACCTTTAAATTACTTCAAAAGGCAGATACCGACGGTGTATTCCAGCTTGAATCCGCAGGAATGAAAAAACTTGTTCACGACTTAAAACCGTCTGTTTTTGAAGATTTGGGTGCATTGGTTGCAATATTCCGCCCAGGACCGTTAGGAACAGGCATGGACAAGCAATTTGTTGACAGAAAACACGGACGAGAAGAAATAAAATATGACCACCCGCTTCTTGAACCTATTTTAAAAGACACCTACGGAACAATCTTGTATCAGGAACAGATTATGCAGATTGTTCAGGTATTAGGCGGTTTTTCTCTCGGTGAAGCAGACCTTATGCGTCGTGCAATGGGTAAGAAAAAAGTTGATATTATCCTTGAAAACAAAACGAAATTTCTTGAAGGTTGTGCAAAAAACGGCGTAGATAAAAAAATTGCGGACGATTTATTCGAAAAGATGGTTAAGTTTGCCGAATACTGTTTCAACCGTGCGCACTCTGCCGCTTATGCTTTTGTTGCATATCAAACAGCATATTTAAAAGCACATTATCCTATTGAATACTTCTCTGCACTTTTATCAAGCGTAAAAGACAACAAAGAAAAAACGCAAATGTATATCGCTATGGCTCAAAGTCATGGAATACAAGTTCTTCCGCCTGATATAAACAAATCAAATGCAGACTTTACTCCGGACGGAAACAATATTAGGTTCGGGTTAAACTCACTCAAAGGGGTTGGGCTTCAAATTTGCGAAATGATTGAAGAAGAACGGGAAAAAGGCGGAGAATTCAAGTCAGTTTATGACTTTATTACACGATTAAACTCAAAATGTATAAATAAAAAATCTCTTGAAAGTTTTGCAAAAACAGGAACTTTATCTTGCCTTGAGCCTTGCAGAAAAAAATTAATGAATAACATAGATAATATGATAAGTGTTTCTTCAAGAGAACATAAAGCACAAGAACTCGGACAGGTAAGTTTGTTCTCTATGCTTGGAAATGACAATCCAATTGTAGAAAACTTCCAATTATACGGAGATGATGAAGAATATTCCGATAAAGAAATTCAGGAATTTGAAAAAGAATATTTAGGATTTTATATTTCCTCCCACCCTCTCGACAGTATAAGAAGAGTTCTACCGTTTTTGAAAGCCGATAATATTTGCGATTTGGCTGAAGTTAAAGGAGAAAAGCCTGTTAAAATATGCGGTTTGATAAATTCTGTAAGACTTGTTCCCGTAAAAAAGAAAAATGAAAATGAAGAACAAAAATTTCTAAAATCAGGAGTTATCGAAGACTTAACAGGCAAAATTGACTTTGTCGCATTCCATAAAACTTTAAAAGATTACTCTTCACTTATCGAACAAGATAATAAGGTTATTATTTCCGGTAAATATCAGCGAAAAGATGAAGAACGTCCGCAAATAGTCGTTGAAAAAGTAAGTCCGATAGAAAACAGTAATATTGTATATTTAAACGTGCAAAAAGAACTTAAATTTGAAGAATTAATGCATTTAAAAGAAATTTTGGCTCAATTTAAAGGAAATGATGCAGTTGTATTCAGAGTTCAAACTGAAAACCAAAAAGAACTTTTACAAATAGGTTCTAATGAAAATGCTTGGGTATCGGCAAACAACGATTTTGCCCAAACAATAGAAAAAGTTTTTGCGGATAAAATTAAAACGGAAATTAAATCAGCCGAAGAAAAATAATGAAAATTTTAAAAATAATAATTATAAATTTCGTCTTGTTGTTTATCATAATAATATCTCTTGAATACTTCTTATATATAAAGCAACACAAATATGAAATTCCTTTTATTCATTCAACAGGGTTTTTGGCACCAAAATTTGATGAGGAGTATAAAAAAATTGTTAATGAAGGCTTTTATGCAATTGAAAATCATCACGGTGTGGCACATTTTAGAACGCCGGTGATAAACAAAAATAAGAAAAAGCCAATTATTATTTTTGGTTGTTCTATTGCTTGGGGAGCAAGATTGCAAGAAAATCAGACTTTTCATTATAAACTTTCCAAACTAACATACAGGAGCGTCTATAACAGGTCTATATGTGGTATGGGTATTCAGCATATGTTATATCAATTGAAGAGAGAGGACTTTTATAAAGATATTCCAGAGCCCGAATACATAATATATGTTTACATAGGAAATCATATTTCCAGAATGTATAAATATAATTATATTTGTGATTCTTACGATTACAATTATTTGAAGTATAACAATGTATTTGGAAAACTTAAAGAAGAAAAAAGGTTGCAAAACATACCATATTCAAGATTATATAATGATATAATTTTACGTTTTATAGCAAAATTTCAGGAATCAAAATTTCCAAAATTGGCATTTAATTTTTTGGAAAAACATTTATTGGAAAGTAAAAAAGAACTCGAAAAGCATTGGAAAAATACAAAATTTGTTATCTTAGAATACGAATCTGAAGACAAATCTCTTTCGCCTAATATTAATGTATTAAGTCTCAAAAATATAAAAAAATTGGAAAAAGACGGATTTATTGTTATAAAAACATCCGATTTAACAGATATTCCATTGGGAAAAAATTATTATTTGGATGAAATGGACCACCACCCTAACGAAGCGGCTTGGGATTTAATTACACCTCTATTTGTTGAAAAATTAAAAAGTTTACGATGATTTTAATAAAAAACTTTATTTTATTTGATATTTTTGAAAAAATATATTTAAAACTTCCCGAAAAGTTGAATAAAATACTTAAACAGGTGAATTATGGAGCAAAAATCATTATTTGAAGATGATACAAATCAACCTTTGGCATCAAGATTAAGACCGAGAAATTTAGATGAATTTGTCGGTCAAAAACACTTAATCGGTGAAGGTAAAATTTTAAGAAAATTGATTGAAAGCGACAAGATATCGTCAGTTATATTTTGGGGAAATCCGGGAATAGGTAAGACCACGCTTGCTCAAATTATTGCGGCAAAAACTCATTCGGAATTTATAAATTTTTCTGCCGTAACCTCAGGAATTAAAGAAATAAAAGTAGTGATGGCTCAAGCCGAAGAAAACAGAAAACTCGGTAAGAAAACAATATTATTTGTTGACGAAATTCACCGTTTCAACAAGGCCCAACAAGATGCTTTTCTTCCCTATGTTGAAAAAGGGAGTATTATTTTAATCGGTGCAACAACGGAAAATCCGTCATTTGAAATAAATTCCGCACTTCTTTCACGCTGCAAAGTTTTTGTCTTTAAACCCCTTGAAACGGAAGATTTGGCTTCTCTTTTAAAGAGGGCAATAACTGATGAAAGAGGTTTCGGAAACGAAAAAGTTAATATAACTGATGAAGCAATAACTATAATTGCAAAATTTGCGAACGGCGATGCAAGAAGCGCTCTTTCGACTTTAGAAATGGTAGTTCTGAATGCATATACGGAAAAAGACGGAACAATTAACGTAACTAAAGAAACTTTAGAACAATGTATTTCAAAAAAATCACTTCTTTATGACAAAAACGGGGAAGAACATTACAATATCATTTCGGCACTCCATAAATCAATGAGAAATTCAGACCCCGACGCTGCGGTTTATTGGCTTGCAAGAATGTTGGAATCAGGAGAAGACCCTCTTTATGTGGCACGACGAGTTACACGATTTGCAAGTGAAGATATAGGACTTGCTGACCCTCACGCATTAGAAATAGCGGTTGCGGCATATCAGGCATGTCATTTTATCGGAATGCCCGAATGTTCGGTTCATTTAACAGAAGCCGTTATTTATATGTCAATGGCACCAAAATCAAATGCTATGGACGTCGCGTATATGCTTGCAAGAAAAGATGCAAGAGAAAATATAGCGGAACCCGTACCTTTGCAAATAAGAAACGCTCCGACAAAACTTATGAAAGAATTAGATTACGGTAAAGGTTATCAATATGCACACGATTATGAGGAAAAAATGACGAGTATGCAATGCTTACCCGATTCTCTTGTCGGCAGAGAGTATTTTCAACCCACAGAGCAGGGCTTGGAAACAAAATACAAAGCAAAATTAGAGCAAATAAAAAAATGGAAAAAAGAACACCGTTAAAAATCAGCCAATTTTTCAATTTTTAAATTGTAGAAGTCTTTTATTACCGTATCTATGCAATTTATATTTTTATAAAATTCAACGGGTTCTTTTGATGCAACAGCAATAATTTTTCCGATACCTGCTTTTTGGGCTGATTCTATTCCGGAGAGAGCATCTTCAAAAACAATACAGTCAGAAGGTTTTAATTTTAAAACTTTCGCTGCTTTTAAATATATATCGGGAAAAGGTTTTCCATTGATTTTTCCGTCATCATATACGATTTTGTCTGTTTCAAACCATGTGTCAAGTTTAAAAACGTCAATAAAAAAATCAACGTTCATTTTTTGAGACATAGTTGCAATTGTATGGGGAATATTTTTTTCACAAATAAAATTTAAAAATTCTTCTGCACCCGGGGCTAATTTTGTATTTTCAACATCTTTTTTGCACATTTCTATGTAAAAAAGTTCTTTTTCTTTTGATATTGTTTCAACTTCTTCTTCAGATGGTTTTCTTCCGATAGCGTATTCGATAATTGCGGCATTTGTTCTTCCGAACATGTAACGGAGCATTTCATAATCGCTAAAAGGATACCCTCTTAACCTTTTTGACATTTCAATCCAAGCATCGTAATGTTTTTGGGAATCCCAAAACAAAGTTCCGTTAAAATCGAATATAATACCTTTTTCAGACATATCGTTCTCCATAGGTATTATACTACGAGTTTAAGATAATTATTGAATTTCTATGCTTAAATTTGTAAATTCAATGTCATCGTAGTCAATATATTCCGTTTGCATAAGGTTTTTGCCTGCCCTTATTGTTATCGAATTTTGTCGGTTTTGTTTTATTATTCCCGACGGAATTTTTATTTGCTGATTATCGCCGTTTATGTTTAATTCGCATATTTTGTTTCCGTTACACCAAATTTCAGGTGGTGATGCGTATGCTGTTCTGACGTGTGATTGACCTATCGAACGGGCAGTCATAGTATCTATCCCGATAATAGAACCAATCATTAGAATTACGTTCTGCCCTGTTTGAAGTGTCGGAATATTAAAGTCTTTTGTGTAATTTGCCCCGACGGATTTTGTCGTAAAATCAGCGGCATTAGCAGAATTTTCGCTGTAAGAATCGTCTCCGAGATGAATCAGGGAACTTTCAACAATAATGTCTTTAAGTGAAGATTTTTCTATGCCTATAATAAGAGGTTTTCGTCCTGTTTCGTCAATAGTAAGTGAAAACGGCTTGTATCCGTCCTTTTGAACGGAAAGAATTGCAGGACCTCTCAATTTTGCATTAAGATTAAATTTTCCCTCATCATCAGTAATGGTAACAAATTTTAGCGCAGGAACCGTTACTTTTGCTTGAGGAATACCTTCTCCGGTATTTGCATCAATTATTTGATTGTAATTCATAATTTCCCTTTTTTCGATGCCGCCTTCTTTCACGGTTGCATTTGCACTGAGTGTTAAAGCGAAAAACAAACAAATAATTATAAAAACTCTAAACATAATAATTTCCCCACCTACATTTTGAATATAATCTTTTTTTAGGTTTTTATTATTCCGATTATTGGATTTTTTAATGCTTATATTAATATTTTTAAGGTTTTGAATATTATTTACAAAATTATGTTATTATTATTTTAAAAAGGAGTATTGTTATATGTTGAAAAAGATAGCATCAATTTTTGTAGCAATAGTTGTTGCTTTAAGTTGTTTTTACGGCGGATATAAGTTTTTTGAGAAAAAGCATGCTCAAATAGCATCTTTTGCAAGCAGAACAAATTTGATTAACAAAATAATTGAAAAAAATAAATTCAAAACATACCTCGAAATCGGATTAAACAACCCTTATGCAAACTACGCAAAAGTTGTTGCACCCGAAAAATATTCGGTTGACCCTTATATTTCAAATGGTCTTGACTTTAACAACGATGAAAATATCGCAAATTGGCTTCCTTTCTGTACTCACAGAATGACAAGTAACGAATTTTTCAAACAAAACAAACAAACCTTTGATGTGATTTTCGTTGACGGTTTGTTGGAACAACAACAAATCGATATGGATATTGAAAATGCTTTAAAAGTTTTAAATACAGGCGGTTACATTATTTTAAGAGGTTGTAAGCCTAAAACCGAAGAAAGCCAATTATCTCCGAGAAAGACTTTCGGTCTCTGGTTTGGTGATGTTTGGCGTTCTTTCTATAAAGCAGTTCAATTACACAATCCAAATCTTGAAATTTATATGGTCGATATTGATTATGGTATCGGCATAATTCACAAGATGGGAAATGTTGATTATAAAGTTCCTCAAGATGTTGATATCAGTTGGGAAGAATACAACAAAAACCTTAACAACATAGTTGAAGTTGTTGAATGGAAAGATATAAACGAAAAATTGTAATTTATCTTTGAATACAAGAAGTTATAGCATCAGATATTTTTTCAACTTCAATAATTTCTATTTCAAATTTATTACTCGTTCCTAAATTACCTTTGGGGACGAGTATTTTTTTGAAACCGAGTTTTTGTGCTTCGGATATTCTTTTTTCTATATTGTTAACTTTTCTTATTTCGCCCGCAAGACCAATTTCACCCACTAAAACCGTATCGGGACTTACAATAACATCTCTTGAACAAGTTATAATGGCAAGTGCAATTCCCAAGTCTGCGGCAGGCTCATCTATTTCTATTCCGCCCGTTATGTTCACATATACATCGGAATTGTTGAATTTTAACCCCACTCTTTTTTCTATTACCGCAAGAATTTGAAGTAACCTGTTATAATCCGTTCCGTTTGCAACCCTTCTCGGAGCAGGATAGTTTGTTGTTCCGACAAGAGCCTGTATTTCGGCGGTTATAATTCTGCTCCCCTCACTTGCAACAATTATTGTACTTCCCGGGGTTACGGCTTTGCTTCTTTCGGATAAAAATATCTCACAAGGGTTTGTTATTTCGCACAAACCGTTTTCTGCCATATTAAAAATTCCTATTTCATTCGTGCAGCCAAATCGATTTTTAATACTTCTCAAAAGTCTGTATGTTTTGTATTTATCCCCTTCAAAATTCAGAACAACATCTGTCATGTGTTCTAAAACTCTCGGTCCTGCAATACTTCCGTCTTTTGTAACATGCCCGATAATTACGGTCGTTATGTTTTCTGCTTTTGCAATTTCGGTAAAAACATTTGTGCATTCTCTTATTTGGGAAACACTTCCCGCACTGCTTGTTATTTCCCTGTCAAAAACCGCCTGAATACTGTCTATTACTAAAAAGTCGGGCTGAATATTTTTTATTTCCTTTTTAATATTATCAATATCCGTTTGCGCATAGACAAAAATATTTTCCGAATTTACGTTAAGCCTTTCCGCACGAAGTTTAACCTGTGTTGCGGATTCTTCGGCACAAACATACAAAACTTTTCTACCGCTTTTAGCAATTGTATTTGCCGTTTGAAGAACAAGTGTTGATTTACCGATTCCCGGGTCGCCCGCAATTAATATAACGGAACCCGAAACCGCTCCGCCGCCCAGAACTCTGTCAAATTCTTCAAAGCCTGTTTTAAATCTTGCTCTCTCATCAGATTTAATTTGGTTTATGGCATAGACTTTACTGTCATTTAAAGCAGAATTTGTCTTTTGAGGTGTTTCGACATTGAAAACTTCTTCGACAAAAGAACTCCAAGAACCGCATTCGGGACATTTTCCCATATATTTCGGCGTTTCGTAACCGCAATTTTGACATATCCACTTTGTTTTTAATTTAGCCATTATTAACTCCGATTAAGTTAATTATAACTGTTCTTTTCTGTTTTCGACAAGTGAAAAATTTTTATCGGTTTCGATAATTACTCTTATTATTGTTTGTGCCATCAAGATTAAAAAGGGATTTATTTTAATTCCCGTATTAACATTTACTTCCGTTTTTGCGTTTTCACTTTTGGGAAGCGGCTGAACGTTTTGTTTTTCTTCATAAGCAAGTTCTGTCTGAACATTATAATCTTTCGCTTCCGCTTTAATTTTTTCCGTAACTTCTTCTTTAGGAAATTCTGACGATGCTTTAATGTTAAAGTTTATGGTCGAGGCTTCGCTTTTAAAAATAAGAACGCTGACATTTCCGAAATTTACTGTTTTAATCATTACGGAAACGGAATCTTCACTTTCGCCCCCTTCACCCTCTGAATTTCCTTTACCTATTTCAAGAGTAAAGGCATTTTGTTCTCCCAGAGGAAGCCAAGGCAAGTACAAAAGCATCATATTTTTCAAGACCTGAACCTGAGAAGTATCGGCATTTGGCGTACAGGCATTTAATACCGCTATCAATTCACTGATTTGAGGAGACCTTGCAACAGAACCCGATTGAGCCATATTTGCAGTCATTGTAAATAACTTTGACAGAGCTTCTTTTCCGTTTTGACGCATAAATTGAGTGAGTTTTCCAAGGTCAAATTGGGAATTTAAAAGAAGTTTTGCCAAATCTGATTTTGAAAGAGTTTCTGCAGCTTGATTTAACACAGAAGTTGATAAAAATTCGTTTATATCTTTTTGCATTCCGAGCATATCTTTTAAAACAAGGCTCATATCAGAACCTGTCATTCTGACGGATTGGGCATTTGCAAAAAAATCATACAAAGATTTTGCCGAATTCATAAGCAAATTTTCAGCAGTTTGAGGACTGACTGCTGGTTGTGGTGTCGGCATCATATTAATCGGGGCGGGAGTTCTTGGATTTTGTATGCCATGATTTATAAAGCCCGCCATATTATTATTGGGATTAAAATTGAAATTAATATTGTTCATATTAACTATAATTATAACTATTTTTACTAAATAGTTAATAGTTCAAAAAATCTATAAATGTATTTAATAAATATAAAAAGGTCTTTGTTGTATAATTATTGAATAATCAAGAGTTTTATAAGATTAAACAGGAATTATTAATATGAAAGAAATACCCGAAATAGCGAAAAATGAATTAGAAAAACTTCTGCAGGGAAACAAAAATTTTATTGACGGAAAGCCTACTGCGAAAAATATGTGTCTCAAAACCCTTCAGGGGCTTGCTCTTTATCAGGAGCCTTATGCTTGTGTTCTAAGTTGTTCCGATTCAAGAGTTGTTCCTGAAATTATTTTTGATTGCGGAATAGGAGAATTATTTGTCGTAAGAGTTGCAGGAATTGCCGTCGGCCCTAACGTAAAAGAAAGCATTGAATATGCCGTTAAAAAACTGCACGTTCCCCTTTTGATACTTTTAGGTCACGACGATTGCGGGGTAATGAAGTTTGCAAACGAACAATATCCCGAAATGCCGGAATATTTTCAATCAATATTAAAATGCGTATATCCCGTTATCGACGGCAAAGGAAAATTCGACTGTAACAACGAATTTGCGAGAAAACACACACTTTGGGTTGAAGAATATTTGTTAAATCATTCGGAAATAATAAAAAATGCGGTAGAGCAAAACAAACTTTATATAGCGAAATGTCATTTTAATCATCATTCGGGAAAAGTTGATATCATTGATTAACTGCTTTTATTTGCTTTGATGATATTTTTTTGTTTCTATTATAAAATAGTTTTGGAGTAAAAAATATGGAAATAATCAATCAAATTTTAGTAAATGTCATAAATTGGATAGAATCGGTTGTAACTTCAATGGGACCTTGGGGAATATCCTTGTTAATGGCTATTGAATCCTGCAATATTCCATTGCCGAGCGAAGCGATATTACCTTTTGCGGGTTATCTGGTAACTAAAGGAGTTATGACAATTCATACCGCATCAATTTTTGGAGCAATAGGCTGTGTCCTCGGTTCAATACCTTCATATCTCTTAGGTTCGTTGGGCGGAAGACCTTTCATTGAAAAATACGGAAAATGGTTTTTAATAAGCAAAAAAGATTTGGAACAAGCAGATAAATGGCAACAAAAATGGGGAGATTGGGCATTTTTCATTTGCAGAATGCTCCCTGTCGTAAGAACATTTATTTCTCTTCCGGCAGGTATTTTAAAGGCTAATTTTCCGAAATTTATTACTTTTACATTCCTCGGCTCTCTTGTTTGGAGTTATTTCCTTGTTTGGGTAGGAATAAAATTCGGTATGCACAGCGAATTTTTTAAAGGTTTATGGCACAAATTTGATGCACTTATTATTGTTACTTGTGTGGTATTATTTATTTTATATTTACGTCATCATTTTAAAAACTTAAAAGAATCATAGGAGAAAAAAATGAAGGTAGAAGTTATTGCAAAAACAGGTGAAAATTTAAATGCCGCTGCAGTTGAAGCAGTTAAAGAAATTAAACAAAGATACGGAAAACCGGGACAATTTTTAAATTGGATAAAAGTTCTTCCGCAAAACCAATTGAATAATTTGGATAAATTATACGAAATGGCTGAAAAAGCGAAAGAAGGCGGTTTTGAAGAATTGGCAATTCTCGGTATCGGCGGTTCAAGACACACAACCGAATCAATGATGAATATGCTCGGAATTAAAAATGTTCATTTCTTCTCATCTGTTGACCCTATCAGTTTTAACAGATTTATTGAACCTTTAAACCTTGCAAAAACAAAATTTATGGTAGTTTCAAAATCAGGCGGAACAATGGAAACTACAACCGCTTATAACAAAGTTGACGAACTTGTAAGACATACTTTTAAAACAGATTTTGTACAAAACAGGTTTGTTGCAATGACTGATGTATCTCCTGAAAAAAGCAAATTAAGAAAAATCGTTGATGAAGGTAAAATTGCTCTTTCCGGTTTAGTTCATGATGATGTAGGCGGACGTTTTTCAATCTTTGATGATGCAACAATTTTTGCACTTGCTTTTGCAGGTGTTCAAAAATCAGAAGTAAAGAAAATGCTCGAATCATCTCTCGAAGCACAAGAAATTTTCTTGAATGAAGATATTTCAAAGAACCCCGCACTTCAACTTGCGGCATTTAACGTAAATGCATACAAAGACGGAAAAAGAAAACACTTTGTCGAATATTTCTCTGATGCATTCACAGGCTCAACTCTTTGGGAAAAACAATTGAAAAATGAAAGTTTAAAATCAAGAATTTCAACAGATACAAACGTAGGTCCCGGATATCTTCACTACAATGCGGAAGCCGATTTGGACGAAGATAACAAAGATTCTTTCTTTACTTTCGTAAATTATAAGAATACAGATAAGGTTACAAATGCAATTCTTGAAGGTGTTGTAACCGCATATTCAGCACAACACCCCGTTTCAAGAATTATTCTTGATGATTTGAAACTTGATTCTATCGCGCATTTTATTGAATTAAAGCATTTTGAAACAATTTATACGGGTAATATTTTAAGAAGAGAATTGGGTCTTGTTACACCGTTAGATGTTGCTATGCCGGAAGTTCTTCAACCAAATGTTGAAAAATACAAGGCAGAAGTAAGAAAAGCAATGGCAAAATAGTTATTAAAACTAAATTTTACAAGGCCGCATATTTACCGTATGCGGTCTTTTTGTTTTTTATTTTTTAAATACGTCAGGTTTTAACCTGAAATATAATATATACAATTAAATTTACAAATCAATATATTTAGCATTAGGGGAAGGTGCTGTTTGTTCAATTTCACACTTATATCTGCTCTCTACCATCTTGTAATATTCTTCAAAAGATAATTGTTTATCTTTACCTTGTTTTCCCGTTTTTGCATCATAGGTATCGGCAGAATTAAACTTGTTCATTTGAGATTCTAAATAACTTGTTACGGAATCAAAGCCATTAGGAACCTTATAATTGCCATTTTTATCCTTCTGTAAATTTTTAAATACGGAATTTTCGTATTCTGTTTTTGATATTTGACCGTCTTTACCTGCAATTTTTTGAAACTCAGCGTATGCTCTTTCTCTTGCTTTTTGTTCTAATGCAGCCTTATCCCATTTGTATATTCTTGGCATATTTCCTCCTGCTTTTTGAATATATATTTATAAAATATATATTTGCTGTTAATTGATATTATAAAATTATATTTTTACATTTAATTTACAAATAAATCATTTTATAATCTGTTAATAATATTTTTTTGAGTCGCAAAATAAAATTCAAGTTGATTATTGAAATTAATGATTATAATTTGAAAATATTTTGTCCGAGTGGTATAAAATATTTAAAGATTAGATTATGAGGAATTGTTATGGAAAAAAATGCCGAAACACTACATACATTAAGACATTCAGTATCACACATCATGGCTCAGGCTGTTCAAAAATTGTTTCCGGGAACAAAACTTGCAATAGGTCCCGCTATTGAAAACGGTTTTTATTATGATTTCGATACTGAACACGCTTTTACCGAAGAGGATTTGGTAAAAATAGAAGAAGAAATTAAAAATATTTTGAAACAGAATTTGACTTTTGAACGATATGAAATTCCTGATGTTCAAAAGCAAATTGACGACTTCAAAGCAGAAGGCGAAATATACAAAGCGGAACTTCTTGAAGAACACAGAAATGATAATCCGACATTATACATAACAAAAGACAAAGACGGAAATGCAATGTTTAATGACCTTTGTGCAGGCCCTCACCTTCCGTCCACCTCATATATTAAAGCGAATGCAATTAAATTATTAAAGGTTGCAGGTGCGTATTGGAGAGGAAACGAAAAAAACAAAATGCTCCAAAGAATTTATGCAACTGCATTTTGGACAAAAGAAGATTTGGCTGAATATCTTCATATCCTCGAAGAAGCGCAAAAACGTGACCACAGAAAACTGGGAACTCAACTCGATTTATTCTCCATCAGAGATGAAATCGGGGGCGGGCTAGTTTTGTGGCACCCAAATCTTGCTGCTGTTCGTGAAGAAATTGAAAACTATTGGAGAGAAGAACACAGAAAAAGAGGGTATGTGACAGTTCATACTCCCCAAATTGCAAAATCAAAATTATGGGAACTGTCTGGTCACATAGACCACTACAAAGAAAATATGTTCTTCATTCAAAAAGAAGAGGAAGATGATGACCAATACATTGTAAAACCGATGAATTGTCCGTTCCACATATTAATTTATCAGGCAAACAGACATTCATACCGTTCATTACCTTTAAGAATGGCAGAACTCGGAACTGTTTACAGAAAAGAAAAATCAGGTGCATTATCGGGATTAACCAGGGTTCAAGGCTTTACTCAAGATGATGCTCACATATTCTGTACACCCGAACAATTGGTTGACGAAATTAACGGAATAATTGATTTTGTTGCCGATACAATGAAAATCTTTAATATGAGTTTTGAAGTAGAACTTTCAACAAGACCAGAAAGTTATGTAGGAAAATTGGAAAATTGGAATCTTGCGGAAGCAGGGTTAAAAGAAGCAATGGACAGACGCGGAATGAAATACGACATCAACGAAGGTGACGGAGCATTCTACGGTCCTAAAATAGACTTTAAAGTTAAAGATGCTATAGGAAGAACTTGGCAATGTGCGACAATTCAATTAGACTTCAATCTTCCCGAAAGATTTGATATCAAATATCAGGATAAAGACGGACAGATGAAAACTCCCGTTATGCTTCACAGAGTAATTTTCGGTTCAATGGAAAGATTTCACGGAATCTTAATCGAACACTATGCGGGTGCATTCCCGACATGGCTTTCACCGACTCAGGTTTGTGTTGTTCCTATTGCTGAAAGACACAACGATTATGCAGAAAAAATTTATAAGCAACTTGTAAATTCTGGCGTAAGGGCAAAACTTGATGACCGTTCGGAAAGTATGAATTACAAAATAAGAGAAGCCCTTCAAGATAAGAAAATTCCATATGTTGCGGTTGTCGGTGACAGAGAAGTCGAAAACGGCACTCTTGCACTCAGAGCAAGAGCAAAAGGTGCAGTCGGAGTATTCGGCTTTGAAGATTTCCTTACAAAATTAAATGAAGAAATTAAATCTAAAACGTCAGTTCCTTCAATTAGCGAATAGAGGTTTTTAAATGAAAAAATTTGCCATTATTGTACTTTTTTTATGCTTCGGTTGCTTATCCGCCCTTGCGGTTGATGTAATTCCGACTTCTTCAAAAAGCATAAAAAATTACGGTGTCGGTATTTTGAAAATAGATAAGCCGTTTGATGTTTATGCGGAACCCAGCGAATCTTCAAAAAAATTGGGACATTTTTCGTTGCAAAATACTAAATCCGCAATAATTGAATCAACAGGTCAAATTACCCCTTTTATAATTGAAATTCCAGCGCAAAAAGATTATTTTGTGACGATTTACGAGTATCCTTCGGAAAATTGGGTAAAAATATATTACAACAAAAAAGGGAATGAAACGGGCTGGATAAAAATTCAAGATAAAAAGAAGTTTATGACATGGAAAGAATTTTTGTATGTTTACGGCAAAAATAACGGTCTAAAAATAATGAGAGATTTATCTACTGACGAGTACAAATTATACGCTCAAGCAAGTGAAGACTCAAAAGTTGTTGATGAATTTATCTATCCCGAATATATTGTATGCCGTGTTATACAAGGTAATTGGATGTTAATAACGGTTGCCGATTCAGGCAAAGAAAATAAAACAGGCTGGTTCAAATGGAGATCTTCTGACGGAAAACTCAGATTATTTCCCAATATGAAAGAAAAATTTGAATAAGAGGAAAGGATTTTTATGAAAAGTGACAATATAAAAGAGGGTATAAATAAGGCTCCTCACAGAGCGTTGTTATATGCAACAGGCGTTACCAAAGAAGGAATGAAAAAACCTTTTATCGGTATAGCGAGTGCTTTTTCGGAACTTGTTCCGGGGCATGTAAATATGCGTGATTTAGAAAGATTTATTGAAAAAGGAATACATTCAGGTGGCGGTCAATCATTTATTTTCGGTGTTCCTGCGGTTTGCGACGGTATCGCAATGGGACATTCGGGAATGAAATATTCTCTTCCGTCAAGAGATTTGATTGCGGATTGCGTTGAAACGGTTGCGTCTGCTCACCAACTTGACGGACTCGTTCTTTTGACAAACTGTGACAAAATTACCCCTGGAATGTTGATAGCTGCTTTAAGACTTGATATCCCCTGTATTGTTGTAACTGCAGGGCCAATGATTGAAGGTCATTGCAAACATAAAAAATTAATGTTCATTAACGGTTCTTTTGAAGCCATCGGAAAGTACAGAATAGGTGAAATGACAGAAGAAGAACTTCACGAATCCGAAGAAAATTGCTGTCCGGGTTCTGGTTCATGTCAAGGTCTTTATACCGCAAACACAATGGCTTGCTTAACAGAGATTATGGGAATGAGTCTTCCTTATTGTGCTTCTTCATTATCCGTTAGTGCAAAGAAAAGACGAATTGCATTTGAAAGCGGTATGAGAATTGTTGATATGGTCAAAGAAGATTTAAAACCTTCTCAAATTATCACAAAAGATTCCGTAAGAAATGCAATAATTGCAGATTTAACTTTGGGCGGCTCAACAAATTCAATACTTCACTTATTAGCAATTTCTCACACGGCAGGAATTGATATATCATTGGAAGATTTTGAAGAATTGAGCAAAAAAGTACCTCAAATTATAAAACTTGACCCATCTTCCGATTTAACAATGAATGATTTTGACAATGCAGGCGGAATACCCGGAGTTATGAGAACAATTTACGGAAAAATTCCCGAATTTAAAAATACAAAAGGTGTAAGCGGTTTTTCAATCGAAGAAATTGCAAAAAATTCTTGGGTTGATAACGATGTAATTAGAACTATCGATAATCCGATTACAAGCAACCCCGGTCTTGCCGTTTTGAGAGGAAATCTTGCTCCTGACGGTGCGGTTGTGAAAATTTCAGGTGTCGATTCATCATGTATGACCTTTGAGGGAACCGCAAAAGTTTATACTTCGGAAGAAGGTGCAATGACTGCAATAGAAACCGACGAAGTAAAAACAGGCGATGTTGTTGTAATTACTTATGAAGGTCCTAAGGGAGGTCCCGGAATGAAGGAAATGCTTGCTCCAACTTCTCTGATTGTCGGAAAAGGACTTGGAAAACAAGTTGCATTGATTACCGACGGAAGATTTTCGGGCGGAACAAGAGGTCTTTGTATCGGTCACATTTGCCCTGAAGCAGCTGATGGCGGTTTAATCGGTCTTGTTGAAAATGGTGATAAAATCAAAATTAACATTCCTGAAAGGACATTAACTCTTGATGTTCCTCAAAATGTACTTGACGATAGAAAAGCAAAATTTAAAATGCCTGCACCAAAAGAAAGTAAAGGTGTTTTAGCAAAATATGCACGCTCTGTTCAAAGCGCTTCAAAGGGTGCAATAACCTAAAAATATTAAAAAGTCATGTTCATTGCAGCATGGAAATCATGACCTCATGCTCAGGCATGAACTCAAAAAATATAAGGAGAGTACAATATGCTACTCTCTTTTTTATTGCTATCATTGCTTCATGAGAATTGTATCATTATCTTAACATTTCATGATGAAGTATTGAAATGTCACATGCAACGTATATAATAAAGTTACAACAAGCCTAAACTTAATAGATACAAGGCATGTTGACAATCTTGGGAAAATTAAAAAACAGTGGAGGGGAACAAAGTGCTCAGAAGCAGAGACATGGGCAGGTCCATAGCAGTCAGAAGATGGACAAACACGGCACTTGAGTGCTACAAAAGGGGATGTGTGTGTGAAGGTTGTTTCTATACAGACTTTTTTAACGGTACATCTCAACGTTGCCAAATGAAAGCATCAGTATTGGAACTCGTAAGAGTTTTGGGAAAACCTGATGTCGAATTGCAACAAGTATTAAATGACTAACAAACAAAAAGAGGTATCTTTTAAGATACCTCTTTTAATTAGAATTATATTTCCTTAATTGTTTATTAAATTTTTCGGTCATTATTTCATCTACGGTTTTAGAACCGTTAAATACGGGTTCTGTTTCTTTTACGATTTCGTCCGTAATTTTTGCGTAATTTTCGTTTACGGGTGTTGATTTTGAATTATTCAAAGTGTTTACGAAAACGACAGAATTCTTTGGTTTTAAATTTTTATCAAGAAAAATATTTGAATTTGCAACATCAGTTCTTGCAGGAGTAATTAAACCTGATTTCGTAAAAATTTCAGATACTTCTTTAGAAGATAAATATTTTATAAAATCTAAGGCTTCCTGCTTGTGTTTGGATGATTTTGAAATTGCCCAGCCTGAAGCATCAATCAAATTTTTAGAATCATTGTCAAAAGGAAACGGTATAACGTCCCAATCAAAAGTAAGAGTTTCTCTGAATTTCGGAACCATCCAGCGTCCTGATAAATACATTGCAATTTTTTGATTGATAAACATTTGTGCGGAAGTCATTCCCGACATTTGGTATTTCTTTGGTATTGAATGGTCTTGGTTAATCATATCCGAATAGAATTTTAAACCTTCAATACTTTTTTCCGAATTAAAAATGATATTTTTTCCGTCATCAGATAATATTCCGCCGCCGAAGTATTCAAGGTAATAAATCCAAAACAGAGGATTTGTTTCAAAATTCAGACCAAAAATATTTTGATTAGAAACTTCTTTTGCGTATTTTTTTAAATCATAAATATTTTTTATTTTTTCAGGGTGTTTAATAAGGTTTTTATTGATATAAATAACAAGTCCCGAAACATCTCTCGGAACTGCATAAATTTTGCCGTTGTATTTAAAACAATCGGTTGAAGATTTAAAAAATGTGCCATCTGAAATTAAATCGGATAAATCTTCAAGCAGATCCGCTTTTATGTAAAGAGGAGCATAAGTATTATTGATAAAAACCACATCAGGCTCGGTTTTTGAAGCATAGAGAAGATGCAATTTTCTGAAATAATTTTCGGGAACATGAATGAACTCAATTTTTATATCGGAATGACGATTTTCATATTCGCTAATTACTTTTTTTAATATGTTATATTCAGTTTTTGAACCCCAAGAAGAAAATCTTATAATTGTTTTGTTATTTGTATTTTCATTATTACAAGCCGAAAATAAGAAAACAAAAAACAAAACAAGAACCGTTAAGGTAAGTTTTTTCATCCCGTATAATCCTCTATGAGAGAAATATTAGTATCAGTAACCCTTATAAGTGCTTTAAAATTATTCAAAATGACTGAATATGTTTGAGAATTACCTGATTCTGTACAAAATTCCATAAACAACGTGTCATTGTTCAATTCTTCCGGCGAGAAAGTTCTTATCAAGAATACTTTATCTTTAATATTTCCGACGAGTGATGTTTTTTCGCCGTATTCAACAAGGCAAAAACCAACGTCGTCACTAATTGCAAAAGCGTCAGTTACTTCAGGGACAAGAGAATCATCACTTATTTTATGGGCTATTCTCAAAACGTTTTTAAACGCATTCATTAATTTGTCATATTGGGTTTGAATGCTGTCTTCATCATCATTATTTATATCAGAAGCTTTTTTTAAGACATCTTCCGTAATATCACTTATAGGAGACATTTTTTCCAAGAATGAATCTCTTTCAAGGAATATTAAATCTTCCATATCTTTTTCTAAATTCCTATTTTTAAATCGTTCCGCAATGGAATTTCTGTCAGGAAAAACTACAGTTTTCTTTTCTGATTCTTTTATATTTTCAGGGTCAAATAAATCTATTTTTTCTTCATCTGTATCGGTTGTTGTTTCTTCTTCTTTTTCTTTTGCAGTTTTTTCAAGGAACGGAAGTTCGGGAACTCCGGGCATTAAATTCAAATCTTTATTTTTATGTTTTCGTTTTGTTTCGGGATTTTGACTCTTTTTACTATTTGCCGATTTAATTTTGTTGTTGCTTTTCTTTGTTGAATTTTGGTGTTCGGCAGATTGCTTTTTCATAATAAATATTGCAAAGAAACCGAAAATAAATGCTATTAAGAAATACCACAAGGCGTTAGGCAAATGTTTTTCCGTGATGGGTTTTTCGTCTTCCGTAACTTTTATCTTTTCTGATTCTGATACTTTTGAAGATTCTGCATATGCTTGTATTCTCAAAAAAGATGTATCTTTTGTTCTGAAATTAATTTGAGTGTAAAAAAATCCGGGTTTTACCAAATCTTGTTTTTCTGAAAACACAATTTTCAAATCATCGTGTTCGTTTTCAAAATAAATATCGTGTTCGTCAATTACGGAGCGAACTTGTGGTAAATATAGAGAATAAGAATTATTGCCCAATTCTTTTAATTTATATTTATTATGTGTATTGTTCTTGAATCTTAGTTTGATTGCGTAATCACCGGTAAAAGTCTTTGTAACAGCCATACCGATAAGGTAATTGTCAGGTTTTAATTTTGCACTTTCCGTATTTGCTTCTGCAAAACAAACAGATTGCAACAAAAATAACAATGCAATTAAACAAATCAAAATACGAGAATTTAAAACTTCCAAAAATCTCATAGTAAACATTCTACTATACAAAATCAATAAAGGGCAACAATAAAAAATAAGTTATTATTTAATAAATAAAATAATAAATATTTAAAATTACATGTAGAAAAAAAACATGTTTGTATTATGATATTAATATGGTTTTGATTGGTACGATAGGCGAAAGCCTAGTCTGAAAAGATGGGAAGGTCAAAACTAAGTGTAGGAAAAGAAAAAAAGGAGAAAAAAGATGCCGGTAGCATCAATGATTGAATTATTAGACGCAGGAGTTCACTTCGGACACCAAACACAAAGATGGAACCCTAAAATGAAACCGTATATTTACGGTGCAAGAAACGGAATCTATATTTTAGATTTAAGAAAAACAACTAAACAACTTGATGAAGCATATGCATTAGTCAGAGATTATGCTGCAAAAGGAAAAAATGTTCTTTTTGTTGGTACAAAGAAACAAGCCGCTGACGTAGTTTCAGAAGAAGCAAAAAGAGTCGGAGCATACTATGTAAACAGAAGATGGCTCGGCGGTATGATGACTAACTATGAAACCATCAAGAAAAGAGTTAATAAACTTCGTGAAACAGAAGAATTTATCGAAAACGGAAGCATAGAAAAACTTCCTAAAAAAGAAGTTGCTCAAATCAATAAAAACGTTGAAAAATTAAGCAAAACTCTCGGCGGTATTAAAGAAATGAGAGGTATGCCCGATATCCTCGTAGTTATTGATCAAAAGAAAGAACTTATTGCGATTAAAGAAGCAAATAAATTGAATATTCCGGTTATTTGTCTTGCAGATACAAATGCTGATCCTGACGGAATTGACTGTGTAATCCCCGGAAATGATGATGCAATCAGATCAATTAAACTTATTGTATCAAAATTGGCAGATGCAGTTGAAGAAGGTAAAAAACTCCGTGAAAACAAAGCAACTTCAACACAAAAAATCGAATCTGTAACTGCAAAAGATGCAGGTGTAGAAGAAGTTAAAGAAGAAGTTGCCGTTTCCGAAGAAGAAACACAACAAGCGGAATAAAATCTGAAAGGACAATTACAATGGAAATAACAGCAGCACAAGTAAAAGAACTTCGTGAAAAAACAGGTGCAGGTATAATGGACGCTAAAAAGGCTCTTACCGAAGCACAAGGCGATATGGAAAAAGCAATGGAAGTTTTAAGACAAAAGGGTATTGCTTCTGCTGACAAGAAAATGGGCAGAATTGCAGCTGAAGGTCTTATTGCTTCATTTGTTGACGGAAATGTCGGAGCAATGATTGAAGTTAACTGTGAAACAGACTTCGTAGCAAAGAATGAAGAATTTAAAGAACTCGTACAAAATCTTGCAAAACAAGTTGCAAAAGTTAATCCCGCAGACGTTGATGCTCTCTTGGGTTCAACTTGCGAATGCTGCGGTAAGAAAATCGAAGATGCAATTAAAGAAAAAATTGCAAAAATCGGTGAAAAAATTACCGTAAGAAGATTTGTAAGAGTTGAAGGAAACCCCTCAACTTACATTCACAACGGCAAAATCGGTGTTTTATTAAACACAGACAAAGCAGTTGAAGAAGTTCAAAAAGATGTATGTCTTCACATTGCAAGTTCAGCACCCGAATTTGTTTCAAGAAAAGACGTTCCTCAAGAAGTTATTGACGAAGAAACAAGAATTGAAATGGGTAAAGAAGACCTTGCTAAGAAACCTGAAAACATCAGAGCAAAAATTGTTGAAGGCAGAGTAAACAAAATTATGTCTCACAGATGTCTTCTCGAACAACCTTTCATCAAGAACCCCGACCAAACAATACAAGATTTAATCAACGGTAAAATGGAAATTAAATCTTTCACAAGATGGGTACTCGGTGAAGGTCTTGAAAAGAGAAACGAAAACTTTGCAGAAGAAGTTGCAAACCAAATGAAAAAGTAATTAAATTTTTCATAAGAAAGGAAGCGGTCAACATAATGACCGCTTTTTTTGTGATAAAATTTGGCTATGAAAATTTTTATCGTATCAAGTTTTATAATTTTATTAATAAGTATTATTTTATTATGCTTATTGATTTATCGTATGTACAAAACCTCAAAATTCAACGAAAGACAAATATTAAAGACTTTACGACAACTCAGATACGGTCAGTTAAACGTAGATTTGAGCGGTTTTAAAAATGATAAAATTCAAAGTGCTGCTTCAAAACTTACGGAAGCCTTAAAAGACAGAGAAACAATGATTGAGGAATATAAACATATTCTGATTGAAAAAAATAAATCCCTAGAAACAATGATTGAACTTGAAAAAGAATCTCAGCAATTTAAAGATGATTTTGTTGCCGCACTTACACACGACTTAAAAACCCCCGTTATTGCAGAGGTTAATACAATAGAAATGATATTAAGAGGAACATTCGGAGACGTATCCGAGCCTCAAAGACAAGTACTTGAAATGATGCTTCAATCGGATAAGGATTTAATAAAATTATCAGAAACTCTTCTTCAAACCTATAAGTATCAACAGGGCAAAATGGAAATTAATGCTGAAAAAACTGATTTTAAGTTGTTTGTAAATAAAATAATCGAAGAAATGACTCCTGTTTTTACGTCAAAAGGGCAAAAGATTATAACCGAACAACTTGAGGAAACTGTAAATGCCAATATCGATAAAATTCAATTTAAAAGAGTTATCGAAAACCTTTTGATTAATGCAAACAAGTACGGTGACGAAAATACGGAAATTTTTATTAAAATTTATAAATGTGAAAATGAAATAATTTTTGAAATTTCAAATGTCGGGCAGGTGATTTCAGAAAAAGACATTGAATTAATTTTTCAAAAATATTATTCGGGAACAAATAAATTTACCCATCTCGGAACTGGATTAGGTCTTTATTGTGCTCACAAAATTGTATTATTGCACAACGGAAATATAACCGCAGAAACCGAAAGCAATAAAACCACTTTTAAGGTTTCTTTACCGATAGAAAATTAAACATTACCCGTTGAACTGTTTTTATCGTCTTCAAGTTGACGTATATCAATATCTTCAACAGAATCGTCGCCGTAACTTATAGGTTTATCAATTTCGATATTCAAATCCGCATCAACCATTTCAATTTGGTCTTGTGTATAATCGTGAGTTTTTCCGTCTTGAAGTTTAACAGATATTTTTCCGTTCAAGAAATTAACAGAAGCAACGCAGCCGAGACCATCTGGGGTCATAACACCTGAACCGACAGGCGCCATATCTTTTGCCGCTTCCACATAATTTTCGTATTCATAATTTAAACAACAAAGTAATCTTCCGCAAGTACCGGAAATTTTTCCGGGAGTAATCGGCATACCCTGATCTCTTGCGAGTTTGATATTAATTGATTCAAATTCTCTTTTAAAAGTACAACAGCAGAACGGTTGTCCGCACATTCCACAGCCGCCGCACAATGATGTTTCATCACGCACACCTATGTGTCTTAAATCGATTCTAACCCTTTTAAAAACTTGAGTTAATTCTTTTAAAAGATTTCTAAAATCAACTCTTTCCGGTGCAGTATAGTAAAAAGAAACTTTTCTTCTGTCAAAAGTGTATCTGCATTCGATTAAATTCATATTGAGATTTAATTTTAAAACCAATTCTTTACAGATTTTGTATCCTTCGTCCTGAAGATTTTTCAATACTTCAATTTCTTTTTCTTCTTCCTTGCTGAGAACTCTTATTACTGTGAGTGTTTCAGGTCTGTGTTTTTCCCACGTTGCGGCAACGTGTGGTGGAACAGCAAATGCTCTAACCGCTTCTTCTCCTTTTTCCGTATTTACAAGGACGTAACAACCATGCTTTACCTCTACGGAATCAGGTATTTGAAGTGGATAATATTTACTTTTTAATAATTTAACCGCAAACTTTGTCATATCTTATTTCCTGAAATAATTCTAACATGAAAAGAACTTCTTTAAAAGCATAATAACAAAGGCGGCAGAATTAAAAATTCTGCCGCCCAAAATAAATTTAAAAACTATTCTTCAATAAGGTCATTTATATCTGCAACCATTTGGTCTGCATCAAATCCGTGAACTTTAGCACCTGCTTCAAGGTTTTCGAATTTAGCAGCCGCACAACCTATACAACCCATGCCGTATTTTGCAAAAATTTCAAGTGATTCGGGGTGTTGTTGAACAATATCGATAATGCTCATATCTTTTGTAACTTTCGCCATAATTACCTCTTTCTATGTTGATTTATAAAATAAAATCATTAATAAATTAACTAACAAGGAATATTATACAACAAAGGAAAAAAGAAATGGAGTTAGTTAAGATGAATTTTTTCAAAAAGTTTCAAGATGACATGCCGATAGGTTTATGCTCTTTGGGATTGAAAAAAGAGAAGAAATGTATTGAAAAGTTTAAAAAAATTAAATTTTATCCGAACTTTTTCAATATATCAAAAAGCATTCTTGTATAGATTAACTGTCGGAATCACCGTTTTCTTTTAAAAGACGTTCAAAATCCGATGGTTTTAAACTTTGTACAAAGTTCCTGAATTCTTGTGCTTCTTCTTCATCTTTTTGTGCATCGCAAGTAACAGAGCCATCCGCAAGAACATTTTCCGTTACATAAATAGGGGCTTCCGCACGCAATGCAAGAGCGATTGCATCTGAAGGTCTTGCGTCTATTTCAAGAACTTTTCCCTCACGGTTTGAAACATAAACTGTTGAATAATAAGTTTCGTTATCAACGTCATTTATCTCAATTTTTTCGATATCATAGCCTGCTGCCTTGATAAAATTAATCATCAAATCGTGAGTCATCGGGCGAATAACTTTTAAATTTTCGATTTTTCTTATTATAGAACTTGCTTCTGCAGAACCAATCCATATAGGAAGTGCTTTTCTGTTATCTATATCATTTAAAACGACTATGGGGTTTCCTGTTCTTGTATCAATGGCTATACCCATAACCCTCATTTCAATCATAATTTACCTCATTATCATAACTTTGTAAGAATATCGGCACCCGTATCGGTTACGAGAACAGTATGCTCGAAGTGAGCCGCAGAAGACTTATCAACGGTTAGAACAGTCCACTTGTCTTCCAATACGGAAACATCATCTGCTCCGAGAGTAAACATCGGTTCAATTGCAACAGTCATACCTCTTTTTAAAATTATAGGGGTGTTTGTTCTGTAATTGTATATAAATGGTTCTTCGTGCAAACTTGCGCCGACACCGTGTCCGCCATATTGACGGATTATACCCATATTATTTTCGATGGCAACGTCTTCTATGGCTCCTGCAACATCTTCCAAACGGCATTCTGATTTTACTTTATCTAGTCCTGCATACAATGCTTTTTCGGTTATTTCAAGTAATCTTTTCTTTTCTTCCGAAATTTCACCTACACCGTAACTCCAAGCGGAATCACCTGCAAAACCTCTAAAAGTTGCACAAACGTCAACGGTAATAACATCACCGTCTTTTAGAACAACTTTATCGGAAGGTATTCCGTGAACAACTTCTTCGTTAACGGAAGAGCAGATTGTTGCGGGAAAACCGTTGTAACCTAAACATGTTGGGTCACAATGGTTGTCTTTTATTACCTGATAAGCAACATCATCAAGGTATTTTGTTGTAACACCGGGTTTAATGATGTTTTTCATTTCCTGATGAACGAGAGCGACAACTCTGCCTGCTTCCCTCATCAATTTTATTTCGTAACCTGATTTACGTGAAATTGCCATTATTTTACTGCCGCCTTAAGATTTTCAAATACTTCGTCAATTGTGCCTGTTGCATCAATCTTAACCAAAACTCCTCTTTTTTCGTATAAATCGGTTAAAGGAGCGGTTTGTTCAAAGTATGTGTTAAATCTTGATTTTGCGGTTTCTTCGTTATCGTCTGCTCTTTGAACCAAATCAGCACCGCATAAATCACATTTTCCTTCGTTTTTCATTATCATTGTTTTTATGTTGAAAATTGCTCCGCATTTAGGACAAGAACGTCTGTTTACTATACGTTCGATAAGGTTATCCATCGGTATATCAAAATAAACAACTTTTAAAGAAACTTCATTATCTCCATCAATTTCATTCAAAATGGTATCGAGAATATTTGCTTGTTCAAGGCTTCTTGGAAAACCGTCAAGAATAAAACCGTTTTTGCAATCGTCTTTCATAAGACGTTCTTTGATAATTCTTGCAACGATTTCAACAGGAACTAACTGTCCTTTATCCATAAATCCTTTAGCAATTTTGCCTGCTTCAGTACCGTTTGCAACTGCTTCTCTAAGCATTGAACCAGTATCAACGTGTTTTAATCCTGTTTCTTCTACAAGTTTCTTTGTTTGAGTACCTTTGCCGCTTGCCGGAGGACCAACCATAATTAATTCTTTTTTCATATTTTTAATTCCTTTTATAATCTGTTTCTGACAAAATTATATCACAAAAAAGAGGTAAATATTAAACTTACCTCTTTTATATTTATGGATTTATTAAATTATGGTTTTTCTTTCAAGAAACTTTCATAATTTTTTGAAAGCAGATGAGTTTTAACTTGATTGATAAAATCAAGCGCAACTCCGACCATAATTATTAATGAAGTAGCACCGAGACCTTGAAGAGATGTGATATGAGTCAGGGATGTAGTCAATGACGGAATAAGAGCGATAATACCCAATCCCATTGCACCGATAAACGTAACCTTTGTCAATATTTTATCCAATGCTTCAGCTGTCGGTTTTCCCGGTTTGATACCCGGAATCGATGAACCGTACTTTTTAAGATTGTTTGCTATTTCTTTAGGCTGCATATTAGGAATAATTGAAGCATAGAAGAATGTTAAAGCAACGATTAAAAGGAAGTAAATTACATTATAAGTAATCTTTGAAGGATCAAAAACCAGTGCTAATTGTAAGAATATTTCCTTTAACGGGCCTGTTAAAATTGTCGATTTTCCTAAAAGTTCGATAATTGTAGTCGGGAAAAGTAAAACCGCAACCGCAAAAATGATAGGCATAACGCCGCTAGGATTGAGTTTAAACGGAATGTATGTGTTCATACCGCCATAAACCTTGTTACCGACCTGTCTTTTAGGATTAACAATAATAACTTTTCTTGCTGCTTCGTGCATAATAACTATTGCAACCATTGTCGCAAAGAATATAATCAAACAAATTAATAACCAAAAATGCATTGCTCTGCCAACGGAAACAAGAGTTGCCGTTCTGTCAACGTACCACGGAATTCTTGATAAAATTCCCCAGAAAATTATCATTGAAGCACCGTTGCCGATACCTCTTTCCGTTAATAATTCGCCGAGCCACATCGTAAATACTGCGCCTGCCGTTAAAATACAGACAGAGCCTACGATAAACATAAACGGATTAACACCCGGAACCAAAGCGGCAGGCGCCGTTTTAGTTAGGTAAAGAACGAATACCAATGATTGGAATATCGCAATAACAACTGTGAATAATCTTGTGTATTGTGATATCTTTCGTCTTCCCGCTTCACCTTCTTCTTTTTGAAGTTGTTCAAGGTGAGGAATTATTACCGCTAAAAGTTGCATAATAATTGAAGCCGTAATGTATGGTCCTATACCAAGCGCAATAATTGAAACATTTCCGAGAGCACCGCCCGAAAACATATCAAGGAACCCTATTATGTTGTCGCCAAGAGCAATGTTTCTGAACATTTCGTTATTAATTCCGAATAAGGGGAGTTGAGTACAAAAACGGAATATAAACATAATTAAAACAGTAAATAACAGTTTTTGTTTCAATCCCGAAATTCGGAACATTGATTTTAATTCTTCAATTGTCGGCGGTTGAATTTTAGGTTGTTGCATTATACTAATTCAGCCTTTCCGCCTGCTTTTTCGATTTTTTCTTTAGCTGATTCGGTAAAATATCTTGCTCTTACCGTAACCGCTTTAGAAAGTTCACCGTTTCCAAGAACTCTGAGTTCATCTGTTGAAGGATGAACGAGTCCTTTTTCTTTAAGAATTGCCAATTCTACTTCATTTAATCCTAATTTTTCCAAAACGCCAACGTTAACTTCAGCATAATTTAATGCGTTAAAGTTTTTAAAACCTTTTAATTTTGGCATTTGTCTGTAACCCGGCATTTGACCGCCTTCAAAACCTCTTTTTGAAGAACGTCCTGAACGTTGTCCTTCACCGTTGTTACCACGGCAAGAAGTTTTACCGTGTCCTGATGCTCTTCCTCTGCCTACTCTTTTTGTATGTGAGGTAGAACCTTCTGCGGGAGTTAAATCCGCTAATGTTATTCTTTCTGACATTTTATAAACCTTTCATTATTATTAAAGGACTTCAACCAAGTGAGATACCTTATTTACCATACCTAAAATTGTTTTGCTTGCAGCGTGTTCTGCTGTATCGTTTGTTTTCTTTAAACCTAAAGCATTGACAACTTTAATTTGGTCTTTTGTAGAACCTATAAGGCTTTTCACTAATTTTACCGTTATTTTTTCTGCTGATTTTTTTGCCATTGTTCAATTCCTTCCTAATTGAGCATATTCTTTAATGAAATGCCTCTTTTTTCGGCAACTTCATTGAATTTTCTCAAAGATTTCAATGCGTTAATAGTTGCATTTGCAGCATTAAGAGGTGATTTTGAACCTAAAGATTTGCTCAAAATGTTTTCAATACCTGCAAGTTCAAGAACTGCACGAACTGCACCGCCTGCGATAACTCCTGTACCTTGTGAAGCGGGTCTGAGCATTACGCTGCCTGCACCTGAACGTCCTGTTACGGGGTGAGGAATTGTTGTTTTGAAAATTCTAACGTCAATAAGGTTTTTTCTGCCGTCTGCAACTGCTTTTTGAATAGCAGTAATAACTTCAGCAGCCTTTGAACAACCTACGCCAACTTGTCCGTTTTTGTTTCCTACAATTACGATTGCTCTGAAACTTAATTTTTTACCGCCCTTTACTACTTTGGTTACACGTCTGATTTGTATTACGTGTTCTTTCCATTCGCTTTGAACAGGTAATTCTTCTTTTGTTTCAAGCTTTTTCTTTTTTGATTTTACGTTTTCTTCCACTGTGTTTTGCCTTTCATTAGTAAAACTTTTACAAATAAAAAAACATGACTTACTCGAAAGAATTTCAAATTCTTTCTTTTTCATGTTTTATGTGGGGTTAAATTTTTCTGACTCTCTTATATTAATACATAACAAATTATTTTCAAGTTATTTTTGAATAAATACATTACAATTTTTTACTTAATGATTATTTGCAGATAACTTTTTTCATGCAATAATTAAAGACAAAGAACTGATACAAGGAAGTATTTATGTTAAAAGCAATAGGGAATTATTTTAAAGCACCGTCTGAAATACCGGTTATAGAAAACAAAGAAGAAATTGATAAAAAATATAAAAGATACAGAATTGATGCTTTTTCTGCAAGTTTTATAGGATATACGGTATTTCACTTAACTAAAAAGAACATTGGTGCTGCACTCCCCGAACTCAGTACACACCTTGGATATACCAACTTACAACTCGGTATTTTAGGAAGTTCACTATATTTTACATACGCATTCGGAAAATTTATAAACGGTGTTATTGCGGATAAAGCGGACGCAAAAAAATTCCTGACTGCTGCCTTGATGATGTCTGCTCTTGCAAACATTGCATTTGGTTTAAGCCCTTATATAATACCAAAAGACTTTATGCTTTTCGGTCAACCTTTGCTTTTATTGGCAATGGCGCTATTTTGGGGTATAAACGGTTGGTTCCAATCGATGGGTTTTCCTGCAATTGCTAAAGTTCTTGCTTTTTGGTTCTCTAATACCGAAAGAGGTACAAAATGGGCATTATGGTCAACCTCTCACCAATTCGGTAAATGTTGGGGGCGGTATTAGCGGGAACAGTTATTGTTCACTTCGGCTGGCAGGCTGCATTCATAATTCCCGGGGTTATTAACCTCTTAATGTGTATATTTACTTATGCAACAATGCACGATAAACCGAGAACATTGGGACTTCCCGAAGTCGAAGAGTACAGAGAAGGAACTGTTCCTACTGCAGAAGAAGATGCAGAAGCAACGTTATCTTATTGGGAAATTCTTAAAAAATATATTTTCTTTAACAAAACAATGTGGATTTTGGCATTTGCTTACATTTTCGTTTATGTTTGCAGATACGGAACTGAAGATTGGATTATCAAATTCCTTGTTGAAAGAGGTGATGATATGGCTCTTGCAACTAAAAAATTCGGTTCACTTGCATTTTTTGGAATTTGGGGTGCTATTTCCGCAGGGTTCTTCTCGGATAAATTATTTAAAGGAAAAAGAACTCCTGTTAATCTTCTGTTCCTGACAGGTTGTGCGTTAAGTGTATTTGTAATAATGAACAATCATTTTTCTGGAAACATTGCTAACATAATCGATATTTTATGTTTGGCAGGTATGGGATTTTTTGTAGCAGGGCCTCAAATGTTGGTTGGCGGACTTTGTGCAGTTGAATCGGGTTCTAAAAAAGTTGCATCTGCCGCAACAGGTTTCTGCGGAATTTTCGGATACATAGGCGCTATCGTTTCAGGTGCGGGAACAGGTTACTTTATTGATAAATTCGGTTGGAACGGTGCTTTCTGGTTCTGGATTGCATCGGCGATAATTTGTATGATTATACTTTTACCTTTGATGCGTAAAGGAGTATAGTTTTAATGATAAAAAGTCTGGTAAACTTTTTTAAAGCACCGCAAGATGTTCCCGTAACTATGTCAGACGAGGAAATTGCAAAAGCATATAAAAAAGGCAGAATTGATATATTTTCTTCGTGTTTTATAGGATATACCGTATTTCACCTTACAAGAAAAAATATTGCGACTGCTCTTCCCGCATTGAGCAATGATTTGGGATATACAAATGTTCAGCTCGGCTTATTGGGAAGTGCTCTGTATTTTGCTTATGCATTCGGAAAATTTATAAACGGTGTTATTGCAGATAAAGCAGATGCTAAGAAATTCATTACAACGGCACTTTTTATATCTTCTCTTGCAAACATATTTTTTGCAATAAGTCCGATATTTATTTCGCCCGAGAAAATGATTTTCGGTCAGCCTTTGTTGTTGACGGTAATGGCGTTCTTTTGGGGAGTAAACGGTTGGTTTCAATCAATGGGATTCCCAGGAATTGCCAAATCACTTGCTTTTTGGTGGTCGAATAAAGAAAGAGGAACCGCTTGGTCTTTGTGGACGACCTCTCATCAAGTAGGAACAAGTTTAGCTTTTCTTCTTGCAGGGTGGTTAATTCCGAGATACGGCTGGCAATCGGCTTTTATAGTACCGGGGGTTATTAATCTTTTTGTTTGTATATATCTATACACTCATATGCACGATAAGCCGACAACAATCGGGCTTCCCGACATAGAACTTTATAAAGAAGGTAAAAAAGACGAAACTCCCGAAGAAGATGATGAAGAAGATAGAATTCCATATATAGAAATTTTAAAAAAATACGTATTTTTCAATAAAACAATGTGGATTTTGGCATTTGCTTTTACTTTCGTGTATATTTGCAGGTGCGGTACTGAAG